>ERZ826613.166-NODE-166-length-98043-cov-8.088113_pt1 | contig 98043 bp, 77 predicted proteins | sample MGYA00519925_ERZ826613 | MGnify/ENA primary metagenome ERZ826613 (study PRJEB31778, sample SAMEA3449236) | human gut metagenome | biome: human gut; feature: human-associated habitat; material: faeces | place: United Kingdom | collected 2010/2012 ... | reverse complement strand
CAATTTACCAACGGCAACGCTTTTACGCGCATGTTCCATGCGTTCAATATCACGTTCTACCTCTGCCATCCACAACGCCAATTTCAAGCCGAATGTAGTTGGTTCGCCGTGGATACCGTGGGTACGGCCAATCATAGGTGTGTATTTGAACTCAGCTGCACGACGACGCAATACTTCGTGCAAACGCTTTAAATCATCAATTAAGATATCACAGGCTTGTTTCATCATATACCCAAGCGCCGTATCTTTCACATCTGTAGAGGTAAGACCAAGATGGATGTATTTAGCCGCTTCAGGACCTACGTATTCGCCCACTGCTGTTACGAAGGAAATGATATCATGATTCGTTTCCTTTTCGATCTCATGAATGCGCTCAACGTCGAAATTGCCCTTTTCCCGAATTGTTTTCGCCGCTTCTTTAGGAATAACGCCCAACTCAGCTTGTGCCTCAGATGCGAGGGTCTCCACCAATAACATTGTGTCGAATTCGTTGCGTTCGCTCCAAATATGGCCCATTTCTTCTCGTGTATAACGTGGTATCATGATATCTCCTTTGCATGATAAAAGCTAGATTTATAGGATTATTGTACCATATGTGAAAGCTCCATTCAACGAAAGACCAACACATTTCCGAATGATAATTATATTAATTTTACTTATTGTTCGTATTTATTAAATTAATTATCACTTTAACGATTTTCTTTAAGACTTTGCTTGAGATTATATACCTCTATCCCTTCATTGATACGTTGTATTCGCTTAATCATTTTTGGATGAGTAATAAACAAGCGACTGAAAAATCCTGTACTTTCACAATCATATAATTCACCATTCTCTAGAATACCAATTTGTTCAGTAGCAAGTCCTAATGAAACTAGACCATCACGCAGCTCCCGCCCCAAACCAATCGAAACGGCATAGGCATCAGCAGCATACTCTCGACGACGGCTATCAAAATAATAGGTAATCCACTTCGGTAATAGAAGTACATATTTCACGATTGCAATCATAACGATAAGAATTAATTGAATAATACGTACTACGATATTAACAATTGGTATAATAGCCAGTATATTTAAAGCAAAATTTAGATATATTACAAGATTTAAAATTAATTGCCCTAGTCGATCCATAGCATAGGTAATGGTTAAATAGATAGTATCACGATGCCGTAAATGGCCTAATTCATGGGCAAGAACACCTAATAAATGCCGTTTATCTAATGAATACAAGGCTCCTGTATAAATCGTAATGTGATTTAATCCAGATGCAAAGGCATTAATTTCCTCATCTGTACGCATGCGCAATATCAGTGAGTTACGTGCTACACCGCTAAATGCACATAATTCCTCAAACAGCGGTTCAATATATTCAGATTCTTCTGCATTTGGTTTTCTTTCACCTTGCAATACATGGACAATCCAACTAAAAGGTGGCAAAAATAATCCGATGGCCACAATAATAGGCAACGCAAAGGATATAATAATATATACATCGAGCTTATCCACTAAATGTAGCGGTTTTATAAGCCAGTCCCATGAAAACGGATACACATATTGAACTACAGATTCTAAAATAGGAAAAAATACAAATGGGATAAACCTCATTATAAAGGATTTTTGATTCAATGCTGTGATGCGGCTACCGCCGATGGCATAAAGAACCGGATTAAAGAACTCGATGACGATTCTGTAATCGTCGTGTTGAATCGAGAGTTCAATACCGATTCTTTAACAAGAGTAAAAGTGGAACGAGGTTTGTTTGTTGAGGGAGATAATGAAAAAATTGACGAATTGGTATTTAAGGGAGCTCCGGTGAAAGCCGATGAGAAGTTGCCGATAGCTTTTGTGTCTGGTAAACTATTGAAGAAAATGCCGGAAGTGTATACCGATGTGAGAGGACAAGTGACGGCCGATTACCAAACTTACCTTGAAAAAGTTTGGGTGAAGAAACTCAATAAAAAATATCCGGTAGAAATCTATGAAGATGTCCTAAAAACAGTTAATAGGCCGTAGTTGCCATTATTTAGTCGTAATTTAGCGGATATTTATGTAGGTAATATAGATGTATAAAGTCTCGATAATAGTATTATGCGCAGCATTTTCGGCATGCCTTTTTACGGCATGCCGAAGTGGGTTACAGAGCGATGAAAATTCATTGGTACAAGTGGGCGATGAAATACTATCGTGTCAAGAGCTTGCCGATGCCATGCCAGAGGGACTTTCGCGCGCTGATAGTACCGATTTTGCCGACAAGTATATCCGTCGATGGATTTGTGATGTATTACTATATCGAATGGCACAAAAGAATATTCCCGATATAGAACGTATTGATGCATTGGTTGAGAAATACCGACGAGATTTAGTCATATTCGAATATCGTAAGAGATTGGTTAATGAACGGGTGACGAAGTCTTTTGATGAACAAGAAATGCTGGATTATTATGAGCGAAACTCAGAAATGTTTCGTTTGCATGAAGCCATCTTGAAAGGGTTGTTTCTTAAAGTACCGGAGAATACGCCCAATCTTGGACAGTTGAAAAAATGGTATTGTTCTACAAATCCCGATGGAGTAGAAAAGATCGAGAAATATGCTTTGAAAAATGCGGTGATCTATGACTACTTTTATGACAAGTGGATACCGTTTGAAGAAATCGTCAATAATATTCCATACGAGTTTGGAGATGCTGAATCCTTTTTAAAGACACATCATAAGTTGGAATTTAATAAAAACGGATATTGGTATTTACTGAATATTACAGAATATCGTTTGCCGGGAGAAGAAATGCCTTATGATTTTGCTCGGGCTCAAATTCAGGAAATTTTGACAAATAGCAATCGGTTGAACTTTGATCGGGAGCTGGAAGAAAATCTGTATCGGGATGCCGAGAAGTCGGGTGATATAAAGTGGTTGTATAAAGGTGAGAAATCTATTGAAAAAGAGAGTATAAAATAATTGAATTATGCGTAAAGTTACTGATTGGCTTTTATTTTTCTTTATGGCGGTGTCTTTGCCGGCTTTTTCCGATGACAATGTTATCGATGAGGTTGTATGGATAATAGGAGATGAAGCTATTTATAAGTCTGAGGTTGAAGAGCAATATCGACAAATGCAATACGACGGACAACGTATCGATGGCGATCCTTATTGTGTAATACCCGAACAGCTTGCCGTGCAGAAACTTTTTCTGCATCAGGCGAAATTGGATACGATTACTGTTCCTGATGCTACTGTTTTTCAACAAGTAGAGGCTCGTATCAATTATCTGATCGCTAATATCGGGTCGAAGGAAAAAATGGAAGAATACTTTAAAAAGCCGGTAACCGAAATTCGTGAGGAGTTGGCGAATGTTATTCGTGATCAGGGAACTGTACAGGAAGTACAACGAAATTTGGTAAAAGATGTAAAAACCACACCGGCCGAGGTGCGTAAGTTTTATAATCAATTGCCGGCCGACAGTATTCCTTATATTCCCATGCAGGTAGAAGTCCAAATTATTACTTTGAATCCTAAGGTTCCGCAGCAGGAAATAGATAATGTGAAAGCTCGATTGCGTGATTTCAGCGAACAAGTAAATAAAGGCGAGCGGGATTTCTCTACTCTTGCGGTTCTTTATTCCGAAGATCGGGGATCTGCCATGATGGGGGGAGAAATGGGCTTCGTGAGCAAAAGCAATTTGGTGCCGGAGTTTGCCAATGTCGCGTTTAACTTGAATGACCCGAAGAAGGTTTCTAAAATTGTGGAGACCGAATATGGTTACCATATTATACAGTTGATAGAGAAGAGAGGCGACCGTATAAATGTTCGGCATATACTACTTCGTCCGCACGTTTCCGAGAAAGATATATCCGATGCTTTGGTTCGTCTCGATTCGTTGAGGGTAGATTTGATAGATAAGAAAATATCGTTCGATGAAATAACCCAATATGTTTCGCAAGACAAGGATACTCGCAATAACAAGGGACTTATGGTAAACCCTCAAACTGGAAATTCTAAGTTCGAGATGGGACAATTGCCCCAAGATGTGGCTAAGGTGGTTGCCGATTTGAAGGTGGGCGAAATTTCGAAACCGTTTGTCATGACCGACGAACGTAAAAATAAAGAGGTGGTTGCAATCGTAAAGCTGAAAAACAGAATAGATGGACATAAAGCCAATATGTCTGATGATTATCAAACCTTAAAAGCCATTGTAGAGGAAAAGAAGAAGACCGATATATTGAATGAGTGGTTGGCTAAGAAGCAGAGCGAGACATATATTCGCATAAAAGAAGGTTGGCGAAACTGCGAATTTAAGTATGACGGTTGGATAAAGAAATAAGATCGACGCCAATGGGGCATCAAAAAAGAATAAGAGATGAAAAGAGAAGGCATAAAATACTGGTTGGTATTTTATGCCTGCTTACTCTTGGTATGTGGGCGGCATCGGGCACTCCCGAAAAAAAACTTCCTAAACAGGACGATCCCGATAAAGTGTACTTGGTGAATAGTGACGAACTTACTTTCGATAAGGAGCAGAGTGCCGATTATCGAGTATTGAGGGGAAATGTTGTCTTTCGGAAAGATAGTATGTATATGTACTGCGACAGTGCATATTTTTATGAAAAAGACAACTCACTCGATGCATTTAGTAATGTTCGCATGGAGCAGGGCGATACTCTGTTTATTTATGGAGATGTGTTATATTATCGTGGAGATGAGCAGATAGCTCGACTGCGGAATAATGTGCGCATGGAAAACAGAGATGTAACTTTGTTTACCGATAGTTTGAATTATGAGATGATTCCGAATATCGGCTATTATTTCGATGGGGGCAAATTGGTTGATTCTCAGAATGAATTGACTTCTGTATATGGTCAATATTCCCCCGATACCAAACAGTCGGTCTTCAATTTCGATGTGCAGTTGGTGAATGAAAAATATACATTATATTCCGATACGCTCGAATATAATACGCAGACTAAGATTGCCGATATTGTAGGTCCTTCGACTATTGTGTCGGATAGTAATATCATTTATTCGTCGGCGGGTTGGTATAATACCGAAACTGATAAATCGATGCTTTTGGATCGTTCTTTGGTTACGTCGAAAGGACAGAGCCTTACGGGGGATACGATTTTTTACGATAGGCGATCGGGATTCGGAGAAGTGTTCGGTAATATGGTGCTCAACGACTCCATTCGTTCGGTGATTATGGAGGGACAATATGGTTTCTACAATGAAAGAACCGAGTATTCGTTTGCGACAGATTCGGCACGCTTGTTGGAGTTTTCGCGAGGCGATACGTTGTATTTGCATGCCGATACTCTTAAATCTCACTTGGTATTGCCCGATTCCACCCGTCTTTTGCAGGCCTATTATGGTGTGAGATTTTTTAGGATAGATGCGCAGGGAGTTTGTGATTCTATGGAGTTTACGTCGGTAGATTCGCTCCTTCACATGTATAAACTCCCTATCATTTGGAATGAAAATTATCAGATAACCGGAGATACGATTCGTATACACATGAATGACAGTACGGTCGATTGGGCCTTGATTCCCGGGTCTGCTTTTGCTGCACAGCATAAAGATTCTGTTTTTTATGATCAAGTTTCCGGTAAGGAGTTGAAAGCATGGTTTGAGCAAGGGCAGTTACGTCAAATAGATGTAAACGGCAATGCTCAAACGATTTTCTATCCTCAGGAACGGGATTCGACATTGACAGGGCTGAATAAAGCCGAAAGCGGATTTTTGAGAATGTACTTGAAAAATCAGCAGATGGAGAAGATAATTATTTGGCCTCAACCGCAGGGAAGCATGACTCCGTTGGACTTGATAAAGCCCGAGCAGCTATATTTACCGGCCTATAAATGGTATAGTGATTTGAGGCCGGTAAGCCCCGAAGACATATTTCGAAAACCAGAAGTGAAAATAGAAGTTGTTGAAGAGAAAAAACATCGCTTCAATCATTAAGATTTGGTCGAATTATGAGTGATATCATACATTTATTGCCCGATTCCGTGGCTAATCAAATTGCAGCTGGAGAAGTGATACAACGTCCGGCCTCGGTAATTAAAGAATTGGTGGAGAATGCTGTCGATGCGGGAGCTACGTCTATTCAGATTATTTTGAAAGATGCAGGACGTACTCTTATTCAGGTGATAGACGACGGCAAAGGAATGTCTCCGACCGATGCCCGGTTAGCCTTCGAACGCCATTCGACTTCTAAAATTCGTTCGGCCGACGATTTATTCTCGCTACGTACGATGGGGTTTCGAGGAGAAGCGTTGGCTTCTATCGCCGCTATTTCTCAGGTAGAGCTTCGTACGCGCAGAGTCGACGATGAGGTAGGCACTTGTATACGTATGTCGGCTTCCCAATGTGAAGGGCAGGAGGCGATTTCTACTCCTGTGGGGAGTAATTTTGCGGTAAAAAATATCTTTTTTAATGTGCCAGCACGACGTAAATTTCTTAAATCCAATCAGGTGGAATTGAGCAATATACTCAATGAGTTTGAGCGTATGGCATTGATTAATACTCAGATTAGTTTTATTCTCGTCCATAATGACTCGGAATTGTATAATTTGCCGGCTACCAATTTGAGGCAGCGTATTGTTGCACTTTTTGGTAAGAGTCTTAATCAGCAGTTACTTTCTTTGGGAACGGAAACGTCTTTGGTGAAGATTTCGGGTTATGTGGGGCGTCCCGAAGCTGCTCGCAAAAGAGGAGCATTACAATATTTTTTTGTAAATGGCCGGTATATGCGCCACCCATATTTTCATAAAGCGGTGACGATTTGTTACGAACATTTGATACCGGTCGGTGAAATGCCCAATTACTTTATCAATCTTACGGTCGATCCCGAGACGATTGATGTGAATATCCACCCGACTAAGACCGAAATAAAATTTGAGAACGAGCAGCCCATCTGGCAAATTCTTTCTGCCTCTGTAAAGGAAGCATTGGGAAAATTCAGTACGGCTCCCTCTATCGATTTCGATATGGAAGATGCACCGGAAATTCCAACATCGAAGCCGGGTACACATGTTCTTCCCCCTACGGTTCATGTGGATACGACGTATAACCCTTTTCGAGCAGGAGGTGGCGGTTCTTCTGTGAAGAGACCGAACTATGATTGGCAGCAGCTTTATAGCAGCTTTAACAATACAAAAGAAGGTTCGACCGTTCAGCCCGATTCAGACAACGATTTTCCGTCTAAATTGGATTTCTCTGATGGATATGTTTCTAATTTTTCTAGTGAAGGGGAACAATCGGTTTTTCCTGAGTTCGAGTCGAAACTGAATCAAAGCGGTAGGACTGTGTTGCAGTTGAAAGGGAAATACATTATGACTTCTTCGGCTGAGGGGTTAATGGTGATAGATCAACATCGGGCTCATGGCATAATTTTGTTTGAGCGTTTTGTGGCGGGAATATCCTCTCGCGAAATGGCTTCGCAACGTGTTTTGTTCCCCGAAATCATGCAATTGACAGTCTCTCAATCAGAAACTTTACATGGAATCTGGGAAGAATTGATAGCACTTGGATTCGATTTAGCCGATATGGGGCAGAATAGCTATTCTATCAATGCGATACCGGCCGGTATAGAAGGGATAGATGTACGAGACCTTATTGGGCAAATGCTTGTAACTGCTTCGGAGAAAGAACATGATGCAAAGGCTTCGTTGCAAAAGCGTATGGCTTGGACTTTGGCCGAGACTGCTGCTGTACCGGTGGGACAGTCTCTTTCTCAGGAAGAAATGTCGTCTATGGTCGATGATTTGTTATCTTTGAAAACACCGGCTTATACGCCCGAAGGCAAATCAGTTTTTATTATCATCTCGTATGACGAGTTGCAGAAACGGTTTAATTGATTGAGTTATGTTGATTTTGTTGTCTCCGGCAAAAACGATGGTAGGGAGTAGTAGAACTACTGTCCCTTTTGTTACCGTTCCGTTATATAAAAGTGAGGCCGAGCATATAGCGATGGAAATGGCTGGTTATTCGGTCGAAGAACTGTCGGGTATGCTGGGGATAAATCGTAATTTGGCCTTGCAGACGAAAGAGAGATATAATGTATTTCATTCGCCCGATGTGCATGGATTACCGGCTCTTTTGGCCTATACCGGTATTGTCTTTCGTTACATTTCGCCAGCCGATTTTACCGAGGCCGATTTTGAATATGCTCAGAATCATTTGCGTATGGCATCGGCTTGTTACGGACTGACTCGGCCGCTCGATGTAATAAAACCCTACCGCATGGAATATGCTGTTGAATTGCCTTCGATGGGTATTCCTGTTTCGGAATATTGGAAGCCGCTTTTAACCGATAAATTGATTGACGATACAAAAGCGGCTGGTGGAATATTGGTCAATTTGGCGAGCCGTGAAATCCAGCAATCGTTCGATTGGTCTCGAATAAATAAAAGGGTACGAGTAATCACTCCCGAATTTAAAGTATATAAAGGCGACGGGTTTAAGACAATCGTGATATACGCGAAAATGATGAGAGGGGCGATGACTCGTTATATCCTAAAAAACAAAATATCCCACCCCGACGATATTTGTTCTTTCTCGGCAGAAGGCTTCCACTTCTCGCCCGAACATTCGAGCGAAAATAATCCTGTATTTGTCGTTTAATCAGCGCTGTTGTCTTATTATATAAATAGTTCCGGTTCTTTTCTTGTTTCGCATTTTTCCTTGAAAGCCCGAATAGATAGAAATAATTTCAGTGGATTTATTTTTCTCGCATTTTGAGGACAGACGGCGATACATCTCATGCAAGAGATACATTTGCTTTCGTCCGTCATTCGGGGATTCTCTGGGGAAATTGCGTTAGTGGGGCATAATGCTGCGCATTTCCCGCACTGTGTGCATTTTTTACCGGCACGAGGTTTCAGGGGTACTCCGTTATATATTTTATAATCAGCATTTCCTTTCACTTGTATTTCTGTGAAACTCTCTCCATTTTTCAGTTGCACCAATTTAGTTTTGATTTGTTCTGAAAAATTCTTTAAGATCGTTTCATCGTCAGAATCCGGACGACCTTTGGCATAAACCCTCATGATAGAATGCTGGGCAATACAGGCGATACAAGCAACGGTTTGAAATCCGTTCGATTCCATCGTTGTCTTTAATTCAAGTAAAGCATCGTCGTAATCCCGATTCCCGTAGACGACCACGAGTATAGCCGGGGTGTTATGCCCGGTTATACGTTTCAGTCGATCTATGGCTACGGAAGGAACTCTCCCTCCATACACGGGAACAGCCACTAATAGGGTGTCTTCCCCATTTAGCTCGTAAGAGTTCTGTTGCCGTGTATGGTCGGTAATATCTATTTCCGTAGCCTGAGGGTCTATCTCTTTGCCGATGATATAGGCAGCCTTTCGGGTTCCACCCGTCGGGCTGAAATAAACGATGTGCATTTTTTTTATTGTTTGTTTCTACGCTCCTGAACAATGGCATCGAGAACTGCGACAGTCGTTAGGTTGACAATATCTCTCGTCGAGCTGGCAATATCGGTGAAGTGAATAGGCTTGTTCAATCCCATTTGTATCGGGCCGATAGACTCTGCCACACCCATTTCCAGCATCATTTTATAAGCCGAGTTCGCCGAACTTAAATTCGGGAAAACAATCGTATTTACTTCTCGCCCTTTCAGCTTGTTGAACGGATACGATTTGTCTCGGAGTTTATTATTGAGGGCAAAGTTCATTTGCATTTCTCCGTCGATGATGATTTCGGGATATTGTTCGTGTAAAATTTTAATGGCTTCGTGTACTCTTAGGGGACTTCCTTGATTATCCGACCCGAAGTTCGAATAGGATACCATAGCGATAACAGGATCTTTGGCAAAAAACCTTACAGAGTCATAGGACAATTTTGCAATGTCGATTAATGTTTCGGTAGTCGGTTTCCGATTGATGAGTGTATCGGCGAGGAAATAAGTCCCGCACTTGGTGTTCATGATGTGCATGGCTCCGAAATGTTTGTATCCTTCGCGTATACCGATAACCTCTTTCGCAATCTGTATAGTCTCTGCATACTTGGAGTATGTGCCTGTGATGAAGGCGTCGGCTTCTCCGGCTTCGACCATCATCATACCGAAGTAATTGCGGTCGAACATCTTTTCATGAGCTTCGGCGTAGGTCATGCCCTCGCGTTGTCTCTTTTCTGTAAGAAGCTGTGCGTAGCGGATACGGCGGTCTTCTTCGTTCGGATGCCTCAAATTGATAATTTGCATGCCCGATAAATCTACACCTATGGACTCTGCCAACTTCCCTATTAACTCATCGTTCCCTAATAAAATAGGTTTGCAAATACCCTCTTTCATTGCCGTAGAAGCCGCTTGTAACATATTGGCATGATTGGCTTCGGCAAACACGACACGTTTGGGTTCTTTGCGGGCCATTTCGGTAAATTCCCGTAACATCTTGTTGTCATATCCCATCAGCTTTTTCAGCCGGTCATTGTAGGCATCCCAGTCGGTGATGTGATGCTGGGCGACACCAGAGTCCATCGCTGCTTTGGCGACTGCGGGGGCTACTGCGGTCAATAGTCTGGGGTCGAGAGCTTTGGGGATAATATATTCGGGACCGAACGAAAGTCTCTTTATTCCATAGGCCGAGTTGACAACATCGGGTACAGGTTCTTTGGTTAGTTTGGCAATGGCATACGTAGCGGCCAGTTTCATCTCTTCGTTAATGGCGGTAGCGCGAACATCGAGAGCTCCTCTGAAAATGTAAGGGAATCCCAATACATTATTTATTTGGTTGGGATAGTCCGACCGACCGGTAGCGAATATCAAATCTTTGCGAGAAGCCATTGCTTTATCGTAAGATATTTCGGGATTAGGATTGGCCAATGCGAATACGATGGGCTTTTCATTCATGGATTGTACCATTTCTGTTGTCAAGACATCGGCCACGGAAAGTCCCAGAAAAATATCCGCTCCGCGCATGGCATCGGCTAAGGTCTTTATATCGGTTCGTTCGGTGGCGAATTGCTTTTTTGCCGGCGACAAATCGGTGCGGCTGGTGCTGATGACCCCTTTGCTGTCCACCATGACGATGTTCTCTTTTTTAATGCCCAATCCCATGTATAATTTCGTACAAGAGCTGGCTGCGGCTCCGGCGCCGTTAACGACGAGTTTCGCCTCTTCTATTTTTTTCCCTTGTATATCGAGAGCATTTAAAAGTCCGGCCCCGGAAATAATCGCTGTTCCGTGCTGATCGTCGTGCATAACGGGGATATTTAGTTCCTCTTTTAATCGGGTTTCTATTTCGAAACACTCGGGAGCTTTTATATCTTCCAAATTTATACCTCCGAAAGTGGGGGATATGGCTTTTACTGCGGCAATAAATTTGTCAGGGTCTTTTTCATTGACCTCAATATCGAATACGTCGATACCTGCGAATATCTTGAATAGCAAGCCTTTCCCTTCCATGACGGGCTTTCCGGCCAAAGCACCGATGTCGCCTAAACCCAATACAGCCGTCCCATTGGAAATGACTGCTACCAAATTACCTTTGGCTGTGTATTCATACGCCTTTTCTGCATCTTGTTCTATTTCAAGACACGGTTCTGCTACTCCCGGAGTATAGGCTAGGGATAGGTCTCGTTGTGTACTATAAGGTTTGGTAGGAATTACTTCTATTTTTCCAGCTTTACCTTCACTGTGATATTTTAAGGCATCTTCTTTTGAAACTTTTGACATAAGTATACTATTTAGTGGTTTATCTGTTTAATTTGTATTCCCAAAAGTTAAATAACTTTTAATTTGTAAGCATATCGAGTACAAATGTAGCAAATTTATCTCATCTCTTATGTTAAGAAAAACATTTCTTTAAAAATAAAAGTTTTACAAGGGGAATCAGCTCTTTCGATATTCTTTGGGTGATAATCCGATTTGATGTTTAAAATATTTACTGAAAAAAGTTTGTGAAAGTTCAGTTCATTGCTGATTTGCTGAATCGTCATACTTGAATTTTTGAGTAATCTTTGAGCCTCCAAAATGACATACCTCTTTATCCATTCGCTAGCCGATATGCCGCTATTATTTTTTACGGTTGTAGATAAATATTTGGCTGTAATACATAGCTTGTCGGCATAGAAATTCAACTGTCTATATTTTTTGAAATTTTTTTCTACCAAATCTAAGAATTCGTAGGTAATTATAGTCGGCTCTTGTCTTTTCGTTTTTTTTGTAAGAACTTATTTGTTTCCAAACTGTCGAATAGAAAAGTGCTACGGTAAGGTGTTGTATCGATTTTATTCGGAAAGGATTATCAGTATCGGCTATTATCTTTTTTATGTAAGCACAATAGTCCAATAATGCAGTTAAAGTTTCCTGAGATAAATGATGAGATATATTGTCCTGCCGGGGGAACCTTAATAATAAAATTTCATTTTTGGAATACGATGCGATATTGCTGGCGAAGTTTTTGGTAAAAGCAATGCAAATGATATAAAAATCTTCGCTGTTACTATCGTGTTGTAAAATTTGATTGGGATAAATGCTGATTACGCAAGGAGCTATTGCATTATACTCTATGGAATTTATTTTTCCTTTAACCCAACCTTTCAGGACAATACATAATGTGAATGCTTCTGCTTTGTAAGGATAGTTGAATTTTGATAAATCCGAGATATTATCTTTATTAATCTCTATCAAAGCGAACTCGTTATCGACATGTAAAACATGTTTGTAATGATTGAAGCTCTCGTTGGGAATATCGGTTATGTGAATGGTCATAAATATTTTTATTTTTTCGGAGCAAAAATAGTCTAATAGTCTTGTAAATAATCTTGAATGAGAAAAATAGACCTGAATAGGGGGATAAAAGGACTCATTTGTATGTAAAGATGGATTTATATTTGCAGCCGAAATAAAATCTCTGAAAGAGAATTTGTAATAGAATGAAGGATATAATTTTTATTTATTTTATTTTTTCATTCTTTCCAGCTATTATACAGAGTTTATGCCTAAATTTGTAGCATTCGAAATGTGTTTGAAAAATCCCTGTTTATAGGGGTTATAAAGGTTTTATGTAGGTATTGATTAAATTTATCAATAAGTTGTGTTTAATAATTTTTAATATAAAATTTTAACTCGACTTGGAATATCAACGTTGAAAATAATTTTTGTTGCTTATGAAATTGACTAAAAATTTTATTCAGCCTATCGCAGGTGCGATGCTTTGTATTTTTTTATTTTCCTGTGGAGGAAAAAATGCCCAGAATGGAGGCGGAATGGTTCGCGAATATGCCGTAATGACATTACAGCCCGATTCGATGGAGTGGTATAGCAATTACCCTGCTGCAATTAAGGGTAAGCGGGATATTGAGATACGTCCGAATGTTAGTGGCTTTATTACAGATTTGAGAGTCGATGAGGGGTCTGTCGTAAGAAAAGGTCAAGTTCTTTTCGTTATCGATACAGTCCCGTACAAAGCTGCATTGAAAGTCGCCGAGACTAATGTAGAGGTAGCGAAAGCCAGTACCGAAACCGCTCGCCTTACGGCAGAAAACAAACGGGAGTTGCAGAGACGAGACATCATCAGCGAATATGATTTGCAAATGGCCGAAAACTCTTATGCTTCGGCTAAGGCCCAGTTGGCTCAGGCGGAAGCCCAATTGGTAAATGCCCGTAATAACGATTCCTATACGAGAGTTATCAGTCCGCTCGATGGAGTAGTGGGAGAGATTCCTTTCCGTGTGGGGAGTTTGGTGTCGCCGTCTTCGGCCACTCCGCTTACCACTGTTTCGGATAATTCCGAGATGTATGTTTACTTTTCGATGACCGAGCGGCAAATTTTGGAATTGGTGGCACAATACGGTGCTGAGAATTTTTTGCAAAAACTTCCGACTGTATCGTTGAAACTTTCCGATGGTAGTATATACCCGTTGAAGGGGCGGATCGAAACGGTCAGTGGAATTATAGATACACAGACAGGCTCCTCGAATATGCGTGCTACTTTTGAAAATCCGAATAGGTTGTTGCGTAGCGGAGGTTCGGGAGTTATCATGATTCCTATGAAAAACGACCATGCTATTTTGGTTCCGCAAAAAGCTACTTACGAAATTCAAGATAAGAAATTTGTTTATGTTTTAAATGACGACTCTACGGTGACTTCTACCGAAATAACCATTGCATCGATCGACAACGGAAAAGAGTATATGGTAACTTCGGGATTGAAAGCCGGGGATCGTATCGTGACAGAAGGTGTCAATACTTTGAAGGACGGCATGACTATTAAGGCTGCCGGTTCGCAAAATAATCAATAACAAGAACTTCAAATAGATAAAAGATTATGAAGTTAGATAGATTTATCAACCGCCCGGTATTATCGACCGTTATTTCCATTTTTATGGTCATACTGGGTGTTATAGGACTTGTATTTTTACCGATTACGCAATATCCAGATATTGCTCCTCCTACTATACAAGTTTCGACAACTTATACAGGAGCTAACGCTCAAACCATATTGAATAGTGTTATAGCTCCGTTGGAAGAGTCCATAAATGGTGTGGAAAACATGCTATACATGACTTCTACGGCAACCAATACAGGATCGGCGTCGATCAACGTATATTTTAAGCAAGGAACCGATCCCGATATGGCTGCCGTGAATGTGCAGAACAGGGTCGCTAAGGCTCAAAATCTGTTGCCGGCAGAAGTAACGCGGGTGGGTGTGATTACCGAAAAACGTCAGACGAGTATGTTGATGGTATTCTCTCTGTTCAGTCCCGACGACCGGTACAGCTTGGAGTTCCTTGAAAATTATGCAAAAATTAATGTCCTCCCCTTAATTCAGCGTGTATCTGGTGTCGGTGCTGCCGATGTTATGGCGACAGACTATTCTATGCGTATTTGGTTGAAACCCGATGTTATGGCGCAATATGGTTTGATGCCGGCGGATATTGCAGGTATTTTAGCTGAGCAGAATATCGAAGCCGCTCCCGGTCAGTTCGGAGATCAGGGAAATCAATCGTTCCAATACGTTTTGACCTATAAAGGCCGTTTACAAACCCCTGAGGAGTTTGGTAATATGGTGATACGAGCAAACGACGATGGGCAAATTTTGTACTTGAAAGATGTTGCCGATATTGAATTAGGTCGGTTGACCTATGGGTTTAAAAACTTCCAGAACGGGCATAATGCGGTAAGTGCGATGGTCTATCAGGCTGCCGGATCCAATGCCACTGCAATTATCGGCGATATTACAAATTTGTTGGAAGATATAAAGAAAGACCTTCCCCCCGGAATGGAAATCGAAACGACTTTGAATGCTAACGACTTCCTGTTTGCTTCGATTCACGAGGTAATCAAGACCCTTATCGAAGCCTTTATTTTGGTGTTCTTTGTAGTGTATGTCTTCTTGCAAGATTTCCGTTCAACGTTGATTCCCGCTATCGCTATTCCGGTGTCGTTGATCGGTACGTTCTTTGCCTTGTATTTGATGGGATTTAGTTTGAACTTGTTGACTCTTTGTGCATTGGTTCTTGCCATTGCGATTGTGGTCGATGATGCCATAGTGGTCGTCGAGGGAGTCCATGCTAAGTTGGATCAAGGATATAAGTCACCCCGTAAAGCATCTATCGATGCCATGCGCGAGCTTTCTGGCGCTATCATTTCGATTACGTTGGTGATGATGTCGGTGTTTATTCCGGTAAGTTTCATGCCGGGAACTTCGGGAACATTCTATCGGCAGTTCGGTCTCACGATGGCATTTGCCATTGGTTTCTCGGCGATCAACGCATTGACGCTGAGTCCGGCTTTGTGTGCTATTTTATTGAAACCTCACAATAAAGACGGACATGAAAATAAAAAAACATCATTTATCGATCGTTTTCATATAGCGTTTAATGCAGCATACAACACGATGCTCTCCAAATATAAAAATGGGGTTACCCATTTTGTCCATCATAAAAAACTTTCGTTTGCGGGAGTTATCGTAGGAGTTATTGTCTTGGTTATTTTAATGAACATTACTCCTACGGGGCTTGTTCCGAATGAAGATACAGGTACGATAATGATTACAGCCGATTTGCAGCCGGGAACTTCTCAGGAACGTACGGAGAAAATTCTTATGGCGGTAGATAGTATTATCGCTACTCATCCGGCAGTAAAAAGTCGTACACAAATTTTAGGATTCAGTTTTATCGGTGGACAAGGGAATACCTATGGCTCTTTTATCGTGAAATTGAAAGATTGGGACGAACGTACCGGAAAAGGTATGGATGCCAATTCTGTAATCGGGACTCTTTATATGAAGTTCGCTACGGAAATAAAGGATGCCCGTGTATTGTGTTTTGCTCCGCCTATGATTCCGGGGTACAGTATCAGTAATGGTTTCGAGTTGAACTTGCAGGACAAGACCGGTGGTTCGCTGGATCATTTTTATGAAGTCGCTCAAAATTTCTTAGCTGAGCTGATGAAGCGACCGGAGATAGCGATGGCCTCGACGACATTTAATCCTTCGTTCCCGCAGTATATGGTCGATGTCGATGTCGCCAAATGTAAACAGGCCGGTATTAGCCCGAGCGATGTGCTGGCGGCTCTACAAGGTTATTTGGGAGGTATGTACTCTTCTAACTTTAACCGTTTCGGTAAATTGTACCGTGTCATGATACAAGCAGAACCGAGTGCTCGGGCCAATCCCGAAAGTCTGAACAACATAAAAATTCGTAATGGTTCCGAGATGGCTCCGATTACCAATTTCATTACCTTGAAAAAGGTATATGGTCCCGATAATATCAAGCGTTTCAATATGTTTACGGCTATGACTATTAATGGTAATCCGGCCGACGGATATAGTTCTGGTGAAGCTATTAAAGCTATCGAGGAAGTCGCCGCCGAAACATTGCCGGTAGGTTATGGATATGAGTTCTCGGGTATGACCCGTGAAGAGCAGGGTTCGAGCAGTGGTACGACTGCTATTATCTTTATGTTGTGCTTGGTATTTGTTTACCTGTTGTTAAGTGCTCAATACGAAAGTTACATTTTGCCGCTTTCGGTAATCCTCTCGATACCGTTTGGATTGGCCGGTAGCTTTATATTTGCGTTGATGATGGGAGTCGAGAATAATATCTATTTGCAAATCGCTTTGATTATGCTTATCGGTTTGTTGGCGAAGAATGCGATTCTTATCGTAGAGTTTGCGTTGGATCGTCGTCGTACGGGTATGCCTATTATCAATGCGGCCATCGATGGAGCGGCAGCCCGTCTGCGTCCTATCTTGATGACGTCATTGGCGATGGTTATCGGTTTGTTGCCTATGATGTTTGCCAGTGGAGTAGGTGCTAACGGTAACGGCACTCTGGGAGCCGGAGCCGTGGGAGGTATGCTCATCGGTATGATATGTCAGATATTTATTGTTCCGGCTTTGTTCGTTGTCTTCCAGATTATTCAAGAAAAGATTAAACCTCTTAAATGGAACGATCTTGATAATTCGGAGGTTATTTCGGAGATTGAACAATATTCCAAATAAATTTGAGGTAACTCTATAAAACAGAGAATATATGAAACGAATTCTTTTATATACCGTGTGTGGTTTGGCTATGCTCACTATGTTTAATAGCTGCCACATATATAATAAATATCATCGACCCGATGTCGATGTAGAAGGCTTGTTCCGAGATACTGTTGCGGCAGGCGATACCCTTGCGGCAGATTCCTTGAATATGGGGAATTTGCCGTGGGAAGAAGTCTTTACCGACACGATATTGCAGAATCTCATACGCATTGGATTAGAAAAAAATAGCGATCTGCAAAGTGCCATGTTACAAGTAGAAGCGGCTCAGGCTAGTTTCAATGCCGCTCGCTTGGCGTTTTTGCCAACGTTGAATTTGACTCCGCAAGGCGGTGTAAGTAGTTTTGATGGTAGCAAAGCCTCATGGACTTACAATGCGCCGGTTACGGCAAGTTGGGAGATCGATATATTTGGAAGAGTGCTGAATTCAAAACGCAATGCAAAAGCTGTATTAATGCAAAGCGAAGCGTATGAACAAGCGGTTCGTACACAGATTATCGCTACCATAGCTAATGGTTATTACACCTTGTTGATGCTCGATAAGCAACTCGCTGTTACGGAAGAGACCGCTTTGTTGTGGGAAAAGAGCGTGGAGACGATAAAAGCGATGAAGATTGGAGGCATGACAAATGAAGCTGCGGTAGCGCAAAGTGAAGCGAATAGCTATATGATTGCGGCTTCGATACCGGCTTTGCGGCAACAGATAAGAGAAGCGGAAAACAGTTTGTCCACATTGCTTTATCAAGCGCCTCAGTCGATCGAGAGAGGAACGTTTGAAGACCAGAAACTCCCCGAAATGTTACAAGTGGGAGTCCCGGTTCAATTACTTTCCAATCGTCCCGATGTACGGTCGGCAGAGCTCTCGTTGGCTGCGGCATATTATACTACGAATATAGCGCGGTCTGCCTTTTATCCCAACTTGGTAATTTCGGGATCTGCCGGATGGACCAACTCAGCCGGGAGCATGATCGTTAATCCCGGAAAAGTGTTGCTGTCTGCAGCTGCATCGTTGGTACAACCGATATTCAATCATGGCAGTAATGTCGCGAATCTGAAAGCTGCCAAAGCTCAGCAGAAGATGGCTGCTATTAATTTCCAGCAGACAATCCTTAATGCAGGAAAAGAGGTAAGCAATGCTCTTTATCAAATTCAAACGACAAAGGAAACTCTTGTAAATAGAAATCAGCAGGTCGCTTCTTTGGAAAGAGCTGTTGAAGCTACCGAGTCGTTGATGAAGCTGGGCACTTCGACCTATCTCGAAGTCCTTACAGCTCAACAGTCGTTGTTGAATGCCCAGTTGTCCCAGATTTCCGATTCGTATCAATGCATGGTCGCTGTCGTCAGTTTGTATCATGCCTTAGGCGGAGGTCGGGAAATAGAGGAAAATACGAAGTAAAAATTAAAAATAATATACTATGATTAGTCCGTTAGCGTACGTCGATTCCAAAGCGGTGATTGGGAACAATGTGACGATTCACCCCTTTGCTTATATCGATAAAGATGTTGTCATTGGAGACAATTGTGTGATATATCCATACGCCAGTGTTTTGGCGGGAACTGTCATGGGAAAAAACAATCGGGTTTTTCAAGGTGCTATTTTGGGCGCCGAGCCGCAGGATTTCCATTATAAAGGCGATGCTACCCGGTTGTCTATCGGGGACGATAATATGATTCGAGAATATGTTATCATCAATAGAGCTACGACTCCCGAAGGAGAAACTGTCATTGGAAATAGAATTTGTCTGTTGAAAGGAACACGTATCGGACACGACTGCCGTGTGGACGACGATTGCATTTTAGGTATCGATTGTGACCTCTCGGGAGAGTGTCATATTCATAGTAAAGCAATTCTCGCCGGACGTGTAATCGTGAAAGAGCGCTGTCGGGTAGGTAGCTGGACTTTGGTGAAAAGCGGTTGCCGTACGGGTAAAGATATACCTCCGTATATTTTAGCAGCACATAATCCCATTACATATAAGGGAATAAATGCATTTATTCTTAGACGGCGAGGATTCGGAGAGGCTACTATCGAGAATATCGCTTTGGCTTATCGACAAATATATCAGTCGGGTACTAGTCTTGAAAATGCAGTGCTTCGTATTAAAGAAGTGGTGGAGCCAAGTCCCGAAATTGATTATATTCTATCTTTTATAGAAGATTCGAAAATGGGTATAATTGCTACCTATGGAGAAGAAAAATAAAGTAGAAAAGTAGACTGAAAGAAACCCCGGTTATTTTTAACCGGGGTTTCTTTTTATAAATGCCTATTCTCTTTTTTCTATTTTAAATATATAAATATTTGATTATTATATAATTATGTGCTTTCCGGATAGCCTAAGTCTAATAGCGTTTGTTTTTATTAACGAAATAGCACATAATTAAGCGGTGAAAACTATTTTGGTTTCCAAAGTTTTCTATACATTTGCCGCGATAATGGGATAATTATTATGAATACAGAGTTACAACAGCGAATTATCAAGCAGGCAACCCGTATGTTTTTGTGTAACGGAATTAAATCTGTTACAATGGATATGATTGCGTCTCAATTAGGTATCTCGAAACGGACTCTTTATGAAAACTTCAAGGAAAAGAACGAGTTATTATTGGCTTGTTTGGAAAGTCAGGAAATGGAAAGAAGGGCTCGGTTGGAGGTATATTTTGCCAATCGAAAGAATGTGATTGATTTGTTGTTGAATGTTTATGAAGATATCCTCCGTTTCATGCGGAATACAAGCCCCATGTTTTTTGTGGATATGGAACGATATTATCCGAGAGTTAATGATAAGTATGAGAATGATAAGGAATGCCATAAACAAGCTACGGTCGATTTATTGAAAGAAGGTGTCGGTGAAGGTGTGATACGAGCCGATATCAATATGGAGATTGTAGCGACGCTATTGACTTTTCAATTTGAACTTTTAAAAAAATCAGATCAAATATTTAATTCTAAATATACTTTTACCGAGATTTTTGAAACGATATTTAAAAGCTTTATTCGAGGAATAGCTACTCCGGAGGGAGTAAAATATACAGATGAATTTTTTGAGGAGAATAGATAAAAAGATGGTAAAAACTTTAATGATGAAAAAAAACGTATGAACAAAATGACGATCATGCACCGAGTCGGTGCTATGTTGATGCTGTTCCTTTTCCCCGGAATATCTTGGGCTCAGGAACAGAAAGTTCAATCGGTAACTCTCGATTTGAAAACAGCTATCGGTATAGCGCTCAATGAGAATCCAACGATTAAGGTTGCCGATGTGGAGATAGAGAAAAAAGATTATTCCAAAAAGGAAACTATCGCAGGATTATTCCCTCGTATAGACGGTTCTGCATCATATAGTCGTACGATAGAGAAACAAACCATGTATATGGATTCAGAAGCATTCGATATGAGTGCCATGTTTACTCCTATATACAATACGATAAGTCAGCTTCACCCCGAGTTTCAGGTTCCGCAGACAGGAGGAGCTTCCTCTTCTTCCGGTGAAACAGGAATGAAAGTCGGGACAGATAATACTTATTCGGTAGGGTTTAGTGCTTCGTTACCAATTATCGCCCCTCAATTGTGGAAAAGCGTTCAATTGTCGAGTGCCGATGTCGAACAAGCGGTAGAAGCAGCCCGTTCCTCTCGGTTGAGTTTGGTTAATCAAGTAGAGAAAGCATATTATAGTCTGTTGTTGGCGCAAAACTCCTATGAAGTTATCAAAATGAGTTATGACAATGCCAAGTTAAATGCAAGGGATTACAAAAATAAGTTTGAACAGGGAACGGCTTCGGAGTACGATGTGTTAAGGGCCGAGGTGCAAGTCCGTAATCTTGAACCTACATTATTGCAAACCGAGAACAGTGTCAAATTGAGTAAACTTCAATTGAAGGTTCTGATGGGTATGGATATGACGGTTGATATAGAAGTTACCGACAAATTAGACGATTATGAGGCATCCATGTATGAGGAGACTTTGAATATCGATACCTCGCTTGAACAAAATACCGATTTGCGTAAATTGGATTTACAAACGGCCTATTTGAAAAAGGCAGTCGATGTACAGCGCATGGCTTGGTTTCCTACATTGTCGGCGACAGCTAATTACAACTGGATATCGATGAGTTATGGCGGTATGTTTGACGATTTCCGATGGAATCCTTATTCTACAGTCGGACTTTCTCTATCGCTGCCGATTTTTCAAGGAGGGGCTCGTCACTTTAAAATAAAACAAGCTAAATCGAATGTCTTGCAGTTGGGACTACAACGAGATAACTTGGTAAACTCTCTTTCGATGCAAGTGCAAATGTCGATGGATAATATCCAGAAATCTATAAAACAGATTGCTTCCAATAAGGAAGGTGTTCGACAAGCCGAGAAAGCATATTCCATCATGCAAAAAAGTTTCGAGATTGGTTCCGCTACTTTTGTAGAGCTTAACGATGCCGATTTGGCTTTGACGAACTCTCGTCTCTCGTATAATCAAGCCATATACGATTTCTTAGCGGCAAAGTCCGATTTACAATTGCTGTTGGGTAATACCGATTTGGAACAATATAAACAAGAGAAAAGCCAAGATAAGTAATACATTCATAGAATAATATAAGAAAATAAACATATGAAAAGAAATCATTTTTTCAACGTAATGGCTGTTTGTGCGGCCTTGTCGTTCGTCGCTTGTTCTGGACAGAAGGAGACTAGCGAACAAGTTGAGGAAGAAACTGTTCAACTTGTGAAAATTGCTAAGGTTATGGAGCAGGCTGTTCCGCAGGTCGTTTCATATACAGCTACGGTAGAACCCTATAAGCGTAATTCGATTAGTTCGTCTGTCCCCAATCGTATCAAAAAAATATATGTAGAAGTCGGTGATAAAGTCTATGCCGGACAAAAATTGGTAGATTTGGATCAAGCCAATTTAGCTCAGCAGAAGTTACAGTTGGACAATTTGGAGTTGGAGTATAACCGTGTAAAGGAGCTTTTTGCCGTAGGCGGTGCTTCTCAGCAGCAAGTAGATCAGTTGCGTACGCAATATGAGACGACCAAGACCGCTTATGGAAATTTAGATGAAAATACGGTTTTGGTTAGTCCTGTAAACGGAGTGGTGACTGCTCGTAATTTTGATAATGGCGATATGGCCAGTGGGGCTATTTTAACGGTGATGCAGATACAGCCTGTAAAAGTATTGGTCAATGTATCGGAGAGTGATTTCACGAAAGTCAAAATAGGTATGTCGGTCGATGTAAATGTCGAGGTATATGGCGATGAAGTTTTCAAAGGAAAAGTATCGTTGATACATCCTACGATAGATCCTGCTACCCGCACATTTGTGACCGAGATCAATATACCCAATACCGATAGTCGCATTCGTCCGGGAATGTTTGCCCGCGTAAATATTGATTTCGGGAATGTCAATCGTGTCGTAGTACCCGATCAGGCTGTTGTAAAACGTTCGGGTTCTGGGGACAGATTCGTTTACGTGTATAAAGATGGAAAGGTTTCCTTTAATCAAGTTCAGTTAGGGCGTCATATAGACAAAACTTATGAATTGATTTCTGGTGTAGAGAATGGAGCCGAAGTCGTAATCGCCGGTCAATCCAGATTGAAAGATGGAGCCTCTGTGAAAATTGCAGAGTGATTTTAAGATACCTAATTAAACTATTCACACATTAAAGAAAAATTATATGAGTCTATATGAAGGTTCGGTAAAGAAGCCAATTATGACGTCATTGTGCTTTGTCGCAGTGGCTATCTTGGGTATCTTTTCCCTTACAAAGCTGCCTATTGACCTCTATCCCGATATTGAGACCAATACGATTATGGTCATGACAGCGTATCCCGGAGCCAGTGCTGCCGATATAGAGAATAACCTTACTCGTCCGTTGGAGAATGCGCTGAATGCGGTGAGCGATTTGAAGCACATTACTTCGGAGTCGAAAGAAAATATATCGTTGATTACCCTTGAATTTGAGTTCGGTGAAGATATAGATGTACTGACGAACGATGTGCGTGATAAATTGGATATGGTAAAATCGGAGCTGCCCGATGAGGCGGAAAATCCCATTATTTTCAAATTTAGTTCCGATATGATTCCCATTGTGCTGCTTTCTGTTCAGGCGAATGAAAGTATGCCGGCACTGTATAAAATCCTCGATGATAACGTCGCCAGTCCTTTGGCGCGTATCAGTGGAGTCGGTTCTGTCTCTATCAGCGGTGCTCCCGAAAGAGAAATACAAGTCTATGTGGATCCGGTCAAACTCGAAGCCTATAATCTCAGTATCGAAGCTATTTCGTCGGTTATTGGCGCTGAAAACAGGAATATACCGGGAGGTACGTTTGATGTCGGTTCGGAAACTTATTCATTGCGTGTGCAAGGGGAGTTTAGCGACGCCACGCAAATGAACGATATCGTAGTCGGTAATTTCGGTGGAAAGACAATCTATTTAAGAGATGTCGCCGTCGTACACGATTCAGTCGAAGAGCGGGCGCAAGAAACCTATAACAATGGAGTACAAGGGGCGATGATTATCGTCCAGAAACAGTCGGGGGCGAACTCTGTGGAAATCTCCGATGCTGTTATGGAAGCACTGCCTAGATTACAGAAAAATTTGCCGAGCGATGTTAAATTGGGTGTGATTGTCGATACTTCGGATAATATTCGGAACACGATTGATACGTTGTTCGAAACCGTTATTTTGGCATTACTCTTTGTGTCGATTGTGGTATTCCTGTTTTTGGGTCGGTGGAGAGCTACTGTTATCATCGTCATTACCATACCTATATCTTTGGTCGCATCGTTCATTTATTTGGCGGCTACGGGAAATTCGTTGAATATCATCTCTCTTTCTTCTCTTTCGATCGCTATCGGTATGGTGGTCGATGATGCTATTGTGGTACTTGAAAATGTGACGAATCATATCGAGCGGGGAAGTGAGCCGATGCAGGCCGCCGTTCATGGAACGAATGAAGTGGGACTTTCTGTGGTGGCATCTACGTTGACGCTTATCGCCGTGTTCTTCCCGTTGACATTGGTGACAGGTATGACCGGAGTTCTTTTTCAACAATTAGGTTGGATGGTAACCATTATTATGGTTATTTCTATCGTGTGCGCTTTGGCCTTGACTCCCATGCTTTGTTCTCGTATGTTGAAGTTGCAACCGAAACAATCTAAGGCTTTCAAGATACTTTACGGTCCCATTGAGAGAGGATTGGACAGTTTCGACAATGCCTATGCACGTTTGTTGCATTGGGCTGTAGGACACCGCACGATAGTTATTGTTTCGTGTATGTCTTTCTTTGTTCTCAGTTTATTCTTGGTTCGGTTCGTGGGAACGGAGTTTATGCCTACTCAGGATAATGGGCGTATAGGGGTAATCGTGGAATTACCTATTGGAACGCGTACTGAAATTTCCAAAGAGATAGGTATGCGGTTGTATAATCAATGGATGGAACAATATCCCGAAATTGAAGTTTGTAACTTTACGGCAGGACAAGCCAGTACAGACAATACCTATGCTTCGATGACCGATAACGGTTCTCATATTTTGACCTTTAATATCAGTTTGAGTGATCCGGGAGAACGGAAGAGAACACTGTCGGAGATTTGTGATTTGATGCGTAAAGATTTGGCGGGATATCCCGAAATTAAGAAATCGCAAGTGAATTTAGGTGGTGGTATGTCGGCTATGGGTGGTGAGACCATGCTTGATTACGAAATCTATGGTTATTCGTTCGAAGAGACCGATAGTGTAGCGGCTCAGCTCTCTGCTTTACTCCGGGATATAAAGGGTGTTAGCGAGGTTCGTATTAGTCGTGCCGATTATCAACCTGAGTATCAAGTAGATTTCGACCGGGAGAAATTGGCTCTTAATGGTCTTAACTTGGCGACAGCTGCTACTTATTTAAGAAATCGTATTAATGGAGCTACGGCTTCCCAGTTCCGTGAGGAAGGGGAGGAATATGATATTAAAGTAATGTATGCTCCCGAATATCGTACATCGATAGAAGACATAGAAAATATTGTCGTTTATAATGCTCAGGGAAAAGGCGTTCGTGTGAAAGAATTAGGGACCGTTGTAGAGCGGTTTGCCCCGCCGACGATTGACCGTAAAGACCGTGAGCGTATCAATACGGTTTCGGCTATTCTTTCGGGAGCTGCGATGAGCGAAGTTGTTGCTGCGGCTCAGGAAAAAATAGACCAAATGTCGCTTCCTTCGGGTATCAGTATACAATTGTCCGGTACTTATGAGGATCAACAGGATTCTTTTGGCGACTTATTTACTTTGATGTATCTCATCGTGATTTTAGTGTTCATTGTAATGGCTGCCCAATTCGAGTCATTGACCTATCCGTTTATCATTATGTTCTCGTTGCCTTTTGCATTCTCTGGTGTGTTCTTGGCCCTGTGGTTATCGGGCAATACGTTGAATGTGATGTCGTTGATCGGTGCGATAATGCTTATTGGTATTGTGGTGAAAAATGGTATCGTGCTTATCGACTATATATCGTTGAACCGGGAAAGAGGTATGGGAATACGTGAAGCCGTTGTAACAGGTGGACATTCTCGTTTGCGTCCTGTAATCATGACGACTTTAACTACGATTTTAGGTATGGTTCCTATGGCTATCGGTACGGGGCAAGGTTCTGAAATGTGGAGGCCGATGGGTACGGCTGTGATCGGTGGTTTGACAGTATCTACGATTTTGACATTGATTCTCATACCTGTACTTTATTGTGTATTTGCCTCTGTCGGTGTGAAGCGTAAACGCAAGAAACACCACGAACGACTGCTTCAAGATGTAAAGATAAATTCTAATAACTAAATCAAAATGTTCTGTTTTCCTTTTCCGATTCTGGGAAAAGGAAAACAGAACACTAAAAATATAATTCGATATGAAATCTGTTCTTATCACTTTTGATCAAGCTCACTATGTGCGAATTATCGAACTGTTGGATAAACTCTCTTGTCGGGGGTTCTCTTATTTCGAACAGATGAGAGGACGTGGTTCCAAGACAGGGGAACCCCACTATGGCAGTCATGCATGGCCTTCCATGTGTTCTGCCATTATAACCGTTGTCGAGGATAGTAAAGTAGAGCCGCTGTTGGAAAAACTGCATCAGATGGACGAGGCTACTCCCCAGCTTGGGCTACGGGCCTTTGTCTGGAATATAGAGCAAGCAATTTGACGGGTTTGTGTCCGAACATCACACACCCACCCAGAGGCTGCATCGAATATTTCGGTGCAGCCTCTGGGTGTATTAGGCCGTGAGGATATCTCAACGATTTGTCGAAAGGGGATAATTTGTAGTCCGATTGTCTTCATATTTCGGTAAAATCATTATTTTTGTATTGCATAAAATTGTGTACTATGAAACATTCAAGCATTTGGAGCTGCCTCATGATTTTTTCAGTAGTTGGTATCTCCTTATTGACATCGTGTGGGAGAAGTGGAAAAGTGGAAATCACTCCCTATATTCTCAACTTGCATTTGAAATATACGCACATTGATAATTTCGAGCACGGTATAGCTCGGGTGAGCATGGATACTAAGACTGAGTCGGGTCGCGAGACAGCTGTCTATGGTTGTATTGACGAGAGGGGCAAGGAGGTGATACCTTGTATTTATGAGCTGGTATTTGTCGAGCCTGGTGGTATCGTGGCTCTTTCGAAAGAGGGGGTGTACAAACTTTTTGTCTATCGCGACGGTGGGGTAGAGGAATTCTCCCTCCCGTCAGGTATTCAGCCGATAAGCGGTTTCTGTTGCGACCGTAGTGCGGTTTGTGACGAGTATTATAACTATGGTTATATCGATTCCGAGGGGAACCTTGTGGTGCCCTGCCGGTATGAACGTGTGAATGATTATAACGAAGGTTTGGCCGTAGTCGAACAGAATTGGAGAAAAGGATATGTCGATACCGACGGTTACGAGGTGTCTCCTGTCTCTTATCGGGAAGCAGAAATGTTTAGAAATGGCCGCGGCTGCGTGCAGAACGAGGCAGGACTCTATGGCTACGTCGACGAGACGGGCCGAGAGGTAATTCCCTGTCGGTTCGAAAAAGCCATCTCCTTTTATGGCGAGGTGACCCCGGCGTGTCTCAATGGTCTCTATGGTTTGATCGACAAAGACGGCGAGTTTATCTCGACCCCGCGTTATGAGGCGATGGGTATTTGTGACGTTGATGTGTTTTATTTCTATGAGAACGGTCTCTATGGCTTTGTCGATGCCGAGCAGAAAGAACTGACTTCGGCACGTTACGACCGGATAGGTGAATTATTCAGCGAGGGGCTGATTGATGTGGAACAGCAGGGTAAACATGGATTCATAAATAAGCAGGGCGAAGAGGTGATACCCTGCATATACAGTCGGGTGAGCCGGTTTGAAAATGGCTTTGCCCGGGTGGCTCGCAATGGGAGGGTAGGGTATATCGATACCACGGGACGCGAAGTCTTTTTGCTCCCCTCTAACAGCTATGCGAGCACTTATCGCTCGGGCTACGGTGTGTTCTGTTTTAAAAGCGGTGGTGAGATATTCATCTTTGATGAGGAGGGTAACAGGCTCGACAGTAACGGTCGGGAGACTCCGGGTGCCATCTCTGCTGGTAGTGAGACACCCGCCAGTGGTAGCGTGGGTAGTGACGTGGTGTCTGTTCCCGCAGTTTCGGCACCCGTTTCGTCGGGTAGCAATCGAAGCGATCCAGCCCGTCGGGTCGAGTGGGAAATCCGCCGCAGCCGGGCCATTGAAGAGCTGACCCGCTTACAGATGAAATTGATCGAGGACCCCAATTCGGCTGCTATCAAGCACAACATACAGTCGCAGCAGAACATCATCAATACTTGTAACGAGATGATCGCTATCTATCAGTAACAGGGTGGACATTTCCTGTTTCGTGAGGGGCTGTTGTTTCTTCGTGCGAATTGGACTATCTTTACCGAGTCTTAAATAGATCTGTTATGAAAATTCTTCTCGACGTACATACTCACACGGTTGCTAGCGGACATGCTTTCAGTACTTTACAGGAGATGGTTCGCACGGCAGCCGATAAAGGCCTGCAAATATTGGGTATTACGGAACACACGGGTGGCATTCCGGGAACTTGTTCACCCATATATTTTCGGAATTTACCGGTAGTGCCGCGGCTGATGTACGGGGTGGAACTCTTATTAGGCGCCGAGATAAATATAGTCGATTATGAAGGTTCTCTTGACTTGGAAGAAGAATATTTTAAATTTTTGGATATTCGCATAGCCGGACTTCATTCGCTGTGTTATCGGCCGGGAACGGTCGAGCAGAATACATTGGCTGTGGAAGGTGCTATACGTAATGGTCATATCGACATTATCAGTCACCCCGGTGACGGTACGGCCGATCTGTTTTTTGAACCGTTAGTGCTGGCTGCCAAAGAGAACGGGGTGTTGTTGGAAATAAACAACAGTTCTCTCAATCCATATCGCCATAAGGAGAAAGCGAGAGAAAATAATTTGGAAATCCTGCGTTTGTGCAAACACTATGAGCAACCTGTCATTTTGGGGAGTGATGCCCATATCTCTTTTTCCATCGCCGATTACAGATGGCTGTATCCTCTGTTGGTGGAGACCGAGTTTCCCGAAGAGCTTATTCTCAATGATAAGCCCGATGTGTTCAAAGCTCGATTGAGACGCAACCGGGAGGAAATGGTCGTTTAGAATTTCGTCATTCCGTATTTATCGAATGTTTTCTTACGGGAAATCCATAGGGTGAGCAAAACCGATATGAGCGAAGAGGCGAAGATGGTTATCATTAGCATGATTTGATATTTGATGGCTACGCTTGGGCTGCTGCCTCCTAAAATTTGTCCGGTCATAGTTCCCGGAAGGGCGATAAGTCCCATGACAGCCATTGATGCGATCGTGGGGTTGAACGATTTGATGAGGGCTTCACGCATGAAGGGGGTCAGGGCTTCGCTGGGAGATGCGCCGTTCCCCAACAGATAAAGGTATAATTGTCGTTCTCTGTTTAGAGAGCCGTAAAACGAATTGAGAGCGATAACGTTGGCCGAGAGCATATTGCCTAAAATCATACCGCTGATGGGAATAAAATATCGGGCGGTAAAGATTTTTTCCGGGCGAACGACTAAGCCTAAAAAATAAAAGTCTATGATGAGTAGTGAGACGAGAAATGCAACGGAAACAGTCATGAATAAAGTTCGTACGGGTAAGTGGGTTCGTTTCAGTGCGGTCGATGAAGCTATGATTATCATGAGCAATATCCATAACAGATTTATCCACAGTTTATCCCATAAAAACAGGTATTCGAGATAAAATCCGATGAGGAAGAGTTGTACGGTCATACGTAGCGCGGCAATAAGCGTGTCTTTTACCAAACCGGTACGGTAACGGTAGAGAAAATAGGTAGGGATTATCAATAACAGAAATCCCAAAGCCATGTGTCCGTATCCGATATTTATTGTTTCCATAATCAGTCTCCGATGTATATTTTTCGGTCGAACGCCTCTATGAAGCGAGTGTCGTGCGACACCATCACTACGGTTGTTTCCCGCATGGCGTGAATGTAATCGATGATAAGAGAAATAGAGTCGGGATCGAGAGCCGAGGTAGGTTCGTCCAAAAGAACGATTTTTTTGTTTAACAAAGCCGTTATCATCAGCATAATGCGCTGGCGCTGTCCTCCCGATATTTCAATAGAGCGTTTTTCATACAGTTCGGGTTCCAGTCCGAGTCTTGCGAAATGATTCAGGATAGTTTCTCTCGTGGGTCTCGACGGTTGGTTTATTTTTAGCCTGAAAGGGGCTGCGATCAGTTCTTCGACTGTTTCAAACGGAAGAGTGAACTCTTGGGGCAACCATGCGGTTATCCGTCGTATTTGTTGTATGGCAACGCTGTCGAGGATTTTACCGTTTATACGGATAGAGCCTTCGTCTGGTAAAACAAAGCCGGCTACCGAAGCAAGAAGGGTGCTTTTACCGTGTCCCGAAGGTCCGTAAAGCACCACTTTCTCGCCGGAGCTGATGCAACACGAGAAGTGTTGCATCAGAGGCTTGTTGTCATAAATGAAAGTTATGTTGTCGAATTCGATCATTTTTGTTGGTCGGTAGTTGTAGCTTGCGGCTTCAACCAACGGTCGAGCCAACGGAAGAAAATTCTTTGCCACAGTACGCCGTTCTGAGGCTTCAATATCCAGTGGTTTTCATCGGGGAAGATGAGCATTTCTGCCGGAACTCCTCGCAGTTTGGCTGCGTTGAACGCCGACATACCTTGCGAGGCAAGAATGCGGAAGTCATATTCTCCGTGAGTGATGAGTATGGGGGTGTCCCATTGGTCTACGAATTTATGCGGCGATGTAGCGAACGTATGTTGTGCCGTGGCATTCTTTTTATCCCACGGAGCTCCGCCCATATCCCAGTTGGCAAACCACATTTCTTCGGTTTCTACATATTGTTGTTCGAGGTTATAGATACCTGCGTGGGCGATAAATGCTTTGAATCGTTTTTGGTGATGTCCGGCCAGCCAATAGACCGAGAATCCTCCGTAGCTGGCGCCAACTGCGCCCATGTGGTCGCCGTCGATGAACGGTTCTTTTTTCATTTCATCGGTCGCACTGAAATAGTCTTTCATGTTTTGGCCACCGTAGTCTCCGCTGATTTGTTCGAGCCATTCTTGACCGAATCCATAGAGACCCCGACGGTTGGGTGCGATAACGATATATCCGTTGGCAGCCATTAATTGCAGATTCCAACGGTAAGACCAGAATTGGCTCACCGGTTGTTGAGGTCCGCCTTGACAATAGAGGATAGCGGGGTATTTTTTAGAAGGATCGAAATGGGGAGGATAAACGATCCACGTAAGCATCTTTTTGTTATCTGTCGTCTTTATCCAGCGTTCTTCGACTTTACCCATAGTGATTTGATCCAGAATATCTTTATTTTCGAAAGAGATTTCCTTTACTTCTTTGCTTTGCGGGTCGATACTATAAATTTCATCGGGCTGAGACAGAGAGTGGCGCATGGCGATCAAACAGTTGTCGTTTACGGGAGCCAATGAGGCATAATCGTAATATCCGGTCGTGATTTGTTCGATTTTTTTATCGAGCCCTACTTTGAAAATGTGTATTTCTCCCTGATAGGCCGAACGGATATAGAGAGATTTTCCGTCGGGACTCCAAGCCAATTCATCGGTGCTGTAATCGAAGTCGGAGGTCAGGTCTTGTTTTTCTCCTGTTTCCATGTTCATGATGAAGAGTCGATTTTTGTCCGATTCGTAACCCTCGCGTTCCATGCTGCCCCATGCCAGATATTTCCCATCGGGCGAGAACGCCGGTGTAGTATCGTATCCCATCATGCCCTCGGTAAGGTTTTTGGTTTCTTGGGTGGAGAGGTCATACAGATAAATATCTGAATTTGTCGATAAAGAATATTCCATACCGGTTTTCTTTCGGCTGGTATAAGCGACGGCTTTACTGTCGGGAGTCCATGCGAAAGATTCGATACCACCGAATGGCTTCATGGGGGATTCGTATGGCTCTCCTTCCATAATGTCGGTAATATCGGTTAACTGTTTACCGTCGAATGAAGCGATATAAGGGTGGGGTATCTCTTCCACCCACTCGTCCCAATGCTTGTACATTAAATCGTCGATCACACGTCCTGTCGCCTTATCGAGGTCGGGATAGAGGTCCGAGGCTTTCTCGCTGTATTTCACGTTGCCGATGAAAAGTATATGTTTCTCGTCGGGCGAGAATAAAAAACCGTGGACACCTTTCTCATGGTGGCTTATTTGTCGGGCATTGCTACCGTCGGCATTCATAATCCATAATTGTGAATCTCCGCTCTTTCCCGACAGGTATGCTATTTGTTTGCCTCCGTCGATCCATACGGCATTACCTTCCGATTCGGGAGTACAGGTGATTTGCTTTTTGTTTTGTCCGTCGATGTCCATGACGAAGAGCTCACGGTTACTTTTGTTCTGTTCCAGATTTTCGTAAGAGACACCATACAAAATTTTACTCTTGTCAGGAGAAACTACGGGACCGCTTACTCTGCCGAATGCCATGAGCACTTCTGTGGTCATGATTCCATTCTCGACTTTTACGGGTTGTTTGCCGATTACGTCTCCGGTTTTTCCGGTCGGCTGACAGGCCGTTACTAATAAAGTTCCTGCCATCATCATACAATTTAGTTTGTTCATAAATAACGGTTTATAGTTTATTTATTGTTCGGTTTTTTCTTTTTTTGCCTACTCTTTGCCTCACTTACGATTCTTGCTGGTTTTCTCCACGGGGTGTTCCCATATAGTTTTTCCGCCAAATCGTTTCTGTGCATGCGTTTGAGCGAATTTTGTATGTCGTTTCTCTTTTCGGGGAGATACCAGAAGAAATATTTGCGTTGGTTTAACTTCTCTTCCGGTTTTCGGGCTGTGAAAACTTTCTCACCGGTGTAGGGGTGTATTCCTGTATAATAAATTTCGGTGGACAGAGTCATAGGAGTAGGCGTAAAATCCTGTACTTGTTCCAATTTGAAATTCATTTGTTTTGTCAAAGCCGCCAATTCTGCCATATCTTCCTCTGTACAGCCCGGGTGGCTCGATATGAAATAAGGGATAATTTGCTGGTTCAGACCTTTTTCCTTGTTTATTCGTTCGAAAATTCGTTTGAATTCTTCGAAGAGAGAGAACGAGGGTTTGCGCATGATGTTGAGAACTCGGTCCGAAGTGTGCTCCGGGGCTACTTTCAGTCGACCGGAGACGTGACGGGATATGAGTTCCTCTGTATAAAACCGAGTACAATGGTTTAACTCATTATCTTTGTGGCGGTGGAGCAAAAGGTCGTACCGTACTCCGCTGCTGATAAACGATTTTTTTATGCCGGGTAGGGCATCGACGGCTTGGTATATATCCAATAAAGACGAATGGTCGGCATTGAGATTCGGGCAGATTTGAGGAGCCAAGCAGGAAGGCCGTTTACACTTTCGGCAAAGTTCTTCATTCACCCCGTGCATTCGGTACATGTTTGCCGAGGGGCCTCCCAGATCACTCAGATATCCTTTGAAATCGGGCATATTGATGATTTGTTTTACCTCTTTGAGAATGGACTCTTTGGAACGGGAGGCAATGAATTTGCCCTGATGTGCCGAAATGGTGCAGAATGCACATCCGCCGAAGCACCCTCTATGCAGATTGACCGAAAACTTTATCATTTCATATGCTGGAATTGTTTTCCCTTTGTATTTGGGGTGGGGCATACGGGTATAAGGAAGGTCGAACGAGGCATCTATTTCCGTTTCGGTCATGGGCGGGTAAGGAGGATTGACCATGATTGCCCGCTCTCCCACGCTTTGCCAAAGTCGCTTAGCGTGGTATTTATTGGATTCTTCCTCGATGTGCTTGAAATTTTCCGATTGCTTCCGTTTGTGGAGTAGGCATTCTTCGTGTGATGCGAGGACGATATTCCCTTCGTCTTCCGTAACGCGAGGCATATTCGAAAGAGGTTGCATACTTGCTGTTTGAGGAATGTCGTCGAGCTGTTTTATGTTCTCACCTTGTTGTAACCGGCGGGCTATTTCGATAATGGGACGTTCCCCCATTCCGTAAATTAACAAATCGGCCGGGCAGTCAGCCAGAATGCCGGGCAATAGTTTGTCTTGCCAGTAGTCGTAGTGAGTCAGGCGTCGCATAGAGGCTTCGATTCCCCCAACGATAATCGGAGTGTCCGGGAATAACCGTTTTAAGATACGGCTATAAACGATTGTAGGATAGTCGGGTCTCATGCCATGCCGGCCATTGGGAGTATAAGCATCGTCGCTCCTCAATCTCTTGTTTGCGGTATAATGGTTCACCATCGAGTCCATAGCTCCCGCCGAAATACCGAAGAATAGCCGGGGGATACCCAATTTTTTGAAATCCCGCAAATCGTCTTGCCAATTAGGTTGGGGAACGATAGCCACTCTCAATCCTTCGGCTTCGAGCGTGCGTCCGATCACGGCAGCCCCAAAAGAGGGGTGGTCCACATAAGCATCTCCCGAAAATAGGATTACATCGACGTAATCCCAGCCTCGTAAATCCATCTCCTTACGGGTGGTCGGTAACCAATCTTGTAATCGGTATTCTTTCATATTCTTGTTAATAGAGCCCTTCGATCTTTCCGTTTACTACTTTTATTTGATGTGCTTGCGGGTGCTTGGGGAGACCCGGCATGCGTAGCATCTCTCCGGCTATGGCTACGATAAAGCCAGCACCTGCATTTAATTCTATGTCGTTGATGGTAAATTGAAAATCTTTAACCAACCCGTATCGTTTCGGATCAGCTGAAAATGAATATTGGGTTTTGGCGATACAAACCGGTAAATGATTTAGGTTCCAGTTCTTAATTTGTTTCAACTTCTTCTCGGCTTTTTGACTGAATACGACCTCTCCCGCACCGTAGATAGTGTGTGCGATCTTTTCTATTTTTTCGGCCGGGGAATCGTTATCGTCGTAGGTGAAACGTAACGGACGAGACGGATTGTTTTCTATCTCTTCGACAACGGCATGTGCCAAATCGGCGGCCCCGATACCGCCGTCGGTGTAAGCGTTGTTCACGACGCATCTTATACCTTTTTGTTCGCAATGGCGCATGATGAGTTCTATTTCTTCATCAGTATCGCTGGTGAAACGGTTGAGAGCCACCAATACAGTTTGTCCGAAAGATTGTAGGTTTTCGATGTGTTTGTCGAGGTTGGCGAATCCTTGAACGATACCCTCTCTGTTCGGTTTCGTTATGTCTGCTTCGGGAACGCCTCCGTGCATTTTCAGCGATAATGTGGTCGCCACGAGGACTGTCAAATCGGGACGAAGTCCGCTTTGACGGCATTTGATGTTGAAGAATTTTTCGGCTCCCAAGTCAGCTCCGAAGCCCGCTTCGGTTACGACATAGTCGCCGAAAGTGAGAGCCATGCGGGTGGCTATGGCCGAATTGCAGCCGTGAGCAATGTTGGCGAACGGCCCTCCATGTACGAGTACAGGATTATGTTCGGTCGTTTGCACCAAATTAGGTTCTATCGCATCGCGTAACAAGGCGAGCACAGGGCCTGTGATACCCAAATCGTTTACCGTGAACGGCTCTCCATTATAACGATGTGCAACGACGATACGGCCGATGCGTTGTTCCATGTCCTCCATATCTTTCGAGAGACAAAGAATCGCCATGATTTCCGATGCAGGAGTAATGTCGAATCCTGCTTCCGTGGGAATCCCGTTGTTGAGTCCCCCCAATCCGGTCACAATCTGCCTTAGTGATCGGTCGTTCATGTCCATTACCCGCCTCCAAAGTATATTTTTCAGTCCACTGCCCTCGGCTCGGTTCTGGAAAATATAGTTGTCCAACTGTGCGGCGATTAAGTTGTGAGCCGACGTAATGGCATGGAAATCTCCGGTGAAGTGCAGATTGATTCTTTCGGGAGGTAGTACTTGTGCGTACCCGCCGCCGGTAGCTCCGCCCTTAATCCCGAAGCATGGACCCAGCGAAGGCTCTCGTAAAGCGATGATGGCTTTCTTACCGATATGGTTGAGTCCCATGCCCAATCCTATGCTCACGGTCGTTTTTCCCACACCGGCTTTGGTTGCGGTAATGGCAGTTACCAATATGAGGTGGCTCTTTTTCGCTTTATGGTCGTTGATAAGTTTGAGCGGTACTTTGGCTATATAAGGACCGTAGTGGAATAAGTTTTCGGCAGGAATACCCGCTTTGCGGGCTATGGTATCTATTTCTTCTAAGACAGTGCTGTCGGCTATTTCAGTGTCACTTTTCATAAATTCAGGTAGTCGTGGTTGTTTTTTGATATAAATCTTCTAGTTTTATAAGCTCGTCCCGATATTGTGCCGCTTCGATGAAATCCATTTTTTTTGCCGCTTCGACCATCTGTTTGCGAGTACGTTCGATGGCCTTTTGCAACTGTTCTTTCGACATATATTTGACGATAGGATCGGCGGCGACATCTACATGTTCCCGATATTCATCGCTGTACGCTTTTGTCGGTTTGGTCGCTTTGGACGGTTGCGCCTGTTGTTTTGTATCTGCATTCGATACGAGCACCGAGCTCTTCGACTTTTGTATCGCTTGGGGAGTGATATGGTTTTCTTCGTTGTAAGCCAACTGTTTCTCTCTCCTTCTATTGGTCTCGTCTATGGTTTTTTGCATGCTTTCGGTGATTCGGTCGGCATACATGATTACTCGCCCATTGAGGTTTCTTGCGGCTCGTCCTACGGTTTGTGTCAGCGAACGATGTGAGCGGAGGAAGCCCTCTTTATCGGCATCGAGTATGGCCACTAACGAGACTTCGGGTAAATCCAATCCTTCGCGTAAGAGGTTAACCCCGATAAGCACGTCGTAAACACCCGCTCGTAAATCGTCCAAAATTTTAATACGATCGAGAGTGTCGACATCGGAGTGTATATAATTACAGTTGATGTCGAGCTTGGCGAGATAAGCGTTCAGCTCCTCGGCCATACGTTTGGTTAGGGTCGTTACCAGAACTCGTTCGTCGCGTTCTATCCTTAGTTGTATCTCTTCTAATAAGTCGTCGATTTGGTTCAGGCTGGGACGTACCTCTATGATAGGGTCGAGCAATCCCGTCGGACGGATAACTTGTTCGACGACGATACCTTCGCTCTTTTCCAATTCATAATCGGCGGGAGTGGCGCTTACATAAATGATTTGCCGAGCCAATCCTTCGAATTCGTCGAATTTCAAAGGCCGGTTGTCTACGGCGGCAGGCAGTCGGAATCCATATTCTACCAAATTCATTTTGCGGGATCGGTCGCCTCCGTACATCGCTCGGATTTGCGGTACGGTCACATGGCTCTCGTCGATAATCGTCAGGAAGTCTTTGGGAAAATAATCGAGCAGACAGAAAGGTCTGGTTCCCGCTTCTCGGCCGTCGAAATATCGGGAATAGTTTTCTATCCCCGAGCAGTGGCCTATTTCCCGAATCATCTCCACATCGTAGGTCACCCGTTCGTAAAGCCGTTTGGCTTCTAAGTTTTTTCCGATAGATTTGAAAAATTCTACTTGTTTGCCGAGGTCGATTTCTATCTCTCCGATAGCTTTGTCTATTCGCTCTTTGGTCGTGACGAATAGGTTAGCCGGAAAAATTTTGTAAGCATCGAATGTCCCCGTGCTGTTTCCCGTCGCAGGGTCTATGGTACGTATCGACTCGATTTCTTCGCCCCAGAACTCGATACGGACAATCACGTCGTCATAGGCGAGATAAATGTCTACCGTGTCGCCCTTCACTCTGAAATTACCCCGGTTCAGTTCTATCTCGTTACGGGAGTACAGCGAATCGACGAAGTGTCGCAATAGTCGGTTCCTTCCGATATTGTCGCCAACCTTTATGTCGATGACATTGCTGTGAAAGTCCTCGGGATTCCCTATACCGTATAGGCATGAAACCGAAGATACCACGATAACGTCCTTACGACCCGAAAGAAGGGCCGATGTGGTGGATAGACGCAACCGGTCTATCTCTTCGTTGATGGCTAAGTCCTTTTCGATATAAGTGTCGGTCGAGGGTATATAAGCCTCCGGTTGATAATAATCGTAATATGAAACGAAATATTCTACTGCATTTTCGGGGAAAAAACTTTTGAACTCATTATATAATTGTGCGGCCAGAGTTTTGTTGTGGCTTAAAATGAGAGTCGGCTTCTGGACCCGCTCGATTACATTCGCCATAGTGAATGTTTTTCCTGACCCGGTTACACCCAATAGAGTCTGATAGGGAGTCCCGTCGAGTATTCCCCGACTTAACTCGTCGATAGCCTCCGGTTGGTCCCCTGTCGGACGATAAGGTGAAATGAGTTTAAAGTCCATTGAAATCGATTCTTTAATAAGATTCCGGGATTACAAAACAAAGGACTAAATAAACCAGCAGGGCGAGGCCTATTGTCCCGATAGATAACAGTACGCAGATGATACGGACCACGGTAGGGTCTATACCTAAATATTCACCTATACCTGCGCATACGCCGCCTAACATGCGGCCGTTGCGGGGACGGGTAAGTTTCTTTATCGTATTCATTTTATGTTTGATAATTTTTCAGATACAAAGATAGTGAAAGGTGAGAGCAGAGACAAACGGAAATCACATTTCCGATAGGGCTATGCCGAACCGCATCCTATTTTCGCTATTGTGCAAAGATAGTGAAAGGTGAGCGTAGAGGCAAACGGAAATCATATTTTCGACTTGGTTATGCCAAGCCTCCTCCTATTTTGTATTTCCTTTCGAAGATAATAAGACAAAACGTACCTGTCTGTTTTTCATAAAGGCCGGTATGAAAATATGAAAGATAATATATTTGCTGATACTGACAAAAAAAGTTGGTCGATATAAACTTTATTATTACCGATAAATAAGGAGTCTTTATCCCGGTCATCGTTAAATTTCTCTTATTTCCTTTCTATATTCGTGTGAAATCTCTAACTTTGCAAACTGATAAATAAATTAATAATGAGAAAAGTAATCTGTTCGATAGTTTGTGCTTTGCTCCTTGTGTCGTGCGGCGAATATAATAAGATGCTGAAAAGTACTGATTATGAGCTGAAATACGACTATGCTAAGAAGGCGTTTGAACGGAAAAAATATATGCAGGCTGCGACCTTGCTCGAAGAGTTGGTTGCAATTTTCAAAGGAACGGATAGGGCGGAAGAGTCGTTGTATTTATTGGCTCGGAGCTATTATTTGAATAAGGATTATATTACGTCTGGCGAATATTTTCAGGCGTATTATAAAAATTATCCCAAAGGAGAATATACCGAATTGGCCCGTTTTTATTGCGGATATGGTTATTATTTGGACTCTCCCGAGGCTAAATTGGATCAAACAGGCACTTATAGAGCAATCGATGAAATGCAGCGTTTCCTCGATTATTTCCCGAATAGCGAACGGGCTAAACAGGCACAGGATATTATTTTTGAGTTACAAGACAAACTTGTGTATAAAGAGCTATTGAATGCCCAGTTATATTATAATTTGGGTAATTATATGGGGAATAATTATCAATCGGCTATCATTACGGCGCAAAACGCTTTGAAAGAATATCCCTATACGCGATATAAGGAAACTTTGTCCATGTTGATTTTGAAGTCGAAATATCAAGAAGCGGTACAGAGTATCGAAGAAAAGAAACCTGAGCGTTTTCGCGATGTCATCGACGAATACTATTCGTTTATCAACGATTATCCTTCGGGAGAATATTCGAAAGAAGCCGAGAATATATTTAAAGTGGCGAATAAATACGTAAAAGATTAATCTTTAAAATAATGGATTACAAGAAAACAAATGCACCGACAAACACCGTAACACGCGATATGGTGGCGTTGTCTTCCGACACGGGAAACATTTATGAAACGGTTTGTATTATTGCCAAGAGAGCCAATCAAATTGCAGTCGAGATGAAGACCGATCTTGAAAAGAAACTTCAAGAATTCGCTTCTTGCAACGATAATTTGGAGGAGGTTTTTGAAAATCGGGAACAAATTGAGATCTCTCGTTATTATGAGAAATTGCCGAAACCGGTTCTCATTGCTACGCAAGAATATATAGAGGGTAAAGTATATTATAAAAATCCCGAGAAAGAAAAATCGGCTATTGAATAATAGTCTGTAAAGTATACCTGCAAGCCGCACTATTCTGTATGATGATGGTGCGGCTTGCAGATTTCTTTGTCTGTCGGTACAATCGTTTTATTTGTTTGTTACCGAGAAAAGTAAAAAGCTCAATTAGTTCATTAAAACTATGATTAATAGAATATTAATCCGTTCCAAAGTCGTTCAAATAGCCTATTCGTATTTCCTGACGAAAGACAAGACTGTTATGGAAGCTGAGAAAGAATTGTTTTTCAGTTTCGAAAAATCTTACGAGTTGTATCATTTATTATTGACTTTGATGGTCGAATTGACCGATACGCAAGCTGCAAGGGTGGAAGCTGCTCGTATGAAATTCTTGGCGACTCCCGAGGAGAAGAATCCCAATATGCGCTTCGTTAATAACCGGTTTATCGAGCAGTTGAGGAATTGCGACGATTATAAAGATTACCACGAGAAGAAACCTGTGACTTGGACCAATGAACCGGAGTTCCTGAGAGACTTTTCGGAGCGTATTGTAAAGAGTGAATTGTATAAAGAATATATGGATTCTTCGGACGATTCTTATGAAAACGATTGTGAGTTCTGGAAAAAAGCCCTTAGGGCTTTGATCTGTACCGACGAGGAGTTGACGGAATTGTTAGAGCAAAAGTCTTTATATTGGAATGACGATTTGGAGATTATAACGACATTCGTTTTAAAAACGATCAAACAATTTAGTGAAGAAAACGGAGGCCCGCAATCGTTGTTACCGATGTTTAAAGATGACGACGATGCTGAATTTGCCAAAGAGTTGTTCAGGAATACATTGATTCATGGGGGAGAATATCGCAATTATATAGAAAATTTCATCAAAAATTGGGAGATCGAGCGTGTCGCTTTCATGGATATTGTGATTATGATGGTGGCTTTGAGCGAGTTTCATAAATTCCCTTCGATACCGACAAGAGTGACTTTGAACGAATATATCGAGTTGGCAAAGGCTTATAGTACATCAAAGAGCGGGCAGTTCGTAAACGGTGTATTGAATGCGATAGCCGATAACCTTAAAAAAGAAGGTGTTCTAACAAAAGAATAATGAAATTTGTTATATATTTGTGCACGGGTTTTAGGATCCAAGTATAAATTTTTTATTAAAAGCTAAATTATGACAGTGTTATCAATTTTTTTACAAGCTGCAACGGGGAGTGGAATGTCGAGCATTCTGATGATGGTTGCATTGATCGCTATTTTTTATTTTTTCATGATTCGTCCTCAGACGAAGCGTCAGAAAGAAATTCGTAAGTTCCGTGAGTCTCTCACCACTGGTGACAAAATTGTTACGGCAGGAGGTCTATTCGGAAAAATAAAAGAGGTCAAATCCGATTCTTTTATTATCGAAATAGCCGAGAATACTCGTGTTCGTATTGCCAAAGATTCTGTTTATCCTTCTGCTGCCGAAGCTAAGGATAGCGGAGCCGATCAAGCTAAGTAATCTATTTTTTCAAAGGACTCCTTTGTAGGAGAATAAGAAGATAAGGTTTTTTATCAAGGAACATCGGTTCTGTCGATAAAAAACCTTATCTTTGTTGTATGTAGTCGTTGCATGATATATGGAAGAGAATATTTCAGACCGCATAGTAGCAAAGTTTAAGTCGATTATCCATAGGATTGGTACTGCATTCCGTCAGGAACGCACGCGGGAATTGTTTACATTTTTGGGGTTTGTTCTCCTTTCGTTGATATTCTGGTTTATGCAGGGGCTGAATGAGGAGGTTGAAAATTCTTTCAAAATACCGATAGAACTACAAAACCTTCCCGAGAAAACGACTCTTATTAATGATCTTCCATCTCATATCGAGGTGAGAGTACGGGATAAAGGTCCTGTTATGTTGGGGTATGCGATAGAAGGATTGTCCCCGTTACGGATTAATTTTCAGGAGTATGATAAGGGGAGAAATTCTTTTTTGTTGTTGTCGTCTCAGCTTGAAACTATATTGCGAAAGTCCCTTCGTTCGTCAACGAGTATTGTTTCGATTATTCCCGATACGTTGAAAGTGATGTACACACACAATGCCGGCAAACGGGTGAAGCTGGTTGTGAAAGGTGTCGCATCGACTACACCTCAGTGTGTACTGAGTGGTGATATGACCGCCGATGTCGATTCGGTGATGGTTTATGGAGAGTCTTCCTTATTGAAACGAATTAAAGAGGTTTATACGACCGATTTTGAAGCAAAAAAGTTGAACGATACCCTTCGCACGGTTGTCAAGATAGCGAAGATTCCGAATCTTCGAATTGTTCCTGAACAGGTAACCGTCACCATACCTGTGGAAGAAATGACCTCTAAAATTCTCGATATCCCTGTAATCCCGCAAAATGTACCTTCGAATTGGTCTCTTATCACATTTCCTTCGTCGGTGCAACTTTCTTGCATGATGCCGTTTAGTAAGTTTGCGGCGGTCGATGAAGATAGCTTTTTATTGGGAGTCGATTTTTTGGATTTGTCGCGGCGGCGTCTCTCTGATAAATTAGGGGTGAAGATATTGAATGCACCGGAATATGTCCGAAATATAGTGTTGTCGCAAGACAGTGTCGATTATATTTTGGAGCAGAAAAGACCTGCATTTGTAGTTCCTGTCGATTCTGCCAATCGAGTAACACCCGATTCGATATGAGACGTATAGGTATTACCGGTGGCATAGGTAGTGGCAAGTCGGTTGTCTCTCGGTTGCTGCGTATAATGGGATATTCTGTATATGATACAGACTCGGAAGCGAAGAGGCTGATGGAATCTTCGTTGGAAGTCGTGCAGAAACTATCGGAGTGCTTTGGGAGAGATATATATCATAACGGTCGATTGAACCGGGGTTTGTTGTCCTCTCGGGTATTTGGAGAGTCGGATAAGATAGTGTTGCTTAATTCCATAGTACATCCGGTGGTACGCTTCGATTTCTATCGATGGTCCGAATCTCTAAACGAGGAGATATGCTTTGTGGAATCGGCTATTTTGTATGAATCCCGGTTTGACGAACTGGTAGATGAAGTCTGGACGGTGACAGCACCGGAAGAGTTAAGAATAGGTCGGGTTCGCCAGCGTAGCGGTTTGACCGAGGAAGAGATAAAAAAGCGTATGGCTGCTCAATTGTCCGAGGAAGAAAAACAGAGAAGAGCTGCTCATATTATTTGGAATGACGGTAATGTATCTGTTATCCACAGGGTTTTATCTTTATTGAAGTCATTGGAATGAGAATTTTTCGTTTTGAAGACGGTTAAACCGGACAAGAATATTATTTTTGTGGTTCGAATGATTTAAGTAATTAAATATAAAACGAAAATTTTATGTTAAAAACGATTTTATCTATTTCCGGTAAACCCGGTTTGTTCAAATTGATATCTCAGGCAAAAAATATGCTGATCGTGGAATCTCTGCAAACGGGGAAACGGCAACCTGCTTATGCCCATGAAAAAATCATATCGTTAGGAGATATCGCTATTTTCACCGATGAAGAAGACGTTCCTTTGAGTGAAGTATTGAATGCGATAAAAGAAAAAGAAAATGGAGCGAAAGTAACATTGGATATCAAGAAAGCCGATAATGAAACATTGCGTGCATATTTGGCGGAAGTGCTGCCTAATTTCGACCGTGAACGTGTCTATCCGACCGATATAAAAAAATTGATAAGTTGGTATAACTTGTTGGTCGAAACCGGGAACACCGATTTTGTGGAAGAAGAAAAAACTCAAAAAGATGCCGATGTCGAGAACACGGCAGCAACGGACGATTCTGTAAATGAGAAAGAGGAAAAGTCCAAGACCAAAAAGGCAACAAAGAAAAAAGCAGAATAAGAAGCCATTCTAATGAACGGTAGATATAAGCCTGTGCGGTTTCTCGTACAGGCTTTTTTATGGATCGAGGGTGTGTATCCAAGCTCCTTGTGTGCGAATATCGTGGCAGGGAATACTATTTTCGAAACAGTCGTTTTGTAATTTAGTGGCTCGTCTGGGGTGAACATCGGGCCCGATGATAAATTGCCGAACGGAAAATAGTTCGAGTATGTCTTCTATTCTGCCGTTGAACATCTTGCCGATAATAGCATAGTCTATCGTTAGTTTTTTCCCTATTGATAGTTTATCCCATTCCTGTTTATCGAGGAGGACGAGCCGTTTCCCATAAAATTGGGCGAAGGGATAGTCTATAAAGCCGGTGTTGTCTTTGGTTCCGAGGGAGCCGTGTTGGAATATTTCGTATTGTGTCTTTCCGTTTTTCATACGATATTCTTCACCCACTACTCTTTGACCGGAGGTGAGGGTGTCGGATAAGAGAATATAACAACGATCTTTGTCGCTGAGTTGAACGACTGTCGATTTTTTACTGTCATATACGATAATTTCTGGCTGGGGCGATTTATAAGTGCACAAGTCAAAAATAAGAAAACCGATACAAAAGCCCAGAGTCAACCAAAGAGTCTTTTTCGAACGATTCTTAATGGTTATATAAGATAATATGCCGCAAATGAAATAAAGCCATAGATAGCGAGCTTCCAACCATACGCTTTCGATGTGGCTCCACGGTAGTTTGTATATATGCAGGCTTATCTGTTGTATATATTGCAGTAAAAAATCGACGGTATTTCCTAACCAATCATAGGGAATATGTAGGGCCGAGAATAACAATAGTAAAAAAGAGAGTCCGAAAACAACGGGTAAAAGAGGTAGTACGAAAATATTACCGATTAGAAATAATAGAGGAATAGTGTGAAAATAATAGACGGCAATGGGTAGGGCTCCGATTTGGGCGGCGATGGATACTGCAACGCAAGAACTAAGCCAACGAACGATAAAGTAGGGTGAATTACCTCCGATATTTAGTTTGGTGTAGAATAGCAAGATAGCGGTTACTGCCGAGAAACTCATTTGAAATCCCACATCGAAAATGAGGTTCGTATCGTACGATAGCATAAAAAATGCTGCGGCGAAAAGTGCATTGAGAGAACTGTTGCGTCGGTCGAGAAATTCGGCTGTTAAAAGAAAGGATGCCATGATACAAGCTCGTACGGCCGATGGTGACAAGCCTGTTATATAAGCATAAATCCATAAAACGAATAAAGTGAATAGAGGCCTTAGTTTTCTGCAAGATTTGAAAAGAGAGAGGAGAAAGAACAAAAAGTAAATCAAAGATGCTACGACTCCCATGTGAAGTCCGCTTACGGCTAACACATGTGAAAGTCCGGCTGCTGAAAAGTACGATCTTAGGTCTTGTGGAAATTCCTGTCGTTCGCCTAACAACAAAGCCCTCAATAAAAGAGTACTGTTTTTAGACAAATTACAGGATTGAAGTTGGTCGGAAAGATGTTTTTGTAGATCCGAAGTAGCCTTTCGAAGATTCGATTTTGGTTTTTCTCCGATATATTTCCATTGTTTCCCGGTCAAATATTGACTTCTCGATATACCTTTGTGCTTCATGAACGAGGCGAAATCGAAAGCATAAGGATTGGTGTTGGGCGGTATTGCTTTCGGTCGAAATTCAAACCCGATGATGTCACCGTATTCGAGTCGTCGGGCTTGAATACCTTTTTCAAAATAGAGTGCTATTTTTTCTTTATATTTCACGATCGACCCGTTTGTATCCGATAGGGCTGTTATCGTAACGGGACAGTAGTAAGAGTTCGTTTTTTCTACGGCTTTGTCGTTTACGTGAGCTATCGCGATAGGATAAAAACCGGAAGGCTGTTGGGATATACGGTTTTGAGTGCCATGTAGTATCGCTCCGATAGAAAAGACAATCAGGAATAATCCGACTCCGAAAATACTTCGTTTGTGGTATTGTTCTTCAATACTGTCTCGTTTTATGAATGAACTCCATAAAACTAAGCCGCATAAAGCGGGAATGAGGTTTCCCCATATCGGTAGACATAGGAACTCTTGGTACAGGATACCTGCCAATAGAGGTACTAACAACCGTATGAATGGAGTGCGGGCTGCCGATAGGGAGGAGCTATTCATAAGTCGATTGTTTGAATGGGGCTTATGTTCAAAATTTTCGGGTCATATAGCGCATGAAATCCGATTCGACACCACCGGTTTGACCGGTATTTTGAACGAAGCAGAATTCCCGCTCGCAATCGAAGTCGCTGATTTCGATGACTTTCAATTTTCCGTCGGCTATTTCCGATGATACGGCTTGTATGGAAACAATCCCCACGCTGTCGGTATTGTATAAAAACCGTTTGATACCTTCGGTGGTTCCCAATTGCATGATAATATTGAGTTGGGATAATTTCAACTGGCGTGTACCCAACGCTTTTTCAAAGACCTCTAAACTGCCCGACCCCTGTTCTCGAATAACCAACGGAATTCTTTTCAGTTCCTCTATCGTTATTTCTTCAAGTTTGGCCAATCGGCTGCGCGTACTGGTTATACAAACTAGTTCGTCTTGCATAAAAGGAGTGTAATGTAGATGTATTTGTCGGCTGCAACCCTCGATGAGCCCCAAGTCGATACGATGTTCTTCGACTGCTTTTTCTATATCGCTGGAATTCCCGTTGATTAACGAGAGTTTTATTTGTTTGAATTTCTGTTGAAATGTAGCCAGATAGGGCGGAAGCACATACTGAGCGATCGTTGTGCTTGCTCCCAAACGGAGCTCTCCGATGTGACGCTGGGTCAATAAGTTCATCTCGAAATCGAGCTGTTTGTATTGTTTGAGAATTTTTTCGGCGTGGCTTAACAGCAGTTCTCCGTCGGGGGTCAGCGTTATGTGAGTACCCATTCTCTCGAACAGTCGGGTGCTGTATTCTGTTTCGAGTTCTTGTATGTGCTTGCTGATTGCCGGTTGACTTACATATAGCTCTTTCGAGGCTTTGGTGAAGCTGAGGTTGTGAGCCACGCTGCAAAAAACTTTTAATCTGAAATCTATCATGATAAGAGTCAATTTATTCGTTCCAAATCTTCCATGCCGCCAGTGCTTGCAAATGAAGCATTTCTATTCCGTTTTTTATTTTGCAACCCTGCCGGGCTGCTTTTTGGAGAAATAAAGTCGTTTTGGGATTGTAAATAACGTCGTAGCAAAGATGTTCGGGGCTTAGTGCCGTGTAGGGTATGTTCGGAGATTGGTCTATGTGAGGAAACATGCCTAACGGAGTGGTATTGACAATGATTTTGTGATTATCGATTAGGTCGGGAGATAAGTCTTCGTAACAGAGTATATCTCCTCTTTTTTGTCGGGAAACGAATGTCGGTGTGATATGCAAGGCTTTTAGCCCGGCATGAATAGCTTTTGATGCACCACCGGTTCCGAGAATAAGCGCTTTTGTCATGTGGTCGTCCAATAACGGAGCGATAGAATTGGTGAACCCTATGATATCGCTATTGAATCCTTTGAGAAATATCTTGTCTCCTTGCCTCGTAATTTTGATGACATTGACCGCTCCGATTTCGCGAGCCAAAGGGTGCAATTCGTCGAGTAGGGGGATAACTGTGGTTTTATGAGGAATCGTCACATTCAATCCGCACAATTCATGGTTGTTCGAGATAAGCTGTCTCAAACAGGAAATATCCTGTATCTCAAAGTTTTCATAGGTGGCGTTTATATGCTCGTCTTCAAATTTTTGTTGGAAAAAAGAGCGGGAAAACGAGTGCCCCAAAGGATAGCCCACTAATCCGTATTTTCTTTTCATAAAGCCGATAAATTAACCGTTATATTTCGAAGCCGATAATATTTCCCCTCCATTGTCGGTCGTCTCGATAATTTCGATCGCTTCTTTTTTCTTTTCGTTAGCATAAGCCTTGATGATTTGAAGCCCTATCCAGCGGCCCAATCGTCCCGGTGCATCTTGATGAAGTACCGATACGAAAGGGGCCGGCTCGATATACTTGTTGATAAGCATCGATTCGGTATTGAACAAGTGCTTTTTACCGATAAGTTGTTTCCATATTTCAGCTTCGTTCTCTTTGCACCATTGAGCTTGTTTGTCGGAATATCCCAATAGGACATATTCGTTTATTCGAGGAAATATCCGAGACAAGCAATAAAGAATTTTCCCTTCGTATATCATTCGATCTAATAGTGCGTTTCGCTGCGATTGGTAGGGATATAAAGTGCGTAGCCAAACTTCGACGACATCGATGGGAATGCGGTCGCTTTCATGTAAATTCCGTTCGTAATTATAATAGCGTTGTTCATAAAGGGGATAGTTTTCTCCCAAATAACAGTCTAAGGAAACCGATAGCAAAGTGGTATCTATTGTGACGATCGACTGGTTCAGTCCCGAAATGTGGGTAAGAATGCGGGGACGTTTCTGTGGAGCGAACAACTCGTTGTATCTTAGGAATGCGTTCTGTAATTCGGTAATCCATACGGTATCGTTGGAAAATTTTGTTTCTGTATCCGCATACAACTGGGATATAGCCTCGTTGGATAAAAACATTTTTAATCCCTTTTGGAACGATGGAGCATCTCCCAAACCGAGTATGTGTCGACAATAAACCGGAAAAAATGGTATGTATTTATCTATAAAAAGAAATATTTGGGCCGAGTCTGTTTCTTGGACGTAAGAAGGTAGTCCTTTATCGAATCGTTCTATGGTTACGATCGGGTTACTTGAATGGTTCGATATCTCCGATGCTTTTCCGTTGCAAGCGATAAAACAAAGGGTAAGTAAACTTACGACGACGGCATATTTGCTCGTTTTCTCGGGTTGTATCATAATACTCTCTTTTTATGTCTCTTCTGCAAATTTACTTTTTTCTTTTGAGAAACCCATAAAGAACATTTTTGTTTTGTTATATGGTGTATAGGACAATAAATATCTATTAATTCGAGGCTTTTTCGGTCTTTATTCGTACCTTTGCGATATATGTGAGGAACAGGACGTGCTTGGGCATAAGCGATAAAGCTTGTTTCTGTTCTTGGTTTACACTATCTTTGCATATAATGAGTAATAGTTTTTTTACTTATCGGGATTAAATGACGGATTATAATTTATGAAGCATTCATATTTCAGCCGGAGGTTATTGTCGGTTTTTATGGCTTTCGCTTTGGGCCTTTCCGTCTTGTTGGCCAAAGATTTTGTCGTGGTGATCGATGCCGGTCATGGCGGGCACGATCCCGGCTCCCTCGGCAGTAAGGCGAAAGAGAAAAACATCAATTTGGGAGTTGCCTTGAAATTGGGCCGGCTGATTGAAAATAATATGCAAGGTGTGAAGGTGGTCTATACCCGTAAAAAAGATGTTTATTTGACCTTGCAAGAGCGAGCTAATATAGCTAATAAGGTTCAAGGCGATTTGTTTATTTCTATTCATACCAATTCTTTGGATAAAAAGTCCCCTAATCGTAGGAAAGTCGCCGGTGCTTCTACTTGGACATTGGGGTTACACAGAAGCAAGGAGAACTTGGAAGTCGCAAAACGGGAAAATTCCGTTATATATTTGGAGAATGACTTTTCGACTCGTTATGAAGGATTCGATCCGAATTCGACTGAGTCGTATATTATTTTTGAATTCATGCAGTATAAACACATGGAGCAGAGTATAAACTTTGCTTCGGATATACAACGTGAATTTGTTTCGACTGCCGGCCGGGTGGATCGGGGGGTAAGACAGGCTGGATTTTGGGTACTCGCTAAAACGAGTATGCCTGCGGTTTTGGTGGAGCTCGATTTTATTTGCAATCCGACGCAGGAGAGATTTTTGAATTCCGAATCCGGTCAGGAGAAAATGGCAAAGTCTATATACAATGCTTTTGTCAAATATAAATCAGACTATGACCGCAAGCAAAATGCCGGCAAAAGGGTAGAGGGGTCACCGTCTTCTTCCGTAGTTGTATCGCCCGATAAAAAAACTCAAACGAGTGATTCGAATGTGAAAATCTCAGAACAAGCTGAGAAATCCGGGGTTACTTATTATAAAGTACAGTTCATGGCTTTGCCTCGGAAATTGCCGGCTAATTCCAAAGAATTTAAAGGGCTTTCTCCTGTCGAATATTATAAAGACGGAGGAATGTATAAATACACCTATGGAAAATCTACCGACCGAAACGAAATACAGAAACAATATAAAAAAGTAAAATCTTTGTTTCGCGATGCCTTTATCATAAAGTTCCGTGATGGAAAACGGGTCTATTGAAAGGTATTGCGATGCTGAATAAAAAATAGAATATGAAAAAGTGGTTTGGAAAAGAAGTTAAGATAGCACTATCGGTTCTTGCGAGTATTTTGATTTTGTATGTGGGAATTAACTATTTGAAGGGAATCAATGTAATGAAACCTTCTAATTATTATTATGTACAATTCCCGAATGTTGCAGGTTTGGCCCAGTCTGCACCGGTATCTATCGATGGATACAAAGTGGGACTCGTGCAGGAAATCGTTTATGATTATGATGCGAATGGCGCGATTAAGGTGCTGTTGAATCTCGATAAAAAATTAAAAATCCCGGTCGATAGTAAAGTCTATCTCGAAACCGATATGCTTGGAACGGCATCGATTGTTATCGATCTGAATCCTCATGTGAGCGAATACTATGATCATGGAGCCGTTATTGAAGGGGAAGTGAAGTCTGGACTAATGCAAAACATACAAGGAGAGTTGTTGCCCCAGTTTGCTTTGCTGCTACCGAAACTCGACAGTATTCTTTCGGGATTGCAGACGCTAGTCAATGATCCTGCTTTATCTGCTTCGGTAAAACGTATCGATCATATTACCGCTAATTTGGAGCGTTCGTCCGTGCAATTATCACAGATGATGAAAGACGATGTGCCGGCTATTCTCGACAATGTACAAGGAATAACGGCGCAGGTAAATCAGTTCTCGGGAACTTTGAATTCGTTACCTCTCCAATCTACTATGATTTCGGTTCAGAAAACTTCCGATAATTTGCAGCAAATAACCAATCGTTTGACTTCTCCCGACAATAGTCTGGGACTATTGTTGAACGACCGGTTGCTGTACGATAAAGCGAATGGCGTTTTGGGGAGCGTAGATTCTTTGATGATTGATTTAAGACTCAATCCGAAACGTTATGTTCATTTTTCTCTATTTTGATTTCGTAAATATTTTTATTATTTAGAATCATTATAAATAAAAGGGGCCGTGTAATTTTTTTGTAATCTTCCCAGAGCTACGCTTATATGTGTTTATTTCCAAATTTCGTATAAAGGGAACAATTTTTGTCGTAGAACATGTGGAAGATTGTAAGATATTGTAAATAAGTGTGATAATAATTTTCTATGTCAGATAATTTGCTTTGTATGGTCGGGCTTTATAAACACCTTGTAATCAATTGTTTGTGCTAGAACTGTAAAAAGCAAATATTTTTGAATTTGTTTTTGATGAAAAATAATTTGAATTTTGTACTCACAAAAGTTTTTTGATAGAAGATTTACATAAAAATGGGTTCAGAACAGCATGTTCAGTTGTGGGACCGATGTTTAACAATTATCAAAGACAATATAAACGAAGAGGCTTTCGATAGTTTATTCAAGCCGATAGTCTCTTTGGGGTTTGATGATAATGTGTTGACTTTGCTTGTCCCTTCACATTTCGTTATTGAGCAGATTGAGGAGCATTATCTCAGTTTGCTGAAAAAGGTTCTGCCTCGCATATATGGGGCAAGCGTGAAATTGTTGTATCGTGTACAAATCGTTCGTCAGCCGGAAGCTACCGTCGATTTGACCGCTACTACTAAATCGACTGCCGTAAAGAAGATGCAGCAGTCGATGCCCGATCTTTTAGACCCTTTCAAACAACGCGTTTACGATGAGCTCGATCCCCGCCTGAACCCTATCTATACTTTTGAAAGCTATTATCAAGGGGCGAGTAACATGCTGGCACGTACGGCAGCAGAATCTATTGCTGCAAACCCGGGGAGAAACACCTTTAATCCGTTGTTTTTATTCGGTGAGTCGGGGGTTGGAAAAACCCACCTGATTCAAGCGATAGGATTGCGTATTAAAGAGAATAATCCGGCTTCTCGTGTGTTATATTTATCGGCTCATGATTTTTTAGTGCAATATACCGATGCTGTTCGTAATAATCGGGTGAACGATTTTATCAGCTTTTACCAGAGTATAGATGTTCTGTTGATGGACGATATTCAGGAATTTGCCGGAAAGACCCAGACGCAGAATACATTCTTCCATATATTCAATCATTTGCATCAGAGCAATAAGCAATTAGTGCTCACTTGCGACAGGCCTCCGGTTGAGTTGGTGGGTATGGTATCGCGCCTGCTGACTCGTTTCAAATGGGGTTTGACGGCCGAGGTCGAACGCCCTGACTATGAATTACGATACGATATCTTGATGAGTAAGGTTCGTCGTGATGGATTGTCTATTTCCGAAGAGGTTATTGACTATATAGCTCGTAATGTCACCGATAATGTGAGAGATTTGGAAGGAGTCATTGTATCGCTTATGGTACGTTCGAGTGTCTTGAAGAAAGAGATTTCGATAGACATGGCCGATCAAGTGTTGGCTGCCAGTGTAAAGATGACTCAAAAACAGATCACCATAGATTCGATAAAAGAGGCTGTTTGCGGATATTATGGACTGGAAACGTCGAGATTGTTGGAGCGTACTCGCAAGAGAGAAGTGGTCGTTGCTCGCCAAATGTCGATGTATTTGGCAAAGAAATATACCACTCTTTCGTTGGCAGGAATCGGTGATGTGTTAGGGAAAAAAGACCATGCTACGGTTTTGCATGCTTGCAAGACTATATCGGAGCAGGTAGGTGTCGATAAAAAATTGCGCAGCGATTTGGAAGAGATAGAGCAGCGTATTCAAGGATAGTAATATAAATTACTCGAAGAAAAATAAAAGAGCTCCTTACTCAGGAGCTCTTTTATTTTTCTTCTTCAATCAGGTAAACGGAATCCCTGCTTGACGATGAAGTCAAGGAATGTTTTTGAAAATAGTTCATTGTCTTTTCGGGGAGAACGTACGTCTGTGAAGACTTGGGCTAAATTCTCTTTATGGTTCTCTTCGATATATTTCTTGTTTTCTGCCAAATTCTCTTTTTCGAAGTAGAGCCGATGTATTGCTTTGGGGGTATAGTCTTGATATGCTTCGTGGTGAAGAATCGCTTCGATGGGAAGTCGTTCTATTTGCGCAGGTATATCTGCGGGATAACCCACCGTAAGAGTGGTAATAGGAATGACAAACTTGGGCAGACGCAATATTTCCGCTATCTGAGGAGCGTTATATGTGGTAGTTCCCAGATAACAGCAACCCAATCCTGAAATTTCGGCTACTGTACAAAACTGTTGAGCTACAAGCAATGCATCGATAGCTGCCGTGACGAAGGATTGGAAATTGTCATATCCCGGTTCTGCATGATTTTGTTCGCACCATTTAATAAATCGGTTGAAATCGGCACAAAAAGTTAATACGACAGGGGCGCTGGTTACAGTGGGTTGATTGAAATGAGCCGGAGCTAACTTTTCTTTGTTCTCCTGTTCTCGGGTTATGACAACACTGTAAACTTGCATATTTTGTGTCGTGGGGGCTCGAAATGCTGTTTCGAGTAACTCATTGAGTAATTGCTCGTCAATATCCTTATTGAGATATTTCCGTATGGTTCTTCTTTCTTTTAAAGACGATATCATATAAAGGTAGTTATTAGAGGTTAGATGTTCGATTGCAAAATTAAAAATTTATTTGATAAGTTATTTATTTCGGTTACTAATTATTAGTAACTCTTTTTATTCCTTCTCATTGTAAAAAAGAAAATTTATAAACTGTTTTTATCGAGATGTTTCTTTTTATATTGCTCTCGTTTTTACAGTTGATTTTTAAAGTTGGAAACTTTTTAAGTTTCTTGAAAATATAATATTTTGATAATTAGGATATTGTTTGTTTGACTTGGGAAACTTTTTGAAAATTGAAAATTTAAAAATGATATTGTTTGCGTATGTAGAATGTTTTTTATAAACTTGCACCGTAAATCTTTTTCATCAAGAAACCTTTGTCTAAATTAAGTAAATTAACGAAAACTGAAAAACATTTTATCTCGTGGAACCAATTGTTTATACTTACGACGAAGCATATCAGGCCTCGTTGGAGTATTTTAAAGGTGATGAGCTGGCGGCCCGTGTGTGGGTTAACAAGTATGCTCTAAAAGATTCGTATGGGAATATTTATGAAAAGACTCCCGACGATATGCATTGGCGTATCGCTAATGAAATTGCTCGTATAGAGCAAAAATATCCTAATCCTCTTTCGGCACAGGAACTGTTCGATTTAATGAAAGGTTTCCGTTATATCGTACCGCAGGGAAGTCCTATGAGCGGTATCGGAAACAATTATCAGGTAGGGTCGTTGTCCAACTGTTTTGTAATCGGTCTCGACGGAGCACCGGATTCCTATGGAGGGATTATAAAAATCGACGAAGAGCAAGTTCAATTAATGAAACGTCGGGGAGGAGTCGGTCACGATTTGTCTCATATTCGGCCCAAAGGGTCTCCGGTAAAAAACTCGGCTTTGACTTCTACGGGTTTGGTTCCGTTTATGGAACGCTATTCCAATTCCACGCGTGAAGTTGCTCAGGACGGTCGTAGAGGAGCTTTAATGTTATCGGTTTCTATTAAGCATCCCGATTCGGAATCGTTTATTGATGCCAAAATGGTCGAAGGACGGGTGACAGGAGCTAATGTGTCGGTGAAAATTCACGATGATTTTATGGAGGCTGCCATTGCCGGAAAAGCTTATCGGCAACAATATCCCATCGATTCCGACGATCCGAAAGTAACGAAAGAGGTCGATGCGCAGGCTATTTGGAAAAAGATAGTACATAATGCTTGGAAGTCGGCCGAACCCGGAGTTTTATTTTGGGACACCATTATCAGAGAGTCTGTTCCCGACTGTTATGCCGACTTAGGTTTCAAAACTGTGTCGACCAATCCTTGTGGAGAAATACCTTTGTGCCCTTATGATAGTTGCCGTCTGTTAGCGATAAACTTGTACTCCTATGTGGTCAATCCTTTTACGAAAGAGGCTTATTTCGATTTCGATTTGTTCCGTAAACACGTAGGATTGGCTCAGCGAATGATGGACGATATCATCGATCTCGAAATGGAGAAAATCGATAAGATCATAGAGAAAATCAAATCCGATCCCGAGACCGACGAGGTAAAATGTACAGAGCTTAACTTGTGGTACAAGATTCAAAAACGCACTTTGCAAGGGCGTCGTACCGGCGTGGGCACAACTGCCGAGGGCGATATGATTGCCGCGTTAGGACTTCGTTATGGAACCGAAGAGGCTACCGATTTTTCTGAGAAAGTACATCGTTCGTTGGCACTTGCGGCTTATCGTTCGTCGGTTTCGATGGCAAAAGAGCGTGGGGCTTTCTCGATTTTCGATGCCGGTAGGGAAGTCGATAACCCGTTTATCAATCGGTTGAAAAAGGAAGACGAGGAACTATATCGGGATATGTGCAAGTACGGGCGTCGGAATATTGCCTGTCTGACTATCGCACCCACGGGAACAACGAGCTTGATGACACAAACTACATCGGGAATCGAACCGGTATTTATGCCTGTTTATCGCCGTCGCCGTAAAGTGAACCCCAATGATCCTGAGGTTCGTATCGACTATGTCGATGAGACGGGAGATGCTTTTGAAGAGTATGTGGTTTATCATCACAAATTCATCACTTGGATGCAGGTGAATGGTATCGAAGTGAAAGAGAACTATACACAGGAAGAAGTCGATGCGTTAGTGGCTCGTTCTCCTTATTATAAAGCTACGGCTAACGATATCGACTGGTTGCAGAAAGTTCGTATGCAAGGCCGCATTCAAAGGTGGGTGGACCACTCGATTAGCGTGACGATCAATTTACCTTCCGATGTCAGCGAAGAGATGGTGGGTCAGCTATATGTAGAGGCATGGCGTTCTGGCTGTAAGGGGTGTACTGTTTATCGCGATGGTTCCCGGTCGGGAGTTCTCATCTCAGCCAAGAAGGAGGAGAAGAAACCCGTTGCAGCTATTAATCAACCGGCCGAGACATTGGTCCGTCCTATCGAGTTGGAGGCAGACGTGGTTCGTTTCCAGAATAATAAAGAAAAATGGATTGCCTTTGTCGGTTTGAAAGACGGTAAACCGTACGAGATCTTTACCGGTTTGGCCGATGACGATGACGGTATTTTTTGTCCGAAGAATGTAGTCAAGGGAAAAATTGTGAAAGCTGTGAATGAAGATGGTACGAAGCGGTATGACTTCCAGTTCTCCAATAAGCGTGGCTACAAGACTACTATCGAGGGGTTGTCCGATAAATTCAATCCGGAATATTGGAATTATGCCAAGCTGATATCGGGGGTTCTCCGGTACGGAATGCCTATTCCGCAGGTATTGAAATTGGTTTCGAGCCTTGAATTGGATAGTCAGTCTATCAACAGTTGGAAAAACGGGGTCGAGCGAGCTTTGAAGAAATATCTGCCCAATGGGACTAAGGCTAACGGGCAGACTTGTCCTCATTGCGGGAATGAGACGCTCATTTATCAAGAAGGCTGTCTCATCTGTACGTCGTGCGGAACTTCCAAATGTGGATAATATTCGAGCGACAAATATAGACCAAAAAGCAAAAGCGAACTATCATAGGTTCGCTTTTGTTTTTTAGAAAAAAGGTATGAAGAAGAGCATTTGTTTTGTCGGAAAGTTCTTACCTTTATGATTAAAATATAGGATATAGCGATGAAAATAACATTCGAGATATATTATCATACTCGATGGGGCGAAAGTTTATTTCTCTCCGGGGACATAGATGAGCTTGGTGCGAATGAAGAGAATCGGGCTGTTATGATGGATTATCAAGGTGACGGCCTATGGAAATATACAATGGAACTTCCGGCCTCTGCAAAGAAGTTCCATTATGAATATCTGGTAAAGTCCGGGGAGGGAATCCGTCGGGAATGGGGGAGTCCTCATAGTTTCTCTCCGGGGAGGAATGCCGGGGAATATCGTTTGGTCGATCGATGGCGCGATGTTCCTGCCAATTTGCCTTTTTATTCATCGGCATTCATTCAAGGTATATTCTTTCGACAACACGCCGATTCTGTCGTAGAAACGATAGAACAGGGGACGTTCACCGTTAAGGTTGATGCGCCGCAACTAAGGCCCGATGAGAGGCTCGTTATGGTCGGCGACTGTCCGGAATTGGGCGATTGGGACGTTTTAAAAGCCCCGTTATTGAATGATTCTGCTTTTCCGGAGTGGCAGATAACCCTCGATGGGAGACAACTGAAATTCCCGTTCGAGTATAAGTTCGTTATCGTGCGTACCCATCAACGGGAAGTTGTTGCTTGGGAGACGGGAGAGAACCGTATTTGCCGGGAGAAACCGCAAAATCCTTCTGAGGCCGTGGTGGTTTCGGGACTTCGCTTCAACGGTTCCGAATCGCAGTGGAGGGGAGCCGGGACGGCGATTCCGGTATTTTCTCTCCGTACGGATTATGGGTTCGGCATAGGGGAGTTTATCGATTTGAAATATTTGGTAGATTGGGCGTTAAGAACAGGACAGTCGTTTATACAGCTACTCCCGGTGAACGATACGACGATGTCGGGTACATGGCAAGACTCCTATCCCTATAATGCCAACTCTACTTTTGCTCTGCATCCGCAGTACCTTCGGTTATCCGAAGTCGGGTATTTGAACGACGAGGTGGAGCAAGCCCGCTTCGATGCGTTACGAGAAGAATTGAACCGGTTGCCCGATGTCGATTACGAGCGGGTGAACCGTGCGAAGATGGAATATTTGAGACTTTTGTTCGAGGAGCAGGGCGAGGCTACGCTATCGAGCGACGGATTCAAAGCCTTTTTTCGGGATAATAGCTTTTGGTTACGTCCTTACGCAGCATTTTGCAGTTTGAGAGACCGATTTGGAACTGCCGATTTTAGCTGTTGGGAAGAACATTCGTTTTACGATGAATCGGCCATTGCCGACTATTGTGCCGTGTGGAGTCCGTGGTATAAATCGGTCGCATTGTATTATTATATTCAGTATCATTTGCATGTTCAATTATCCGAAGTCAAGGAGTATGCCCATCGGGCAGGAGTGGTTTTGAAAGGCGATATTCCCATAGGAATCAGTCGTACCAGTGTCGATGCGTGGGTCAATCCGCAACTCTTTCACATGGATAGTCAGGCAGGGGCGCCACCCGACGATTTCTCGATAGAAGGCCAGAACTGGGGATTTCCAACGTATAATTGGGAGGTCATGGCTCGTGATGGATATGCGTGGTGGAAAGCCCGGTTGCGCAAGATGTCGGAGTATTTCGATGCTTACCGGATTGATCATATTTTGGGCTTTTTCAGAATTTGGGAAATTCCGTTCAATGCCGTTCATGGTCTGCTGGGACACTTTAATCCGGCGTTACCGTTCTCTCCCGAAGAGTTGCAGGGATACGGATTCCGTTTTGATGCTTCGTGGCAAACGGTTCCTTATATTCGGGAAGATTTTTTGGACGAGATTTTCGGTGCATATACCGGAGAAGTGAAAGAGCGGTTCTTGGTACATAAGGGAGACGGACGATGGGATTTGAATGTCTTGGTCGATACTCAGCGTAAGATAGTTGGATATTTCTCCGGGGCGAGTGACGATATGAGTATTTTGATAAGAGACGGGTTGATGCGGCTTATCGATGATGTCCTTTTCCTCGAAGATCCCGATCGTCCGGGGTATTATCACCCCCGTATCTCGGCTCAGCATACACATGTTTATCATAGCCTCGATGAAGATCAGAAGTCTTGTTTCAATCGTTTGTATGACGATTTTTATTACCATCGTCACGATGTTTTTTGGAAAGACGAGGCGTTGCGGAAGTTACCTGCTCTCATATCGTCGACCGACATGCTGGTCTGTGGTGAGGATTTGGGAATGATCCCGCACTGCGTTCCCGAAGTGATGGAGCGTTTACAGATACTCTCGTTGGAAATACAACGAATGCCTAAGGAGTCTTGGCGCGAATTTGGGGATACATGGGCTTATCCCTATCGATCGGTATGTACGACCTCGACTCACGATATGTCGGGAATAAGGGCATGGTGGGAAGAGGATAGAGCTCGAACACAACGATTTTTCAATGAAATTCTCGGCGAACAGGGCGAGGCTCCTTATTTCTGTGAACCGTGGATTTGCGAGAAGATAGTCGAGTTGAATCTCTTTTCTCCTTCGATGCTTGCTATTTTACCGTTACAGGATTGGCTGTCGATAGACGGGCGGTTACGTCGGGAAAATCCGCAGGAGGAGCGGATAAATATACCGGCTCATTCCCGTCACTATTGGCGATACCGCATGCACCTGTCGATAGAACAGCTTTTGGAAGAAGGGGTATTTAATACCCGACTTCGGGAATTGATTGAACGTAGCGGGAGATAGGGGCTTTTACAAGGCATATCCCTCGAAATCGTATAGCACTGTCGACAGATAACGTTCTCCCGTATCGGGTAAAAGTACGACGATTGTTTTGCCTTTGTTTTCGGGTAATTGAGCCAGTTGGGTAGCTGCGAAAACAGCTGCTCCGGAGGAGATACCTACTAATAGACCCTCTGTCGCTGTCAGTTCTCTACTGGTGCGAATGGCATCGTCGTTGCTTACGGGGATTATTTGATCGACCACGGAAGCATCGAATGTCTTGGGAACGAACCCGGCGCCGATGCCTTGTATTTTATGGGAGCCGGCTTTACCTCCCGATAGAACCGGTGAGTCTTTCGGTTCTACGGCTACGATTTTTATAGCTGGGTTGTGTTTTTTAAGTCCGGCTCCTACGCCGCTGACGGTTCCTCCCGTACCTACTCCGGCGACGAATATGTCGATTTTGCCTTCGGTGTCTCTCCATATTTCTTCGGCCGTTGTTTTCGCATGAATGGCGGGATTGGCGGGGTTTTCGAATTGTTGCAGAATGATGCTTCCCTCTATCTCTTCATTCAGTTCTTTCGCCTTTTGAATGGCTCCTGCCATACCTTCGCTACCGGGAGTAAGTATTAACTGAGCTCCTAATGCTTTGAGCAGATTGCGCCTTTCCATGCTCATCGTATCGGGCATGGTCAGTATGAGCCGATAGCCTCTTGCTGCCGAAACGAATGCGAGACCTACACCTGTATTTCCGCTTGTGGGTTCTATAATTGTGGCATGGGATTTCAACAGCCCTTTTTGTTCGGCATCTTCTATCATAGATAAAGCGATACGGTCTTTTACGCTCCCGGCCGGATTGAAGTATTCCAGTTTAGCGACCAGTATTCCGTTCAACTCGTGTTTTTTATTGTAATTCGAGAGTTCCAATAGAGGAGTATTCCCTATCAAGTCGGTTAGACTTTTGGCTATTTTCTTCATGTTTATATGTTTATGGTGATACAAAGATAGTGCAAACGAGGGCAGGAGCAAATTAATTTGATGATATCGAGTGGGGCTTATATTTGTTTTAGTATTGAAAGTATGTTAATCTCCCTTTTCGATACGTTCGGTCTCACTTTCATGTGCGAATGTTTCTTTGATTGCAAATACGCACAAAGCTCCTGCGAATAACAGAATACCCGAAATCCCCAACATGACGGGCTGGCTACCGCCTAACCATCGTAGCAGAGAACCTCCTACTAAGGCTGCGAGAATTTGGGGAACACAGATCGTGCCGTTGAACAGTCCTAAATAGGCTCCCATATTTTTCCCCGAGATGGAATTGGTGAGGATAGTGAAGGGGAGAGCCAATATGGCTGCCCAAGCACAACCGATGAGGAAGAAAGGTAGGAACATCAGATAGGCATTGTGAATGAAAGGAACCAGTGTGAAACCGGCTCCGCCGATAAGTAGGCTGAGGCTATATGCCGCTTTTCTGTTTTTTATCAAGGGGAGAAGCGGGGCCCAACATACCGAGCCTATGGCTTGTATGGCGAATAATACGCCTGTCCAGTTCCCGGCTGATTGGTAGCCGGGAGAAGCAGGATCGGTCGAGTGCCAGACGTTGTCGGCGATGGCTCCTGTGGAGTAGGTCCACATATACATGAAAGCCGACCAACAGAAAAACTGAACGAGACCGACCGTCCAGAAAACTTTCGGAGCGTGGCGCAGTAGGGATATGAAATTATTCTTCTCTGTCAGTTCTTTGTCCGAAATTTGGTGAAACTTCCGGAACTCCGCAGGTGGCATTTCCTTTACCCGTATCGAAGAATAGAGGGTACACAGTATCAATATGGCTGCCCCTCCGTAGAAAGAGAAAATTACCGAATCGGGGATAACTCCGGGGGCTGCGATATTGCTGATGCCGATGTAGGTGAACAGGATAGGGAACAGGTAGCCGACTAAACTTCCGGCATTGGAAAGGAAACTTTGTATGGAATAAGCGAGTCCTTTTTGCCGTTCGTTGACCATATCGCCTACCAACATTTTGAAAGGTTGCATGGCCATATTGATAGATGTGTCCAACATCATGAGGGCTATTAACCCGAACCACATTGCATGGATATATCCCTTGAATGAAGCGGCATTAGGCAATAGGCACATGACTGCTACGGCAATGGCCGAGCCGGCGATAAGGTATGGAATACGTCGCCCGAAACGATTCCAAGTGCGGTCGCTCAATGCGCCTACGATAGGTTGTACGATAATTCCCGCTAACGGAGGAAGTATCCAGAAATAACTTAAATTATGCGGATCGGCCCCTAAGGTGGCGAATATCCGGCTAATGTTGGCGCTTTGAAGAGCATAGGCTATCTGAACGCCGAAGAATCCGAAACTGATATCCCATAGTCTTCGGAAACTTAAATCGGGTTTTACTCTCATTCCATCGAAAAGAGAGGAGCATTGGGTTTATTGTAAATCCGTTGTTCTGTTTATTCCGGGAAGGTCATGCCATACAGTTTCTCTATTTCCTGAGGCCAAAGGTTCTCATTCGGAGTTTCGAGAATCAACGGTATGTTATCAAAACGCTTATCTTGCATTAATCGTTCAAAGAACCCCATACCCAATACGCCTGCGCCTAAACTGTCGTGACGGTCTACACGGGAGTCGAGTCCTTTTTTAGCATCGTTCAGGTGCATTCCTCGCAAGTATTCGAATCCGATAATTCGGTCGAATTCCCGCCAAGTCGCATCATATCCTTCGGCTGTCGCCAAATCGTAACCTCCGGCAAAAGCATGGCAGGAATCTATGCAGACTCCTACACGACTTTTGTCCTCTATCCGGTCGATGATAACCGCTAAATGCTCGAACTTGAATCCTACGTTACTGCCTTGCCCGGCCGTGTTTTCTATAACGGCGGTAACCCCATCGGTCTTTTCGAGAGCCAAATTGATCGATTGGGCGATACGGGCTAAACACTCGTCGGTCGAAATCTCTTTCAAGTGACTGCCGGGGTGGAAATTCAATAGTTTCAATCCCAGCTGTTCGCAACGTCGCATTTCGTCCAGAAAAGCCGCCCGAGATTTGGTTAGCCCTTCTTCCTGAGAATGTCCGAGGTTGATTAGGTAGCTGTCATGCGGTAGTATATATTGGGGTGAGAATCCGTATTTTTCGCAATTCTCCTTGAACAGTTCTATGCTTTTGTCCGATAACGGAGGCGATTGCCATTGCCTTTGATTTTTTGTGAACAAGGCGAAGGCTTTGGCTCCTATGGCATGTGCGTTTACCGGAGCGTTTTCTACACCGCCCGCAGCACTTACGTGGGCTCCTATAAATTTCATGATTCCAGTCGTTTTTGTTCTTTAAGCAAAACTACAAAAAAAGCCGATTGCTGCCGAGATGAATGAGTTAAGATTTGAGATGGTTCCTGAAAACTTCTTTATCTTTGTGAGTACGAAGATAGGATGCGGTTCGGTATAGACAAATCGGAAATGGGGTTTCCGTTTGTCTCTGCTCTCACCTTTCGCTATCTTTGTAGTTACAAAGTATAGAGTATGAATAAGGTATATTATTGGATATTTTTTCTGCTATTGCTTGCCGGTTGTCAGGATAGAACGGATTCGTCGTACATGATTACAGGAAAAGTGGTTAACTCGCTGACTGACGGGAATGTCGTTTATTTGTCTCATAGTAACGGAGATGAATTGGTGAACTTGGACAGTGCGATAGTCGATGGCGGAGTTTTTTCTTTTCACGGAGTACAGGAGGAACCGATTATGGCTTATCTACGGTTTAACCGTTATCTCGATTCTTTGGCTGTGCCCGTGTTATTTGTGTTGGAAAATGGAGCGATGGAGGCGGTGATGGATACTTCGTATTCGAGTGTCGCAGGGACGGAGCAGAATAACATATTCGAGGAATATAAACGGGAGGCGTATCGCCTCGATTCTTTACGCCGCTGTTTGCATAACCATTACGTCGAACAGGTGGAGAAGCGTATGATGGATGCCGGTTTGGAACAATCGATGTGCGATGAGGATTTTCGTTTGAGCAGCCAAGAGGAGAAGCTGGCCTACCGGTTTATTCGACGGAATCATTATTCACCGGCTGCGATATGGGTGCTGGAACAGATGCAAAGCCGTTTCGATGAAGATGAGTTGCGAAGCCTTTTGTCGGGATTCGGTGGGCGAAGTAAGAATGCGCAGGTATTGTCCGATATTTCTTTGCGCTTGCGTAATGCCGATAAAGTCGAGCCGGGAAATCCGTATGTAGATGTTCCATTGATAGAGTATTCGGGACGGAAAGAGAATCTGTCGGGATATATAGGATATGCAAGATATACGGCTATTGGCTTTTGGCGTTCGGATAGCGAGCCTTCTTGCCGGGATATGACGAAATTCGGAGAACTGTATCGGGCGTATGGTTATCGGGGCGCGACCTTTTTGTCTGTTTCATTGGATAAAAAACGGGACATATGGCGAGAAAAAGTGAGAACTTTGGGATTGCCTTCACATCAATGTGTGGCCGCGGAACCCGATGTAATCGAAACCCGATATGCTCTGGTGTCGGTTCCCAATTTTATGCTTATTGCCCCCGATGGGTCCATCGATTCCCGTAACCTGACGGTGACAAAGTTGGAACAGAGGTTGCAAGAACTGTTACCCTATCGGGCGAGAAGAGATACTGCTGTGTCGTCTGTACCGGATACCACTGGATTTGTAAAACGATCGTCAATATAGTTCGTCTCCACAATACTCGGCAATGTCGTAGTAATGAGATTTTTTCATATTGCAAGTATTGTAATTTGTCTAAAAATGGGAATCAAGGCAAAATAGAACTTCTGCCTTGACTCTGCATAGAGATCCCCTCTGCCTTTAATCTTTGAGATTGGCGAAAGGTCTGTGTCCCCCGTGCTGTTCTTTGAATCGGGCGATGAGTGCGGTTTCGATCGCTTCGGGATCTTCGTCGGGAGTAGGTTTCCAGCACAACAGCAAATTGCCGGAATTTTTTATTTGCCAAATGTATCGGCCGCCCCAGTGCCCTATATTTTGTCCATTCCCGAATTTCAGATATTGATTTAGTCGTTTTCGGAGGGTTGTTCCGGCTTTTCCGATATAGACCACGCATGTATTTTCTACCCAGTTGGTTTCCAACTCGGTTATCGACACATTGGGATCTTTCCCCTTAAAGAATCCTCCCGTACCGTGGGAGAGAAACTCGGGCATATTTTCCCCCGTATAGACGACCAAATACACTCCGGCTGTTCGGGGTATTGCCGTACTGTCGGTTTGCAGTTGAGCTACCGGAATGAATCCCTCGAGGCCGGCGGCTTTCAAATCATCGATAGTGTTGAATTTCATAGATATATCATTTAATTTGTTTCATGATATTTGTAGTTAAGTTTGTTTTAATAATTCATATATCCTATTAGATTCCCGTTTTCATCGAGATAAAATATTTGATTTTCGTTGTTCATTCCTCCAAATCCATTTCTTGCTTGGTATTTTGGACATATTAAGCATGGCTCCGAACGAAACTGTTCCGGAATTATACCGGTATATCCACAAAACGGGCAACAAAGAGTTGGTTGGTCTGAGATTTGTGTTTGGATTGTATGTTGGTTTTCCTTCGCTCTTTGTTTATTCTGTCTATCCAATTTTTCTTTTTCCGCCTTCCCTTTTTCTGATAAAGGGATTCTCCATTGTTTTGGAGATTTTTGCGTTTGATAGGCGTGAGGAATCGGTCCTGATTCTACTTTTTTTTCAAGGCTTTGTTATCAGCGATTAAACGGGTAAAGGTAAGTAAACGATTAGCTTCCGCTAAAAGCATATAAGGCTTGTTTTTTTGTATAAGCTGAATATCTATTGCCTGTATGATTTTTTCGATATTTCCCATAACGATAATTTTAGTGTTGAATTTCATAGATGTATCATTTAGTTTGCACTTTGCTCCTTTTTCATTTTTGTCGATATGGCTATTTTTTCACCATTGAAATAAGACGTTTGATGAATGAAGAGCGATTAGATTCGTCTGTACTGGCATCTTTCACAGTTATTTTTCCATTGCTTATCAGCTGTATCAAATCTGTTTCGGTACAGTCTGTTATACCCCAGTCGTCTCTTCCATAAAACCCCAATTTACGCATTTTGTTCCGTATCGATTTCTGTTTGTCCGATGGAGCTTGCCTTCTCTCTTTGATGAGTTGTAACAATTGTTCGATTTCTGTTTTTGTAAATACTTTTTTCCCTTTTATTTTCATGATTGTATTATTTAGTTTGTTTTTGATAGTTATTTTTTAGTTCTTCAATCGATTTTGGTTTTGGTGGTGTCGTATTATTAAATTTAGTTATGATAATTGTATCAAGGGGGGTGCTTTCAAACCGCTTTATGGCTTCTTGCAATAGTCTCAATTCTTGTTCTACAGTTAAGGGGGGTAGGTTCTTCAATAGGTTCTTCATATATACAGTATGATACAAATATAAAAAGGATACAGATTATACCCGTTATAGCCAAAATTATTGGAAATCCTTTTGAAGGTTGACTTTCTTGAATAGTCGTGTTTGTTTTCGTTGTTTTTTTGGAGCTCTTGGACTTCTTCTTATTATTTGGTGTAGTTTTTCTACTTCTCCTCTCCTCAGAAAGAGGGAGCAGCCATTGTCTCGGAGAAGTATTTGTTTTGTAGGCATGGGGTATCTCCCCTCGTTCGAGTATTTGTTTCAGTTCTTTGGTACTTTCTATAATTCCCAACGATAACAGGAGTTTGCTCGCTTGCTGTAATATAAGATGTTCCTTACCTGTTTCAAGCAGTTTGTTATCAATCGCTTTTACGATGTCATCGATTTTTGCCATAACAATTCCTTTTCTACTACCCCGACCCCCGATGATAGCGGTTTAAAAAAGAAAGTGTGGAGTCGTTAGTTTATTGAATGGAGGCTCTGGCAAGCCTTGTACCGATAAACAATACCCCACACCGTTATAGCAATTTTGATAATACTATATACGGTGATGAATGTTATTGCTTATTCTCGGTACAATTGAAATTTACCAGATTTATATAGTATAGATTGGGATAGAAAACAAAAATCAATCAATTGAAAACAAATAATCTGTATAATAAGTATTTATCTTGCATTTATATCTTCACTTGTTTTCTATGTTTGCAGAATGTTGGTTCTTTTTCGGTACATTTTTGTTTCCTATTTGTTCCTTAATTCGGATTATTCTTTCTACCTTTGTGGCAGGAATAACGAGTAAAAGAGGAGAAGCTATGCCACGAGTAAAGAAGCCTGCGAAAGTCAAAGAACCTATCCGTCTTCGGATGAAAGATTTAGCAAACGGAAACAAAAGTCTGTATTTGGATATCTATCGGGACGGAAAACGGGCGTATGAGTATCTGAAGATGTATCTTATCCCCGAAACGGATAACAATGCCCGTGTGCGGAATCAAACGACTATGGCCGCAGCCAATGCCATCAAATCGAAACGGATCATTCAACTTACCAACGGTGAAGCGGGTATCGAAACCCGTGAAAAGGTTTTTCTTCTGGACTGGATGGAGACCTACAAAGAGAATCAGGCAAAGCGAGGAAAGAAAGATGGAAACCAAATCCAAGTAACCATCCGCATATTGAAAGAGTATGCCGGAGAACGGGTAACGATGGATCAAATTGACAAGGCGTTTTGTCAAGAGTATATCGACTATCTGCTGACTGAATATCGACCAAAGGGCAAGCGTGTGTCGAACTTTACGCTCCATACCTACTACCGCATTCTGAACGGAGCTTTGAACGCTGCCGTGCGAGCGGAAATTATAAAAGTCAATCCGTTTACTAAAATCAACAATTCGGATAAAATCCGTCTACCGGAGAGCAAGCGGTCGTATATGACCATAGAAGAGGTTCGGGCATTGATTGCTACTCCGATGAAAAACGAGGTGGTAAAACAGGCTTATTTGTTCTCCTGTTTCTGCGGACTGCGGATAAGCGATATCATCAGTTTAAAGTGGAAAGATGTCTTTGTTGATAGGGGACAATATCGTTTGGCTGTATCTATGCAAAAGACCAAAGAGCCGATTTATCTGCCGCTTTCCCCCGAAGCCTTGAAGTGGATGCCGGAGCGAGGGGAAAAGACGGCAGACGAACACGTATTCGATTTGCCGAGTCCAACGCTGATAAACACGCTTCTCAAACCTTGGGCGAAAGCGGCTGGAATAGATAAGCGGTTTTCATTTCACACGAGCCGCCACACGTTCGCAACGATGATGCTGACGCTCGGTGTAGACCTCTACACGACCTCGAAACTGCTCGGTCATGCCGATGTGAAGATGACGCAAGTCTACGCCAAAATCATCAATCAGAAAAAGGACGATGCTGTTAATTTAGTAAACGGATTATTCGACTAAAGCAGCTGCCGAATTTTATGGTTTCACGATGTTTTTTTTGTTGGTGTAGTTTATTCCCACGCGAGCATATATAATTCTGTTTAGTTTAGTATTTCTCTATATATAGGGCAAGAAAACTAAAGTAAACCGTTTCATGCAAACAACTGAAAAGAAATGCGGTTGAACTTTGATGACCGAAATCGTACTCTAAAACCGGATTTTTACGCTTGAATGGCAGTCGCGTTGACAAAGATAAGGTCGTAATTCGACCGCTGAGAAATGAACGGATTATGTCGGAGAAGCAAACCCGTTCTTAACCCGCGAGAAACAATTATTGGTAACAATTTTTTCAGCTCCCTTTTGTCGGTCAAAACCTATTCGCAAATTGAGGTCTAAAATCTTCCGACCGGGAAAAGGCTGTTTATCCATTTGACTGCCATTCTATAATCCGTCATATATCGGATAATCCCACCGCCTCTGCTTGCAGATTGTATGGCAGCCTACCCGACGCCGTAAGGCGATTGGGGTATTAGGCTCCCCAAGAGGGTGAAAAATCGTATAGTAGGCAAGCCTATCCAGTCAGAAACAATGGCAATACAACAGCTAGATTTATTATTTTTATCATAATCAATCAACACATCAAGGTTATCATTGCAAAGTATGTCTCTGCGCATGGCATCTCATTGTAAAATAATGTTATATAATAGGTTTTATATCTTGAACATAAAATGTTGAGTCAATAAATAATTTTTTGATAGAAAAAAATTGCGCACAACGAATCTTTATTCTAACTTTGACAAAAAATGTCAAATATTGGGTAGATGGAATCGATAGGACAATATCTTAAAGGAGTTAGAGAAGGATTAAACTTACCGTTACAAGAAGTTTGTAAGCGGACGAATATAGACACCACATTGCTCAGTCGCATTGAAAACGGTAGGCGGCTTCCAACTAAAGACCAAGTAATACATTTGGTACGTTTGTATGGTTGCGATGAACACAAATCGTTGGTATTACTCGGCTCCGAGAGGATATTATTTACTCTTGACGGGGATAATGAGTATAAGTTGGAAGTAATACAAGTAGCAGCCGAAAAAATAAGATTTGGTAAAATACCATCTTTATTCCCCAAAGTTTCTAATGATAATGCTAAACGATTCGAGTTAGAGAGCCGTCGCTATATAGGAAATAAGGCAAAACTCACACAATGGATTATGAATATCATCAGAGAACATACAGGTGGTTTTCATAGCTTTTTTGATGTGTTTGCCGGTACAGCTTCAGTGTCAAAAGCGGTTATTCCATATGCTGATAATATTATTATGAATGATTTTCTCTATTCTAATAATATCATATACAAGGCATTTTTCGGTGAGGGTAAATATGAGGATGCAAAACTGTCAAGCCTGATTACGCAATACAATACCATAAATCCCGATGATATACCGGATAATTATTTCTCAGATAATTTTGGAAACAAGTTCTTTGATTATAAGAATGCCAAACTTATCGGATGGATTAGAGAAGATATAGAAAGGCATAGAAAAGCATTGACGGAAAAAGAGTATGCGATTTTATTAGCATCATTGATATATAGCATTGACAAGATTGCCAATACCGTTGGACATTTCGATGCTTATATCAAGAAACCGATTGCATATCACCCATTAACTTTGCAGTTAATAAAACCATTATCACCCAATTCGGTAGAGATATATCGTGAAGATTCTAACTTGTTGGCAGAACGGGTAAGCGCAGATGTAGCATATATAGATCCACCGTACAACTCTCGTCAATACAGCCGATTCTATCACATCTATGAGAATCTGATAACTTGGGAAAAACCGGAATTATATGGTGTGGCTATGAAACCAAAACCTCAAAATATGAGCGCATATTGCACGACAAGTGCAGTGGAAGCATTTAAAAACCTCGTTATGAAATTGCAGGTCAAATATATCGCTGTATCATATAACAATACTTATGATTCTAAAAGCGGATCTTCTAAAAATAAAATTACTTTGGAAGAGATTCGCTCAATCTTGGAGCAAAGGGGTAAGACCACAATTTATGATTGCGCCCATAAATGTTTTAATACCGGTAAAACCGAGTTTATAGACCATAAAGAACTTTTGTTTATTACAGAAGTACAACAATGAACGATAAGATATTGAGGTCTCCATTCTTCTATGTTGGAGATAAACATAAACTTATTAACGAGATAAGAAAATTCTTCCCGCAAAAGATAGATACTTTTGTAGAACCTTTTGTGGGGGGAGGTTCTGTTTTTATGAATGTGCAAGCTAATTCATATTGTCTTAATGATATCGACTCATATGTCATTAGGCTGCACCGACATTTGTGTAAATGTGCTAATAATCAGAATAAGTTGTTTGCATTAATTGATAAATTGATATGTCAATATGGACTATCACGCTCCTACAAAGAAGATATCATTCCTCATGAGTTGAAATGGTGTTTTAAGAAGACTTATTTCGCGCGGTTCAATAAAGCTGCTTATATTAAGATGCGAGATGACTTCAATCAGGCATCTCAAAAAGATATGACTCTCTTGTATCTGCTGCTTATATATGGATTCAACCGCATGTTGCGTTTCAATAAGAATGGCGAATTTAATCTGCCTGTGGGTAATGTAGACTTTAATGCCAATGTTGTTGCCACATTGAAAGAGTATTTCGAACAGGTTATATTAAAACGACCTAAGTGGTATAACAAAGATTATAAAGCTTTTATAAAAGGATTGGAGTTATCAGAACGCGATTTCATATATTTAGATCCGCCTTATTTGATAACATTTAGTGAGTATAACAAGCTTTGGAACGAGAAAAATGAGGAAGAACTGCTCGCTTTGCTGGATAAGTTGAATGATCGAGGAATACGCTTCGCGATTTCTAATGTAATGCATTACAAAGGACGAGAAAACACTATCTTTACAAATTGGTGCTCCAAATACGAGGTTCATCCGATAGTGAGTAATTATATTAGTTATCACGACAACACCATTAAGGAATTTAACGAAGTATTAGTAATAAATTATTAACTATGCCGAGAAGCGCTGAATACAAACCATTGCTATTTACAACGACCGTTCGCAATCCCCAGCGATTGAAGGCTTTATTGTGGATACTCAAAAGGTTTGACGGACAAACCTTGTCTGATGGTTTAGCTACAGAGATTGTCGCTGATATAATCCGCTATGGATTATATCGGCCGATGAATATAACCTCCGCTATAAAAGACAAGTGGGCATCGTCACCGCAAGGTGAGTTTGCGGATTATATCTTGACAGATCAGGAGGTACAGTATATTTTGAGACATAATCCACAAAATCATAAAGAAGCTGGATTTGCAAAAGGTTTTCCTTCCAGATTTGCGACGTTCTACGATTTCCCGAAAGAGTTGGGATTTGTCTACTATGCCCCGGATGAGCCTATTTTCTTTTCTGAGTTAGGGACAATGTTTGCGGAGATATATTCGGTAGAGATTGTCGGCGATTCAATAGTGGCGGAAGAGAGACATCCGGAATATGAGCAGCAGGTATTCTTACAAGCGATGTGCAAATATCAAAGGAATAACCCATTTGTGCGTGTGCTGAATGATAATGTACCGTTGATATTGTTGCTTCAGACTATTAAGAAACTCAATGCAGACCCAAAATATAATGGAGCCGGAATATCTCGGAGAGAACTCCCGTTGCTGATATTCTGGAAAGATAATGATGCCGAGGCTTTGTATCAGAGAATAAAGTCGTTACGGGCTCAACACGGCTACAATCCTAGCGATGAAATAATCATTGATATTTGCACGCAAGAGATAATGGGCGGTGAGTTTAAAAAATTCAAGCCGAAATCCATTATGAATGAATACCCTGATGAATTTATTCGTAAAATGAGACTTACGGGATTGATTTCACTGCGCGGTGCAGGCCGTTTCATTGACATCAACCGTATGGAAGATAAAAAAGTTAAATATGTGTTGTCTCATTATGCGACATATAGCAAGTTTGGAACAGAACGGGAATACTTCGACTATATGGCAACAATCGACAGCAATCTATTTGATATACACGCCGTAGAAATGACGCCAAATCAAAGTGAGGAATTGCTGAAGAACTGGCTTGACACATATAATTGGGAATCCATAAGACACGAGCTTAACAACCTATCAGAAAAGAAACCATCAAAAGACAAAGTTTTGAGATTCCTGCCGAATCCTGTGCGGCTGGAGTTTCTTACGGCTTTAGCTGTAAAGTCAAAACTACCATACGTAAGGGTTATCCCGAACTACTCCTGTGACGATACAGGCTTGCCGACATCTACCGCCGGAGGTAATAAAGGCGACATTGAGTGTATAGAACACCGCAATACCATACTGATTGAGGTTACGATGGCAGAAGGACGTACCCAAACGATGATGGAGGTATGGCCAATCGCTCGACATCTGGAAGAGTTCAAAGGCAAATATGAAGCAGAGGATTCTCAATGTATATTCCTCGCACCATCAATATTTGCAGACTCATACGACCAGATTAACTGGGTGAAAGACAGAAAAGAACTCACAATTCGACCATACAGAATTACAGAGTTCGTCAATTTTCTCGAATCATCGATAACGTTATACAATTACGTTTAGATTTTACCTTTTTTAGGTGTGATTTACATAAAAGGAGGTGTAATTAATATAACTTTAATAGCTGTGGAGGCAAAGAGGGTGCGCCTGAAAAGACAATCGAAACAATTATTTGTTAGTTAATAAAATAATAGCCGAAAAGGTTTCTTTTAACTGGAAAACTATAAATATGAAAGATCATTATAATGTCAGACTTCGTGTAGCACATGTTGCTGCGATGACCAATTTGAAGCTAACGCAGACAATTCGTATATTAAACGCACTTTCTGCAACAGGGAGTATTTGGGCGGCATAAAGGAATTAAAAGAACTTAATATTGAAACCTTTGAAGAAGTTAAAGAGCAAATTCGAGAAGATGTCTCAAAGTACATTCATTATGAACTAAAAAAGATGTTTAGAGGAAATAAGTATATAAAGTTTAAGTAGATGGATAGTTTGATAGATATATTTAAAAATTGGGGTGCTCATATTATGTCTGCAATGGGAATACTGGGTGGGCTTTGGGCTTATTTTCGTCATGATAGGAAAATTAAAAACTAAGAAAAAATTCTGAATGATTTTCAAATTAAGCAGATAGAAAAGGAAGAGGCAAAAGAAAAAATGGCGGAAATGAAAGCTAATATTATTTCAAGCCATAAGGGAACAGCCAAGATTCGATTTGTTAATGCTGGGAAAGTCAATGCTATAACGTTAGAATAGAAATCCTTACACCCGAGGAAGAAATGGCAAAAATATATTATGGTGCAAACTTTGGATCATACGATGTCGTTAATCCACAATTATATAGAGAGGAAACACTTTTTCTTTGAGAAGGACATTCTGACACGATAGATTTGAAAATTATTTGGGACGCAGAATATCAAAAAAATCGCTCCGTTTCATTATCTGTTCCTTTCTAATACATGACTATAATTAGTATTATACTATTTTTTGCATTGGCAATCTTCATTAAATTGAAGATACCAATGTGGAAAGGTCAATATTCGGAAAAACTCGTTAATGACAAAATATCAAAATTATCAGATGAGTATGTAATATTCAACGATTTATTATTCGAAAGTAATGGTCGTTCTACACAGATAGACCATGTTGTTGTTTCGCCTTATGGGGTATTTGTAATTGAAACAAAAGGCTATAAAGGCTGGATATTCGGAGGTGAGAACTCTGAATACTGGACACAGACAATATACAAAAGCAAGCACCAATTTTATAATCCTATTAAGCAGAACGAGGGACATGTGAGATTTCTACATCATTTACTCAGATGTTCTATGAATATACCTTTTATTCCAATTGTCGTATTTAATAATGCCGCTGATTTAAAAGTGCATATTGAAAACCATATCGTTGTAAACCGATGTGATTTGACATGGGCTATCTCGCAATATAAAACTCCTGTTCTTGATAAGGCTACCATTGATTGGATTATTAAAACTATCCAACAAAACCATACTATTGCAAACAAAGAAAACCTAAAACGACATAAGTATAATGCAAAGACCCAACAATATAAGAGTAGAAATCTTATAAGTCAAAGTATTTGTCCCCGATGTGGTGGCCAGCTTATTTTACGTCAAGGCAAATTTGGCTCTTTCTATGGATGTTCGAACTTTCTAAATGCAAGTTTATTCTAAACTCATAAACGATACTTTATTCTGCAAGCTATATATACTATCCTCAATTGGCGGATTATCCATTTTCAAAGTAAGAGGTTTAGTTGAGCCTCTAAAATTGCCGAGAGGCCAAACCTCTTATCCGTCTTGTAAATTTGCAGCGAAAAGAGAAGATACGTAGTAAAGTTTTCTTTTCTTTTGGCTGTATAGTTTGTAGGGACGGATTAGGGAAATCCATTGAAAATTCAGTTTAGTTTAGTACATTAGCTTATATATATGCTAAATCAAAGTAAACTAAATTTAGGTAGGCATATTTGCCGTTTCATATGCCTATGACTTGATAGAAATGCTTACCTTTACGGATAATAAAAATTCCAGTGAATGTAATCTGAAGATATGCTTTTGCTCATTTTCTCTTTTGGCTGCAACAATTCATCGATGCGCTTCAACAATATATTCTCAGAAGAGCGACTGATTATCGGGAAAAATAGCTTGAAAAACACTTTTAGTACGACCAAGTGCAAAGGATGAAACTAAGTGAAATGCGAAAAACGGAGAATCGCTTAAATTATTGATTTTGTTCCCATTTTGTTCCCTTTGTAAATGGAATAAAACACTATTGCATTAATATACAAATGACTAATCATTTATAGAATAACATTTACCAGATTTCCATTCGAGAATAAAAGCTAAACACTTTCATCTAACTACTATGCCATGTGGATAAACCACACAAGACAAAGATAGCGAATGTTTTTTGTAATAACAAGTCTTGGGGTATTGTATTTTATTCGGTATTTTATTCGTATCGTTAATGATTTTCGGTACTTAGTCGCACTCTGTTTCAATAGGTTTGTTTCGTTCGGCGGCTTGTCGCAGCGTATCGTACAGGCGGGTGCGCAGGGTGTGTGGCGCGACTACTTCGACCGATCGGCTGCGGGAAAGCAGTTCCATGACGAAGTCGTTGGTAATGCGCAATCGCAGTTTGACGGTGATACCTGTTTTGTCTTCGGAGAGTATTTGTTGCGAGTGATGCAGGGGTAGTGTTTTCACAAAAGCTCCATCGACCGAATCGTATTTAAGAACGATTTCTTCCACGGGGTCTTCGGGATTGTTCCATATCCCGTAACTTTCCCGAAAGAGGGAGGGGATATCTATGTGTTCGTCACGGAGGAATTGTGTATCTTCGAGAATATTTATCGCCGAGATACGGTCCACTCCGAACGATTTCAGTTTGCCGTCGGTGTCGTAGCCGATGAGATACCATCGGTATTGCGATTCTTTCAAGAAATGGGGCATGAGCCGTTTGTGAACGATTTTTCCGTTATGGCGTACTAAGGTGTAGTCGAATTCAATGGGATTCCTTTTCCGTATCGCTTTTAGGAGGGGAGCGATGAGTTCGTGCCGTATGGCATTCCGGCGATGCTCGGCGAGGACGTATTTTTGCAAAACACTGTCGGTGTTGATAGAACTGAGCAGCTCGAAGTTGAGCAGTAGTTCTTTGTAGTTGTCGGTCATCTCGTCGAGTTCGGCAATGTAGTATCCTCGTGATTTGTCATTACGAATGACTATACCGAACATTTCGTCGATAAGTCCGAAATCGCGCTGCATAGTTCGTTGCGAATAGTTCGAATCTTTGTTGTCGTATAGGGCGAGGGTATTCTCTACATGTGCGATGAGTGCGTCTGTCGGGACGTATCGAACTGCCGATAGTTTGTTGATGAGTATCGCCAAGCGTCGTATTTGACTGAGTTTTGCCATATCTGTTTGTTTTTGCTTCTTGTGCAAATATAATGATGCAGAACGACAAAACGTGTCGTGTTGATAAATAAGTGGGAATTTAAAGAGAAGAACGCCCGACAAAATCGGGCGTTCTTACTATAAGAAGTTTCGATGATTATTCGGCAACGACTTCGAAGGGGATTTCTACGCTGACTTCTTTGTGAAGTTTCACGATAGCTTTGTAGTTACCCACTTCTTTAACCGTATCTTTAATAACGATTTGTTTGCGGTCTACGATATGTCCCAATTTTTCGAGGGCTTCGGCAATCTGAATGTTGTTTACAGAACCGAAGATCGTACCGGTCGAGCTGGTTTTAGCACCGATGGTAAGAGACACGCCTTCGAGAGCGGCAGCCAAAGCCAAAGCATCGGCTTTGATCTTTTCGAGCTTGTGAGCGCGTTGTTTCAAATCTTCTTCGCGAACTTTCAATGCAGAAGGAGAAGCGATCACTGCTTTTCCTTGCGGGATAAGGTAGTTGCGACCATATCCGCTTTTCACTGTAACGACATCGTCTTTGTAACCGAGGTTAGCGACATCTTCTTTCAATATTACTTGCATGCTAAATTCCTCCTTCGTTTAATTATTTCATCATATCAGTTACATAAGGGAGCAGCGCCAAGTGACGGGCTCTTTTCACAGCTTGTGCAATACGACGTTGAAATTTCAACGAAGTTCCTGTGATACGACGGGGCAGGATCTTGCCTTGTTCGTTCAAGAATTTTTTCAGGAATTCGGGATCTTTGTAATCGATATACTTAATACCGTTTTTCTTGAAACGGCAGTATTTTTTCTTTTTGATGTCGACCGAGGGAGGGGTCAAATATCTGATTTCAGATTGTGCTTGTGCCATTTTTTAGTTCTCCTTTACTTCTTCTTTGTTAGACGATTTAACACTTCTTCTCTTTGCTGCGTATTCGGCTGCAAATTTATCCATTCTGAATGTCAAGAAACGGATTACACGTTCGTCACGACGGAATTGGATTTCCAATTTAGCGATGACAGAAGGTTCGGCGTCGAATTCCAACAGGGTGTAGAACCCGGTGGTCTTTTTTTGGATAGGATAGGCGAGTTTGCGCAATCCCCAGTTTTCTTCATTCACGATTACTGCGCCTTGTTCGGTGAGAATCGTTTTGAATTTTTCTACCGCTTCCTTCATCTGTACATCAGACAAAACGGGAGTTAAGATGAAAACGGTTTCGTAATGATTCATACTCGTTTAGTTTAACGTAATTAGTATAATGTTTTTTTATTTGCGGGGGCAAAGGTAGGTATTATTTTGTAATTATGCAATGCTTTATACTCGTTTTTTGAGGGAACATTCACTCTTAGAAGCTGTTTTAAATTTATTGAGAAATAATATTATCATTGTAGGCAGGTATGTTCCGGCCATATTGCGCTCCTGTCTCGCATCTTGAATCCCTTGATTTTTGTCAATAGCCCGCTATTGACTGCCTATCTCGGACTCCAATCTGCTTCAACATAGGTCTCAATCTGTCTCGGAATAAATTTAAAACGGCTTCTTATTGAAATGAAGATATTGCAAAAAAACTGCAAATCCTTCTTCAACAAGGATTTGCAGTTCCAATGAGCCAGATTTACATTATTTGACCTCGATTGTTTTTACGACTCCGTCATTATTTTGAACGGGTAATTTAGGAAGTTCGACAGACAGAACACCGTGTTCGACGTGAGCCGCTATCTTGTTTTTGTCTACGTTATCGGGCAATATCATTGTCTGTTGGAATTTAGAATAAGAAAATTCACGACGTAGATAGTGCTCTTTTTTTCTTTCTTCCTTATTTTCGCTTTTCTTTTCCATCGTGATAACGAGATTGTCATTGTCATCGATGTGGATTTGAAAATCGTCTTTTGTCATACCCGGAGCCGCCACTTCAATGCAGTAGTCGTTTTCATGCTCTACCACATTGATTGCCGGAGCCGTTGCATTAGCTTTTTCCATCCAATCGTTATCGAAGAAATCATTGAAGATACTCGGTAACCAACCTTGATTTTTTCTTGTGGGTAACATAGTTTTAATCTCCTATTTTTAAGTTGTTTAATCTTTTCTTTGACTTCGGCTCTTTCGATAACCGACGTCATTCGGATATTTGCAAACGACGTGCCAATATATTTTTCGAGATTTATTGTTCGGGTATGTATGACAATAGTTATCCAAAGTGGACAAAATTATTCCATAGAGTAATTATTGTCACTTTTTTCGGGCAGGGGAAGACGCAGGGAATCGATAAGTAAGTCATAGTTTTTTCGATTATGCCATAAATCGGTTATGGTGTGATTATACTTTTGCTCAAAAAAAGAGAAGAGTATGGAAATACAAGAACAACAATTTGTCCGGGAACTGGCGGAGAGCCGTATGCAAATAGAATTATTGAGGAATCGAGTGCTGTTGCGTTATTACGCCCAATTGCTCGAACTCGATATCATGGAGCAAACCCAAGAAGTGAAAGCTCTCATGAGCAGTATCAACACGCTCGAACGCTATGCCCGTAAATATGAACCGAAAGAACCGGCCGTAGAGCCTGCTCCCGTAGAAAACGGGGGATCGGGAGAAGTTTCCCGGAACAAAGAGGGAGAGTCGGAGAGTGTCGATGTACTGTCGGGGAAAACTATGCCTTGTGTTTCTGCTCGTTCGGGGGTAGAGAATATGACGGCTGTACCTTCCCGGTCGGCGGTAGTGCGAAATCTACCTAACGGATTGAAAATAAAATCGGTTACGACTCGTGGAAAATCGCATCGAAAATAGATTGCAGATGAAAAGGCGCAAATTTCTATTCGGTAAGGTTGTTTTGAAAATTGTTTGAGCTATCTTTGCGCAGGATGCGAAAATAGGCTACATTCGGCAAAGTCAAGCGAGCTTGCTTTTGCCCTCATTTGTACTATCTTTGCGTATATTGTGAAAGCAGGCCGGGCTCGGCGTAACAAATGGAATTCGGTTCTGCTCCCTTTGCTTGCATGGACTCTACAATTTTACGGAACGATGAAAACGATACGAGAGATATATCGCATAGGGTATGGCCCTTCGAGTAGTCATACAATGGGGCCGAGAAAGGCTTCCGAAATATTTTTGAACCGCCACCCTGAGGCTGTGGCGTTCGAGGTCATTCTGTACGGTAGTCTTGCTGCTACGGGAAAAGGGCACTTGACCGATGTAGCGATTCTCGATACCCTTCAACCTCATGCCACGGTCGAAATTGTGTGGAAACCGTCGGTATTTCTGCCGTTTCACCCGAACGGCATGACTTTTCGCTCGAAAAATAGTTCGGGTGAAGTGACCGACGAATGGATCGTGTTCAGCGTGGGAGGAGGGGCTTTGGCCGAAGAAGGGAAGCCTTTCGACGAGACACCGGAATTGTACGAAATGAATAGTATGACTCAGATTCTCTCTTGGTGTGAACGGACGGGGCGCAGTTATTGGGAATATGTGCAGGAATGCGAAGACCACGATATTTGGGACTATTTGGCCGAGGTGTGGTCGACTATGCGCGAGGCTATCGAACGAGGGCTCGATCAGGAGGGTGTATTGCCCGGTCCGTTGAATTTACGGCGGAAAGCCTCTTCTTATTATATAAAGGCGAAGGGTTATAAAGACAGTTTGAAAAGTCGGGGATTGGTATTTGCCTATGCGTTGGCCGTGAGTGAAGAGAATGCATCGGGCGGGCGTATTGTAACCGCACCCACTTGCGGATCTTGTGGAGTCGTGCCGGCGGTATTGTACCATTTGCAAAAGAGTAGGGAATTCAGCGATACCCGCATTTTAAGAGCGTTGGCGACCGCCGGTTTGGTGGGGAATATCGTGAAGCAAAATGCTTCTATATCGGGAGCCGAAGTGGGGTGTCAAGGCGAAGTGGGAGTGGCATGTGCTATGGCTTCGGCGGCAGCCAGCCAGTTGTTCGGCGGTAGTCCCGCACAAATCGAGTATGCCGCCGAAATGGGGCTGGAACATCATTTGGGTATGACTTGCGATCCGGTGTGCGGATTGGTACAGATACCTTGTATCGAACGGAATGCCTATGCTGCGGCGAGGGCTTTGGATGCTAATATTTATTCGGCTTTTACCGATGGGAATCATCGTGTATCGTTCGACAAGGTGGTGGCTGTAATGAAACAGACAGGGCACGATTTGCCGTCCTTGTACAAGGAGACCGGGGAGGGTGGCCTTGCCAAAGATTACGAACAGATGTAAAAAACAGATTTGTAAATCACTCTGGAAATTTCGATCGGGACAAGCCTCGATCAGTCGATTCCCGGTCGCCTGCTTGTGCCTATGTTCTTGTCTCCCACTTAGCTGTTTTTGGCTCAGTAGGAAATCAGTAGGGATTGCCCTTTCACATCTCCAACCCCTCTCCTTAAAAATTACCATTTCTTCGGTTTAACTACTATATTGCTATGCAGCACAAGAGAGAAGGGGTAAGGTACACTAAGAGACAGAAGGGCTAAAATAACAGTAGGGCGATGTTGCTGGAAAATTTTTACACTCCTCCCCTGTGTTTTGCAACGTAAAATATAGGGGAGGTGGCCGCAGGCAGGAGGGGTTAAAGAAATGTTTCTTTGGTTTTACCACTATATTGCTCTACAATAAAGGGGTGAAAGGGGGACACACACCAAGTGGCGGAAGGATTAACAGATAAGTATGTCAGAAGGTGGTTAAATACATTCCCTTTTCTTGGAGAGTGAGCAAAAAGGGAGGTGAATTTGTTTTTATGGTGAAGTTACTTTATATTTGTAGTTGTTTAAGCAATGATTGATATATGAACTTTTCTGAATTGAATATAGAAATGGTGTTCGCTTTGATGAGCGGTAAATTGTCTGCTGCGATTAATCGGAAATTATATCGTAGTTTTCGAAAATTGTCTATCGATATAACTCCCGAACAATGGACTGTATTGTATTATTTATGGTCGCGGGACGGAGTGACTCAGCAGGAATTGTGTAATGTTACATTTAAAGACAAACCGAGCATGACCCGGCTAATAGATAATTTGGAAAAGCAACAGCTTGTCGTCCGTTCTCCGGGCGTGAAAGACCGGCGTATCAATTTGATTCATCTTACCGATAAAGGTCGGGAGTTGGAGGTGGCTACGAAGCCTTTGGTGACGGCTATTATGAGAACGGCGTTGGACGGCTTTTCGGATAGAGAAGTCGAGATGGCCGGGAGAATGTTGACCAAAGTTTTCGGTAATTTGAAAAATTCGTTGGAGGATTAAGAAAATCTGTCATGATTAAATATATGAGGCATATATTCATTTTTATAGTTATATGGCTTGCGGCAGGGACGATTTGTTCTTTCGCACAATACAAGCCCGATCGTTTGGGAGAAGGTTTTGAAGCAAAAACTATTGTCATGCCGGACGATTACAGCGGAAAGGTAGTGACAACTCTTGTTCGGAGTTTGTCGTCGTGCGACACGCATAAAGCGGTGCTTTACGTGCACGGATATAACGATTATTTCTTTCAGGAAACGCTGGCTCGGACGTTTAACGATTCCTGCTTTAATTTCTATGCCGTGGATTTGAGAAAATACGGACGCTCGTTATTGCCGGAACAAACGCCGTTCGAGGTTCGAGATTTGCAAGAATATTTTGCCGATATAGATACGGCTCTGACTCTTATTCGGGAGGAGGGAAATACCGATATTGTGTTGATGGCTCATTCGACGGGAGGATTGATAACATCGCTTTATTGTGAGGCTCATCGCAACAATTTGCCGGTACAGGGACTCATTTTGAACAGTCCGTTTCTCGACATGAATATGAATTGGTTCTATGAGAAGATTCTGGTTCCTATCGTGTCGGCTTGGGGGCGTTGGTTCAAAGGAACGAAGATAAGTCAGGGAAATTCTACCGCTTATGCCGAGAGTTTGCTAAAAGATCATCATGGGGAATGGGATTATGATACCGACTTGAAATTTAAGGTATCTCCGCCTGTTTCTTCGGCATGGATACGGGCGATACATCGCGGTCACAATCAAATTCATAAAGGGTTGCATATTCCCTGTCCCGTTTTGTTGATGTATTCGAGTCAATCGGTGGACGGAAATAAATGGACGCCTCAACATCAATCGGGAGATGCCGTACTCGATGTAAAGGATATTGCTCGCTATGGTCGCATGTTGGGACCAAAAGTCACAGAGTTTGAGGTTCAGGAAGGAATGCACGATCTCGTACTTTCGAAACCTTCGGCTCGTCAAGCTGCTTATTCCGAGATGTTTCGTTGGCTTCGGAGCAATGGATTGAACGAATGATCCCCCAAAGTTCGTTTATTCTCCGAGAGTCATCGAAAACACGATGTGGGGCATATCGATGCCTCGGTAGTGTTTTACGATGGTATCGCCGGGAGTCATACCGATTCGTTTTGCGACTCCTTGCGAAGGAAGGTTATTGTCGCGGATAATGGAGTAAATGCGTTTTATACCCAAAATGTGGGAGGCATAGTCGGCACATGATCGTGCGGCTTCGGTAGCATATCCTTTGTGCCAGAAATTTTTGCGAAGGAGATAGCCTATTTCGGGAACGGTTTGTTCTCTGTATGGTTGCATAGTGATGCCACATTGTCCGATGAGTTCTCCGTTTTCTTTAAGAACGGCTCCCCATAAACCGACTTTGTCTTCGGCATATCTCTTTATTTGTCGGTCTAACCATTCTCGGACTTCTGTGTCGTTGAATGCACCTTCGTAGGCGTACATCACCTCGTTGTCTTGTAAAAGTTTACAAACTTCATGAAAGTCGTTCGGGCATAACTCTCTAAGAATTAATCTCTGGGTTTCTAATATCGTTCTCATTTCACCGGTCTCCGGTTAAAGACGTTGTTATTCGGCATTCTGTTCGGATTGCTGTTTTTCCAACTGTAAGACTTGTTTGTCTGCGAGTTCGAGCGTGCGTACGTTCAGTTGATATTCTCGTTTGAGGTCATCGACATTTTTCATGAGGTTGGCGAGCTCACGGGTCGCTTTAACGGCTTCGCGAGTGACGGGGTCGAGCGATAGAGTATATCGGTTTCCACCCAAGTAAGTGAGGGTTATTTTTTTACTCGTATTATTCGCTATGAGTGCTGCGACGGCAGAACATTGCCCGTCTTTGTATGTCACGATTTCGGTATATTTGCCGTCGTTGGTGAACCGGTAATTATTGGCTCCGTCGTACCCGATAACGAGAGTTTCGGCTTTACTTTTGTCCGGGAGCGTCGCCCGTATGGAACTGTGTTTTATCGGTGTGCTTCCGTAATATACGCTTGCCAACTGCATTTGTCCGTTTTCTGTGACCAAAACTTTCAATTGGCTACGATTTATCGCGGCTTGTTTGGGAAGTTTCTTATATATATAATTCCCTTCCGTTTGGTATTTGGCGTCTTTTTCGAACCGGAAGTTTTTCTTGGCCGCTTCGAGTTCGGTTTGTCTCACTTTGAGTACACTGTCTATATAAAGCAGGTTTTGCTCGCTCTCTTTTTGTTTTACGCGGCACATGAGCAACATACCCGCTTTTATCTGTTTGAAGGCTTTGGGGTATAATAATTCGATACTGTCGATAGCATTTTTAGCATTGGCGTATTGACCGTTTTCGAATAACTTCCGAGCTTTTTCATATTGAGCGTTAGCTTCATTACTATTGTCTCCGCAGGAGAATAATACTATCGCACAGGAGCATATCCAAAAGTAAAGATATTTAGCCATAATTGATCGGTGTATTGTATTTGATGTTTAATTCTATCTAATAGACCCTCTCTGTACATCTTTGACCCCCTTAACGGTTTTGAGTTTTTTCATCAGACTGTTGAGGGAGGAGATGTCATCGACCGTGACGGTGATATGCCCTTGAAAAAGGCCGTCGTTCGAGTCGATCGAGATGCCTCTCATATATATGTTTTTTTCTTTTGAAATAATCGATGTAATGTTCGTTACGATACCGATATCGTCGTTTCCGATAACTCGCAGGACGGTGACGTATTTAGAACCCATTTTTCCCGACCAGCGGGCATTGACTACTCTGTAACGGTAACGACTGTATATGTGTCGCGCGTTCGGACAATCTTTACGGTGTATCTTGATAGTTCCTTCCGTGGAGACAAATCCAAAGATTTCGTCGCCGTAAATGGGGTTGCAGCATTTGGCCAATTTATAGTCGATACCTTTGACATCGCCGCCTATGACGAGCTCGTCTTCTTTCGATTCGTCGGGTTCTTTTTGTAAAGTAAATTCTTCTGCCGTACGAGTTTCGTATTGCTCTTCGTTTTCTTTTTTATCGATTTCGAGATAAAGGTCGATTACGCGATTGACGTCGATATGTTCATCGGCCAATTCGTTGTAAAAATCGGTGACGGTCTTATAGCCCATTTTTTTTATAAGGCGCATCATTACACCGTCTTCCATCTCTATTTTGCGGTTTTTGAACCGTCTTTGCAAAAGCTCTTTCCCATATTCCGCCGCTTTATTCTGCTGTTCGTTCAGGGCTTGCTTTATCTTTACCCGCCCTTTCGATGTCGCGGCTATGTTGAGCCAGTCTTGCTTCGGGGTCTGGTTGGGAGAGGTAAGTACTTCGATCGTATCGCCGCTTTTCAGTTTGTATTTTATGGTTTCGATCTTTCCGTTTACCTTGCCGCCGACACATTTGCAGCCTAACCCGGTGTGAATGAGGAATGCGAAGTCCAGTAACGTGGCTCCCAAAGGCAATTTGTATAGGTCTCCTTTCGGAGTGAATACGAATACCTCTTTGTCGTAGAGATCCATTTTGAAATCGCGCATGAGTTCCAAAGCTCCACCGTTTCCGGCCGCTTCGAGTACTTCGCGCACATTGTTCATCCAATCGTCCAGCCCGTTCTCGCTTTTAATTCCTTTGTATTTCCAGTGGGCGGCAAGTCCTCGTTCGGCTATTTCGTCCATTCGCCGGGTACGTATTTGTACCTCTACCCAGCGTTGTTTCGGTCCCAGCACAGTGATGTGTAACGATTCGTATCCGTTCGATTTGGGAATGGACAGCCAGTCCTTCATTCGCTTGGGGTTGGGCTGGTACATATCGGTGACGATCGAATATACCTTCCAACAGTCTGCCTTTTCCTGTTCGAGGGGAGTTTCCAGTATGACACGAATGGCAAACAGGTCGTAAATGTCTTCCAAATCGGCTTTTTGTTTTTTCATCTTATTCCAGATGGAAAAGATGGATTTCGTGCGGCCCTTGATTTCGAAATGTAGACCTTCGGCTTCGAGTTTTTGTTTTACCGGTTGGATAAATTCCATGATGTATTTATCCCTGTTCCTCTTGGTTTCGTTGAGCTTGTGGGCTATCTGGTCGTAGATTTCCCGATTGGTGTATTTCAGGGAGAGGTCTTCCAGTTCCGATTTTATAGAGTATAGTCCCAATCGGTGCGCCAGCGGAGCATAAAGATAGGAGGCTTCACAGGCGATGTCATAACGGTATTTTTCGTTGGGGTGGTGGTTTATCATTTTCATGACGCAAAGCCGGTCGGCGATCATGATGATGATAACTCGTATATCTTCGGCGAACGATAGTAACAGTTTGCGGAAATTCTCGCTTTCGACGGCAGCCTGTTTGGTATACAAGCTGTTCGATTTAATGAGACCCCGAATGAGCTGGGCTATGTCGTCCCCGAATTCTTTTTTTACGGTTTCGATGGTGAGGAATTCGCTGACGACCAAGTTGAAAAGTAGAACCGAAATAAGCATACTGCGTTCTAATCCTACCCTGTCGCATAAGATGAGCGCAGTATTCAGATTACGGACAACCGGATTTATTCCTTGTTTGTTTCGCTGATAATGCCCTGTTTCGACGGCTTCGGAAATGAGGCGACGCATGCGGTTGAAGTCTTCGACTCTTAAAACCGGGCGACTATTGCGTAACAGTTGCCGATAGACCGATAGGACATTTTCTTTTTCGTCGAGTGTAAAATAGCTTTTTTCGGGCATAAGGTGCGACTGTTTTCAAAAATTCTGTCTCAAATATATATTTTTGTGGGTAAAAATGCGCTTTTTTTTAGAGCTTTTTGTAGTTTTGGGAACGGAATTAAAATTCATTATTCATTACAAGCTATGTTTACACCGGAAGATTTAGATTTGTTTGCCGAAAAAGGTATTGACGTACATACGGTTGAGGAGCAGTTGGCCTCGTTTAAAAGCGGATTTCCTTTTTTAAGGATATTATCTTCTGCTTCTGTCGGGAACGGTATTTTATCGCTTGACGAACAGCAAACGCAATATTATCTCGATTTGTGGGAAGGTTACTTGAAAGATAATCATAAGGTCGTGAAGTTTGTTCCGGCATCGGGAGCTGCGAGTCGTATGTTCAAAGATTTGTTCGCATTCCTTTCTGCCGATTACAGTGAGCCACAAACTGATTTCGAAAAGAAATTTTTCAATTCGATCGAACATTTTGCTTTTTACTCCGATCTTGACGAGGCCTGTTTGAAGAATGAAGGAAGGAGCATAACCGATTTGATAGAATCGGGCAATTACAAAGCGGTGGTGTCCAATCTGCTCGAAGCGAAGGGCTTGAATTATGGTTCTTTGCCGAAAGGGTTATTGAAATTCCATCGTTATGCGACGAATAACCGTACGGCTATGGAGGAACATTTGACGGAGGGAGCTCTTTATGCCGCCAGTTCCGACGGGGAGGTCAATATTCATTTTACGGTATCTCATGAGCACCTTGCCGATTTTAAAGCATTAGTAGCCAAGAAGAAAGTGGATTATGAGCGACGTTATGGTGTACGTTATCATATTAGTTTTTCCGAGCAAAAGCCTTCTACCGATACTATTGCGGTCGATGCGAATAACGAGCCGTTCCGAGAGAATGGTAGGCCGTTGTTCCGTCCGGGGGGACATGGGGCTTTAATCGAGAATCTGAACGACATAGATGCCGAAATCATATTCGTAAAAAATATAGATAATGTAGTGCCCGACAGACTGAAAGAGCCGACCGTGCGGTTTAAGAAAATCATCGGAGGGGTGCTGGTATCGTTACAAACGGAGATAAACCGTTATATTACCATGTTGAAAAGCGGGAAATACACGATCGACGATTTACGGGAAATGATACAGTTTTTGCATAAAAAGCTTTTCGTCAGAAATGAGGAAACCAAACATTTGGAGGATGCGGAGCTAGCTTTGTATTTGTTGCGGAAGTTGAATCGTCCGATTCGTGTATGCGGAATGGTTCGCAATTCCGGAGAACCCGGCGGGGGGCCCTTTATTGCTTATAATCAGGACGGAACCACATCTTTGCAGATTTTGGAGAGTTCCCAAATAGATATGTCGAATCCAGATGCTAAGGAACAGTTCGAGTCGGGTACTCATTTTAATCCGGTAGATTTGGTTTGTGCCGTGAGGGATAATAAGGGAGAGAAATATGATTTGCCGAAATACGTAGATAAAAATACCGGTTTTATTTCGCTTAAATCGAAGAATGGCAGAGAGCTGAAAGCTCTTGAATTACCGGGACTTTGGAACGGGGCCATGAGCGATTGGAGTACTGTTTTTGTGGAGGTTCCCGCAGAGACGTTCAATCCTGTCAAGACAGTTAACGATTTACTCCGTCCGCAGCATCAGTAGGGTGTGGGATTCGGCATGGAATAGAGGGCGATATGCAGTGGTATATCGCCTTTTTTTGTAACTTTGCACTTGCGAGGATAAGCATCGCCGTGGTATGGACCCAATAGAATTTTGTTTATACCTCTGGCCTGTATTGCCATTGCATATGATTGATGAGAATAGTGGGGTATGAAATCTAACCGATTTTTATTCTTCGGCTATTCGTTAAGTAAAAAAGAAAAACAAGAATAGAAAATATGACGTTTGAAGAGTTCGGATTGTCCGAAGATGTTATGCGAGGGCTGGATGCCATGAATTTTAAGGAGGCGACTCCTGTTCAGGAACAAACCATTCCTGTGATATTGCAAAAAAGAGATTTAATAGCTTGTGCTCAAACCGGTACGGGAAAGACGGCCGCCTATATACTGCCATTACTGAATCTGCTTACAGAAAAGCAGGGCGACGGAGATAGAGTGCGTGCTGTGATTGTCGCTCCTACGAGGGAGTTGGCGCAACAGATCGACATGCAGTTCGAGGGATTTTCCTATTTTCTTCCTATTTCTACTGTTGTGGTTTCGGGTGGGGGAGACGGCGCTTCATGGGACCAGCAAAAGCGGGGGTTAACGATGGGTGCGGACATTATTATCGCCACACCGGGACGGCTTATCTCTCATTTGAATATCTCGAATATCGATTTTTCGGGAGTGGAGTGTTTTATTCTCGATGAGGCCGACCGGATGCTCGACATGGGTTTTTATGACGATATTATGAAAATAGGTAAAAAATTGCCCGAGAATCGTCAAACGGTCATGTTTTCGGCGACTATGCCTCCCAAGATTCGGCAGTTAGCCAAGAATATCATGAACGAACCGGTAGAGGTTAATGTAGCTATCTCGAAACCGAATGAGGCCATAGACCAGTCGGCTTATGTCTGTTATGAGAATCAGAAGATGGGAATCGTCGATTGGCTTTTCAAGGAACCGACCGGAACGAAAACGATCGTTTTCTCTTCTTCGAAACAGAAAGTAAAAGAGTTGGCATTTTCCTTGAAACGAAAAAAATATAAGGTAGAGGCGATGCACTCAGACTTGGAGCAATCGGAGCGCGAATCGGTCATGCTTGATTTTAAAAATAATAAAATCGATATTTTGGTGGCAACCGATGTTATTTCCAGAGGTATCGATATCGATCAAATAGGATTGGTCATTAATTATGACGTACCGCATGACCCGGAGGATTACATTCATCGTATCGGTCGCACGGCCCGAGCCAATGCCGACGGTACAGCCATTACGTTCGTGTCGGAAAAAGAACAAGGCAAATTTCATCGAATCGAATTGTTTTTGGGGTATGATATTCCTAAACGGGAATTGCCCGAAGGGTTGGGCGATGCTCCGGTTTATTCTCCCAAACAAGGTCGGGGAGGTCAACGAAATCGAGGCGGTAAGAGAGGCAGAACCGGTGCTAAAAATTACGGAAAGGGAGGTAAGAGGAAGCCTAAAAAGAACAATCGAGGTTCACAGAGTACCGAAATTTCAAGAAAACCCGAAAGGCATCATGGTCGTTCCAAGTCGTCCGGGAAACAATCGGGCGGTGTGGAACAATAGTTGTAAGGGGTTAATTATAAGTTTTTGACTATTATTAGAACGAGTGAGGTTCTTTTGTAGTATTTGACTTTTTCTTGTGGAAATATTGAATAACTAACTTCTAAATTCATATTTATGGAATGTAGTAAGGCTCAAAGTATAGATGAACAGAGCTTGCAAAAAGCGCAATTTCTGTTTGAATCCGGAGATATTGACAAAATAGAGGTGGGAACAATAAAAGGTCTGTGTCAAATCCATAGGTCTCTTTTTGAAGGATTGTACGATTTTGCTGGTAGGATACGGAATTTGAATATAGCAAAAGGTGGGTTTCGTTTTGCTAATAGTCTGTACTTAGAAGTTATTCTTCCTGTAATAGAAAAGATGCCGGAAAGTACTTTTGAGGAAATTATAGCTAAATATGTAGAAATGAATATTGCCCATCCGTTCATGGAAGGTAACGGGCGTGCTACTCGCATCTGGCTGGATTTGATTCTAAAAAAGAATCTTGGTAAAGTCGTTGATTGGCAAACGATAGATAAAGACCTTTATCTCCAAGCTATGGAACGCAGCCCTATTAACGATTTAGAATTACGAGTATTGTTACAACCTGCTTTGACTGATAAGGTAAATGATCGAACCGTTATCTTCAAAGGAATTGAACAGTCTTATTATTACGAGGGATATAGCAGAAAATAATATTCAAATTTATCTACAAAGATGGAAACATTTTGACTTCTTCTGTTATAGTGACAATGATAATCTGAAATAGTAAATACGTTGTTTGCTCCTTTCAATTCGGGAACTGTATGTCATATTTGATTGTTTCCTATTATTAAGATAGATTGGAATGGATACTTTGGAGAAAAAAACGAAAGTAAAAGAGTTGTGGCAACTTTGTTTCCATGATGACGAGCGATTTATGAATCTCCTGTTCGACAATTTATACCGGGACGAGAATACCGTCTGTTTTGAAAAGGGGGGAGAGGTGACTACTGCGTTGCAGATGTTACCTTATCGCATGAGTTTCGGCGAGACTTCACTCGATGTAAGTTATATTTCAGGAGCTGCCACGCGACCGGAGTATCGCAATAGGGGATTGATGGGACGTTTATTGAAAGAGTCGTTCGAGATTATGAGGTCTCGTAATATTCCGCTTTCGGCATTGATTCCGGCTGAATCGTGGCTTTATGATTATTATGCTTCGAAGGGTTATGCTTCTGTATTTTTCCGTCAGGAACTCAATTTTTCATCGGCGCATCGATTTTATGGAGACGGATATCATCGGGTAGCTATGTCGATGGACGAGCTTTATCGGTTTTTCGATGAACAAATGAGGCGACGTTCGTGTTGCATACAACATGGACGGGAGGATTTCAATGTGATTTGCGGCGATATTTATTTGGACGGCGGAGATGTGGTCGCATTAGCCGATTCGCAGAATCGGCTTTCGGCATTGGTATTTGTCGTTCCCGGAGATGATGCGGTTTTTGTGAAGGAGTTGTTGGCGATAAATACCGAGGCAAAAGAGGCTATGCTGCATGAGGTTCAGTCGGCGTTTCCCGGATATTCTCTTCGAGTCTTTACGGAGCCGACGTCGGAGAATGGGTCGGCGGTTCTTATGGGAATGATTCGCATTGTGGACGTTCGGAGGGTACTCGAAGCGGTCGCAAAAAATAATCGTTCGTTGAGACGAGTATTTAGAGTGCACGATTCTTTATTGCCGGTTAATGACGGTGTTTTTCTTGTGGAGGAAGGTGAGTGTTACGAGGGCGTGACGAGTCCGTGTGATTTTGATGTCGATATAATGGAGTTGGCAGAAATTATATTCGGCGGTTCGAAACTATCGTCATTGCTGGATTTCCCTTCTGTACGTCCATATATGAGTTTGATGCTCGATTGATAAAAAGAGTTATTTTTTTTCTTCTCTTGATTTTTTGTGCTTATTTTTGCTTGCTGAAAAAGGTATGAAAAGGTTCGGTTATGCAATAGTATCGATATTTCTTGCAGTGGTGGTTCTCCTCACCAGTGGAGGAATTTCTATTGTCCGCTGTTGCCAGACACATTGTTTTTGTTTGCAAAATTCCGGTACGCAAGAAGTAGATCTCCTTTCCGATCGTTATTCTTCGGAGAGTCGTAATGATTGTTGTAAAACCGGCGGTATAGCAGACAAGCACGCTACGAAAGGACATTCTCCTTTTTGTAAACATGTGAAAGTAGAAAAACTGAATTTACCGATCGTAGACATTCCTACCGGGACAGATTGGGGGATACAGGGGACAATCGATTTGACCTATTCGTTTTGGTCGGTCATATTCGCTCCTGTCACTTCTGTTGTAAAGTATATAACTACTTCCTATATGCCGCCACCGCGGGATTATCTAAAACAAATCGCTATACTTTTGATTTAAAATCCGATATATGTAATTGGAGGGAAGGGAATGTGCCCTTTCGTGAAATTTTTGTCTTATGTGATATAGGACTGTTTTATTATATAATCGGATTAAAAAGATGATAAGATATTTAATATTTCCACTTTTTTTATTAGGTAGTTTGTCTTCGGCTTTTTCCCAAGTACGAGGGATTGTAAAAGATATAGCCGGAGAACCGATTATCGGGGCGAATGTCTTCTGGTTGGGAACTACGACAGGAACTACGACAGGGGAGTCGGGTAAATTCAGCTTACCTGAAACGGGGACGAGCGATAAGTTGGTTGTCCGTTTTGTAGGATATCGCAGTGATACGATACATATCGACAGGGTCGATACCGTTTGGGAGATTGTTTTACAGGACGGTGCGGTGATGGACGAGGTTCAAGTTTCCGCTCGACGTATGGGCACTATGAAGATACGAGCTGGGATATTGAATCAGGACATGATTTCCACGGCCGAGCTTTCTCGGGCTGCTTGTTGTAATCTGGGAGAGAGTTTTACAACGAATCCTTCGGTCGATGTCAGTTATTCTGATGCGGCGACCGGTGCTAAGCAGATTAAGTTGTTGGGGCTTTCGGGGACTTATGTACAAATGCTTGCAGAGAATATTCCTAATTATAGGGGTGTTGCTTCTCCTTATGCATTGGGCTACATTCCCGGTCCGTGGATGCAGAGTATTCAAGTCTCGAAGGGCGCTTCGTCGGTTAAAAATGGCTATGAATCGATTACCGGCCAAATCAATGTGGAATTTAAAAAGCCACAGACAACCGAGTCGGTTTCGGCCAATTTGTTTGCCAATTCGTTAGCTAAGATAGAGGCTAATTTCGATGGCAATATTCATTTGAATCAGAGGGTGAGCACGGCGTTATTGGCTCATTATGAAAACAATCTCATGGCGCACGATTCCAACGACGACGGTTTTATGGATTTTCCTCGGGTAGAACAATATAATTTTCAAAACAGATGGGCTTATATGGGAGACCGTTATGTGTTTCAAGCCGGGATAAAGGCTCTCATGGAAGATCGTACGGGAGGACAAATGCGTTCTTATCGAGCGACGGACGGAATGCCTCGGTACGATATAGATATTCGAACGGAACGATATGAGGCTTTTACCAAAAATGCCTATATTTTCGATAAGGAGAAAAATACCAATGTCGCTTTGATTTTATCGGGTTCTTTACATCGTCAAGATGCCGGTTACGGGTATAAATTATATGATGTGGACCAATGGAACGGGTATGCGTCGCTGATGTTCGAAACAGAGTTCGATAAACGGAATAGTCTTTCAACCGGTTTAAGTCTTAATTATGACGATTATGACCAGAGTTATAAATTGTCACATACGGGTGATACTTTGGGTGCAAGGGATAAAGAGATCGTACCGGGGGCGTATGTGCAATATACATATAACTGGAATGACAAACTCATGATTATGGCCGGATTACGTGCAGATTACAGCAGTGTATACGGAACTTTCGTAACACCACGTGCCCATGTCAAATGGGCTCCTAACGAGATTTTCAATCTTAGGGCTTCTGCCGGGAAAGGATACCGGTCCACTCATGCCTTAGCCGAGAATAATTATTTGCTGGCCAGTAGCAGACGAGTCGTGATAGATCCCGATTTGGATATGGAAGAGGCTTGGAATTATGGTGTCAGCGCGGCTCTTTACATTCCGCTGTTCCATAAGACTCTAAACTTGAATTTGGAGTATTATTATACCGATTTCCTTCGTCAAATGGTCGTGGATATGGACAGTGACCCTCATGAGGTACATTTTACCCAATTAAAGGGGAAGTCTTATTCACATACGTTTCAGGCGGAAGCGAGTTATCCGTTTTTCAAAGGTTTTACTTTGACGGCTGCTTATCGTTTGACCGATGTCAAGACTACTTATGGAGGTGTGTTGAGGGAACGTCCGTTCGTCGGTCGATATAAAGGATTGCTGACAGCTTCGTATCAAACTCCTTTGGGCATTTGGCAATTCGATGTAACTTTGCAGTTGAACGGGGGAGGTAGACTACCGCAATCCTACATGCTGGAACAGGGGATTCCTGCGTGGAATAACCGGTATAAGGCGTATGAACAGTTGAATGTTCAAGTGACTCGTTATTTCAGGCATTGGTCGATATATGTCGGCGGTGAAAATCTTACCGGCTTCAAACAAAAAAATCCGATTATAGACGCTTCTAATCCGTGGGGAAGTAATTTTGATTCCACCCTTACTTGGGGACCTATGCATGGGGCTGTTTATTATGTAGGGGTTCGGTTTAACTGGGAGAGATTATAGATTTAAGTATATGAATTATAAAAATGTATGTGAAAAATGAAACAGGTAAAAATTTTATGGTTAGTAGCCGCGTTGTTTTGTGCGACGACGGCTTTCGGGAAAGATATTAAAACAGTAGTTTTCAAGACAACTCCCGAAATGCATTGCAATAATTGCGAGACGAAGATCAAGAACAATCTCCGCTTTGAGAAAGGGGTGAAGGAGATTGTGACCGACCTCGGCGATAAAACGGTTACCGTGAAATACGATGCCGATAAGACGACTGTCGAAGCTCTTATTAAAGGGTTTGCCAAAATCAAGTATTCGGCAGTCCCTGTGACAGAGAAAAAAGAGGGCGGAAAAAGTACTTGTCCAGAAAAGACTACTTGCCCAGAGGAAACGGAAGAGTGCTGTACTCCTTCCAAGTAAGGTTCCGGAAATTATTCGATCGATGATAAGGGTGTTTGTCCTGTGTGGCGAACACCTTTTGTCTACTTAAAGGTAGACGCGATAACCGACAGCGAGGCTTATATTACGCCCTTGAAAACCTTTAACGACTTCTCTGATGGTTTTGGTAAGACCCAGTGTATAACGGGCGTCTACGAATACTCCGAAGTTAAATTCGTAACCTAATCCGAAAGCAAGGCTGAAATCGACAGCCGAATCCCGGTATATGGAGTAGTCGTCGTTATTTATTCCTTTCCATTTGTCCGAGAGGGAAAGTCCTATACCTAATTGAGGGCCGAATTGCACGTTTAGTCCGTTACAGGGAAAGAACTTTACCAATACGGGAATATCTAGATAGTGGGTTCTGCATGTGTAGGTATTGCTGATGACAGCTCCGCTTTCATCGGTAAGGTAAAATTCATCGTCCGTATATCCTCTGGCAGAGTAGAATAGTTCGGCTTGCATATCGAAGTAGTTGTTGAATTGGTAAGTTGCGATAATTCCACCTTGAAAACCGGATAAATAGTCTGCGTGGTCTCCCAATTTACTCCATGGATAATTGATTGTCGACCAGTTGATTCCGGCTTTTCCACCCAAACTCCATTGGGCTTGAATAGAAACGGGTATGAATGCAATACATATTATCAGGAAATATTTTTTCATAGTTTTTCCTTATTTATATTGTTCGATACGGGAATCGTCGATAGCTGTTTCTTTTCTTCCCATTTTTGAGAGTTGCAAGATACTAGAAAAAGTAATGAGATACAGACAATAAAATATATGAGTTTCATGTTTACATGTTTAGATATCTACAAATATACATGATATATTTTATATTCGCTTTTGTTATATTTGCATAAATGTAAAAAGATGTATTTGATTGAACGGCGGGTATGTCTGTTTTATCTCTTGCTCATGGCTGTATAAAGTTATAACGGGCGGAAGTCTTTTGTGTGTTTTAGATAATTGAGTATGGAAGGGAATGAGGTGGAAGAAAAGATTGTTGGAGATTTGGACTGGGACGGGTTGCATCGTCCTCGTATTTATTATGCCGTAGCTACTACTTTTTGTGGATTGTTTCTTTCGGTACTCGACGGTTCGATATGTAATGTGGCGTTGCCTAGTATTGCCCGGGAGCTTGGTGTCTCATCGTCGGATTCTATTTGGATAGTCAATGCGTTCCAGTTGGTTATTATGATGACTATTCTCCCTTTTGCGTCGATGGGTGAGCGCTGGGGGTATAAGCAAGTTTATCTGAGGGGTGTTATCGTGTTTACAATCGGTTCGTTGTTTTGTGCGCTATCCCATAATTTGTCATTGCTCGTGATTTCTCGTGTATTTCAAGGCTTTGGAGCGGCTATGATTATGAGTGTGAACACTTCATTAATTAAGCTGATTTATCCCAAGCGGAGGTTGGGTGAAGGGGTTGGGCTCAATGCGACCGTAGTGGCCATAGCATCGGTCGCGGGACCTACTTTGGCCGCCGGTATATTGTCTGTCGCTTCTTGGCCCTGGTTGTTCGCCATCAATGTCCCTGTTGGTGTAGTTACCTTTTTTATGGGGCGTAGATATTTGCCCGATAATGCAGTTCGAGTTTTGGGGCATCGGTTTAATTGGAAAGAGGCTTTGTTGAATGCTGCGACGTTCGGGTTGTTCATCGGGTGTGTAGAGGCCTATTCCCATGATGTTCCTGTTACTTGGGTTTTGGGAGGTATTGTTTCGTTTGTCATTATAGGTACATTTTATGTGCGTATGCAACTTAGGGAGAGGTATCCAATGTTACCGTTCGATTTGCTTAAAATCCCTATTTTTTCGATGTCGGTTGTGACGAGTATTCTTTCATTTACAGCTCAAATGTTGAGTCTGGTAGCCATGCCTTTTTTATTGGCAACCACTTTCCATTATGATGCTGTTGGCACGGGGTTGTTAATGACCTCGTGGCCGTTGGTAATTGTGTTTGTCGCACCGCTTGCGGGATTGATGATCGGGAAGGTTCACCCCGGTATTTTGGGTGGGGTTGGGTTAACTATTATGAGTGTCGGTTGTTTTTGTCTTTCATTTATTCCTACCGAAACAGGGCACTTCGGGCTTGTGTGGCGGTTGATGTTGTGCGGAATGGGTTTCGGATTGTTCCAGTCTCCGAACAATCATATGTTGCTTAGTTCTGCTCCACCTCAACGTACAGGTAGTGCTAGCGGAATGTTGGCGACAGCTCGGTTGATAGGTCAAACCGTAGGAGCAGCTTTGGTTGCGTTGCTATTTCATTTGTATGGTGATTCCGCTCCTCATGATGCCATGTTGTTGGCCGGAATCTTGACTTTGTGCGGTGCGTTTTCTTCTTGTTGTCGATTGAAGGTGAGTATGCCGAAGTAATAAAAATAGAATCTAAATGTATCGAGTTTGTGATCGGTTTGAAAAGCCGGTGTATTATTGTATCGTTTAAAGGCTCTGTCATTGTGGAAGACTTTGTCCTATCTTTGTTTTCTACTTGATAAAAGAGGGTAATTTTTAATCTTTTTGTGAGGACGATAGTGTAATCGGGAAATGTGCCAGTTTCATCAGATAATGATTATAGACATTATCTCACAAAGAAACCGGATATGAAAGTTTCACAAGAACTACTTGCAATCTCCAAAATGATTACACATTGGGTTATGGCAATAAAAAAAACGATAGTTGACTATCGTTTTTTTATTGAGTGTGACATTATGAGCTTATTGTGGGCGTGTTATCGTTTCAGTATCTTTTTGGTGGCCGTGTATCCTTCTTCTGATTTTACTTTTACCAAGTAGATATCGGCGGGTAATTGCGGTATGTTTGTCGTTTGTAGGTTCTCGCCTTGATTTCTTTGAATGAGGCAACCATTGGACGAGAAGATTTCTATTTCGTTGATAGGTTCGGCTGAGAATACAGATAGTTCGCAGTCGCTGAGTTGGAGTCTTATTTCCAAGTTATTTTTTGTTGTTTGCTGTATCGCGCTCATGCCGGGAATTTTGATGTCGACATATACGGGGTAGTGGTCCGAGATATCTTTAAGGTCTATTGTTTGCCCATCGATGGTGATTGTTCTGACAATGTGTGATTCTATATTTTGAATGCCCGAATTTTTGTAATCGTGGAAAAGAATGTAATCTATGCAAGCTGTATTTTCTTCCCGTCCCGGTATCGTGTTGCCTTCGGTGTCGCTGAAAATCTGGAAGTCTTCCAAGAAAACGCTGAATGCTAGGTTTTTCCATCTGTGGGAATCGTTCATGTCTCCGGCCAAGAATACCGGTTTGCGTATGTAGTCCAATTCGGTGCAGATGGCTGCTGCTTCGTTCATGCGATGTTTGTCGTCTAAGTCCAAATGGGTGCTCATGAACGAGAAATCCTCGAAGTCGGTTCTTATCAATATACGTCCTACATCGCTACTCAATTTCATCTTTTTTATTTTTTTGATAGGCAACCAGCGTTTCACCAGTGTTCCGTTGCCCACACTGCCTCCATCGTAATCGGCAGCTATGCCGTATACTTGTACATAGTCGAGCTCGCTCCATTTGGCGATGTCGTCTAAGAGCACCCTTTTCCAACGACCGTTGGCTGCGCTGTCCAATTCTTGCAGGGCGACGACATCGGCATCGAGCGCTTTAAGTATGTTTGCGAACCGTTTGGTATTCAAATCATTGAGGCTTCCCGGATCTGTGCCGCCTTTGCAGTAGTGGGTGTTGTAGGTGAGTAATCGGATTACTCCGTCTTGCTTGGGATAGGTTTGAGAGAAAGAGTTTGACGCACAAAGTAATCCGGCTAATAATAATGTGATGCTTTTCTTTGTAATTTTCATAATTTATAAATAAAAAGTAATTATATAAAGATGTTATTTACTTGTGGGATTTAAGAAGCTGTTTTAAATTTATAGAGAAATAATATTATCATTTCAAGCAGGT
>ERZ826613.142-NODE-142-length-106053-cov-18.991368_pt1 | contig 106053 bp, 109 predicted proteins | sample MGYA00519925_ERZ826613 | MGnify/ENA primary metagenome ERZ826613 (study PRJEB31778, sample SAMEA3449236) | human gut metagenome | biome: human gut; feature: human-associated habitat; material: faeces | place: United Kingdom | collected 2010/2012 ... | reverse complement strand
GGCCTGTTCTTTTCTTGCTCGGTCCCGTTCTTCTCCCCCTACATTCTCTTAGTTAGTTTCCTTCTTGTAAGATGTCGTGGCCATATAATTTTTTCTTAACTATTCCTTTTTCTTTCTTAATGACTTAAGTATGTGTGGGGTATTGACGGATTACACTCTTTCGTCAGAATGGCGGCATATGAAATCCCAAGTCATTCAGAAACCTGTGGTCGTCATTCTGGGCAACGCCGGCAATATAGGATATTTGGCAGCCAAGGCATTTGCCTGTCAGGGAACTGTGGTTGCCATGCTTCATGAGGCCGGTGAAGAATCTTGCCATATCGTTGATTGTCTCCCGGGTAGCAGCCACCTGGTCATGTCAGGCCGCCTGAACCATTCTTCCGATTTGGCTTCTTTTGCTGGTCTGGTACATACTCTTTATGGACGTGTTGATTATTTGATTATTTGTGAAGATGCCTCAGTCGAGGTGCAGGGACTGAGTTGTTCTTCCCGTGTCCGTCTGTCCGTTTTGCTGGAACATGCCTTTGTTTCTGGGGCCATGATTGTGAATATGGTTTCCCGTTCTGGAAAAAAGGGAGTATGGGTGGAAGATATCGCGGGCTTGGAAAATTTCCTGAACCGGAGAGATGTCAGAATGAGCCAGATCGTAATTCACCGTCCGGTATTTCGGTATGTTTCCCAGTCTCGATTGGCTTCTTCCGCCTGTGCGGCTGCGTTGTTTTTATGTGGGAACGAAGGTCGCCATATTCACCGGGAATATATCGTGGTCAATGGAAGGAAAGCTGCCTGGCGGCCCGGCAGGCGGCCGGAATCATTCCTGTCCCTGTTTAATTCCTGCCTGGAGTTTTGCTCCATTTGTTCACGAATGGTATTTCAGGATGCCTGACAGGCGTGCCATATTTCTGTATTCTGTCGTGACAAAAAGTGTCTGTTAAGATAGTATATTTCCAAGTAAGGTTATGAAGTTTCAAGGTCTTTATACAGCAATTGTGACTCCGTTTGCCGGCAACCGGGTCGATGAAGAGGCTTTTAGAATGCTTGTGGAAGCCCAGATAGCTGCCGGCGTGGCCGGCATTGTGGCTGTCGGTACCACGGGAGAATCCCCCACCTTGACTGTAAAAGAACACTTGAGGGTAATAGAATTGGCCGTGGAGAGCGCGGCTGGTCGTATTCAGGTTATTGCGGGAACGGGCGCTAATTCCACCGCAGAAGCTATTCATATGACCCAGGAAGCGGAAAAGATGGGAGTAGACGGAACGCTCCAGGTGTGCCCCTATTACAATAAACCTTCTCAGAATGGAGTTTATGCCCATTTCAAGGCTATTGCGGACGCTACCCGTCTGCCGATTATGCTGTACAGCATTCCGGGGCGTTGCGGGATTGAAATCAGTGTGGAAACAATCAGCCGTCTGGCGAAGGATTGCCCGCATATTGTTTGTGTGAAAGAGGCTGGCGGCAATGTGGACCGCGTGAACCAGCTGATGCAGGTGGTTCCGGAAAATTTCACTGTTCTGTGTGGCGATGACGGTCTGACGGTGCCTTTTATGGCCTGTGGCGCCAGCGGATTGGTTTCCGTAACATCCAATCTGGTTCCGGGCATCATGAATTCCATTGTCAAAGCTGGCCTGAATCAGGATATGGGGGAAATGCTTTCCCTCCAGAAGACATTTTATCCGTTGATGAAAGGGCTAATGACTCTGGATTCCAATCCTGTTCCGATCAAGGCGGCTTTGGCGATGAGGGGAGATATACAGCCCGGCATACGTCTTCCGCTGGTTCCATTGGCGGAAGAGAAGGAAGCTCAGCTTTCCGCTCTTCTTCAGCGTTTCAATATTCTTTAACATTTTAGTGATATGATTTCCATTCTTGTTACAGGTATTTCGGGCCGCATGGGCCAGGCTATTCAAGAGGCGGTGACGCAGAATCCGGATACTTGCGTGGGTTCTACTCATGATCAGGGACAGGAGCTTTATCCAGCCCTCGCCAAATGCGACGTAGCCATTGATTTTTCCCATCACGCTTTCACCAGCACTCTGCTGGCGGAAGCTGTTGCCAATAACAAACCTCTGGTGATTGGCACTACGGGGCATACGGAGCTGGAACGCCAGGAGATCGTGGACGCTGCGGCATCCATTCCGATTGTGTTCGCTTCCAATTATTCCGTAGGGGTGAACGCCCTGTTCTGGCTGACGCGCAAGGCTGCACAGATTCTGGGAGGCAGCTGCGATATAGAGGTAATGGAGATGCATCACCGTCACAAAATTGATGCTCCTTCCGGTACTGCCCGGACACTGGCGGAAATCCTGTCCGGCGCCATTGACAGGAATTATGAAGATAGTGTGGTTTTTGGCCGTGAAGGGTTGGTAGGGCCTCGACCCGCCAAAGAAATAGGCATGCATTCCCTGCGGGGAGGGGATGTGGTGGGGGACCATACTGTAATATTTGCTTCCGATGGTGAACGGCTGGAACTTACCCATAAGGCGTCCAGCCGTATGACATTTGCCTCCGGAGCAGTTCGTGCGGCTCTCTGGCTCCAAGGCAGGGAACCGGGTCTGTATACCATGGAAGACGTTCTGGGGTTGTCCCAATTATAACTTTTTCGGCATCGTGGCCGTTCTTCTTTTCCGGAACGGCCACGATGTTTTTTGCTGATGAAGAGAGCAGGCATTGCACTGGGGTCCAATCTTGGGGATAAAAACAGCCTGATGGTTCAGGCCAGGGATCATTTGTTGCAGATGAGCCTGTCTGATGACCCTTTTTTGCAATCCTCCCTGTATGCCACCAGTCCTCAGGGATGTCCGCACGGTGCGGATGATTATTTGAATGCCGTGGTGGAATTTACCTGGCCAGGTACGGTGGAGGAATTGCTTGTGCATTGCCAGGGTATAGAACGGGTTCTGGGGCGCATTCGTTCCGGGATTCGCTGTGAACCCCGCACGGCGGATGTGGATATTATCTATGTGGGGGACATGGTGGTCAATGATCCTCCTCGTCTGATTCTCCCCCATCCCAGAGCCCATTTGAGGAAATTTGTTTTAAAACCTCTTTCCGATATCAGGCCGGAGCTTATCCTGCCGCGCCAGCATAAAACGGTTGCCTGCCTATTGGCGGAATTGGATACGGATGAGGCTGAGCCGCTTCTGGTATCGGAACGCTGGTAAATTGCATGTTTATTGAACGCCATGAATCAATCTTTTGAGAAAGCGGAACGAATCCGCGCCTGCAAGAACAGGCGGCATGTGACTCTGGTTACTGCTTATGACTATCCTACAGGCCGTCTTTTGGATGAGGCCGGCGTAGATATTGTGCTGGTAGGGGATTCCTTGGGGATGGTGGTTTTGGGCTTTCCGGATACCACTCATGTGACGCTGGATCATATGCTTCATCATGTGGAAGCTACTGCGCGCGGAGTGAAGAACGCCCTGCTGGTGGGAGATATGCCCATACATTCTTATGATACGGTGGAACAGGCCGTGCAATCCGCAAAGAAATTGTTTTTGGCTGGAGCGGATGCTGTCAAGCTGGAAGGGGGGGCAGCCCAGGCAGGAAATATCCGTGCTATTGTGGAGGCCGGTATTCCCGTAGTGGGGCATATCGGCCTCCTGCCGCAGAAAGTGCTGGAGGAGGGAGGATATAAGATTAAAGGGAAATCCTCCGCGGAGGAGGAAGCCTTGGTAAGGGATGTGGAGGCTGTGGCAGAGGCGGGGGCTTGTGCTGTGGTTGTGGAAGGCGTAACGCCTCATGCGGCTCGACAAGTTACCGTACATTCTTCCATTCCCACGTTGGGTATTGGGTCCGGCTCCCATACATGTGATGGCGATGTTGTGGTGATTCATGATCTGGTGGGCGCATTTCCGTGGTTTATTCCGGCTTTCGTCAAACCTCGTGCGGATGTCGCTGGAAGCATGACTGCCGCTGTCAAGGAGTGGATGGAAGATTGCTACACGGAACCCGGCTCCATCAGCTCATAACAATTGATTTTTTTATGCTGGTATTTTCTACGTGCTGGAATTCCCACCGTCATCAGGACGGGGAAGAAATGATTGATGAGATTCTTTCTTTGGGTTTTGACCATGTGGAACTTTCCCACGGCATCAAGTTATCCCTTCTCCCCGGTATCATGAGGGCGGTAAAAGCCGGAAAGGTGCAGGTGGCCGGGGTGCATAATTTTTTTCCCGCTCCGATTGACGAAGTGGGGGATTCTCCAGACAGCAGGCCTTTTACGGCGGATTTGCTGCAGGTGCGTTCCAAGGCTATTGAATTGACGAAAAAGTCTATTGAACAGGGCGCAGCACTGGGGGCCGGATATATCGTGTTGCATATGGGAACGGTGGAACCCTTGGCGAAACGCACGGATACGGCTCGTTTGCAAAACCTGGCGCGTCAGGGAATGGTGGGAACGGAATCGTTTGCCGGCACCAAGGGCGAATTTGTACGCCGCCGCAACCGCCTGGCTCCCGTTTATCTGGAACGGGCGCGTGAAGCTCTCCGGCAGCTCCTTCCGCAAGCCGGACAATTTGGCGTCAAGCTGGGCATTGAAGGGCGCAGCCATTATGAGCAGGTGCCGAGTGAGGATGAAATGAATTTGTTGATGAAGGAGTTTGGAGACAATCCCTTTATTGGTTACTGGCATGATTTCGGGCATATTCAAAGAAAGCATAATTTGCTTATATTAAATCATGAGCAGTTTCTTCGCCGAATGTCCTCCCATTTGATTGGAGGACATGTGAACGACGTCAAATGGCCCGCGCGGGATCATCAGGTTCCCCTGCTGGGAGGAGTAGTTCCCTTTGAACGCCTTCTTCCTTTTTTTCCGCATGGAGTTCCGCTCGTATGGGAGCTCTCCAGCCGTGTTTCCTCAGAAGATATCCGTGCGGCGCGCAAATTGTGGATGGAAAAATTTCCGCAGACGCTGGCCTGACTATCTTGTGATTGTAAATCCGGTTCCGTGGGTATAGAGTCGGCACGATGATAGATAAGACGACATCCCGCGTCATTATGGGGCTTTTGGGAACAGCCTGTGTCTTGATTACGGCATTTGCCTGGTACAAGACGAAATATGCCGCCGTTCCGGAGGCCGGAATGCACCATAATATTTATGACGAAGACATTCCGCGGTCTGCTCCGGTTCCTGTAGATTACCGGATGGTTTTGTTGACGCCCCAGGAGCTGGCAAAGGCGCCTCTGGCCGATGTGTTTACATCGCCCCTCGGAGATGAGAATGGAGCGTTTACCTATGTTGCCCAGGGTGTGGGGGATATGAATGCCGCCCGTAAGGGAAGGCATGCAGGACAGGATTTAAATGGAATAGGAGGAGAAAACACGGATGAGGGACTGCCCGTGCGGGCCGCCGGCCGCGGATTGTTGATTTATGCAGGAGAACCTTCTCCAGATTGGGGCAATGTTGTCGTGCTGCTGCACCGCTTGCCGGACGGGCGTTTTGTGCAGAGTCTGTATGCCCATTTGAAAACCGTCAGCGATATTCCGCTGGGGACTCTGGTGGGACGCGGAGAGCAAATCGGCTCAGTCGGAACTGCGCACGGCAATTATTTGGCGCATTTGCATTTTGAGATGATTGAATCCATCGCTCATGAGGCGGGAATACCGGGCTATGGGAAGACAACGTTTAACAGAATCAATCCGGATGAGGTGCTAAAGCAATATGCTCCCGACCCGGAAATGATGATGCCTGATCCTATTATTGCCTTGAAACAGGTTCAGATGGCGGCGGGGTGGGAAAAACTGCTGGAGAATCTGTATAAGGATAACAGCATGGAAGCTTTGGATAAAATCCTCCCAGACAGTCAGCCGCCCACGGAAGAAAAGGAAAAACGCTGATTACGGTTTTTTCGATCAGGAACGGGAGTTTTGATTTTTGGAGACCAGTTCCTCCTGTTTTCTGGTGATTTGCAGGACACAGACCAGCCACAGGATGCTGGCTGCCGTCATCAGTACGCCGGTGAGCAGAAAGGCCGTCACGTAATGTTCCGCCCCGAAAGGGAAAAGGGTGCACAGAGTTAGAGCCGTAGTCACCAGAAGATATAAGCGCAGGGAACGGGAGGGTGTTTGCAACATCCATTCTGCCGGGTTTTTGGATGCCTTATATATTTCCTGAAGAACCAGGGCATTGAGCACCATGCCGACTACCGGCATACAGCTTAGAAGAACGCTAAGGAATGGAGTGAACCGAATTCCCTGAACTTGAAATTCCTGAATATTGGCAGATGCCCGGTACAGCCAGATCAGCTGGATAAGCAGGGATGGAATGAACAGGATGCTGAGTAGGAAAACCAATGGTACCGCAAAAGATGGCAGGTGAACCATATTCTGTTGAATGAGTGTCTGAATTTCTTCATAATTGACGACATTGTTGGAAAAAACAATCCAGCTGCTCCAGAGCATGAAGGGCAGCAATACGAAACATGCCAAAATGGATAATTTGGCTAGCCCGTTTAGAGGATAACGCAAGCGGTACTGCTGCTCTTCTGGCTGATCTTTGCCCTTCTGATCCTGTGTTTCCTCCCATACAGGTGACATCGGAGGAAGAACTTGGGCTACGGGCTGCCATCCTTCCATGCCCTGTTTCCAGGTAAGCGTTTTTGAGTCGATCACGCCCTGTCCCAGAAATTCACGGACTTCGTATTCGGAATAGGCTCTCGGCTGGGAATCGCCGGGAAGTTTCAGGAAGTATTCACTCATTACCTGTATTTTAGAGAAAGAAACATGCGCGGGGCAATGGGAATTTGACGGATGACTGATAAAGTATCCCAGCAGGGGCTTTTTTCAGATAGAAGAATCAGCTGCTAGTGGGTTTTTGACTGGCTTTTGCAGGGGAAGTGATTTTACCGGAAAATAAAATAACCGTCCGGAAGAGATTGTTAGAAAATAATCGAAAGGACAGGATTCGAACCAGCGGTCTCTTCGTCCCGAATGAAGAAAATTTGAAATGTAACTATTGATAATCAATGATTGTGTTTCTTGTGCCCTTTTCAAATCCTTTGTTTTCCACTTGATTGTCGTGCCGTTTTAACCTTTTCTTTCACGTTCCGAATGAGGGTTGGATTACGCGTTAAACGTGTTGATGGGGAGCGAGAAATCTTTCAAGGTTTCCATGAACTGAATATTCAGTAGTAAACGATACGAAACATAATATTATGGCTATATCTACAAAACCGTTCCACCCGTTGGATGTGGAAAATAACCGCCGCTACAAGGTAACGAAGAAAGAGTCCCCCAAGATTGGATGGCACAAGACGGAAGAAACCGGGGTACATGACTGGGAAGGATATATCCGCGTTCCGGAAGATGGAACCTATAATTTCACGATTCAGATTGACGACAACGGCTATCTGGAAATCAATGGTGAAAAGGTAGCGGAATTGACTGGCTTACATTCGTCCACATCCGTTTCTGGAAGCAAGGAACTTAAAAAGGGCTTTCACTATGCGAAACTGCATCATGAGAACCTTGCCGTACCGGAAGAAATTGCTCCTTACCCCAATGCGGAGGAGTTTGTTCCCAAGATGGGAAATTCCGAACTGGAACTTTGGGAAATTGATGCTCCAAAAAATCTTTGGAATATTGCCAATGCACAACGTCTACTGGAATGCTACAATGTAGTGGATTATCCCACCATGACTACAGATGATGTGTGGAACTATATTGGAGGATGGCTGAACGATAGCCACGTTTCGGGAGATGCCAATTACATTAACAGTTGCGCCTTGCGTCTGAGCATTGCTCTTAGTAGTTATGGTATTGACCTTAATGGAGCTCCGGGAGCCAATAATATTGGGGCAAAAGGTAATTCCCAGGCGTTGGGGGGTAAAAAGCACGTTATCATCAGCGCAGCTCAAATGGCGGTTTATCTCCGTACCCTGCTGGGGACTCCTGATTATCCGGATGATGGAGAAAATGGGTACAACACTCCCCAGGCTGGAGATATTATCGTATTTGGCGATAGTCTGCATGTGGGAATGTGTCCGGGAAATAACATTGGCGTGGGCAGTTTTATTTCCGGCCCCGTGTGGCTGCTCCAAAGATCGACACTGGATGATTAATAACTGATATTAAATAATATATTCATAGGGTGGACATTTTTTGTGTTCGCCCTATTTTTATTGAATATAAACCAAAAAATCAGTATCTAATATATACATATGAAGTATGTTTCTTTTCTTTGCGTTCTGTTTTCAGGGTTACTTTCAACCGTAGCCCTTGGAGAGCCGGACCGTTCTTCCCATGTTGCTACGCAGGCCGAAGTAGAACAGGATAGTTTTCTCAGGGGTACAGCCCGAAATTTAGAAAAAAGCGATGTGGTCCTGTCTGTTATCATTTACAAAATAGTCTCCACTGACCAGGGAACGACGCACTATGCCCGCGTCGTTCAGTCGCTGCGGGGAGATATTCCTGTAGAAGCTCTGGTCAAGTGGAACGGGCACGCCAATAAGCTTCCCAAGGGAAGCGCTCCTAAAACGGAATTGTATTCCAGTTGTAATCTGAGTTATGTCCTTGCGTCTTCAAAGGAGGTAAAAAAACTGCTGAACACACCGGAAGATTTTACTCCGGCTGACAGCATTTATGGACTGGATTCCTACAGCCTGGGCGACCACGTCAGATATTTTCCGATGACGGAGAGCGACCCGGGCCGTGCCATGAAAAAGCTCCTGCATATTGAGCCTGCAAAAATCACCGCCGAATCGGAAGCAGCTCGTTTCAAACCGGAATCCGGCAAGTAACCCGGTTTTCTCTCCCTGCTTCGACTTCATTTGACTCATCCCCGTTCATGAAATATGAATGGGGCTTTTTTGTGGAGGAGGTTCATTCTCCTTTGTTTAGGGGGATGTTATAGAGTACTTCCGCAGCGGCTGTGATGCTGCCTGGCACAGGGGTGAGAATTGGGCATAGATAATTTTTCCTCTGCATCGGTAAATACCCCCGACATCCTCCAGGCTTAATTGAGAAGATTTGCCCGTTTGATTTTGTTCCTGTGAGGAGGGTAAATTCAATCAGCATGATGCTGTTTATTTGCCTTGGCGCAAAATAGGGGAGGTGCAGAGTTATTAATGAGTAAAATTGTTTTATATCAGTAAATAAGTAATCAAAAAGCCGCCCGGAGGCGGCTTGGAAATTGGTCGAGCTGACAGGATTCGAACCTGCGACCTCTTCGTCCCGAACGAAGAGAATTCATTTTTTGACTATTGATAGTCAATGGTTATGTTTCTTGTACCCTTTCCATACCCTTTATTTTCCGCTTGATTATCGTGTCGTTTTAACCTTCCCCTACGTGGTGAATGAGGGGTGAACTACGCGTTAAACGTGTTGATAAGAAACGAGAAATTTTTCAAGGTATCCATGAACTGAATGTTCAGTTCATTCAACAATAAACGATTAGAAAACATAACATTATGGCTATATCAACTAAACCATTTCACCCGCTGGATGCTGAGAACAACCGCCGTTACAAGGTGACGAAAAAAGCCGCCCCCAAGATCGCATGGCACAAGACGGAAGAAACCGGCGCCCATAACTGGGAAGGCTATATCCGCATCCCGGAAGAGGGAGATTATACCTTCTCCGTCACTTTGGATGATAACGGCTACATTGAAATCAACGGCCAGAAGGTCGTGGAAATCACGGGCACGAACTCATCCAAATCCAAGACAGGAGACCCCGTACACCTCAAGAAAGGATTCCACTATACCAAGCTTCAGCACCGGAACGAGGAAGTCCCGGAAGCCATCGCCCCATATCCCAATGCAGAGGAATTCGTTCCCAAGATGGGAGAAACTGATCTGGAACTTTGGGAAATTGATGCTCCCAAGAACCTGATGAAGGCTGCGGATGCTCAGAAGCTGCTGGGACATTACCAAGGGCTGGTGGATTACAAGACGATTCCTTCTGATCAAAGCGATAAGGTCTGGGAGAAGTTTGGAAAGAAGGTTGCTACGGATATGGCAGGAGAACAAACCTGTGCTACGCGCCTGAGCATTGCCCTGAACCGCTACGGATACCGGCTGAACGGGGCCAAGTACCCTAATGGTTCCCAGGCATCCAATAATGTGTTGAACATGGGGGGCGACATCGGCATTCTGAATCCCGGCATGACTCCGGAGAGCGATCCGTCCAGTTTAGGTAAGCATATTATCATCAGCGCCGAGGTCATGGCCGGGCACCTGAACGGCACCATCATGAAGAACATGGGATGCGATGGCTCGGATTACACTTCCCCCGAAGATTACAGTACCCCGCAGCAGGGGGATATTGTGATTTTCGGTGATTCCCTGCATGTGGGGATGTGCCCCGGTGACGATGAGAGTGTGGGATCATTCTTGTCTGGGGGAGTCTGGTTGCTGTACCGAAGCACATTGGACGATAAGGAATAAGCGGGCATCCCGCTTGTTTTCGGGGAGCAGGGCGACCTTCTCCCTTTTTTATTAGCGTGAAGCGGTGAAGAGATGTCTGGAAATGGCGAAACATTCGTTTGCATTTTCTTTATTTATGGGGTAGGTATTTTTTATGTTTCAAAAATTTTTATTGTTTCCTCTTTTAACGGCTTTTTTGTTGTGCGGAGCTTCCGCCCGCTCCGAGGTATTGAAAACGGTAGATATTGCACCAGAATCCTGCGAAGATGTGCTGACCGCTTACTTGAAGCGGGCGGATACTGTGTTGCTGGTATGTGTATATGAAGCGCGATTTTCTCCGAGAGCTGTCAGGAAAGGCGTTCTATGGGACAAGGACTATCAGTGCCGCATTGTCCAGACCTTGCGGGGGAAGGTTCCCATGGGGGGCCTGCTGGTTCTGCACAAGAAGGCGGAGAGTCTGCCTGACGCAGGAGTAGTGAGGACAGAGGGGGATAATCGTTTTATATCCGCCCTGGTGCCGGGAACGTTGTGGTATGTATTCCTGGATTCGCGTAAGCTGAAGAACTTGGGAAACAACAGTTGTGAATATTCGCTGGATACGATGTGGCTTAATCCTCTCTCCTGGTCTGACCGGGAAGGGCTAGCGGCTTTTAGAAAGCTGGTGCGCGTAGAAGAAGGTCGTATTACTGAAGAATCGGAAGCTGCCCGTTTCCAGCCGGAATCCGGCGAGTAATTCGGTCTTCCCTTCTTGCTTCGACTTAATTTGAATCATCCCCGCTCATGAAATATGAGCGGGGCTTTTTATTGCGGATTTTCAACTTGGTGCCTTTGCACATCTTCAATTAAAATCCCTTGGAAAGATGGCTCTGTACTTGTTGTTGCTTTTTCGTCAAGGAAAGTATCTTTGTCGTAGTCATAGACGACAACGGCGTAGTTAATTGCCTTATTGCCAAGAGCATTTTTTCCTCGAAATGCTTCTTGAAGTATGAGTTGTCCAAGGTCTGTTTTTTTCTTACCCTTTTTGAATTTACAGGTTAATGAAACATGCTCAAATGAGGCTGGATCGTGAAGGGTAGGTTTAATGAGGGATTCTAGGAGAGGGAACCTGTAAGTTCCTTCTCCAGACATGATGTTCAGAAACCTTTTTTTAAAAACAAAGAATGCTTGCTCTCTTTGCGAGAACGCGGCAAGGCAACTTTTCTCAGACAGTCGCCGGTCGGAAGCTCGTGGATCGTCATTTTGCTTTTGATGTTCCGCTTTGATATGAAGATTCAGAAGTTCTTCTCGTTCTTCTTCCGTTATTTTCAAGTGGAGGATATCATTTTTCGTATAAATTCCAGTCGCCGCTTGATACTTTCTGGCCATAAGGCATGGTGGAAATGCTGGTTCTTTGTATGGTTCGTCTATAGGAGCATCTGCTTCTTTTTTCTTAACCTCTGTTAGTCCATGAAGCCTTGACGGCTTCATGAATTCCTCCTTTAAAACTTCTGGTTGTAAATCATTTACTTCTAGATTTTTTTGATCCTCAATTGCGTCAGTTCTAAATGTTTCGGAAGTATGGTTTTGTTGAGGATTTTCATGTGTCGCCCCTTTGTTGACCGTCTCTGCAAGGGGACTCACAGAGTCCATAAAAATCATAATGGGAATGATCAGTATGAAGCCAAAGAGGGAAAGACTTGATAGAATAAGTCCGATCAAAGATGGCACTTTTCCGTATCCTGCTTGTTGATTTGCTTTCTTGATGCCTTTGATTCCGCAAATGAGTCCAGCTATGGAAGGAATCAAAAAGGGGAAAAGAGGGATGGAGGAAATACTTAAAAAGAGAGATATTTTACTTGCCTTGTTAGAATACTGAACATTCATGAGATATAGCGTAGCAACTCCCAAAATGTATCAGAATATTATGCCGGATTTCAAATAAAAAGCCCCTCTCTGCTTATGATGCAAAGCAGAGAGGGGTGGAGTTACCAATCCAGTAAGTTAATGATCTTCCCCTTGGGTAGTAGTCGTCTGATGCAGCGGATTGCTGCTCGGAGCATTTCCTTCTCCGATAACGACGGGCGAGGTGGTGTCTGTGTTGAAGGAATGACTTTTCTTTTTACTCACGTGAAGAGAGGTAATTTCAGTTCTCATTTCTTCGTTGGAGGCAGCATATTCCACAGCCAGGGAACAATAAGCCGTAACAGTCAGTCCCAGTCTGTAGGCTTCTTGGTGGACTAAATCCTGAATATTGGGTTCAAGGGTAATAAACATCTTTCCGAGATTTTCTACAAATGGAAGATCTTCTAATTCTTGATGCTCATTAGAAAATATTTGTGGAATTAGGTTCATAAGAGCCAGTTTTGTTTTTGCAGAAATAGGTTTTTTACTCATTTGTGCTCTGAGTGATTGTCCTTTCAAACCTAGTTTTGTCGCAAGTTTTTCTTGAGTATATTTATTGTCTTTGAGCCATGCTCGGACTTTTTCTCTGATTTTGTCGTCTGTCATCTCATGCATGGATGTAGTGTAGCCTAAAAATCAACACATAGCAAGACATTTGAGAATGGCAGTGGATAAAAAGACCACAAATGTATTGACTCGTGGTCAAAAAATCTACATAGTCGGGGCATGCAACCGAAAAAAGAAATAGTCCCATACGAAGCAAGCCAGCGAAGCAACGAAGCAAACGCGTTTGTACTTAGCGTCGCCGCCGAAAAAAATATCACTCCGCAAGATGCCTTGGCTCTCATTGTGGAAACCGTTGCCCGTGGCAAAAAGAACGTTACCCGGAACACCAACGCTAAGAAGGAGGAGGTAGAAGCATGAGTGATTTTCATTCTTACATGAATGATATTGTGCCTGGGTTTGCTCGCGACGCATACCAGGCTGCAAGCTGGGATCCTGAAAAAAGAGGAGAGGAATTTAGGAAAGCGTATGCTCAGGAAGTCATCAAATTCCGTGATGAATTATATGCGTTGGCTGAAGGGCATCCTGAACGCATGGAAGAAGTAGATGAATTTTTTGAAGAGTTCCGTGCCGGTTATCTTGAACGTGCAAACATTTTGTTGAGGGCTATTTCTCGGACGGCATCTTCCGCAGTTGTTGGACGTTCCAATTTCCCTGTTCGACAGAATGAGAAGCGTCTCCAATCAGAACAGAAATGGAGAGTCGAATATATCAAATATCCCGCAAATCGAATGGCCTGCTTCAAGCGTCATTGGGGAATACGAAAAAGTACAGCTATCAGGACTGAGGATGATGATGCCGTTATCCGCATGGAGGCAAAAATCAAGAAGATGGAAGCCATTCAGGAACGCATGAAAAGAGTGAATGCTATTATCCGGAAGGCGAAGGGAAATGACAATCAGGCCAGAGAGGAAATCAGCAAGGAATTCCCGAAGTTATCACACAAGGAAATAACCCTCCTTTTAATGAAAAATCCTAACAGGGGCCAATTCCGGAAGGGGTATCAGGCTTATGAAATGAGCAACAACAACGCCAACATCAAAAGATGCCGGGAACGTTTGGCGAAGTTGAAACGCGCCAAGGAAACCCAAGACCAAGAATTTGCGTGCCAGGATGATATCTCCGTAGAGATATCCCATTCCGAGAATCGGGTGAAAATCTTTTATCCTGATAAACCGGATTTAGAGACACGGCAGAACTTGAAGTCTTCCGGATTCCGTTGGGCTCCATCTGAGGGCTGCTGGAAGGGATATGTAAACAGAAACACATTAAACTTTGTGAAACCCATTGTGGCCGCCTCTATGGCCTCCAAGCCCGCTATTTGATTATGTACGAAGAAACAGACATTTTGACCAGCGCGGATCTTGTGAAAGAGTTCCCCAAAACATTCAGAACACAAAATTCCGTCGCTTATATGGTTCGGAAGCAAGGGCTGCCACACCGCCGTTTATCTGCCAGGAAGATTCAGTTTTCCCGAATAGCTATAAAGTCGTGGCTTGCATCAAAGGAATTTGGAAAGACGAAAAGCAAGGCAGCTTCCAAGATTATATTTTAACCATCAGATAATAAAACGATATGAATAACGATTTCGATGAAGAGATGGGGCGAATTTGGCTGAATGAGCAATGGATGAACCACGAACAGGCAACCGATTATTTAGAGAGTTTGCGCGAACAGGTCAGCGATCTGGAAGAAGACCTCTTTGAATGGCCCGGACCTCTTAAAGGATCTTCCAACCCGGACGGTCACCGAGACGAATGATCTTAATTCCAAATCAGTCATGAAGAAAAAATATAAATCTCCCTACAAGGCGCTGAACCCTAAAACTCGGTTTGAGTGCAGTCTTTCCCCACAAAAAACACACGTCAAAATAGATGGATTCTACGGCGAATCCTATTGCGAAGAAGACCCCATGAGGCCCGCCCGCGGAATTGTCCAAAGCCTGGTTTTCTCTGCGTTGCTGGTGGTAATCGGAACCATTGCTTGGTTCGTTTGGCGCGCAAGTTTTTGACGGTTTATCAAACCGTTCCGCTCTCCACGGATTGGAGAAAGTAATAACAAACAGAAAAACAATACAATGGACAATACAACCGAAGATAATCATACGCAAAACGGCACGCCGGAAGAAGGCTGCTGCTGCGATACCGCCGAACAAGCACCCGTTACTGTGGAGATGATCGAAGAAGCTTTTGAGTATCTGAATAACATGGTGAACCGATGCCAGACCCCCGTGTTGGCGCATATACTCATTGAGAAAGGAGACCGTGTAGACGGAAAGAGCACCACCTGTGAAGCTGTTGTGGAAATGTCCGGACCAAAAGGTACGGAATGGCTCGCGGCTCGCGGTTATATCTTTGCTTCCGGAAATTGTTTCTCCGGCAATCCCGAAACTATCTCCCAAGGTGTGAAGCTCGCTTTTAAGGAGGCTCATAAGAGAGTTGGCACGAACCCCATTGTGACCGTGCTCGAAATCGCTGGCTGCGAGTGCAAAGAATGCCAAGACTGATTCAGTTGGCTGGGGTCGGCGGCCACCGATCCCCAGCCCGTTACAACAAACCCGTCGAAAGATTATGAGTAACACAAAACCTTATAAACCAAAATACGAGGACAGACAAGGACAACAGGCCCTTACCCTGTCAACCCCGAAAGAGCTTGCTGGCTTTTTAACCAGGTCAAAAACCTCCATTGCCGCCGCTCTGCCGGCCCATCTCAACCCGGACCGTATGATTCGTCTCGCGGTAACTTGCTTTTCACAAAACCCAGCCTTGCAGCGGTGTTCCGCTGTAAGTATCTTTTCCAGCTTGCTCATTGCCTCCCAGCTTGGGCTTGAGCCGGGAGTAGCCGGGCAGGGATATCTTATCCCCTACAAAGGTAAGTGCACCTTTGTTCCCGGCTGGCAGGGCCTTGTAGGACTGCTCAACAACACGGGCAGGGCTACCGCCTGGACGGGGGTAGTTTACGAGGGCGACCAGTTCCAATTTGAGCTTGGAGCCTATCCTATCCTCCGCCACATCCCCGGCATCAACTACGGGGATGAGAACAAAATGACATGGGCCTATGCCTGCGCCCGGGTTAACGGAGCGGAAACCCCTGTCATTGAGGCATGGCCCATGGAACGCATCTGGCGCCACAGAGACGCACACAACGAGGTCGGAGAAAAGCATTACTCCTACAAAAACCGCGAAATGTACGCCCGCAAGGTGGTTCTGCTGCAAGTTCTCAAATACATGCCGAAAAGTGTGGAAGTGGCAAATGCCATTGAAGTCTCCCATGCCGCGGAAACGGGACGTGTCGTCAAAATCGACGACGGCGTTGTCATTGACGGCGAAATTGTATCGAAAGATGACCCCGGCATAGATGACTACCCGTTAGACCGTCAAGACCCGACCCCGATGCCGGAACCGGCCCCAGCCTCCGAACCCTCCACCACAAACCTCCTTTAAACGCCATGAGCGAACAACTTGTAATTATCCCCCTGAATGTGAGCGCCAAAGGCGAAGTGCTCTCTTCCAATCTTGCCGAATTCCGCGCCTCCGTCAAAACCGTCCTGGACAGTATCAGCCTCACCCCCGAAACCGATGAAGAATTCGGACTTGCTGAACAAAACGTCAAAATGCTCAAAGGAGCTGAAGATACTGTCAAGGCGGCCAGGGAAAAAGCCCTGAAGGATGCCGAGAGCCTCCATGAATTCTTTGCCGCGCTAGACGAATCCAGTGAAGAAATCCGGCAGGCACGGCTTACCCTGGAAAAGAAGATCGCCGGGGAGAAAGAGAAAATCCGCAACAAGCTGATCGATGACGCCCTTGACCGCCTGGAATGCGCTCCCCATTTGCGGAAGAAAGTATTTGGCGGCACAATGGCGGAAGCCATCAAAAGCAAGCGCACCATTAAAAGCATTGAGGCCGCGCTTGATGCCGCCGTGGCAAAAGCAAACAAAGACATCACAACCAATCGTGAAATCATTTGTGAATTCATTGATTTGTACGGTGGCAACCTCGTGTTGGACGAAGACGAACTTGAAACGAAATCCACTATCTATGTTGAGGCTGAGCTGCGTCGCCGTCAGGATGTTGCCAAAGCCGCCGCAGAACGCGCCAGACTGGAGGAAGAGGCCCGAAAGGCACGGGAAGAAGCTCAACGGGCAAAAGCGGAATTGGAAGAACAGGGCAAACCTCCTGTCCCTCCGGCCCCCGCCTCCATCAACATGACCGCGTTTGACCAGGAACCGGTACAGGCTCCTGCAACATTCCCGGCTCCAAAGAGCGAATCAGAAGAATGGAGGCAATTCCAGGAATCCGTTTTTGAAGCCTTTGCAAAACTCAAGGATGCCCGAGAGAAGCTTACTCACCCCGCCAACAAAAGCCGCGTTGCCTATTTTGCTCAAGCCGTCAACGAGGCCTGGAAAGCCTGCATAGCGGAAGGAGGTGAGAAATGAAAATCTGGCCCTCCATGGAACAACGTTCGGAAGCTTGGTTCCGTGCCCGTGCCGGCCGTCTGACAGCCAGCAATTTTCACCGGGTTTTAACTCCCTCGGGAAAAGACTCTTCCCAATGGCGAGAACTTGCCATTGAAATGTGTTGCAGCCGCATCCGTCCTGATGAAATACAGTGGGAAGGAAACCGCCACACGGACCGCGGGGAAGAACTGGAACCGGAAGCGCGGGAAGAATTCAGCCGAATCATGGGGCTGGAAGTGGAACAGGTGGGATTTATCGTCCAAGACAATGAACTGGTGGGCTGCTCCCCTGACGGCATGATCAAGATCAATGGTCAGTACGCGGCGGGTGTGGAGCTGAAATGCCCTCTTGCAAAAAATCACGCGGAATACCTGCTGGACGGCGTATTACCCGGCCAATACAAGGCGCAGGTACACGGTTCCATGATTGTGACTGGATTGCCCTACTGGTACTTCATGAGCTACTGCCGGCGTCTCAAGCCCCTGATTTTACGGGTGGAGAGAGACAGCTATACCGACACGCTACAAGATGCCCTTGAACGGTTTATCATTTATTACGCGGACGTTTATAAGCGCATCATGCCTATCCTTTCCGAAGGGCAGAAGGACGCATGAGGATGTCATTTGAATTCATAAATTAAACATTAACTAACAATATTATGCAAAAAATAAAAAAAGTCTATCTGGTCCCTTCTATGGGAGAAAATATTCTGGCCTTCACCAATTTTTCCGGGGCCTGGGAAAACGTCTGCCAGCACCCTGACCGACGCGTTTACACGGTCAAGGGGAAACTAGCTGCCCGTTACGCCCCTCTGCAGGTTCGTCCTTCCGTCCTGACGGCGTGCGAGAGTGTTCCAAAAGATCCCCACATGGAGAAGCTGAAAGGAGAGATTGATGCCGTAGCCTGTGCTATCGTGGAATCCTGCAACCTCAAGAAGTACGACAAAATCCGACAGGAAGCCATAGAAGCGTTAGTACCCCTGTCCTTAAGTTTTTCTGTAAAAGTGGATTATCAGAAATTCCGGGCCGATGCCAGCATGAGCGGAAGCATCAAAGTGAAGGGAGAAGGTGTAGCCCTCCTTCCGGATGATTGCCAGCCGGAATTCAATTTTGATGAAGATGAAAATGAGGAAGGAGGCGAAATATGAAGATTTTCCTCCCCATCGTCCCGCCGAAGACAACACACCATTCAAAGAAGATTGTCCGCATAGGAAAGTTTCACAAACTTGCCGACAAGCCGGAGTTGACGGAGGTCATTAGTGACTACATGTCTCTATTACAGCCCTATGCTCCCCCTCGTCCCCTCTCCGGACCAATCATTCTGAACCTGGAATTTGTATTTCCTTGGCGAAAGTCGGAACCGAAGCGGAACCGCATTTTAGGAAAGATCCCGATGACATCCAAACCGGACAGGGACAACATGGAAAAGACTCTCAACGATGTGATGACCAAGCTTGGCTTTTGGACGGACGATGCACAAATCTTTGACGGTCGAACATCCAAATATTGGGGCGATAACGTCGGAATAACCATCGAATTTGCAGAATGGAGACCAACCAAATGAAGACCATACCGCGAGAATTCAACAAGCATGGCTATTCTTACACGCTTGTCACACGTATCGGAGATATTGCCATTTACAGTCAGGAAAAGGAATCACACCGGAATTTTGAGGTCATGGTTATTCGAAAGCGCAAATCTGACAATGACTTTGCCGGAACAAAGGCTGGTGATGAATACATGCCAAGTCCTGAAGAGTGGGGAATTTATGGATGGACATTGACCACATACGAGGAAGCCATTCGGAAAGCGAAAACATGGTTACAAAAAGGAGTTCCCGACTATGAAAGCAGATGAAGAAGACAAGCTGTTTCATACTGACGGCGCTTGGTGGACTTTTTTGAAATCCGGGAAGTGGAATGGAGAAAACGACTACACCCTTTTTGTGGAATTTGTGGATTTGATGTTCACGGCTCTTACACAAGGAAAAGTCGATTGGGAAAAACGTCCTATGTTCATAAAAGATCAGGACGAGAAAATAGCCCGAATTCAGAAGTCCATGATTCTTTTGGGAAATGAGATGGAACGTCATCCATTTTCCGATATTCTTGGTTCTCTTCATCAGGAGCTTTCAAGTTTGAGCCACCGTAGTTCCTTGGGTTCGTTTTATACTCCGGATTCGGTTTGCCAAATGTGCGCGGGAACTGTCAACTCTGCCGATTTGCGGAGAAAGATTGAGAATGGGAAAACCGTCTCGATTCTTGACCCTGCTTGTGGTTCTGCGCGGATGCCGCTTGCTATGGCGGCCGAGCTTGAAGACGTGCGTAATCGCCTACGCATAACCTGCGTAGATATTGAACTTTTGGCATGTAAAATGGCCTATGTCAACCTTGCTTTTTGGGACATTCCGGCAACGATCATACATGGAGATACCTTGAGATGCAAAGAATGGGGAACTTGGAAAACTCCATCTTTAATTATTGCCGAACAAGAAGAAAAGTTCAGGCAAAAGTGGGAAGCCATTATTGACTTCTTTAAATTTCAACAAGAACAATTCTCTTCCAATGTGGGAGAATTGAAACAAATGGAACTTCAATTTAACTAAAATGAAAGATATTAAATGCCCGCTGTGCAAAGAAAAATTAGAGCAATTTAACGTATTGCGAGATGGAACACTCGTGGAAGTTGGTTGCCACAAATGCAAATGGTCAACACATCCAAATTCCCCGGAAGAAGCCTGGAAGGAAGTTGAAGAATTTATATCCCTGTTCCCTCCATTTATGCGAGTAAATCAGGGAGACAATATCAAGTTGGATTTTGAAGACGATATTTTAACTGTCATTGGTAAAGATACCGACCGCTGTAAAATCTATCTTGAGGATTGCAATGGAAATACAGAGATAGCCACGCCGGATGACGTGGAACAATGGCCCTGGGAGCTTAACAGGAAGGAGGGCCAGCAATGATGCAGAACACATTTTATTGGGAGGCCGCCCGGTACATATCCGTGGCGATCATACCCGGTGCGGGGGCAAGGTATTTCACTTACGCCAACGAATCTGACGCACGCCGCCATGAAACCAGCATGAGGGAGTGGCACGGCTCCCAGGGAAGTTTCACATATTACACCATCCGAGACGCCGGGAACATCCTGCGGGCGGCGGAACATTGGACCATGTGTCGGGATTGTAAACGATGCCGACCCTCCCGGCCCCATCTCCGCCAACCGGGGAAGCAGCATGAATGCGACCTCCTGGGAACGGATGGGCACTGGTACGTGGACCCGGAGAAGGACGGCTGCACCTGGGGAACCAGAAGGGAGGAAGAACACAAACCGGAAACCAACAGCAATGATTAACATCCTCTTATCCGTCAGGCGGCCTTTCTCCGGGAAAATTCTGTCCGGGGAAAAGAGATGGGAGTTGCGGAAAAACGTACCGCGCTTAAAAAAAGGCGACTCCGTAACGCTGTGGCTCTACGAGTCCGGGAAAGACGGAAAACGGGCCATCATCGGCAAGTGCCGGATGGTTTCCTATGTGTACATGCGCCACATGCCATTCGGGAAAGCTCTTGGATTATTCATCAAAGATGCTTGCGTCTCTAAAACTCGCCTGCGGACCTATCTCCCCTGCTACGCCTGGGGAGTCCAGGACCCCGTGAGGCTCCCCGCCGCCGTGCCCCTGTCTGATATTGGACTGACCCGGCCGCCGCAGAGCTGGCAGTATATCACGAACGAGCAAGCGGCGATACTGGAAAGGAGGCTCGCATGAAAATGACGCCTGAACAGAAAGCTTTTTACGAATACGGGCGCGCTCGCGCTTGGCTCAAAGCGCACAGATTAAAAGAGTTGCTTGTTGATGTGCCCGATATGGGGCTTTCCTTTTGGCATATGCAGCGCAACATGTGCGGATTAAATGCACTCATCCGCGACGCATGGCAGAAGCGGGCCGCGTGCCGGGTGTGGCAGGTTAAAGAGAGGTACTGTGGGAATTGTAAATATTCAGACTATTCTGAATGGGATGTTCCATGTTGCGAATGCTCTCATGCCAATATCGCAGAAATCATGGACCGCTGGGAACCGAGAAAGGAAGGGGAATCATGAAATACCTCTTTGACCTGCCACCCCGTGATCATGCACGGAAACCCTATGCCGCGGGACTGCCCCCGGAAGTGGATGCCTGGGCCAAGGCCAACAAGCACCGTATCGGAACGTATCGATCTTGGTGCAGGCCGCAATATTCCGTTTTTATCGGGAATGTCGATATGCTCCAGGAATTGTGCAACCTGTATGATGACTATGGGTTTATTGCCTACGGCAACACCAAGGGCGCTGCCGTTCAGCAACTTTACAACAATCTCCAAATGCGAAAAGCCACCGTGGAAGATGCCCTGCGTTTCCTGCTGGGCTATCTCCATGCCGATGACGTTAAAAAATATGCCGCGACTTTTGGCCTGGAAGAGGCGGCGGACGCCGCGGGGGAAAATCCGGGTAGGAATCCTCATAACTCATTGGAAAACGTCAAGGCGCCGTGGGGGAAAACCATGGCGGACGGAAAGGAGGACAAAAGCGAATGAATCTCCTGTACATTGACCTGTTTTGCGGAGCAGGCGGAGTGACGACGGGCATTTCTCAGGTTCCCGGTGTGCATGTCGTGGCCTGCGTGAACCACGATGCCGATGCGATTGCCTCCCACGCCGCCAACCACCCGCGCACCCTCCACTACACCGAGGACATCAGGACTCTGGACACCGCGCCGATGGTCTCACGGCTGGAAACGATGCGGGCACGGTATCCGTGGGCGAAAACCGTCCTTTGGGCCTCCTGCGAATGTACCAATTTCAGTAGGGCGAAGGGAGGCAAGCCGCGTGATCCTGACAGTAGAAGCCTCGCGGAGCACCTTTACCGTTACATTGAAGCTCTTGAACCGGACTACATCCAGATTGAAAATGTGACCGAATTCCTCGAATGGGGGCCGTTAATTGAACAGGACGGCCAACTGATGCCGGATCCCGACCGGAAAGGAGACTCTTTCCGCGAGTGGTTCTCCCACATTGAAGGGATGGGCTACAAGGGCGGTTGGCGCATCTTCAATTCCGCCGACTTCGGGGCGTACACCTCCCGAACCCGCTTGTTCATCCAATTCGCCCGGATCGGCTTTGCCCTGGCATGGCCGAAGCCGACCCACCGGCGCGAAAACTGGAAAGCCTGCCGGGAAGTTCTGGACCTTACCGATTTTGGAAAATCCATTTTCACGAGGAAGAAGCCTCTTTGCGACAATACGCTGCGGAGGCTTACTGAGGGAATCAGGAAGTTTGCGAATCCTCAATTCGTCTTCCGCTACATGACTGGCCCGGGGCATGTACACTCCCCGGAGAAACCTTGTGTCACCCTGTGTACGCAGAAGAACCTGTATCTGGCTGCCGGAAAGTTCATGACCAGATACTTTTCCGGCAAGGGGCACAACACTTCCCTGGACGGCCCCTGCGGAACTCTGACAACCATTCCCCACCAGTACCCCGTTACGGTAACTTTCATGGACAACTACTTCGGCAACGGATATCCTACCTCCATTGACGAACCGTGCGGAACTCTTTGTACCAAGCAGCAACGGTTCCCCGTCACGGCAGTCTTCCTGGCAAACTACTATTCCGGAGGCGGCCAGCTTGCCAGCACGGAATCCCCGTGCCCGACGCTGACGACCAACCCCAAGCCCCGCGTGGTCCGCTGCCAGTTCCTGGACCAGCAATACAGCCAGAGCGGCCCGGCATCCCTGGATTGTCCGTTTCCTACCATCACGACCAACCTCCATCACGGAGTTGTTACGGCATCCTACATCCGCGCCATGATGCGCCCCAGGGCCAAGGGACTTGTCCATTCCGTGGACGAGCCCATGAAGACCCTGCTGACGAGGGATTATTTTTACCTGGACACCTGTCGGTATTCCTACATGGGATGCCCGGTTTACAACCAGCCCGCCCCCGGAGACACGGCAGCCATGCTTGAACTCAAGTCAGCCATGCGGGAACGGGGGATTGCCGACATCTACATGCGCCCAATCAGCGTCCGGGAAAGTCTGCGGGTCATGGGATTCCCCGAGGACTACCGCCTTTGCGGCACGCAGACCCAACAGCGAAAATGGATTGGAAATGCCGTTGAGGTGAAAATGGCCCGGAACATGGCCCAGGCATTGGCCGATTCCATGCCCGGCGCCGTGGAAGTTCACGGCAGGCAAATGGCTTTTGAATTCAGAAAGGAGACAGCATGAAAGACTGGACCGGCAACAACCGAACCCTTGGCGCCACGCTGGGCGCATCCAGTCACACCACCGAGAATCGGCAACGGGAAGATTATTACGCCACCGATCCGGACATGGTGAGAGATTTACTCAATGCCGGCGCGCCCCTCCGGCAACGTGTATGGGAACCAGCCTGCGGAGCTGGTCATATCGTCAATGTCCTGCGGGAGCGGGGGCATGAAGTCTGTGCAACCGACATTGTTGACCGTGGATGTCCTGATTCCTGCGTACAAGATTTCTTGTGGGAGTTCGACGATGGCGAGATAGGAGACGTGGATATTATGACCAATCCTCCCTACGCCACAGCCCTTGAATTTGTCGAGCGTGCGCTTGCCTGCGTCAAGAACGGAGCCAATGTCTGGATGCTTCTCCGGCTTCAATTTTTGGAGGGCAAGGCCCGGCGCCGTCTATATGACGTGGCGCCGCCCGCGGACGTGTGGGTATTCAGCGAGCGGCGGACCTGCGCCAAGAACGGGGATTTTTCCAAAACCGAAGGCGGCGCCATTGCCTACGCTTGGTTTCACTGGGTCAAAGGATATAACAATCAAACTATTGTGAAGTGGTTATGAGAGCCGTCCTTAGATATCTTGGAGCGAAAAATAGAATTGCCCCATGGATTATCCGTCATTTTCCGGACCATACCTGCTACGTAGAACCGTTCTGTGGAAGTTTGGGTATCCTGTTCAACAAAGTACCGGCCCAGGTGGAAATCTGCAATGATAAGGATAGCGAGATTGTTAATCTGTTCCGCGTACTCCGAAGTGCGGATGCCTCTAAGCTGATTGAGGCGGTTATATTGACTCCCTACAGCCGTGATGAGCTGCGAGACTCCGCTCCTGCAGGTGATGCCGTGGAGCGTGCTCGGCGTTTGCTGGTGCGGTCTTGGATGGGGATTGCCAGCGACTCCTATCGTACTGGCTGTTCCGGCTTACGAGTAAGCCGGAACAGAATACCATCCGCTGCTGCAGATTGGTGCCGCTTACCAGAAACCCTGTGGCTAGCTGTACAACGTCTGAAGCACGTTCATGTCGAGAATCGGGATGCTTTGGACGTTTTGAAGGCCCATGATGGCCTCGGTACCCTTCATTATATTGATCCTCCTTATCTGGCCACCACTCGGACGCGAACAGGAAAATACACGCATGAATACACAGAGGACGATCACAGGAGATTACTTAATGCCTTGCTTACCTTGCAAGGAAAGGTGGTCTTGTCCGGTTATGACAACGATCTTTACAATTCCATGCTACTTGGGTGGAACAAGGCATCCTGCAACACTCTTTCCAACATGAGTAAACGGCGTCAGGAAGTGCTTTGGATGAATTATAATCCTCAACTGACACTTTTTTAATTATGGCAAATAAATCTACAGGAGCTTTAAAATATTACGCAATAGACGTTAACATGCGGTCTGCTCTTGCTGAACACGGCGAGGCTTGCGTAGGACGTTGCGCGTTGCTTTGCCTCTATTGTGCAGAGCAGGTCAATGGGGGGATTATTCTGGATTGTGGAACATGGAATGCCCGGCAATGGATGATCCGTGTCGGATTGGAGGGTAGGCCAGAAGATGTACCAGGGCTTTACCATTGGGAAGGAGACAACCTCGTGGTAGAAACCTACAACAAGGAAGCTGAAGAGAAAGCCTTGAACCACCGGCGCGGCGGAAAGAAGGCCGCAGAAGCCAGGTGGGGTAAGAAAGAAGATGAAAGCGGTATTACGGAATGCAATGACCTTTCTAATACAGAGAGTAATGCAAAACGCATACCACAATGCAATGCAGATAGTAATGCGGACTGCATTACACCCGGCAATGCTAAGGAAAGGAAAGGAGAGGAAAGGAATATAGGGAGAGAAACTACTACGGTGGACAGTACACCGTGGGAAGATGTTCCTCCACCGCCTCCTGTCTTTTCCTCTCCCTCGCGGCCTCGGATTGCTGACAATCATCCTGCAGCAGATCCCAGGGCATGGCAGTTCATTGTGGCATGTTTACAGGTCAATCCTGTGTGGAGCAAGACGATGCCAACTGCCCAAGAACAGGGGATAGCTCTGGAAGCCTGGGAAAGCTGCAAGGGAAGTGTGACCCCCAAAGATATTCGGCTTTTGCAAGCTTACTATGCTTCGGACCTAGACTCCGACAGAAAAGGAAAACCGTTTTGGAGGCCCGATTCCAGAAGCAGATTTTGGGAGAAGTTCAACGATGTGCTTACACACGCCACACGATGGGCAAAGGAAACACGTTGGAAGCCCAAGACACAACAGGCCACAAAGTCAAAGGATGAACCCACGGATGCCGTCAGCGCAGAAAATAGCTTATCCATTGAAGAAGCTTTGAAAGCTCTGCATGACCCAAATTGGAACCCCAACGAAAATATGCATGAAAAGAAGTAAAAGCCTTATCAACGAACGAATTAACATGGCTCTGTTTTACATGGAGCAAGGAAGCTCCAAGCAAGATGCCTGTTTGGCTGCGGGAATCACGGCAGAAAACCTTGCTTATTACACTCGCCGGGATCCTGTATTGAAGAGGAAGGTTGACCTGGCAATGTCCAAGGGAGGATTTAGAGCTTCAAATGGTTCCTTTTTTACACGTAAGCCCCCTCCTGGACGTAAAAAGAATGTCAGTTTATCCGAGATACAGCGGAAATGTGACGAAAGGTTGTCAGATGAATAATGAAACGCCGTCCCGTAAAAAGGGCGGCGTTTCTCTTGACTTCGTGGAATGCTTGAGGTAACTACTCCGCAGAACGGTTTAGTCGCCGTTTTGTGTGTGGCGGCTTCCGGGGGCAGTTTGCTGCCGGGAGCCGTCATTGCACATCATTTGGCATGGGCCTGCTGAACCTCCTTTGTGGGAGTGTCACTATTCAGGCAGTCAATCCATTCACTTTCTTTGCCGGTGCGTTTAAATGCCCGAACCGTTTCCTTGTTTGAGTCGGCAATGATGATTGTTTCAATCCATTCTCCCTTCTCTACGCAGTGATCTCGGGCCGCTGCAATAGCATTTTCAATGGAGGTTGTCGCGGAGGTTGAGCTGTTGCCGTTGTTGCTTGTCGCAATCCACCTGTATTCGTTGTTCATTGTTTAGTCGTGTTTTGTGTTAATGCCGGAATTTTATATCCGGCATTGAAAGTATGTTTAACCTGATAATAGACAACAAGCATTTTCTTCAAAATTCGTCATATTTATTCAAAATATAATTCCTGATAATTTTTTGATTGCGCTCTATAGTCAGTTTCCTTTCAACATAAGTATGAAACGTCTTGATGTTGAAGAAAAGGCCAGGGTTATTTTATCAGGAGTGCCGGTATTCTGTCGCTACGATGAAATACGGAAAGTAGCTGACTTGAAGGAAAATCCGGATAATCCGAACCGTCATCCTGATACGCAGATTGAACGACTGGCTGAAGTTATCAGGCTGGCCGGATGGAGAGCTCCTATTACTGTTTCTGACCTTTCCGGTATGATCGTCAAGGGGCATGGCCGCTTGGCGGCGGCCAAACTGGCCGGATTGGAAGAAGTGCCTGTAGAGATACAGCACTACGAAACGCCGGAACATGAACGGGCCGATTTGATTGCCGACAACCATATCGCAGAATTGGCTGACTTGGATGACGACGCCTTGAAGCTTCTTATACGGCAAATGTCTGAATCAGGTGAATTCCCTCTTACTTTGACCGGTTTTTCCGACCGTGAAATTGATGATATGTTAAATGAGATTCCAGAGGACATTCCAGAAGATTTGAACCTTGAACGTGATGAAGCCGGTTCCACATCTCAGAACTTTGTCAAGTTTGGAACAATCAAAATTATCTTGAGCGAAGAAGAGGCCAGACGCTTCAAGGAATTCTATGATCGTTACCTCAATGATAACGGTAATGTGATGGGGATATTCACAGAATTGTTGAACAAGGGAGACAAACGGTATGCGAATTGAGTTCATTGAACGCTATCCTATTGCGGCCTTGACTCCGGCTGATTACAACCCCCGGAAACTGGCCGAAGATAAATTCCTGAAACTGCAAGAGAGTATCCGGAGATTCGGAGTCATCAAACCTGTTATTGTGAATGGAGATAACGGTATTTTGACTGCCGGACACCAGCGTACACGTGCCATGATAGCCCTGGGCATGACGCATTGTCCCGCGGTCAGAATCAACGGTATTACCCAGGTTGATGAAATCAGGTTCAACCTGTTCCACAACAGCGTAGAAACCAATAAGAGCAAAGCTCGCGTGTGCGGAAACCTTTCTGCAGGACAATACCATATTGTGCAGCCAGACCACCTTTCCTACGAAAAAAATGATAATGCGACCATCGTCTTTGAAATGGGCCGCCTTATCATGAAATATGGGGAATGGGGTTCCATCGTGTGCAATACACGGGGGGATGTGCTGCTGAATAGTGACTATGCCGTTGCCTCCAAGCAACTGAAACGTGAGGTCATTTGCTACGTGATCCGTGATGAAGACGAACAGGACATGCTTGAACTGCTGGGAATTGAATACGGACAGTATTACTATGATTCCCTGGGCGTAAAATCCTACAACCAGCTTCTGTGCCAGATGCACCGTCTCAACGGAGGCGGGAAACGTGACCTCAAATCGACAACATACGAACGATATGTGATTCCCAGGTTGCGTAAGGACATGCGGATTATTGATTTTGGGGCGGGCCGTTGTGCGTATGCTCAGATTTTGGCAGGAAAGGGATATCACATTTTACCTTATGAGCCACACTTCCAGAGGGAGGAAAAGCTTGATGTCCGTGAAGTAGTTCGTCAAATACGCCTCATTGAACGAGACATTGCCAGATCCGGACTATTTAATCTGGTCGTTTTGGATAGTGTTCTCAATTCAGTCGTCAATTCCAAGTTTGAGCATTACGTCTTGACTGCCTGTAATGCCCTGGCTTCCAAGAATGGCATGTTGATACTCGGCACGCGCAATAAAGGGTTTCTGGATAAGGCTTTAGACTACAAATACACGAACGCCCCAAGCCGGAACATTGAATTTCTTGATAAAGAAAACTTCTCTGCCACCTTCCGGGCCGGGGTATGGACCATTCAGCATTTCCACACCCACGCCACATTGAGGAAATTGCTTGAGGAATACTTTTACGACGTGGAAATCATTGGTGTAAGGTCTGCATCTCAGATTTATGCAATAGCCAAACGTCCGCGTAAGCTTGACGATGACAGAGTAAGGGAAGCTCTGGAAATTGAGTTCAACATGGAGTACCCGGGGGAATATCGCCATAACCAGCATAAGGGGCTGGTGGAGCTTATCATGACCCGTTTGAAAGGAGAGAGATAACATGAGAGCATTAGATTTTGGATTTGGATTGCTGAAAAACGTTTGGTCCATCAGGCCGGGGCAGAAAGCCCCCTTGCTGGATATTCTCATTCTCGTCGCCATTCAGAAGGGGTGTGTAACCAGAAAGGCTATTCTGTCAGATGTGCCGGTCAATGAAGGATCATTCTTCGGTTCCATCCGTTCCCTGTTGAGAAATGGCTTTATCACCCGCAAGGAAGATGGACGGCATCACGTCAATTACAGATTGACTCCGAAAGGGGAATCCCTGATTGCAAAACTCTATACCGTTACCAAATAATGGAAATCAAGATAGATGCCAGCGATTTATTGAACCAGCTTGATATGCTGGATGAGCGGGCACGTAAGGTCGATGATCTGACGGTAAGAGACATGAAACGTCGCGTGCCCGGCGCCGTCTCTGCTGCTACTGCCAGTGTGTACAGAATCAAAAAGAGTGAAGTGGCGTCATGCTCAGCCTACGCTTACGATCACACAGGGAGAGGGAGAAATGCCGGAAAGGCCCATGTTCGTACCAGTTTCCAAGGCACGACGATAGCCTCCTTTGCTGTAGCCTTCAAAGGCAGGAAGCATGCAGAGTGGAAGACTGCCCCCAAGAGACGGCCCAGGACAAAGATAACGGTCCGTAAGAACGGAGTACGGCGTAGAGTACCCAAGCCCTACGAGGTGACGGTTGAAACGTTCAGAGGGAAGCCAGCGGTCATCAAAGGTAAAAACGGGAACAGAGTATTTGTTGTGGATGGCAGGAATCGGGCATTCGTAGTTGGTAAGAGCAACCGCCCGATGGTTCATGCGTCCACGTCCGTTCCTCAGGCCATTACAAACAAGAAGGTCAAGGCTATATGGATGCCCAAGCTCAATCGAGACTTGGAGAGCCGGTTTTACCACCATTTCAACAGATTGATGCGGTGATGGGAATCGGAATGGTCAAGGGGCGGCGGCCGAGGGGCCAAGGTACTGTCCGGCAGCGTTGCTCCATGCGCTGGGCTCCACCCCAAATAAGGCGCATTTTTCAATTTTTTTTTCGTCGTTTGGTTCACCCCCCATGCGTCGATTTTCGGAAGAGAGGGGAAAAAGCACGAAATGCTGTTGAAACGGCATGAAACCGCTACAAAAGAGCATGAAAGAAGAGGCCACTAAATCCGAAGAAGCCGGGAAGGGTTACATTACGGCTGAGAAGCTTGCCAAGCTTCTTGACCTTTCCGTCCGCCGTGTTCAGGCATTGCGAGCGGACGGGGCGTTTGTGACCGAGGACACACCCATGGGAAAACGATATGTGTTCGGAGCATCCCTCGTTTCCTACATCAAGTACCTGCAGAACCGCCAAGAGACTTCTTCTCTGGAACGGCAGCGCCTTGAGGCGGAAGTCCGATGCAAGAAGGCCAAGGCGCGGATTGAGGAAATCAAGCTGGCCCTATTGCGTGGCGAAGTTCACAAGGCCGAACATGTTCGCACTCTCATGAATGGAATGGTCCAGGAAACGAAGGCTGCCTTCATGGCTATTCCTGGGCGCTGCGCGGTGGATTGCGCCGGAGCCTCACCGAATGAGGCAGCGATTATTCTGCGAAAAGCCATTTTCGGGGTATTTGAAGAGCTGGCCGCCCATACGTATGACCCCTCACGATTTTCAGACCTCATGAAAGAAGACGGAGACCAGATGTCCAACGGAGACGAAGAGGAGGAAGAATCATGAATTCCCGGGAGAAAAGACATCTTGCAGATCTATACAATGAAGCGGTGAGTCTGTGGCTGCCCCCGGAGGATCTCTCCGTTGACCAGTGGGCGGACAAGTACCGCCGTCTGGCTGGTGGATTATCTGCAGAAGCCGGTCAATGGAGGACGAACCGAACCCCCTACATGCGGGAACCGATGTGTGCCTTTTCAGATCCGAACATCGAGGAAATCGTTTTTGTGGCTCCTTCCCAGGTGGGGAAGTCGGAATTGGAATTGAATATCATTGCCTACATTATTGACCAGGACCCGGGAACCATTCTATACGTCCAACCGAGAAAGGAAGATGCCATGTCGTTTTCCCGTCTCCGCGTGGCTCCCATGCTGAAAGCATGCGATAAGATTCGTGATAAAGTGCGTGACGTGGAGAAGAAGGGGCGGGGAGCAACTTCTACTGTTTTGCAAAAGTCCTTTCCGGGAGGTATGCTGACCCTTGTTGGTTCCAATAGTGCGAGCGATTTGTCTTCTCAGCCGGTGCGCTACGTCATCGGTGACGAGCTTGACCGCTTTGCTTTAAGCGCCGGCAGAGACGGGGATCCATGGGAATTGGCAAAACGCCGTCAGAATACCTTTTACAACCGAAAGCGCGTTGCCGTTTCTACTCCCACAATCAAGGGGGCGTCTCAAATTGAATTCCTCTATACGCAGGGCACACGCGAACGGTGGAAGACGCGCTGCCCACGGTGCGGAGAATATCATGAGGTGCGCTTTGATGATATCCAGTTCAAGGCCAAACCGAAACGGATAGCAGGGAAGGAATCGTGGTATGTTGACGTTACTGGATGGAAATGCCCCGGATGCGGGGAAGTCAGCGAAGAACAGGAGGTCAAAAAATCAGATTCCCGCTGGGAAGCGGAGAATCCCGATGCCATTCGGAATAACCGTTGCCGGTCATTCTGGCTCGGAGGCTTTGCTTCACCTTGGCGCCCGTGGAAAGATATCATCCAGAATTTTTGCAAGGCAAAGAAAGATCCGGAACGGCTCAAAGTGTGGAAGAATACCGATGTGGGTGATTTGTGGGAAGAGAGGAATACCGTCGCCGATGAAACTGAATTGCTGAAACGGGCAGAGAAGTATCCGGAGAATGCAGACTTGCCGGGGGAACCTGGTTGCGGCCCCCTGATTTTGACGTGCGGCGTGGACTTCCAGCATAAATATGCCCAATATGAAATTGTTGGGTGGGGACACTATTATGAGAGCTGGGGGGTACAGTCCGGATATATTACCGGGTCTCCGGATTCAGACGAGGTGTGGAAACAGTTGGACAGTCTCATTTCCCGTCCCTACAAGTTTGCCAACGGCAGAGCTTTGCGGGTTGTCATGACTTTTGCCGACTCCGGCGACGGCAAATTCACGAATGAAATTGCACGGAGGTGCAAGGAAAGGCAAAAGGCCAATGTGTTTGCCGTAAAAGGATGGGGTACTCATGGGCGTCCCTTTATCACACCTCCGAACCGTGTACCGATTGCGGGCAACAAGAATAACACCTACATTCTTTATAATCTCGGGGTGAACGCCGGCAAATCCGCGATTATGTCTGCCGTCCAGGTTCAGGCTCCGGGGCCAAATTACATGCACTTCCCCGACGAGTCGAGAGGGTACGACATGGCCTATTTTACCGGGTTATTGTCAGAAGTGGAAGTGGTAGAGGGAAATGTGATGAAATGGGTAAAACTTCCCGGACATGAAAGAAACGAGGCTCTTGACTGCCGGAATTACGCACGGGCAGCGGTGAAGGTCATCAACCCGGATTTTGATGCATGGGAACGAGCGCTCCGGGATGCTCCGTCCAAGACTGTCAAGGTTTCTACTCCACGCCGTCCGCGGCGCTCATCTTTCAAAGATAGGCTTTTTGATTAGATATGATAGCTGTCTATATCAATGGCAAAAGTATCCATAATATAATTTTTTAAGTTTTTATAACAATCATCATGTACTTTAAAATATTTCCTGATCTTGATTATAATGTCATCAATCGGATTAGCTAATTCTGGATTGTCATTTTCAAATTGCGATGTTATATCTAAAATTGCTTTAGATTTTGTGGTGTACGAAGATATTGCTTCTCTACTATATGATAAGGTGCATTCGTATTCTTTGGGCATTAGGTTTGTGATATCTTCTAAATCTTCTACGTCTTCAAGCATGTTATATAGTAGATAAAAAACACCTTCGGATTTGAATTTTTTTAGATAAAAATCTCTCTTGGAGTATATATTAGCATCGCTGTATGATTTTAAATATATATCATATTCTCTTATAGTGTTTAGATAATCTTCTGCAATACCTTGAAGGTTTTTTCGACTATCAGAGTAATAATAATTATAGCATTTGAATAGAGATATTAATACTTCTATTTCATATTTGTTGTATATATTTAATTTTTTGTTGCAAAATTCTTGTAAATGAGGCCATTTATAAAAGTGATAGTATGAAAGTTCAAGGATTTGATTTGTATTATAATTGAAAACAAGATGGAATACGGCAGATGTTATTTTCAATAATTCATGCTTATCTAATAAATCTTGAGTTAGATATTTTTTATTTATTTTAAAAATATAATTGATGTTTTTTTGATTTAAATTATCTTCTGTTAATTTTTTTATATCTTCTTGCTTAATGTATAATTTGTTTTCTAATTGAATAATATTTGTTTGAGGCAGGGTATCTGCATTAGAAGTTTTTTCTGGATATTGGTTAGGCGTTAAGTATGGTGTTAATAGAGGTAATACTAGGGGAGTAATTCCTCCGATAGCATTCCAGTTTGGGTATTTTTTTCCACATCTTTTTTCTATAAATATTGTAATAATATAATTCCAAAAGGAAGAAGCTCGAATAGTTTTATAAGATATAAAAAATTCTAATATTACAACAAGTATAAGAAAAGATATTGAGATGCGCGAGGATATATATGAGATACAATACAAAAAAATTATAGCAGCAATAATAAGAAAATTTATTACAAAAAGAAGAGGAAATCTTTTTCTTTTTGATTTTATTTTTTTGTGCAGAGTGGAAGTCCTCATAAGAAGTAAAGTGTACAATAGTCGAATAAAATTTCAAGAGTGCTATTCATCTAAATACAGCACAGTATTGTTGCTTGCGGAATGACTGAGTCATATACACGTTGTTGTATTTTCCGGCGCCATCATGATTGCCGTAACGATGGCAACCACGCGCACCAGCAAACTCCGGGAACGCCTTGTTGAGTTGAATGAGGACAAGAGCGCCGTCAAACAGGCGATCAGAAATGTTTTGTCCGGCAAGGCGCAGAGCTACGGAATCGGTACACGCAACAAGGCTGCGTATAATATGTCCCTTGGGGAATTGAGGGTTTACCTCCGTGAAATTGAAACGGAGATAAGAGAGATTGAGCGTGAACTTTCCGGGGGTGGACGCAGATGCATTGCCTTTTTTGTCCCGAAAGATTGTTGAACATATGGGAAAGAAATATACAGCGAAGGTTCGGAAGCAGTTCAGGAATTACGGCTATGGAGATGCCGGAGCTTCCAAGACGCGCCGCGCCTTCAAGAAATACCACGCTGTTTCCGGCTCTCCCAAACAGGATATTGACCGTCACAATTCCGTCCTCCGCAGCCGGGCGCGCTCCCTTTACATGTCGGCGCCACTGGCGACTTCCGCCATCAAGACCTTGAGGACGGCTATTGTCGGGCCGGGGCTTTACTTGCATGCACAGGTGGACGGCAAGATGCTTGGCATTTCAGAAGATGAATCCAAGAAGCTGAACAAGCTTCTGGAAATGGAGTTTGAGTTGTGGGCGGCTGACCGCAGGTCTGCCTCCGTTTCCGGGTTAAGCGATTTTTACGAACAGCAGCAAATTGCCCTGATGGCCTGGAAGACATCTGGAGATACTTTCGCCCTGTTTGATGTAGGTGAGACTGATATTCTGCATCCCTACAGCTTGCGCCTGCGGCTGATTGAAGCCGACCGTGTTTGCACTCCGAGTACCACCAATGTATCCCCACTATCTACCTATGGGAAGAATACCGATACCGGTAATAATATTTATGATGGGGTTGAGGTAAATGAGAAGGGGCGTGTAGTCGCATATCATATTCGCAATACTTTTCCGGGTGAATTGTCAACTGAAACAGTAAAATGGGCCAGAGTTGAGGCAATCGGTAAAAGAACCGGAATGCCGAATATTCTCCACATCATGGATGCCGAACGTCCTGAACAGTACCGTGGTGTTACCAGTCTTGCGCCATGCATTGAGAATATCATGCAGTTGGGACGTTACCTGAACAGCGAAGAAGCCGCCGCCCTCCTGCAAACCTGCTTTACCATTTACGTTACAACAGAAACGGATGGTGACGGACCTGCCCTGAAACCTCAAGGTCTGTCTTCCGATGCCGACGAAGAGGGGGGCGATGAAGATGACCGGAATCCTGAGGATTATGAGATGTCTCCCGGTGGTGTAGCCTTCCTGCGTCCGGGAGAAGATATCAAGAGCGTTGACCCCAAGCATCCCACGAATAGCTTTGACGGCTTTGTCAGGGCTGTTGCTACACAGATTGGCGCCGCTATGGAGGTTCCGGTTGACGTGTTGCTCAAGAGCTATAATACGTCTTATAGCGCGGCCCGTGCTGCATTGCAGGATTTTTGGAAGAAGGTTGTGATTGACCGGATAGAGTTTGCTTCCACCTTTTGCAAACCCGTTTATGAGGCATGGTTCTGTGAAGCTGTTGCCAGCGGGCGCATTTCCGCTCCCGGCTTTTTTACCGATCCTCTGAAACGCGCCGCCTATCTGGCTCATGAGTGGAATGGCCCGTCGATGCCTCACCTTGACCCGGTGAAGGAGGCTACCGCCATGGAGATCATGGTTCGGAATGGCTGGAAGACGAATACCCAGGCAACAACGGAGCTGAACGGCGGAGATTTCAACAAGAATGTGGAACAACTTCTTCAGGAAATGGACCAATTCGCGCCCCTGCTTGTGATGATTTCCGAGGCAGTTTCTATCAGAAAGAGCTTGTCATCAGACAGCAGCAAGAAAGATACCGAACAACAACAAGAAAATGAATACACCACCTAAATTCTGGAACGTGGTTGCGGATGAAAGGTCCGATACCGCGGAGATCGTGCTTTACGGCGATATTGTTTCCCAGCAGCCCGTGGACTTCTGGACCGGACAGGCTATTGAAGGGAATTATATCACCCCGGAAGGCTTTCTGGACGATTTGTCCAAATGCAAGGGAAAGAACAATCTGACTATACGCCTCAACAGTTGCGGCGGGGATCTGTTTACCGGCATTGCCATTCACAATGCCCTGAAAGGGTTCAACGGCAAAAAGACGGTCATTGTGGAAGGGATTGCCGCTTCGGCCGCCTCCGTCATTGCCTGTGCAGGTGACGAGGTTCAGGTTTATCCCGGCAGCATCACCATGATTCACGGCGTTTCTACGTTTGTGTTTGATGCCCTGAATCTGTCCGACATGAAGAAGATGGTCAAGGCCATGGATTCCATGGAAAATGCCATTGCCGCCATTTACTCCGCCAAGACCGGAAAGGAAGTAGGAGAGCTCCGCAATCTGATTACGCGTGAGACCTGGATGACCGGCCAGGAAGCCATTGACAACGGATTTGCGGATACTCTTATCGACGGAGAAGTGGCGAACAAGCTGCAGCTCGTCGCCTCCGCTTCCGGAAAGTTTGTGTTGCAAGCCGGTGGGCATGTTCTGTCTTCCGATTTTCGGGCAGCCATACCGGATCGGTTCCATGTCGCCGTCATCAATTCCGTTCAATCGGAACAGACTGCCGAAGGAGATTCTTCCGAGGATGACCTTCAGGCAAAGTTGCTGCAGGCCGAGCAGGAACTTGCCGCTGCGAAATCCGAATTGGCTGCCCTGCAGGAGAAGATGGCAACCAGTCAGGAGCCGGACGCCAAGGTAAAGGAGGAAATTATTGCTCAGGCCATTGCTGAGGAACGCAAGCGCCTTTCCGACATTGAGGCCATTGCCAACGGTATTGACCCGGAACTTGTTCAGGATGCCAAGTTCGGAGAAACGCCTATGACCGCTCAGGAACTGGCATTCAGAGCCATGAGCTCCGGCAAGTTTTCCGGCGCCAACTTCCTCAATTCCCGCGCTGCGGATTTGCAGGATAGCAATACTGGAAGAGTAACCATTGCTCCCACAGGAAACGAGGCCGGAGGTAATTATACTTCCAGGCTGGCAGAGGCCATCAAAGCCGCCAACGAATCTACCAAACCCAAAAAATAAACCATAGAAAAACCATTAGTATGGACCCAAATGCAGTAACCACCATTGATCTCACAGATCCGCAGACCTTGATCGCCATGGTCCGCGGGTTGGAACCGGCGCCGAGCTTCCTGCTCGATACCTATTTCCCCTGTGACCCAGGCACAGATATTTTCCACAGTGACAAAGTGCTTGTGGACTATGATACCCAAAACAAAAAGCTGGCTCCTTTTATCAAGGTAGGCAGCGTCAATAGTGACCGGGATACGTTTTACACGGATGAATTTTCCCCGGCCCGTATCGCTCCTTCCCGGTTGTTGTCTGTCGATGACCTGAAGAAGCGAGGGTTCGGAGAATCCCTCTTTTCCGGTATGGCGCCAGACCAGCGCGAAGCGGCTATTGCCGGACGTGATTTCATCGACCTTAAAGACCGCATCCGCCGCAGAAAAGAGAAGATGGCCGCAGATTGCCTGACGGCGGACGGCTACGAATGCCAGTATATTGACAAAGACGGGAAGCCCACGGAGAAGAAGACTGTGGCATTCCACGGAGATGTCAATGACTGCCTTTATACGCCAGGCAAACTATGGGATGCCGCTGACGCCAACCTTTTTGGTGACTTGAAAGCCATGAGCCGCGTGCTGACGTCCAAGGGCTGTGCCGCCGCTGACGTGATCGCCGGCGCGGATGCGGCCGAACTGATTCAGTCCAATTCCTACATTCAAAAACTGTTCGACAACCGCAGATTTGAAATGGGTAAAATTGAGCCGAAGCTTCAGGAGTCCGGCGCTCTCGTGTTGGGATTCATGAACGTGGACGGCGTTCTTCTGCGCGTTATCCAGTACATGAAGGAATACGAAGACGAGGATGGAACCATGACTCCCTTCATCGCCCCAAGCAAAGTCATCATGACTGCACCCAATGCCGGAAAGACCCTGTATGCCTCCGTCACTCAAATGGATGAGCCGGGCGGTCCGTTCAACACCTACGCTGAAAAGTACGTTCCGAAGTATATTTCCAACCATGAAGACGATATTCGGAAGTTCATCCTGTCCAGCCGTCCGCTTCTTGTTCCCAAGAAGAAGGGATGCTGGGTGTGTGCCGACGTGCTGACGGCCTCCGCAGGTGCATAAGTCTTACAAATATTACCGGAAAGGAATAACGATTATGTTTATTATCAAGGTAAAAAGTAATTACGGGCAACACGAGGGAGGACGTGTCATTCTCCGGCGCCCGCAGGATCCTCCCTTTGAAATTGATCCTGACAAAGGGCAGGAATTGATTGACCGCGGCATTGCCGTATTGGTGTCTTCCTCATCTTTTGAAGATGAGGAAGAGCAGAAGCCGGATTTGCGTAAGCTGAAAGTGGCCGAGTTGCGTGAGCTGGCCACCAAGAGCGGCATTGAAAATGTGGAAACCATGAGGAAGGATGATCTGATTGCCGCGCTGGAAGCATTGGAAGCAGACATTCCGACCGTCAATCCCGAACACGGCATCGAATGAGCCTGAAAGCCGACATGAATGCCGATATCTCCGAAGTCTTCCTGAATCTGGAAGACTTCGGGGAACGGCATGTCGTGGATGGGAAAGAGATCATTGCCGTTTTCTATGATGAAGAGCTTATCCCGGGAAACCAGGATTACGGCCTTACCGTCAAAAAGCGGACATTGCAGGCGGCCACGGCAGACATGCCACAGCCGCAGGAAGCAGGATCAACGCTTGAAGTTGACGACCGGGTGTACCTGGTCGCGGCATGGCGTGAAGAACTTGGGATGTCCGTGGTTTCACTCACGGAAAATATCTGACGATTATGACAACACAAAAAGCTCTCGATGACATTGCACAATGGCTACGTGACAACGTGGTCAATGATCTTGAGTTCAAGGTTCCCCCGGAACTCAAGTCAAGCAATGCGGCCAAGTATGCCTACAATATGGGGCATCCAACCGTTTTCACGATTTTCACTCCGCCTGATTCTTCCAAATCCGAGAAGGAAGATTACAAGGCACCGAGTATTATCGTGCAGCTTATCGAGGGAGAACATGATGTCGTAAAAAGGTCCGGGTCTCTGGATGTTCGCCTGATTCTGCAGGTGTGGAATCCCGGCCAACACACGCCGGGCAAGTTCACGCCAAACGCCGAGGGATGGCGGGACCTTGTGTCTTTCATTGACCTGACGAGGGATCGCCTTGAAAGAGCCGTCATCATCAACGGCCACCGTATCAGGACGGATACCCTGACTTTTGGACCCATGCATGAAAACAGGGTACTGATAGACCATTATCCGTTCTTTGTGGGGCACATTTCTTTTTCCATCGACTTTCACAGTTCCTCTTCTGATTTTTTAACAAACTTATCATTATAATATTATGGCTACTACATACCTACACGGCGCGTATGGAGGCATTGGGGCGACCCAGGCCAAGAGCGCGATCCAGTCCGGGACGATTCCCGTTTATTTCGGGACCGCTCCCGTCAACCTCGTGAGGGGATATGCCGATTCCGGCGTCATCAATACCCCCGTGAGGCTTACCAATTTCACGCAGGCCCAGGCGGTTTGCGGGTATTCGTCAACCTGGGCATCTTACACGCTTTGTGAGGCTGTGAGCGCCCATTTCAACAATCCGCTGGGAAATTGCGGACCTATTTACATCATCAATGTTCTTGATCCCGACAAGCACCGGAAAGCGGAACAAGTGGAGAAGGTTCTCACGTTCACGAATGGTCGTGCCGAGTTCATCAGCGACGCAATCATTCTTGATACGTTTGCCTTGGCCGATATGGCCGAAGGAACGGATTATTCCCTTGATTACGATTTTACACGTTCTTGCGTGATTGTGACCGTGAAGGACCGCACGAAGACGACGGTGAATGCCACTTATCACGTTGTGGACAGCTCTGCCGTTACGGCAGAAGATATCATCGGCGGCGTGACGTCCGGAGGGGAGTATTCCGGAATTGGAGCTCTTCCCCTCCTTTATGCTCAGGAATTTCAGGTTGCGAATTTGCTGGCCGCCCCCGGGTGGTCCCATATTCCAGCCGTGTATAATGCCCTGATTACCGCCAGCCAGAAGATCAACGGTCATTGGATGGCTTTCGTGGCGGCTGATATCCCCTTGGAAAATGCAGGAACCATAGAAGCCGCCAAAGCCTGGAAGAAGGCAAACGGGTACACATCTGAATATTCCAAGGTGTTCTGGCCCCAGGCAAAGACCAGCACCGGAGAGATTTACCATCTTTCCACACTGGCCGTTTGGGTGATGCAGATGGTGGATAATGACCACGATGGCGTTCCCGGCGAGACCTGTTCCAACAAGGCGGTGCCGGTCATTTGCCAGTATTTCGGCGATGGTGCCAAGAACAGAGGTTTTGACCAGGAGACGGGGAATGCACTCAACGAAAACGGCATCTCCACCGTGGCGCCATTCAACGGGAAGTGGGTTCTTTGGGGCGGCCATACGGCAGCCTATGCGTTCGGGGTAACGTCCGATGCCCTCCATATCTTTGACACGAATATCCGGATGCTGGAACACATCGTGAACAGCTTCCAGAAGGAATGGGCACCAAGGGTTGACAAACCGATGACTATTCAGCTTCGGGACGAGATCATTCACCGGGAAAATGACAAGCTGGCCGGGTATGTGGCCCAAGGATACCTTGTCGGGAATCCGGAGTGCATTTTCCTTCCGAGCGAGAATGCCGATTCCGACATGATGAACGGAGATTTCCGCTGGAACCTGTCCGCCACGCCCACGCCACAGTTCAAGAGTGGCACCATCTCCGTTTCCTACACGGATTCCGGTCTGTCCGTTTATTCAGCATAACACTCAATATAATATAGAAAGGATTACTATTCATGAAGTTTCAAGAATTGAAAGGGGCTTGTATTGCTTCCTCCGTTTACGCGAAAGGGGAACAGATAGGGTACAATATCCCCATCAAGCTGCCTGAAGTTACCCCCGTTATAGTAGAAATCCAGGCGGCTGGCGGCAAACTGGAATTGCCAGTCTGGCAGCAGGTGGAGGCTATGGAGGCATCCATTACCAAGACAGGCGTCAGCAAGGAATTCCTGGAATCCCTTACTCCGGAGCCGTTTGATCTGATTTCCAATGTCGCCCAGCAGAGCGTGTCCGCTGACGGTACCAGTACCGCCCAGCATATCAAGGCGTTCATGCGCGTGATTCCCAAGTCGGCACCCGGAGTGGAGATTACCGCGGGAGAAGCCAGCGAAAACGAACTTCCGTTTACTGTCCTCTCCTATCAGCTTTACGTGGACGGAAACAAGTATCTGGACATTGATGTCGTCAAAGGCGTGTGCTGGATCAACGGCAAAGACTACTCTGAAAGCATCCGCAGCATGCTTTAATATCAACAATTAACCATCAACACACCATATTATGGAAAAAATAGAATTACAGTATCCGTTTCAGATCAACGGTCAGGATATCCGGGAAATTGAATATGATTTCGGGGAGTTCACGGCCAATGATTATTTCACCGCCATGAAGAACCGCCGCGGATATTCTCCTGAGGTCACTCCCGTGAATGACTACGGAATGAATTATTCGATTGGCGTGCAAGTCATTCTGGCGAGCAATAAGGGGAAGGGATGGACCGTGGAAGACTTCGACCGCCTCCGGGGAAGTGACGTTTCAAAGGTCATGCTGGTTGGTCTGAATTTTTTTGGAGCCACGCCCGAGGAGCAAGCGAACGAGACCTCCGAAGGGCGATCCGAATCTACTCCGAGCGATTCCACGCTACCCGAAAAGAGCTGATGGAAATGCCTCTCGTTGATTTCTGGACGGAGTTTCAGGAAGCCGCAGAAGATGCCGAGAAGGAACGCCAGAAGGCGGAAAAACAGAACGCGCACCGGCGTAAAAAAAGGAGATAGACCATTATGGCGCGGGAAAAGACTATGAAAGCGACCGTAAGCATCGGCGGGGTAATTCACCCGTCTCTGCAACGGACGCTTTCCCGTGTCCATAAAAGTGTTGGATTTCTGGTGTCCAAGTACAAAGCCCTGGGCGCCATTACACTCACGGGGGCGGTTGCCGGTGTAGCCTCCCTCGGCGCGATTACGGCAAAGTCCGTTGGTCAGGCCATCGAACTTCAAAAAGAGATGTCCAATGTGGCAACCCTTTTGGACGGCGATGTTCACAAGAGGGTTGGAGAGCTGCAGAAGGATGTTCTGGATCTTTCCGACACGACATCCGTTTTTACGAGCGACCTGACCAACGGACTTTATGAAACCATTTCCGCTTTTGGGGACAACGAAGAGACGATCAAACGGGTGGGCATTGCCGCGAAAGCCGCGAAGGCCGGGAATGCAACCACCATTGAGAGCATTCGTTTGTTGTCTGCCGTTACAAAAGGGTATGGCGATACCTCCGCCGCCGCTATGGAAAAGGCGGCAGACATGTCTTTCCAGATTGTCAAGCTGGGTCAGACTACCTTTCCGGATCTGGCCGCCAGTATGGGACGTGTAGTGCCGATGGCCGCAGCCATGCACATCAAACTGGAAGAGTTGTCCGGGGCGTATGCTACGTTGACAGGCGTGACTGGTGGCGCTGCCGAAGTGTCAACACAACTCCGAGCCGTCATTCAGGGGTTTGTGAAGCCAAGCAAGGAAATGGCAGCAGCCATCAAGCAATCCGGCTACAAGAGCGGTCAGGCCATGCTCCAAACGCTGGGTCTTCACAAGTCATTACTCCTACTCAAAAAAGGTTGTCGCGGGAATGCCTTGGCCTTGACCAGTTTATTCGGCTCCGTTGAATCCGGAACTGCAATTTTGGCCCTCGTTGGTGCTCAGTCCGACAACATGGCTGCCAAAACAAAGGCCATGTTTGAAGCTTCCGGGATTGCAGAGAAAGCCTATACGGCACAGATGGATAATTTCGCTGCCAAATGGGCGAAGATTGTCAATATTGCCAGAAATTTCATGACCAAGATAGGGATAAAGATTCTTCCCCTCTTGGAACGCATGGCTGATAAAGCTCTGCCGCATGTCATCAACTTGTCAGAAAAGTTGGTCAAGGTTCTGGATTCGGCAGGGGAATCCATTACCAAGTATCTTGAAGAGGTGGATTTTGAGAAAGTCATTCATGGACTTAAAGATACCTACAAATTTGTTGTCAAGAACTGGAAGTTTTTCGTCGGAGTATTTGGCGGCGCTCTTGTTGTGGCTATCGGTGCTGCCGTCGTCGCCATCGGCTGGATTCCCTTTGCTATTGCCGGTGTAGTGGCTGCCGCTGCATGGCTGTGGAATAGTTGGGATGATATCTGCGGCTGGATCAATGACCGTATCAGCAGCGTTGTAAACTGGTTCCAGACAAATATGCCGGGGCTCGTCGGCGTCATGCAGCGGGTTTATGAAGGCATCAAGGAAGTGCTGTCCTGGTTGTATGAGAGGTTCCGCGTGGTGTTTGATGCCGTTTTGGCCGTCGTGAAAGTGATTGGGCCCCCCATTCTGGATTTCATCAAGGCGACGTTGAGTGTCGTTCTGCAGCAGGTGGAGGTTTACATCAAGAAGGTTATTGCCTGGATTGAACGGATATGCACAGCTTTCAATAGAGTGTATGATGTAGTGAAGCCTCTATTCCCGCTGATTGGCCAGATGCTGGAAACGGCATTCAGAAATTCCATTCAGAGAGTCATCGACATGTTGAAAGTGCTGATGAAATGGATTCAGAATGTGTTTGCCAAGATCAATTCCATGATCGAGAGCGTTGCAAATATACAGCAAGCTGTTACTGGTAAGGTAAAAGGATGGTTCGGATTCGGTGGTGAATCCATGCCGGCCAAAGCAGCCGGCGGTTTTACGTCCGGACCGTCTATTTGTGGAGAGGCAGGAACGGAGGCTGTTATTTCCTTTGATCCCCGTTACCGGGCGGCCAACCAGGGATATTTGATGACTGCGGCGGAAATGCTGGGGATGGATGTTGCCACCCCCGTGTCGGAATCCAGACAAAGCGTTGTGAACTACAACGTAGGAGGCATTACTTTTTCCCCCGTTATCAAGGCCGGGGAAGGAACCAGCAAGCGTGATATTATCCGGCAACTTCGTGAAGTCATGCCCGATTTGATTGACATGATTGAAGACGGGTTGAATGAAAGGAGCAAGGGACGATATGCCTGACGATTATTCCATTTACACAGCCCGAGGGGGTGAGACCTGGGACAAAATAGCTTTTGATGCATGGACGGAGGAAGCTCTGATGCACGTGCTGATTGCCGCAAATCCGGATTTGGCCCATATCGTCATTTTTGAAGGCGGGGAGAAGGTGCGGATTCCCGTCATGGATGAACCTCAGAATACGGAGTCCCTGCCTCCGTGGAGAAAGGGGGAATGAAATGTTCGGAGCTCAAGTAACATGGCAGCTTTTTCCTTTTGGCCCCATCCTGGGCCATTTTCTGCCAGTTTCAGATTTTGAGGCTTCTGCAGGCATCAAGATCGAAGAGGATACTGAAAATGGTATGTCCCGTGTAACGGGGCGGGAATTACAAACGTGCGGTTTTTCCATCCATGTTTCCAAACTGACGGGTGGGAATCCCTGGCTGACGTTTGAAGCGTTGAAACGCCTGAAAGGAGTGAGTGCTCCCCTCTACCTGAGCAGTGGCGCCGCCTGGAGCTTGTCCAATTCCGTGCTTGATACATTGCAGACATCCGACTGGCGTCAGGCTCTTACCTTGAACGGTGCGATAGATCTGGCAAAAAGTCTGTTTTCCGGCACGTCTCTTGGAGGCGTTTCGTTCATGCTGACGGACGTTTCTTGGGAAGTAGGCATGATCGGGAAGGATGGAGAGATCATTGATGCCATGATTTACCTTTCTTTCACGGAAGATGCCGGAGAGCGGCAATCAGGCGGTTTGCGCGTATTCATCAATGATGATGATATTACGTCCAGTATTTCCGTCACAGGGTGCATTTATGAGATGCACGCCGAAGGGGAAGCCGATTCCCTTGAAATACATTTTGCCGATACCAAACGCCGATGGGTAGGTTGGAAACCGAGCAAGGAAGGGGATACCGTCAAGATTACAGACGGAGTGGTCAATTCCGGTGTGATGTTCATTGAATCTCTCAAGCCTTCTTCCGGAGAATACACTTTGCGGGCTTTCAGCGTGCCGAAGTCGGCTACAAACAAGAAGAGCCGGAGCTTTGAAAACATGTCCCTTCCCCAGTTGGCCGCTACTGTAGCCCGGGACAACAAACTTTCCGTGAAAAATTACGGCGTGAGCGATATCAAATACCCGTATGTACAGCAGCGTGGGAAGTCTGATTTGGCTTTCTTGCACGAACGGTGCAAGTTTGCCGGGGCATCTTTCCTTGTCTATGACAAAACGCTGTGCCTATATGATGAGAAGACCATGGAGAACCGGGACTGTGCCAAGATTTTGACATTGGGGCCGACCGTAGAGACCAAGTTCACGGATGACGCCCATACGGCCTACAGCTCTGCCAAGATACGGAATTCCTCTTTTACCGGAACCGGCGCAGATGGAGATGTGAAAACGGGGAAGGAACTGGTCACGACCATTTCCGAAATGGCATCTACTCAGGCTGTCGCCAACCGGATATCCCAGGCCATTCTCCGGGATGCCAATAAGAAGAGCCGCCGTGGGGAGGTGTGCATGAACACGCAACGGGAGTTGGCAGCTGGAAGCGTTGTCCAGATTATTGCCAACGGATGGATGGGACCTGCCTTTATTTACCGTTGTCGCCACGACCTGAAAGCCAAGAAGACGCGTTTCTGGATCAGGAAACCTCTCTCATATTGACGACTATGAACGTACAGAAGGGAAAAATCCACAGTATTATTGATGGCAGGAAGGCCCGTTGCGTGCCTGATAATGATCCTGGCATTGTGACTCATGAACTGGTGATTCCGTTTTACTGGCGAGAGACGATGGGGAATATCCGCGTTGGAGAATCCGTCTATTATCTGGAAGATGAATCCATGGGAGGATACGTCATAGGAAGATGTGACGGTGAATGGGACGGAACCATCCGGGGAAGTCTGACGGTGATGGAGGATGTGACCGGAAAAGGTGTCAGTCTGGCCGAACATACGCATACGGATTCCCAAAATGGAGAGACTACATCTCCGAAATAGATTACATTACTTATCTTTTTTAGATTTACCATAAAATCCATTAGCAAGTTCAAACGCCTGGAAGAGTTCTTGTGCCGGACTTACACATTCTTTTTTATTGAGTAAACGGGTAGGATTTTCTCCAAAATTATTTATTGCTGTGCGAAGGAGTTCTCTTTTCATTTCTGTATCATGTTCTACTTCTTTTTTATATCCCACAAATGACATTGCTGAAGTTGTCTTAAATGCATAATCTTCTGCAATCTTATTAACATTAGCATATTGGCGTGCTGCGAACCAAGTCGCCCATACTATGGGAATAATAATATAAATTTTAATAAAAATATGTTGTATAATTGCTTCTATCGAAATAGGATTGTTAGATGTTGATATTTCAAATGTTGATACAAAATGAAGGGATGCTAAGATTATTAATGATAATCCGGAAAAGAATATTAATAAAAAAATAATTTTAGATTTTTCAAGTTTTTTCTGACGTTTTAAGAAAGCTTGTGCGAGACCTATTTGAGCTGCTCCTTCTAGTTGTTTATCTATAGTTTTTTGTGTTGTTGACAGCTGGTTTTCTAATTGAGAATATAGTTCATGACAGGATTTTTTTAACGAATCTAATTCTGCTTTTTCATTTTTATATATATCTAATATATCGTTATATCTATTGTTGGGTGGTAGTTTAGAGAGTATTATTTGAGATATAGTATTTATATTTTCAGATGTTATTTTTTGATTTGCTAAACTTAATGTTGTTTTATATATTGTATTTATAATGATAGTATTTATATTGCTTTTTCTTGTTTTTAAATTTGATATTATTCTTTTTGTTTGATTTAAATGAGTGAGTAAGTAATCGCAAAATTGAATATCTCGAAAATTGTTGTTTTTGAAATTTATAATGTTTTCTTTTATTAATTCTATATTACTGTCAATTTCAGAAAAAATATGATCATTGTTTTCCATGGCGATTTATGATAATACTTGGTATTTTTTATCAGTCAAGTTGGAATGAGTAATTCTGAAGTGAGTAATATACACGTTGTTGTTCCGCTGTGATGGATTCAGGCTTGGGACAATGATTGGGTTTTGGGGGACACATGTTTTTGAAGTTTCAGAGCGGACAAATAGCCCGTTGCTGGACGGCATGAGGCTTGATTCCAGTCTGGAAGTGGAACAGCAGGAATCCACGGAAGCCCAAAATCCTCTTGATGTGAAAGGAGGCGACCAGCCGCAGAGTTTCGTCGTGTCGACCATGAGCAGCATTCATGCCGGTGGTTTGCCTCCGATTACGGAGTATAATTCATGGGTACGTGACCTTGGAAAGTCCATGCCATTTATCCTTGGAAACAGGATTTACGGTCCTGTCCGGTCTATCCTCATGAAGGTGGATATTACTAATTGCGTATTTGGACCAACGGGTGAAATGATGTCCTGTGATTTATCTTTGGAGTTTATGGAGGACAAGCCCCTTTCCGTAACCGGGAAAGACGTCAAGGAACGCAGGAAAGGCCCCTCCAAGGGGGAAAAGAAGGCCAAAAAAGGAAGTATGTCTTTCGCTTTTACAGATGCGGACAGAGCTGAGGCGAAGAAATTACAGAAGGAGGCCGGAATTAAATGAAAAGTTCAGGAAATGGATTGCCTCAACTTTGCCTTGTCAACCTGTTCAGGATGACGCGTGGAGAAGTGCGATTTGATGTATTGCGCGGCATGGACAGTTCCATCACGGACAAACCAGAGACGGCCGCTCGTCCGTTGCTGATTGCGGAAGGGTACTGGCTGGCCGCCCAGTATGAACCTCGGATATCGTTCAACGGAATTGATGTGGACGGTATGCCCGAATTGGGGAATTACGATTTAACGGCAAACGGAACCATCTAACAATATGCAGGAGGAACCCATCAATTTTACCGATATCGACGCTGGGAATCTCAAAGATAACCTGTTGGCACAGATGGAAAATGCCACGGGTGAATTGCTTTATCCCGGAGACGAACGGAGGATTTTTGCGGAGGGTATGGCATATGCTCTTTCTGTCCTGGTATCCAGTATGAACGAAGCCTGCAAGTCACGCCTGTTGACCTATGCTAGGGGTAAGGTTTTGGATGCGCTCGGTGAACGTGTCGGGTGCAGCCGATTATCTCCAACGCCGGCCAGAACCATTCTCAAGTTTTCGCTGGCTGCTGAAAGAACGGTGCCGACGATTATCCCAGCGGGAACACGATGCACAGCAGATAACACGATATATTTTGCCACAGATTCAGCGGCCATGATACCTACCGGAGCTATGACCGTGGAAGTGGCGGCCACCGCTACGGAGGGAGGGATAAAGACAAACGGCATACCTGCAGGGGGAGTTCAGACGTTTGCTGATGATGTACCGTTTGTGGCCGGGGTTGTCAACATTGCAGAGAGCGCAGGAGGGGATGACGGGGAGCCTTACCCGTCTGCCATTGATCCGGTAAATGGGGATGATGGAACCGGTGATAACCATTACCGGGAACGTATCAGGCTGGCGCCATCAGGATTCACGACAGCAGGCACAGCCGGAGCTTATTCTTATTTTGCCAAGTCAGCGAGTGCCAATGTGGCTGACGTGAAAGTGATTTCCGAGCAGGAGGCCGGAACCGTGTTGCTTGTCATTTGTGAAGCCCATGGAGCAGATCCCTCAGAAGCCACTCTTCAAGAGGTCTTCACCGCCGTGACTGCCGATGATGTCAAGCCGCTGGGAGACAAGGTGAGCGTATCAGGACCTTCCCCCATCGAATATGGCATCGAACTGACTTATTACTGTTCCAAGGCTGAGGAATCGGAAACTGTTCAGGCCATTGAAGGGGCAGGGGGGGCCATTGAACAATACCGCGAATGGCAGAATAGCGTGATAGGGCGCGATATCAACCCGGACCGGTTGAGAGCCTACCTGCTGGATACCTGTATTCGTGTGGATGTGAAAGCTCCTGTTTTCACGTCCGTTTCCGATTTGCAGATTCCCCGCTGGAATGGACGAATCAATGTGTCCCATGTAACCATTGAAGAATGAACCTGGAAGACATAGATATCAAGAAACTCCTTCCCCTGTTCATGCGAGCGGGAGAGGATAATTGCGCTCTGGCTGATGGATTGTCCGAAGTGTTGCAGCCGCTTGCTCAGCAAGTCAAAAGGCTTTCCACCTGGGACCAGTTAGGCATGCTGGGGAACGCTGAACTTGACGCTCTGGCGGCCGAGCTGAATATCTTCTGGTACAATTCCGATTACTCCCTTGAGCAAAAACGAGCCACGATTCTCAATTCCGACAAAATTTACATGAAGCTCGGAACCGTAGGGGCCGTGGCTGATGTGGTGAATGATATCTTCGGAGGGGCGCGCGTTGAAGAATGGTTCAATTACGGCGGCCAGCCCCATTATTTCCGCATTATTGTAGATAATCCAAGCTCCATGTCCAAAGAGAATGAAGCGAAGTTTTTGCAGATCCTTGAGCGTGTGAAACGAAAATCCCAATGGCTGGAAAAGGTAGTCAATGAGATTTTGGCGGGCATCCCGATGTATATTGGGGCAACCGTGGCCATCCATAAATCATTGAGCGTGCGGGTAGACGTATGGCAGGAACACACGCCGGACATTGGAATCAATGCAGGATTGGCTTTTTCTACACGTCAAGCCGGTTCCGAATCTCCTAAAATTTATATTAAGTAAATTATTATCAAAATATTATGGCATCTTTTCAGAATATGGTAATCACCACCGCAGGGTTAGAATTGCTTCAAGATTTGATCCTTGAAGGCGGGACGCCATTGACTTTTTCCGGAGTAGGCGTTGGAGATGGTTTGTTGGAGGATTCCGATATAACGGCCAAGACTTCCCTTGTCCACGAAGTTCACCGTCTTCCCATTGAAAAAATCGAAAAACAGGAAGGAGGGCATATAAGGGTTTTTGCGCGGTTGGCTACCGACATTATTACCACCGATTTCTATCATAGGGAATTGGGGGTATTTACTAGGTACGGCGAGCAAGAGATTTTATTTGCATATGGGAATGCTGGGGATGATTACGATTTTATTCCGGCGACGGGAAACAATGCCTCTATTTGTAAAACCATTGTGACGGAATTCACGGTAGGGAGTATGAAAGCTGTTTTCCTTCCTCTGGATTCAAAAGATTTTGTTACTCACGAGGCGATGAATGCTCAAGTTGAGGAAGTAATCACCCGAGAAACGAGGAAAGTTCTCAAGGCTATCCCGCAAGTGGATGCCGCGGGCAATATGACGCTGGCCGGAGGTCTTACGGCGGCGGGGGCTATTAACGCCAACGGCGGCGTCAACATCCCGCTGGCTGTGGGCGCGCCGACGGATACGTCAGCGGTCAATCGCCTGCATGCCGCAGGCTTGGCCGGAGTGACGGACATTTTTTCCCAGCACGCCTACCTCAACACGGGCAGCATTACGGCGACAGGGACGGCGGCAACTACCGTTCTCATTCCCGGCCAGTATGCGCAGGTTAGAGTGCCTGCCGGGACTCACAGCACGATTGTCTTTCCCTTCACAGGGCCTAACGGTCAACATAATTATTCCAACTTTGCGGGATTCTCCATTCCGTGGCGCATACCCGGCGCAGGCAAAATTACCATAGGCATCGGACGAGGCAGCAAAACGACAAGATCTGATTTAACGCTGGATTCTTACAGCGTCATCCCCGGTAACAATCTGGCTTACAATACCGGGGAAATGCTGGACATTACATTCTCGAATGTTCGGGACACAACCCGGAACGGATACGTCATCCGCGTTCGGGAAATCTACGCCGCCGAAACCAGCCGGAACTGGAAAGTAAAGACCACAACCAGCTTTATTCCCGCCTCGCAAAATGAGCCAATACCTTATCTTGTCAACAGGGTCATTTATCAGCAACTTGCGTCGCGGTCCTACAATGCAGGAGATTATGGTGAGGCTTACGGCTCATTGTATTTACTGACCGGGGGAGGGACCAGTCAGAATCTCTGGAAGATTGCCACGGTTCGCGGCGTGACCACCTTTGAAACGGGCACGGGGTTTTCCTCCATTGTGACGGACATTCCGGGCATAGCTGGCGGGAGTGTCAACGTTTTTGTAGGTTCAGCGGAACGCACCAATTACCAGCCCGGCAATGTCAACCCGGTTTATTATGGCCTGGAAGCGATAGCTGAAAGTGCCATTGAAACCGAAGAAACGGCGGATTTTGTGGACATTAACATACCTCTCTAATCATGAATAACGCAGAGATACAGATTCAGTTCCCGCAGCCTGGTCAATGGGATGAATTCATTTTAACGCCCATTTATCGGGACAAGAGCGGTTATAGACCTCCGGCCCGCTTTAATCAGGACGAGATACCAGCGGAACAGGCTCCGGCAATGGAGGCCGTAGTTGCCGCGCTGGTGGGCATGGGTGAGGACTGGCAGGCGGTGCAGGTGTGGGCGCGACTGAAAGAGTTTTATGCTCCGGAAGTGGATGATCCCATGCGGACGGCGGAAACCGTGGATTTGACCGTGGATGCCGTCAACTCTCAAGGGGGACGCCGGATTTTCACGTCCCGTGACTACCCCGAATTTACGGTTGCTTCACCCGCCGCCGTGGATTTTTTCAAATACTTCACTACCTCTACCAATAACAACATAATCATATGACTACTAATAATCAATGCAATCATGCCGAGGCTATCGCCAGAGAAATGCACATGTACTATGCAGCCCAGGCACACAATGAGTCCAACACTCCAATCCCTCACTGGGCAGACCTGACGGAAAACGATCAACAAGGATGGATTGCCGTAGCAAATACTGCCCTCCCGATCATCGGTAAGCATGCGCTGGAAGATGTTCGGGCCTATCTCGGCCTCAAGGCTTCCGGCGCGTCCACTTGGTGGAAAAAGGCCCTATATGCAGCCGGAGCGGTTATCGCTGGCGCCATCCTTGGCGGCTTGGGAATGTCTCTCTCCGGCTGCGGCCATTCCGTGGACGTGACGCCGGAAAAGACGGTGGTCTGCAAAGACGGCTCCTGCCTCGTCATTGAGCAGGGGCATATCTCCTATTCCCAGGCCCAGCCGGAAACGGACGTTCCGCCCGTCGTGCAAGTCATCCCTTCCAAGAAATAAGGCCATGTGCAAACCCCTTAAAGAATATTTGGCCGTTGTGCGAGAATATAAGGATACGATTGTGATGTTTATCGGCATCGCGGCGTGCGTGTTCGTGTATTGCGATTTCCGCGCCCTTGCCGCTACACAGGCGGAGACGGCCGCCAAAACAGCGGAAATCCTGCGAACCATGGACGGGAGGCTTTCCGCCCTGGAACATCAGAGAGGAGGCCGTAGCGGTGAATAAGCTGCTGAACCCTTCCGTTCTTTTGCCGCTGATGGGGTGCGTGATGGCCGGCGTTTTTGCCGCATTCGGTGAAATGGAGGCAAGCGTTGTCGCGTTCTGTTTCCCCATTGCGTGCATGGTGATCCTCCGATGTGCGGAATACTGACCAACTGTAAAGTTTTTCTTACAAGTTCCCTTTATCTCATAGCCAATAGTTTACAATATGAATCCTACAGAAAGAAAGATGGCTGCGGCCATCCTCCGCTTTGAAGACAGCCGCGTTACCGGGCCGGATTCCCTGCGCGTTTCCCGCCTTCCCGCCGCCGACAAGGGCGGCAAGTGGGAGATTTGCGGCATTTGCGACGGTATTGAACCGACCGTGTTTAACAGATTGAAGGCCCTGCTGGATGCCGGAAGACGTGAAGAGGCCTGGGAAGGTTGTCTCCAGTATGTCCTGGATAATACCGCCGCCGTGCGCTCCTGGCTGGGTTCCGACGCTTTTCCAGGCGTTGAATTCATCCTGCGGGATCATTTTTTCAATTCCGGGAGCAGGAATACCGGGAAGATTTTGCAGCGCGCGCTGAATGTCCACGGCGCCGGGCTTGTGGTGGACGGCATCCCGGGAAAACAAACCCGGCAGATGTTGAAAACCGTTCTCGCCCAAACGGGAGAGTCCGAATTTCTCTCCACTTTGAACGAACGGCGCAAATCATTTTACCATTCTTGCAAACAGTTCCCCGTGTTCGGCAAAGGATGGCTGAACCGCAGCAATGAGGCATACCGGTTCGCACAATCCCTGATTTAGGGAAGTTCCTGCAAAAAAACTCCCGGAAAAGGAGTGCAGGAGAATTCAACCATTGTTGCAGCAACCTGCTTCCATGCGCCGGATGCCATGAAAGAGCCACCGTGCAGACATCCGCACGGAGGCTCTTTCATTAACACGATCAGGAAAACGCTTCGTCCCCCACAAACGCTCCCAGCAGACGGCAAAACCGGGAAGCAGTTAATTTTACCAATCTCCCGTCCCCCCGCTTGCCATGCTGGGTCAGAATCCAGGGCAGGGAAAGAATCTCCCGTTTATAAGCCAGCAATTCCCGTACATCTCCCGCCAGAAAATGGAGATGCCAGGCATCACACCGGACCGGCTCAAACCGGAAGCGGACATCGACAATCTTTCCGAAAGGTGCGGAGGAATCCACCCTGCGCGCCATCAGGACAAGCTCCGGAGTACGGACATAGACATCCTGGAGGCGGCCGTCTTCCTCCATTTCTTCCACCCTCCGGCCTGCAGCCAGATAATAGGAAAAGGCGGCAGATAAAGCGTTCATACCCAGTTTTTTCTTATGCCGCCCCAACTGCTGGCTCACCGGACAATTCCCATCGGGACGGCTCCTGAAGAGCCGTTTTTCCTGAAACCGCCGGGGCAAAAGATCGGACGGCACCCAGTCATTTGCCCTGCCGGATTTTCCAGATAACCGGAGGCATCTCCGTTTTCGGCTGTTTCTGGGAGTAGGACAAATGCCCCGGTTCCAGCACCAGACAGGAATCGTCCCTGCATATCTCCGCCCGATCTGCAGTCACGTCTACGGTATGCCCGCAGCCGGAGAGGAGGGAGGACGCCGCATAAGCCACTCCGGCCAGAACCACCCACAAGAGACGTTCCCACCAGGTCAATCCGGGTCGTGTTCCGCTTTTTTCATAAGCGTTTTTCATGCCCTGTTTTCCTGCCTCCAGAGCCGCTTTCTTTTGTTCTTCTGTCAAATTGAAGTCCATTTGAGAGAGGGGGTGAGTGGTTTCAGGAATTCTCGCGCATGTTGTGCCGCAACGGTTCCGCGGGGAAAAATGGCGCTGCGGCAGGACTGTTTATTGCTATTCATTTTGTTCTTTTTTTGTTCATTGCCCGGAAACGGCCTTTGCCGGCATGGAACCGGCGGTGACATCAGACCGCTCCCGGACACAGACATCCTTGCCCTGCCCTTGGGGCGGGAGCAACACGCCTGATACGTCCGGGAACAAGGAATATTCCGCCAGAGACAAACGCCGGAATTTCCGCCGCGGATAACAAATACCCTGTTGAAAACGGAACCGGTTCATGCTAGTCTCTTCCCTGCTATGGCAAAACCGGCTCTGGGGAAAGGCTTTGACGCCCTTATCAATCAAAATTTGTCTCGTGAATCCTTGGCGGCTCCCCAGGCGGGAGACGTTGTGCATCAGCTATCCCATGCCGCCATTATTCCCAGCTCCCTGCAGCCGCGCGCCATTTTCACGCCGGAACAACTGGCGGAACTTGTAGATTCCATCAAGGAACACGGCATCATCCAGCCTTTAATCGTCCGTGAAACGCAAAACGGCAAATATGAACTGATTGCCGGGGAAAGGCGCTGGAGAGCCTCCGGCATCCTGGGGCTGTCCACCGTGCCCGCCATCATCCGGGAAGCTTCCGACAAGGACGTGCTGGAATTGGCCCTGATTGAAAACCTCCAGCGGGAAAACCTCAGCCCGCTGGAAGAAGCCGCCGGCTACATGCGCCTGAAAACGGAGTTCCGCATGAAACAGGGAGACATCGCCAAGCGCGTAGGCAAATCCCGCGCCGCCGTAGCCAACAGCATGCGGCTGCTCGACCTGCCGCAGCCGGTTCAGGACATGCTGGGCAATACCTTTATCAGCGTAGGGCATGCCAAGGTACTTCTCTCCCTCAAAAACAAGGACCAGCAAATCCAGCTCGGGCGCGACATCGTCAACAAGGGCTACACCGTCCGCCAGACGGAAAAGGCCATTCAGAAGATGCTCAACCCGCCGGATCCGGCTCCCGCTAAAAAGCCGTCCTCCCCTCAGTACAAGAAAATTTCCGGCATCCTCGCCAAACAATTCGGAACTCCGGTGAACATCTCCGGTCAGGGAAGCCGGGGCTCCATCGAAATCACCTTCTCCAGCAAAGCGGAATTCATCCGCATCCTTGAGCTTCTGGGCCAGGATGAATGGCCCGATTCCAAGTAAACTTCCTCCCCCCTTTTCCATGACGCCCCGCATCGGACTTCTCCTGTTCACGGCCCTGCTGATGCAGTGCGAAAACCCCGTGGAAACGCCCCTGCCCGGTGTGGGAACCGTTCCCGCGCAAATCCGGCAGACGGACTGTTTCAATGGAGGAAACGCTCTGTTCCACGCCGCGCGGATAACGGAAATGGGGAACCGCGCTTCAGGCACTCCCGGTTACCGCAGGCAGATGGACTACCTGAAGGAGGAACTGGCCAAATACGGCTGGACCTGCCGGGAACAGGATTTTGAAAAGGAAACGCCCCAGGGCCCCGTCCGTTTCGTCAACCTGAGGGCCCGTTTTGGCAAAGCTCCAAATTTCCTGGATCCGGTTCGAGGCCTGCTGACCTGCCATATTGACACCAAGCGGGGCATTGACGAATTCACCGGAGCCAATGACGGAGCATCGGGAGCTGCGGCCATTCTGGAGACAGCCCGCATTCTGTCCGGAGACCCCGCACGCGCCAGAAATTTGGAGCTTGTGTTTTTTGACGGGGAAGAAAGTTTTGCGGAACATATGGACAGCGACGACGGCCTGTACGGCTCCAGGCATTACGCATCCTCCATGCAACAACCGCTCCCCAAATGGATGATCAATCTGGACATGGTGGGGCGGCAGGGTAAAAAGATACGCATCCCGGCCATGACGCCCCAATCCATGTACCGGGTTTATTCCCGCGCTATCCGTGAACTGGGTTATTCCCCGGAAGAATGGGGAGTATCCGGCTATGCCATCCTGGATGACCACGTTCCTTTCATGGAGCGCGGCGTGGACACGCTGAACCTGATTGACGACTTCCAGGACGGCAACTGGTGGCACACCTCCAAGGATAACATCGGCATTCTGGGCGAAAAATCCTTCCAGCAAACCGGAGAAATGACCCTTCATATCCTCCGGCAACTGCTGCCCGGACCGCCCTCCACCTGACCAGGCAGCTCTGACCCTCCAATTATCCCTGTCCCGCCATGTCCTTCAACTCTCCCTGGCTGCTGTGGGCTCTCTTTGCAGCCTCCGTTCCCATCATCATCCACCTGGTCAACCGGTGGCGGCACCGTTCCGTCCCCTGGGCGGCCATGGAATTCCTTCTCCGTGCGGCCAGGGAAACACGTGGAACGAAAAAACTGCTGCACTATCTGATTCTGGCGCTGCGCGTGATGGCCGTGGCGGCACTGGTAACGGCCTTTGCGCGGCCCCTGCTCGGAAGCTTCTTCGGCTGGGGAAGCTCCGGATTGAATGAAGTCCTGCTGGTTCTGGATCGTTCCGCCTCCATGGATGCCCGTCCGGACAAAACCAGCTCCCTTCGGGATGCCATCCCCCCTCTGGTGGAATCCACTTTCGCGCAGCTCGGCCACTGCCGCCTTTCCCTGCTTGATTCCGCCACTGGAACCGTTACCCAGATTCCCGCTCCGGAAGCTCTGGCGGACCTGACTGTAAGCAAGACAACGGATGGAGGCGCAGATATTCCGGCACTTCTGCAAAAAGCCATCCCGTACCTGGAAGAATCCGGCGCAGGAAAGACGGAAATCTGGATTGCCTCGGACATGCAGGCCTCTTCCTGGAAGCCAGACTCCCCTCTCTGGCCCGGTGTGCGCCAGAGGCTGGCCGCCCTTCCCCTGCCCCCTTCCATCCGCATCATGGCCCTCCGCGACAGGCCGGAAAGCAACCGCGGCATCAGAGTCCGGCAGGCTCAGGTAAATAACGGGAAACTGGTGCTGGATCTGGAAGTGCTGCGGCAGGGGTTCAATCCCAACCAGCCGGAGGACGTGCCGGTGCAGCTTTCCGTGGATAACGCCTCCACCGCTGCCACGCTGCAACTGGCAGGGGAAAACACCTCCATCCGGAAAGAAATCCCCCTGCCGCAGGGCAAGGAATCCGGCTTCGGCTTCGTTGCGCTTCCTCATGACGACTTCATCAGGGATGACATTTCCTTCTTCACCTTCGCCCCCAGGCCTCTCGCCAACATCCTGATTTTCGGTCCTTCGGGAGAAGTGGGGAAAACCCTTTCCCTGATGTCCGCCCCTCCCGGCCTGGCCAGCAGGAAAGCCACGATGCCCGGCAATACGCGGGAAGCTCAGGCTAATCTGGCCTCCCAGTCCATGGTCGTTTGGTACGGGCCGCCACCGCGCGCGGAAATGGGGAAAAAACTCCAGACATACATTGAAGAAGGAGGAATAGCCCTTTTCCTGCCTGACGACACGGAACACGGAACACGGCATTCCTTCCTGGGCGTTTCCTGGGGCGCAACGGAGACGGCTCCGTCCGAACAATACTACCGTCTGGAAACGTGGGACCGGCAAAGGGGATTCCTCCGCGACGGTTCCGATCAGACACCCATCCCCGCCAACCGTCTCCGCGCCGTGCGCAGGAAACCCCTGCTGGGCAAATACCGCACTCTGGCCTCCTGGGATGACGGTTCCTGTGCCCTGGCCCAGGTCAGGGCCGGAACGGGGTCCGCTCTGTTCCTGGGAACGCTGCCCAGATATTCCTGGTCCAACCTGGCGGACGGCCACCTGCTGCTCCCCCTGCTCCAGCGTATGGCGGACCGGGGGGCGGAACGCTTTTCCACCTCCATTTCCCTACGGGTGAATGACGCCTCCCTGCCGCAATCCGCCACGGATACCCCCGTGCGCCTGGATAATGCCCAGGGAAGCCACCCCTCCGGTTCTCCGGCTGATACGGCGGGCGTGTACCGACTGGGAGGACAGACCTACGCCGTGAACCGTCCCTGGCCGGAAGACATGCCTGACCAGATTACGGATGAAAAACTCCACCTCCTTCTGCCGGAAGCTTCCATCAGTTCCATGCAGAGTGCAGAGGAAGCCCCCACCCTGGTGCAGGAAGCATGGAAGCTCTTCCTGTTCTTCGCCCTCGCCTGCCTGCTGATGGAAGCCCTCCTGTGCCTGCCCGGCCAGACGGACAAACTCCCCTCCCCCACCACCCGTCCATGAACCTGAGCCTTCAACCTACTGCGTCAAGCGTCATCCTGACCGTCCTGGTTATGGCGGCCGGCATCTGGATGAGCTATATCGCCTGCAAGCGCAACCGCCGGTCGCTGACATTCAAACTGGAAATTCTTCGCCTGGCAATCCTTGGCTTCATCTGCTTCCTGCTCTTCCAGCCGGAATGGCTCATCACCTCCTCCCCGCAGGAAAAACCCAAGGTTTCCATTCTGGAGGACCGCTCCGGCTCCATGGAAACGCAGGATGTGGAAATCTCCCCCCAGCATGTCGTCACACGCACGGCCTACGTGCAGGAACTGCTCAAGGGCAACAGTACGGAATCCCTCAAAGACACGCATGTAGTGGAATACGCCTCCTTCGGCGCGCCACCTGCGCCGGACTCTCCGGATTATGCCATGGCCGGCACAGACCTGGCCAAACCGCTGGAGGATGCCATGCAATCCTCCGACAACCTCCGGGCGGTCATCATGTTCACGGACGGCAGCCACAACGCCTCATCCTCCGTGCTGACGCAGGCCCAGCGCATGCGCACCAGGGGAATCCCCCTGTTCATCATTTCCGCAGGCAGCCCGTATCCCCTCCCGGACCTGGCCCTTCAGGACGTGAAAGCCCCCACTTACGGCATCATCGGGGAAACGGTGCAAATACCCTTTACCATTAAAAGCACGCTGGGCAAGGAAACGCGCGCCACGCTCACCATGATTTCCAGGGACACAGGGAAAACCGTCACCCGCACGGTCACCATTCCGGCCCAGGGAGAGGTATCCGACGCCGTTCTGTGGAAAATAGAAAAAGAAGGGGCGGAAACGCTGGAACTCAAACTCCCCGCCCAGCCCCAGGAACGGATGCACAATAATAACGCCTCTTCCTTCAGCATCTCCGGCAGGAGGGAATCCATCAAAGCACTGGTCATCGATACACTGCCGCGCTGGGAATACCGCTTCATCCGGAACGCCCTGTACCGGGATCCCGGCGTGAACGTGCACACCCTGCTCTTTCATCCGGAACTGGAAGAAATGGGGGAAGGCCCCGGATACCTGGTCAAATTCCCGGACAGAATGGAAGACCTGGCCCGGTATGACGTCATCTTCATCGGCGATGTGGGGCTGGGCTCCAAAGGGCTGACGGAAGAACAGGCCTCCCTGCTCAAAGGCATGGTAAAAAACCAGGCCAGCGGCATCGTCTTCCTCCCCGGCTACCAGGGCAGGCAAATGGAACTCCTGAAATCGGAACTGGGGGACCTGATGCCCGTTACATTTCTCAACACCAAACCGGAGGGGACAACCCAACCTTCCCCATCACCCCTTATCCTGACGCCGGAAGGCCGCGGCTCCCTGCTTACCATGCTGGCGGATACGGAGGGCGAAAACGAAGAAGTATGGCGCAATCTGCCGGGCTTCAACTGGTACGCCCCCGTGGAACGGACCAAAGCGGGAAGCACTGTCCTGGCCGTGCATGCGGCGGATAAGAATGCCTATGGCCGCATTCCCCTTATTGTCACCCAGTCTTACGGCCACGGGAAAGTCCTCTTCATGGGAACGGATTCCGCCTGGCGATGGAGGCGCGGAGTAGAAGATAAATACCATTACCGTTTCTGGAGCCAGGTGGCCCGCTGGATGAGTTACCAGCGCAATATGGCCGCAGGAGAAAGAATCCGTCTGATTCCCACCCCGGAACGGCCCCGGCCGGGAGACACGCTGACCGTCACCGCCATGGTCTCCGACAAACTGGGGGCCCCTCTCCAGAATGGAGAGGTTTTTCTGGACATTACAACTCCGGAAGGAAGCTCCAGCCGCGTGCAAATGGACACGATGAACCATACATGGGGCTCCTTTACCGCCTCCGTCAAAATCAACCGTCCCGGCACCTGGAAGCTCACAGCTTCATCCTCTGCGGAACCGGATAAATCCGTTACGCTTCCCATCATCACCATGAGTGAAACGCTGGAAAAAATCGGCAGCCCCGTCAATACCGCGCTCATGGAGGAAATGGCCTCCATCACACGCGGGCGCATGGTAAAAGCTGAGGAAATACAGCGGCTCATTAAGGAAATCAGGGATCTCCCGGTGCCGCCGCCCATGGAAACGCGCATCCTGCTCTGGTGCAGCCCGTATACGCTCTCCATCCTCATCCTTCTGCTTACCCTGTTCTGGATAGGGAGAAAACTCAACGGCACCATTTGAGACGCAGGTTTCCCACACCTCCCCGGCAGGAGTTTTTCTTCCCTCCCTTCCCGTTATTTTTCCGCGGACTTCCCGTCCGCGGCAGCAGAAGCCGGCTGAGAAAATCTCAGCCTCAATCCCATTTTTTTCCAGGCCGCGGCCATTTCCCCCTGTACATCCTCCGGAGTCTTCCCATCCAGCAAAACAGCACGCGCCTTCCCGCCGCCCTCCGCATCACGAACCCTCAAATAGCTTCTGAGGCGCTCCGCCTTTCCGTTCCCTTCCAGGTGGCTCCAGTAAACCATCCACAACAAATCGGCCCAATACTGAAGCGTTCCTCCCCTGGAGGAAACGCCATGCTCCGCGGCGGAATGTGCTGAATCCCTGGACAGCATGTCCGCCAGGGCCGGCAGAGTTTCTCTGCCCGTGCGGACGGCGCGCGGAACCATTGCGGCCAGCCTTTCCGGAATCTTCCGGAATACAGGCGCTTCCTTCTCCATGGGAAGAAAAGCCATGTACGCGGAAAAGCCGTCCACCAGCCAGTGCTCCCAATCCATGGACTGCGCCGCCCAGTGCGTGACGGCAAAGCGCGGATCCAGTTCCGGCTTCAGCAGCTTTCCCTTCTTATTCCGCAACAGCAGAGCCGTGAAACTGGTAGGGGAAAACTTGAGATGCCCGTTCCGCAGGCCCGGAGCCCTGTTGAAATCCTCTTCCTGGAAACATACCCTCACCAGATACTTGCGGGAAGGCCGGCGGGCCACCGCCAGATTCAACGGAACAGCTGCCAGGGCAGACAGAATGGTTTCAAAACGCCGGGCAAGGATCATACGCTCCGCTTCCAGCAGCTTTCCGGGAGACTCCATGATGAAATGATCCGTTTCATACACACTCAGCTCCTCCGTCTCCTGCACGGTTTTCACCAGCAGGAAACCGGGAACAACTACCCTCTCCGGCCAGGGAGCATCCCAATTCGGCTCCAGGGGAACGTACCGTCTGCCGGAATCCCCCTGCACAGGAGGATTCTCAGCCCCCACATCCGTATCAGGGAGCGTCCCGCCAGACTTTACCCATTCCAGAATATATTCCTGGTCGGCCCCGGAAAAAATATTCTTGGGAACAGCCACCACGCGACCATCCTGAAGCTTCAAATCCACCTCCGCATCACGGACGGCCACCAGCACGGCTACGACGGTAGCGCCCCGGTCATTCGTCCAAATGCGCGCCCGGGCGCTTCCCGCCAGGCTCAGCCCTGCCAATACGGACAGAATCTTTACAGGTAAGGTCATAGGGGTCCCTTTGCCCGCACAAGCTACCACATTGTCCCGCGGACGCAACCCTTTTTCCGTCTCCCGTTCTTCCGGAACAGGTTCCTTGAAAAGAATATGGGGAAGAAATGCATCATCGCCTGTCCCCCGGAGGGGTTGACACGCTCCGGCAAAACCCATAATCTTATGGAAGAAAGGAAAAGAAGGCATGCATATCAGTCCCCTCAGAAAAAATATTCCGCTGACTGTCGTCACCCTGGCGGCTCTGGGCATCATGTTCTTCCTGTTCTTCATGCATCCCGCCCCTCCGGAAGAATCATTGGAATTCTATGCGCCGGACGGCAATATTGCGGGCTCCTTCCGGGTGGAAATCACGAATGCGCCTTCCAACCCCGCCTATACGGAAGTAAAAATCATTCCGGAAGACATGGAATCCTTCCAGAGATTTTTGGCCCAGTTCCGCAACAAACCCGTTACTGCAAAAATTCCCTCCCGCGGCAGCCACATCATTGTTCCAGGCCGGGACATGCAATACGACGGCGTCCTGCGCCTGACCGGACATTGAGAGGGCGGGCAAACAGAGGCCCTCTTAAAGTTGTTCTCCCTTTCCCACGTCCTTCGCCCACTTCCGGGCCAGGAAGGAGCAAACCATCAACTGGAGCTGGTGGAACACCATGATGGGAATCACCAGCAGCCCGATGGGGGCTCCGGCAAAAATCACGTTCATCATCGGAATGCCGGTAGCCAGGCTCTTTTTGGAGCCGCAGAAAATAATCGCAATACGGTCCTCGCGGGAAAAACGGAGCCTGCGTGAAAGGAAAGCCGTCAGCCACAGGGCCGCGGCCAGCAGGAGGCCGCAAAAAGCCAGCACCTCCACTAGGGAAAGCCAGGGCAGATTTTCCCATACGCCGTTAATCATCGCATGGCTGAATGCCGTGTAAATAACCAGCCAGATGGTGCTGTGGTCTGTCCAGGAAGTGAGGTTCCGGTGCGTGACTACCCATTTGCCAATCCAGCGCTGGGCGAACTGGCCGGCCACAAAAGGCACCAGAATAATATAGCAGATGTTCAGGAAAGTGGAAAAATCCACGCCTCCTTCCCCTCCGCGGGACCACACCAGCCCCACCAGCAAGGGGGTGAGGAACACCCCCAGCAGGCTGGAAACGGAAGCAGAGCAAATGGCAGCGGCCACATTGCCGCCCGCCATGGAAGTGAACGCTATGCTGGACTGCACGGTGGAAGGCAGCATGCACACATACAGCATTCCCATGCACAAATCCGGCCCCAGCACACTATTCCACAAGGGCATGCTGACCATGCCCAGCAGAGGGAAAATAACAAAGGTGCTCGCAGCCACCAGCCCCTGAAGGCGCCAGTGCATCAACCCTTCCCATACGGAACGGCGGGAAAGCTTGGCCCCGTACAGGAAAAAAAGCAGAACGATGGCTGCATCGCTCAGGCGGCTGAACACTGTATCCCATACTCCGGAACAGGGAACCAGAATTCCCGCGCCCACACTGACGATGAGGCCGATGGTGAAGCGATCCAATTTGGCAAGGAATCCCGGCATGGAAAAGGAAAAAAGGTAAATACCGCCTCCGACGTTCTATTTGAAACGCACAGCATGCTTCTTGCTCAGGCGCAGGACGTTGCCCGGAGCCAGTTCCAAAACGGTGGAGGGGTCTGTCATTTTCACATCATTCAACTGGATGGCACCGGGCGTGAAATGCTCCTTGCGGAGAACGCCATTGGATTTTTTCACCTGGAAAACATTCTCAAACAGGAAGGAAACCAGGGCCAAGGCATTCATGCCGGCAGGCAGGGAGGCAATCTCCACTTCCGGCAAATCCGCGGCGGCCAAATCCCTCTTGGAAAAACGGGTTTCCCAGTCAGAACGCGCTGCATTCGCAGCGGCGGAATCATGATAGCGTGCCGTGATTTTCCAGGCCAGGAGCTTTTTGGCTTCCATCGGATGCAATCCCATGTCCCGCTTCTCACCCAGCAGCACCAGGTAATAGCGGTCCATCAGTTCGTCGCTGGCGCTCATCATCTTGCCGAACATCATCTCCGGAGCCTCATCCACGCCCACGTAATTCCCGTAGGACTTGGACATCTTCCGCACGCCGTCCAGACCTTCCAGAAGAGGCATCGTCATGGCGATCTGCGGCAGCATGCCTTCCTCCTTCTGAAGGTCGCGGCCCACCAGGATGTTGAAAAGCTGGTCCGTCCCGCCCAGTTCCACGTCCGCACGGATTTCCACGGAATCCCAGCCCTGCATAATCGGATACTGCATCTCATGCAGGCGCACCTCCTTACCGCCCTCCACACGGGCCTTGAAATCCTCCCGGGCCAGCATCTGCTGCATGGTCACGCGGGAATTAAGCTTCAGCACCTCCTCATACGTCATCTTGCGGAACCAGTCCCCATTGTACACAATCTCCGTCTTGTCACGGTCCAGAATCTTGAACGCCTGCTTGGTATATGTCTCCGCATTCTCCAGCACCTGTTCACGGGAAAGGGGGGGGCGGGTCACGGAACGGCCGGAAGGGTCGCCGATCGTGGCGGTGAAATCTCCGATGAGCAAAACAGCCTGGTGGCCAAGTTCCTGGAACTGACGCAATTTCTCAATAGCCACGGTATGGCCCAGGTGGATGTCCGGCGCAGTAGGGTCCACGCCCAGCTTCACGCGCAGGGGGCGGCCCAGCTTGAGGCGCTCCTTCAGCTCTTCGCGGCTGATCACGACGGCGGTACCGCCCATCAATATGTCTAATTGCTCATCTATAGTCATTGATCTGGCGCATAGAGTGCCGGGGGCACCGCGCCTTTTCAAGCCTATATCCTGTGCGCGGCTCATCGAACGCGGCCAAGAATCCCCCGCCACCGGTTCCGACGTGAGGGAACAGGAACGGAATCCGTCCCGAAAGGCGGAATAAACGGCACGCCGGTGCTGGCATTTTCCCCGCATGGCCCTTCCTCCCGTTCCATGTCACGGACCTGCCCTGCTCCCTTCCGGATGCAGAGAAACGTCCCCGCGAATCTACAGAAGCTGGTACAGGCGGGGATAGGAAGCATGATTGGCGGTTATGTAATGCGGGCGCGGCTTGGGGACCGGCTTTGTCCGCCTTTGCTCCCAGCCGTCACGGTCATGATGATAATTATCATGGCGCGGCGGCCCGGAACGGTAATCATCACGATCGTGGTGGCGATGATGGCAGCCTGCGGTCAGAACGATTGAGACTGCTGCGGCAAAAACAGGAATTATGTTCATCTTCATCTTTCTTCAGGGTAAGACAGTCCGGAGGGAGGAATGCGAACGGAAAAAGTCTGTCACCCGAACAAACGCTCCCTGTTGACGAAGAAAACGGATCCCAATACACATAAAAACGCCCACAGGTAATCCCACTTCCATTTTTCTCCGATGTAGAACAGGGCGAAAGGAATAAACACGCACAGGGTAATCACCTCCTGCATAATCTTGAGCTGGGCCACGTTAAGCCCGCCCGCACTGCCCAGGCGGTTGGCGGGAATCATGAAGCAATATTCAAAAAACGCCAATCCCCAGCTCATCAGGATAATCATCAGCAGGGGCTTGCCATCCGCCCCGGACCCCTTCTTCAGATGGCCGTACCACGCCCACGTCATAAAAACGTTGGAGACCACCAGCATGGAAATCGTTAACGCAATCTTCATAATTTTTACTTAAAAACATCAGTCCTTGGAGGACTTGGGATCCAGGGCGTCCCGCAGGCCGTCCCCCAGGAAATTCAGCGCCAGCAGGGTAGCCGAAAACAGGAGCGCCGGGAACAAAAGCAATTCCGGACTTACCTCCATGCGGTCCGCCCCTTCCTTGATCAGCGTTCCCCATGAGGAATTGGGAGCCTTCACGCCCAGCCCCAGAAAGGACAGGACGGCTTCCAGCAGCATGATGCCGGGAACGGCCAGCGTCGTGTACACGATGACGGCCCCGAACAAATTCGGAGCAATATGGCGGAACAGAATCTTCATGTGGCCGATGCCCAAGGAACGGGCAGCTTCCACAAACTCCTGCCCTTTCAGATCCATCGTCTGCGTCCGGACAATACGCGCCAGCGTCAGCCAACCCAAAGCGCCGATGGCGATGAACAGGGGAATCAGCCCGGTCATGGGGCTCACCATTTCCACAGACCAGCCCGTCATGCCGGAAACCCACTGCGTCAGCCTCCGGGCCGGCTCCTCCACGGACAAGGAAAAAATAATCACCAGCACAATGAACGGCAGGGCAAAAAGCACATCCACCAGGCGCATCATCAGGGCATCCAGCCTGCCTCCGGCATAACCGGAAACCAGTCCGTACGCCACGCCAATCACCAGGGAAACGCCCGTAGCGACCACTCCCACCAGCAGGGAAATGCGGCCGCCGTACAGGACACGCGCCAGCAGGTCCCTCCCAAGCTGGTCCGTGCCGAACCAATGGTCCCAGGAAGGGCTTTCCGCAATCCGGGACAAATCCTGCACATTAGGATGAGGCAGCCACGGCAGCAGGGGCCCCAGAAAACAGGCCGCCGCAATCAGCGCCAGCGCCAGCAGGGAAAACATGGCCGCCCGGTTGCGGGAAAGACGCAGAAAAGCGTCCTTCCACAGGGAGGAACCCTGTTCCTCCGTCCTGTTCCATCCTCTTTTTCTCATGATTCCTTTCTCAATCTCGGGTTGACGGCCATTTGCACCAGATCCACACCCAGGTTGGCCGCGACGATCAGAATACCGTAAAACAGGACAAGCCCCTGGATGAGGAAATAATCCCGGTCCGTGGTTGCGTTCACGAAATGCTGGCCCATGCCGGGAACCTGGAAACAGGTCTCCACCACAAAAGAACCGGTAATCATGGCGGCAAAAGCAGGCCCCAGATAGGAAAGGGCCGGAATCAGGCCGCCTCGCAAAGCGTGCTTCCAAACCGTACGGAAAGGCCCCGCCCCCTTGGCTCGAGCCGTCCGGATGAAATCCTGCCCCAGCACTTCAAGCATGCCGCCGCGCGTCAGGCGCGCCAGATATGCGGCATTCACCAACCCCAGCGTCAGCGCCGGAAGCACCACACAACCGGGAGAATCCCATCCGGCCACGCTCAAGCCGGGCACATGCATGCCCAACGCCACGCCAAGCAGCGGAGCCACGACGAAAGCGGGAATGCAAATGCCGGCCATGGAAACGAGCATCACCCACCAGTCCATCCACCGGTTCTTGTACAGTGCCGCCACAATTCCGGCGGGAATCCCCGCCAGAATGGAAATAGCCATGCCTATGACTCCAAGCTGGAGGGAAACAGGGAATGACTGGCCGATCATATCCGCCACGCTGACGCCTTCCTTCACCAAAGACGGCCCCAGGTCGCCATGAACCAGCATGTTCCACCAGTAACGCCCGTACTGGACCAGGGGAGCCTGATCCAGCCCATAACTGGCCTGGAGCTGCTGGAGGACATGCTCCGGAAGTTTCTTTTCCCCCATGAAGGGGTGCCCCGGCAACAGGCGTATCAGGAAAAACGTCACAGTTTCCAGCACCAGCAGGACCAGAAGCCCCTGCCCCAGGCGTTTCAGAATCATCCTGCTCAAGGCGCGGCCTCCTTCCCATGTTCCCGGGCGTCGTCCAGGCTGATATCCTCAAACAAATGGTTGTCCAGCAGCAGGGGGTGCCATCCCCGCACCTCCGGCCTCTTCAAATAGGACCGTTTGGCCCAATACAGGGGAATCACCGGGGATTCGGAAAGCATCAGCGCTTCCGCACGGGCCAGCAGGGCCATGCGCTTCTCCTGGTCTCCCGTGGCGCGGCTCTCCGCCAGCAGGCGTTCATACTCCGGATGAAACCAGCCCGTATTATTGTTCCCGGAGGCGGAACCCCACAAATCCAGAAAACTGGAAGGGTCCAGATAATCCCCGGACCATGAGGAGGAACTAAAATCATACTGCATGGAATTCTGTGCGAACTTGTAGGCCGTCCACTCACAGGAACGGATATCCACATGAATCCCCAGATGCTTTTTCCACATGCCCTGGATGGCTTCCGCCATCGTCTTCTGAACTTCGCGGGATGTAGTCATCAGCTCCAGCCGGGGAAAACCCTTCCCGCCGGGAAAACCGGCCTGGGCCAGCAGGGAACGTGCTTTCTCCGGATTGAACTCCACCCCATGCGGCGTCTTGTATCCGGCGCCGTCCGGCGTAAAGCCGAAGCACGGCTGGCCGCCGCCGCACACCACATCCCGCACCAGGGCCTCCCGGTCTACCGCCAGGGAAAGGGCCCGCCTGACCCGGGCGTCATTCAGAGGCGCACGCGACGTATTCAAACGGTAAAAAATAGTCACGTAATAATCATCCTGGCAAAAATCATCGCCGCCGCGCTCCCGGGCGTAAGCCGTCATCTCCGGAGGCACGTTGTTGGTGACATGAAGCTTGCCGTTGAAAAACATGCGGGTTTCCGTAAAGCCGTTCACGGTGGGAAGAAAACGGACTCCATTCAGCCGGACGGCGGAAGCGTTCCGGTACCGGGGATTGCGGCGCACCTCCACATAATCATTGAAACGGTGCTCCGCCATGAGAAAAGGCCCGTTCCCTACGGCCGCTCCGGGCCGCGTCCATTTCCCCGTCCTGTCCAGCATGCCGCCGTGGGCTTCCACGGCATGGCGGGGAATAGGAAACCATGTGCAGTGAAGCAACAGCAGGGGAAGCTGGGGCATCGGAGAACGCAACTCCATCTCCAGGGTATAATCATCCGCTGCGCGCACGCCCACGCGGGCTTCCTCCCATAAATCCGGCTTTCCGGCCCGGACATCCTCCAACATCCGGGACGCAATCTTCCGCGCTCCTTCCTCCGGCATCCCGTCCGGCCACTCCATCAGGGAAGGATCATCCCGCAGAGCCTCCAGCTCACCGGCTCCCATACCATCCAGCCTCTCCCAATCCACCCGGGCCAGAACCCTCTCTTCCAGCCCCTCTTTCCCGGCCAGCCGGGAACCGGGACCGCACAGCAGCAGGCTGCGCCTGTTCCGGTTATAAGCTTCCGCATTCTTCAATGGATAAAGCATGTCCGCGTACCTCCCTCCAAACCCCGGATGAAGCAGGCGGTGATAGGCATACACGAAATCATGGGCCGTCACAGGAACGCCGTCGCTCCACACGGCGTCCTTCCGCAGGGAAAAACGCCACTTGTCCGCCTCCGGACTGTGCGTCCACGTCTCCGCCACAGCGGGATGAAAAACGGCATCATCCCTGGAATCCCCGCGCAGCAGCCCCTCCATGACGGCATTGATCATCTTGAAATCGGAAACGGAAGTGGCGATGTGGGGGTCAAAACTCTGGGGCTCCGCATTATTGCCCACGATGAGCACCCCAGCCTCCTGCGCCCGTTCCACGCTGGAGCGCGTATCGCATCCGGCGAGCAAAAGCATCACACAGAACATCATGAACAGGCGCATGGCGGGATTCTGTCAGGTTTCCTTCCCATGCGCAAGGCTTCACGTCAAGAAATACGGCGGCAGAGCCACAACAGACGGAGTGCCCGCCCAAGAGAGGTAAGCGCCTCTCTGGAATCTTCATCCCGCCCGTCTTCCCTGATCTGCAGCTTAACAATATATTTTCTTTTGTATGGTCATCATACGCATAAACTTTTCTTTGAAGATTTACCGCAACACCAAATTCTCTCAATATAGATTGATGTTCAGCATCGTATGATGTCCGACATACGGGCAGAAAAAACAACGCAAAGAAGTTTCTTATGGGATATGACAGAAATCATATCTACAGCGTATGAAATTGTTTTGCCAATTGCATAAATGAGGAGTTCGGCATGATTTTTTGTGAAGGAATGAACAGATACTGCCATTCCTTATAGCCGTTTGCCTTGCCCCATCGAGAAGCAACTTCGCAATACTGAACACCACGCGTTTTCTTGGCAATCACATCCGGGTCATTCAGCTTGTCCTCCCCCTTGACCTCCACGAGGTAAATAACATCATCGGTCTCCACAACAAAGTCTGGCTCGTAGTGCCGCCCGCGATTATAGGTGATGTTAAACTCCCTCGGCGCCGGGCGCAGCCAGTTCTGCACATCGGTATCGTTGTCCAATACTCTGGCAAGTACCAGTTCCGGCAAGCTGTCAAATTTTGCGGTGTTGAACACGCCACGCTTAATGCCATCAAACAGTACGGATTGGATTTTCCCTGTACAGGCATCATACAGACCCACACGCTCCACGAAAGTATAGGACTGCTCCAAGTTATAATTTCGTGTGCCGATTACCTCCTCCTGCAAAAATCCGTTCTCGCAGTAGAAATGCTGCAACATTTGTGCGTATATCATATTTCCGATGGTTTTCTTGTACATCATCACGATATTTCGCATACCATTGATGCCGTACTGCCCCTCGTAGTGGCCGCACACCTGGGTAATCAGCTTGAACAGCAGAACCGAGCATTTTTCATAGTCAATTTCAGCCTTTGTCCGTAACTGCTCCAAAATGACCTTCTTAGGATTGAAGCCTTCAAAATCAATGGCTCCACCCTTGATTCGCTGCCTGTCATACATATCTTCCAAATTCTGCACAAGCAGTTCATTTTGAATCGGCGCATGAGTAAATCCGGACAGGTCTAAATCGAAATCGACAAATACATACTCCTCAACACCATTGTCGGTTACCTTGATGCGGGGAATAGGGATGAATTTGCTTTCTGCGACACGATGTACTTCCTTGGTTTTGTGCTTCATCCAAGCCAGAAGGGGATTTTCGTTGTCACGGAACACCTCACCCAAATCCCTGTCTTTGGACACCTTCTTCTTGACTGTCTCCACAATCTGTTCTGCCTGCGCCGGGGTAACAGTATGACCGGGCGTATGCTGAATGTGCTTTGATACCTCTGCGGTGATGATTTCCGTTGCAGTGCGTATCAAAGTGTCTGTAGTTTCAGTACGGGTAATATCAGTGCGGGCATAGGCATCTTCCAAAGTCTTATCCGACTCCAGCTCAATGCTCATCTGTGTATAAACCACCTGTTCCGGGACAATATCTTCAACCTGAATGACATTTCCGGCTTTGAAGATAGAATCGCCCTTTTGAGCCTCTGCCAGAATATCGGTGAATTTATCGTGGGCGGTGAGCATCACTGCATCCACATCTCTATCCCCGACGCGTTCTCCGTAAGGTAAACGCAGACCACGGCCTACCATCTGTTCACGAAGAATTTTGGAGGCAGCAGTACGCAGGGGAACGATGGTATAGAGGTTATTGACATCCCATCCCTCTTTCAGCATATTGACATGGATAACGATTTCTACGGGGTTTTCCGGGTTTTCGACATTCAGGAGCAGACGGGTGTTGGCTTCGGTTTCCGAACCTTTTTGCTTGGAGTGGACGATGATGGTCTTATTGCGATAGGCCCCGTCACAGAATTCATCCGATTTCACGAATGCCTCCACCCATGCCGCGTGGTCAGTGTCCTTGCAGACAATCAGCATAAATGGCTTCACCACAGGCTTGCCGTGGTTAGCGGCATAGACCTTCAGTTTCCGCCTAGTGCTTTCGTGACAGGTGATACCATCCAGGAGCATCATTTTATCAAGCTGTTCATCACCGAAATTGTAAAAATCGATATCGGAACGGGTCACCGCATACGGAGTACGGGTGTAGCCATCCTCAATAGCCCTGGACAGCGGATATTCGTACACCACATTTTTGAACGGCACCTGCCTTGTACCCTTTACCACAAGAGGGGTGGCTGTCAGCTCCAAGCCGAGCAGAGGATTGAGTTCGTTCAGCGCCTGCGCGCCCTTTTCTGCACGATAGTGGTGAGACTCGTCCATAATCAGCACCAGATCCGGCAGATTGGAGAGGAAATGATAGAAGGAGTCACCGATGACCTCGTTGATCTTCTTCATGTTGGCGCCTTCCTTATTAAACTTGTCGATGTTATACACAAAAATATGGATGTCCGATTCAAAGAGGGACAGTGTTTTTTCACGATAATCATCGTCTGTGATTATCTGCGGCGGGGTGCTGAAACAGCCAAGACCACGGAACACATACTTTGCATTGTTGTTATCACTGAGGTCTTTTTTCAGCTTATCGTAAATTGTGGTGTTCGGAGCAACGACAAAAAAGTTCCGAATATTGTGTTGGGTATAGAGGTAGGCGATAAAGGCACCCATCAAGCGCGTTTTACCGACACCTGTTGCCAGTGCGAAGGAGAGGGACATGAAGTCACGTTCAAAATCCGAGCAGATCGGGTACATGGCGTGAACACTGCCCAAGGCGGCCTTCAAGTTCATACCCTTGCGGAGATTGACCGCCGATACGATTTTTTCAAGGATTTCCAGCGATGCTGTCTGCGGTTTACGCAGGGACATGACTCCGCTAATGTAATTGGTAGTGTATTGAGGGAAATAATTATTCATCACATTCCTCCTCATCTTCATATACCGGCGGATGCACGATATTCAAATTGTAGTCAGCCTTGCCGAATTCACAACGGCTGAGAAGCATCTGCGGAATTTTCTTGATGGTGATGTTCGGATACGCCTTGTCCAGACCGCTTTCAAAGGAACGGCAGGCAATCACCAAATATTCGCCATCTTCCATGGTATCCTGGATGGAGTCCAGGTAGGCACTGTTCAAGTGCCGTGTAGTGACGAACAGATAGCTGTTTTCGTTGCCCACGGACTGTTTCCAGAACAGACCTTCGCTCGGCTGATAGGTAAAGCCTTCGTGGAGGGCCACAGCGGATGCAAGCATACCCGCATCGTAATCCGGGTTAATGACAGCTTCACCAAACGGGTCTTTATTGATAAGAGTAGGTGCAAGTTCATAGAAACGATAACCACCGCCACCTTGCCAATCTACGGATTTTGTGATACCGCCAGTATCTTCTCCAGATACCACTTGGTCGAGACGAACTTTACAGTGTGTATATGCGTGGTCACCCATTTCAACACCAATATAGCGTCTTCCCATTTTGTGAGCCACCGCAGCAGTGGTGCCAGAGCCAAGAAAACTATCGAGTACAAGGTCTCCGGGATTTGTAGCGATAGTCAGGACTCGTTCTATCAATCTTTCGGGCTTGGGAGTATCGAATATTGCTTCGAATTGAAGTGCCTTGATTTCTTTTTTTGCCTCCTGTGTATGCCCCACTTCTTGATAAGGCCATATTGTTTGAGGAACGATTCCGTCTCTAACTTCGGTCAAAAACCTCTTCAAAGCGGGGACATTATTTCCATCTGGACCAAACCACACACGATTATCAGCAATCATCTGCTTCATAACTTCTTCGGTATAGACCCAGCACCGACCCGCTGTGAGCGTATGCTCTTTCCCGTTGGGAGCCTTTAATACATAAAATTGGCTTGTAGTTCCATGCCCAGCTTGGGCTGTTGAATCAGTAGACTTCCATACCCCACGGGGGTCATTGTCAAGATTCTTGTATCTATCATTGGCTTCTGCCGTTCTCGGCAGTTTATTGAGAGAATAATCCTTGGTCAAATTTTTGGCATACACCAAAATGTAATCGTGAGAGCGTGAAATAGTTTTTTTGAGGTTAACCGGCGAATATGCTCGTTGCCATACGATTGTCTCAATATAGTTGCTTCTACCAAAGACCTCATCACACAGCACCTTCAAATATGCCTGCTCATCATCATCGATACTAATCCAAATTGTTCCATCTTCGGAGAGAAGAGTCCTTAAAATTTGCAGGCGTGGTAGCATGAGACTAAGCCACTGACTATGCTCCAGATTATCATCATAATGCTCGAAAGCGGAGCCTGTGTTATAGGGGGGGTCTATGTAGATACACTTGACCTGTCCGGCATATTTGCTTTCCAATGCTTTCAATACCAACAGATTATCGCCATGAATAAGCATATTGCCTGTGTTGGCATCCATAGCCACATTGGACAACGCCGGGTTTTCAATCAGCAGACGAGGCTCCACACGAACAGGCTCGTCCTTCCCGTACCAGGTCAATTCCAGTTTATTTGCCATTGCGTGTTACCTCCTCCGTCGCCAATTTTATGATTTCATCTATCTTGCATTCCAGGACACGGCATATCTTTTCCACGGACTCAAAGGAAATGTAGATGCCATTCCGCAGCCGAGTGGATCTATTTGCGCTGTAGCCTGCCTGCCGTTGCAGGTCGGTTATGGTCCTATTTTCATCAATCAGCATATGCAACAACTTCTTATAACGAACAGCCCCCTTATATTCCAATTCTTTTCCATCATCAAGAACATCGGGAAAAATTCACGCGTCCGCCCCTCATTGCGAATGGCATCAGAAGCGGAAAAGCTCCATTCTCGCCTGGCCCGGGCTTTTATTGCTGAAAAACAGCGCCCCTCATAAGCCACCATGCCTCCTTTCCGTCATCCCTTTTGAGGAACCGGAGAAACAGGGGGAAAGCAAAACCCCGCAACGGCAGAAAACCGTTGCGGGGCCGATTCCCAAATCAGGGGAAAGGAAAAAGCAGCTTTAATTATTTGCTCTGCGCTTTTTTGGCGGCGTCAATCTGGGCCTTAATCTTATCCTTGTTGGCAAGAACGCCGGCCTTGATGCGAGGGGCCTGCATCCCGACTTCCGTTCCCGGCTTCAACTCGTCCACCTTATCCAGAATCAAAACGGCGCCGTCCACATCACCGGTGGAATTCAGATAGGTTCCGAACTCCATCATCAGCAACTGCTGCTGTGTTTCCGGCAGAAGCTTGTCACGGTCGGGATACGCCTTAACCACCTGAAGGGCTTCCGCAGGCGTCGTCTTGTCCGTCAGCTTGCCGGCAAGATAATTCTGCACGTCCTTCTGTTCCTTTTTAAGCAGGTCAGCATGGGCGTCTGCGGCTTTCAAGCCGGACTTGTCCTCTTTGTCCAGCCTCTTGATTTCCGCTTTCACGTCACCATAAAAATTGTCCACATATTCCTGAGGAGCCAGCTTGAGCACTTCCATCAGAGCGGCAACCTTCGCTTCATCCGTAGCAGCCTTGGCGACATTCGCTTCCGCGGCGCTTAGCGCTTCCTTGTTCTTCAGGGCATCCTGCATGGCTTTCATCACATCATCCCCGGAACGCCCTCCAACAAATCCCCCAAAAGGCTTGCCGGAAGCGTCCGCAAACACAACGGTCGGGAATCCCCGCACGCCGTACTGCTGGGCAAGCTTTTCATTGGCGGCTTTCATTTCCTTGGACTGTTCCTTGCCGCGCGGATAATCCAGCTCCACCAGAACGAAATTTTTCTGTGCTTCCTTCTGGAAGTCCGGCTTGCTGAATACGTTGGCGCGGAGCTGCATGCAGGGAGGGCACCAGTCGGAACCGGTGAACTCAATCATTAAATCCTTTTTCTGTTCGGCAGCCTGTTTTTTGGCGGCATCCATATCGGTAATCCACCCTTCCGCGGCAAAACAGGGAGCGACGCAGGCGGCAACAACTACTGGCAGAATTTGTCTAATCATATCTACAATTTGATATTGTAAAATCGGACAGCCCGCGTCAATCCCTTGTTCAATAATTTTTGGAAAATTCCAGACGGAAAGCATTTCCCGGGGAAAAATGCTTTCCGGAAACCAAAGTCACAGCCGGGCCGAACCGAAGGGAAAAGGGTATTGTCGCACAAAATCAGGGGTTGCCTTTCAGCCTGTTTTCACTTATGTACTGAACCTATCATGAATACGGTTTTAATCATTGGAGCAGGCGGCGTTGGACATGTGGTAGCCAATAAATGCGCCCAGCTGCCGGACATTTTTCAAAGCATTCATCTGGCCTCCCGCACGAAAAGCAAATGCGATGCCGTTGCGGAGGACGTACGCTCCAGAACGGGCGTCAGCATCACTACCCATTCCGTAGATGCGGACGACGTGACCGCCACCGTGGCCCTCATCCGGGAAATCAAGCCGCAGCTGCTGATCAACGTGGCCCTGCCCTACCAGGACCTCACCCTGATGGAAGCCTGCCTGGAAACCGGCGTCAACTACCTGGATACCGCCAACTATGAACCCCGTGACGTAGCCAAATTCGAATACTCCTGGCAATGGGCGTACCAGGAGCAATTCCGCAACGCCGGGCTTTTCGCCCTGCTGGGTTCCGGCTTTGACCCCGGCGTCACCAATGTCTTCACGGCGTGGGCTCTCAAGCATCACTTTGACGAAATCCATACGCTGGACATCATTGACGTCAATGGCGGCAATCATGGCAAGGCTTTCGCCACCAACTTCAACCCGGAAATCAACATCCGGGAAGTAACGGCGCCCTGCCGCCACTGGGAAGACGGAGCCTTCCGGGAAACCGCCCCCATGAGCATGCACCGGAGTTTCGCCTGTCCGCAGGAAGTGGGCACCTATGAAATCTACCGCATGTACCATGAAGAAATGGAAAGCCTGGTCAAGCACATCCCCACCATCCGCCGGGCTCAATTCTGGATGTCCTTCTCACCGAACTACCTCAAGCACCTGGAAGTGCTTCAGAACGTGGGCATGACCCGCATTGACCCGGTCATGTACAACGGAGTTGAAATCATCCCGCTGCAATTCCTCAAGGCCGTACTGCCGGACCCCGGGGATCTGGGCAAGACGACCAGGGGAAAAACCTGCATCGGCAACGTCATCACCGGAATCAAGGACGGCCAATTCAAGGCTGTGTACATTTACAACATTTGCGACCATGAACAATGTTTTGAAGAAGTAGGTTCCCAGGCCATTTCCTATACTACGGGGGTTCCGGCCATGATCGGCGCGGAAATGATCCTTACGGGCAAATGGACTGGCGCAGGAGTCTTCAATATGGAACAAAATGACCCGGACCCCTTCATGGACGAGCTCAACAGGCGCGGCCTCCCCTGGCACTGCGTGGAACTCACGGAAGAACAGGCCAAAATACTGAAGGTCAACCAGCAATAAATTTCAGCCAGCGCTGTAGGCCCCCTCAAAGCCGGACATTGAATTTCCAATGTCCGGCTTTTCCGTTTTCAGCGGGGAACAGAATTCCCCAGGACAGCACGTCAACGCCTGCCTCGGGAAAAAGAAAAAGCCCCGGACGGCATCTTTCCGCCTCAGTCATAATTTTCTGGCGGGAAGAGCAGGCAGGTTGTAAAAATCCAGTGCCATGAAATATCTTGCGTTATTTCTCATGTTCCTGCTTCAGCCGGCACTGGCGGAAGATACAGCCCCATGGAAAATCGCGATCATCGGCGATACGCACGACTCCCCCAAGCGCATGGAAGGAAGCGAGGGAGTAGCAGTCAACTTCATCAAAACCCTCTATGGGGAAATCCTGAAACACAACGTGGACATGGTCGTCCAGGTAGGGGACATGGCGGATATCGAAGGAAGCGCCCCCGTCAAGGGACTCGCCAAACGCAAGGAACTCAACAACATTCTGAGAGAAAAAGGCATCCCCTTTTATGCCGTGCGCGGCAATCATGACTCCCTTCCTTTCCGGGCGGAACAATTCCGGGAACTCTTCCTGCCTACGCGGAGGCAGGGCGTCCAAGGGCTGGCCACCAGAAAACTGAACTACGGTATCCGCCATAAAAACGCTTCCCTGTATTTCATGGATATTGACCTTACTCCTGACCAGCTCGTGGACTTCAGCGCATGGGTTAAACGCAACAGAAGCAAGGCCAACACCGTTCCGCGACACTGCCTGGTTTTCACCCACCGCACCCTGCAGACGCCCATGCAATTCCGGGAATGCCTGTGGGGCCGTTACAATGACAGCGCGGCGGAACAGCAAAATATCTTTTACCGCAATCTCCGGGATGCCGGAGTGCGCTTCGTCATCACCGGGCACCTGCACGCCCATGACCTGTATATAATTACCTCCCCGGACGGGAAAAACACCCTTACCTCCCTGATCTGCGCCCCCGCGGGAAACAAGGTGCTCCCCATTCCCTTTTTGCCGCCGGCAAAATCCCGGGTAAAAACCCTGCAATACCGATCCGGCATTACGGCCTACTATATCCTGACCATTTACCCGGATTCCATGACCCTGGACACCTACGCCGCCCCCAATAACGGCATTACCGACGAAGGCCCCCAAAGCGGAGAGTTCTACAAATTGAACTCCTACGCAATTCCGATGGATTAGAACATACAACTTCCCCTGTTTCTTCCATAACGCGGCATCCCGGAATTTGCCTGCTCCCGTCCGCTATGCACCCTGGCGTCCCTGGCGAAACAATGAAATTTCCGGGAAGTTCCCAATCCCCCATGTTATTTCATATGCCCGGAGCCACGGGACTTGATTTTTCTATCGTGCTGGCGCCCCCGGCCGCCCTTATATAAAAACTCCGTTTTTCCATCGCGGCCTACAGTCCGGTCAATCAAGTCTCCGATTTCCTGATCAGCGTACCCGGCCTTCTTAAGATACTTAACCACTTCACCAGCCTGCCCCGGATAAAAACGAACCAGCATCTCCACAAACGCAGGTTCCAATCTCTTTTCCAGAAAAAATCTGCATAAACTGTTTCTTTTTTCATTAGCCAACAACTTATTATTGTAGTAGAGGCTGCGGGAATCACCTCCTCCGAATAAGCTCAGCTTCCTGGCCTGCACCAACTCCCATGTTCTGGCAGCACTCATTTTATCATATTCCTCCTTCATCCTGGCCTGTTTCCGCTTTAATTCCGGATCATACTGAGTCCTGAATGTTTTCAATACGGCCGCTCCATATTCTGACCATATTCTGCACAACTCCTTTCTCTTTACGCCGCATCGGGAAACGATTCCGGATATATCCCGGGATAAAACGCTCATCCATTCCACAACCCTAACCTTCAGATTATAATCCATGTTGTCGCACAAGCCGTCCTTCGGAGTATTCTCATCATAATTCAGAGGAAATACATCCATTGAAGAGACAGCGTAAAAAATCCATGACAACACCCTGACGTCTTCTGCGTTCACATCTCCAGCTCCCTTGGAACTAAAGGCGCCAAGCCTCTTCCGCGCCTCCCGGCAACAATCCGGCAGCTCTTTTTCATGCAACAGGGAAAGGAACTCCTTCTTTTCCTGAGGAGACGTTTTGAACGCGGAGATGCTGTCGGGCAACGGAAGCCGGAACAGGGCAGGCTTTCCTTCACCGCACAGGATGCCGGTGGAACAGACGGTTAACAACATTATTTTAACGAACGGATTCATGATGATAGTAATATTTGTTGCGATAGGTTACGGTATCCCGATCCACACAGCATCCGAATTTAGAAATCGTCACGAGATGGTATCGCTGCGGCCCCCAGATTTCCTGCCTGTAAAATTCCGAAAAACTGAAATGGCACCGAACTTCCATGATTTCGCGGCCGTCAAGATATTCCGTTCCCTCTCCCCCTTCTCCATCATGGATGCGCCACGAACATACCCAGTCCCACGACTGGGGGAAACGGGCATGCTCCACATCTGCGGCAAAAATGCCGGCCATTACATTATCCTGCAGCTGATTTGTTTCTGAAACCTCCGCCGCTTCATTCGCACCATTCCTGGAATGACCGGGATCAAAATCCGTACCGGGAGGCTCCGAGCCCTTGTCCCTCTCTATAATCTTGACATTTTTGAAGCTGACGCTGGTCGGATGCAGCGTCAGCTTCAGGACGGCAGAGGCCCCTATGACGGACGTTTTCCCCTCAGGAAGCCTTTCCGTAGCCATTCCTCCATTTTTGTGTTCGGCTCTGATTGCCGACGGAACAACCACATTTAGTGTCACCTTTACTTTTCTCCCCTCACTGGTAACAGCCAGGACGGTTGCGGAACCATCACGTTGAAGCCGTTTTTTCGCAGTAACCACAATGGATATTTTACCCTTCGTTTCTTCAGGCATTTCTACGTATTTATCTCCATCTTCCACCAAATTCCATTCCAGTTCATCAACATTTCCCAACGGTTTTCCCGTCAGGGTCAATGTTATCCGTTCCCCCACACCTATCGTCTTTCTTTCCCTGTCAGCCTTCCGGTCATCAGTATTTCCCAAATATATATCAGCGGAATATTCCTCTGTTTCCGTTTCAATCCTCAACGCGCCGGAATCCTCTTCCTCCACGTCCGCATAGGAAAGACCGCACAGGAAAACTGCGCAACCTATTAAAAGGATTCTTATATTGTTAACAACAACTGCCATCAGACGCAGATGATATCTTATTGCCATTTCCCATTATTTCATAGCAAAAAGCTCTAACATTCCGCATCCTTTGCCTGCTAAAAGATTCTGATGCTCTTCACGCCATAATACATCGCCGCGCCTCTGTTGACGTAGTCTTCCGGGTTTTGCGACAGATCCACCCAGAAAATGAAAGAACACCACGGGGAGGGAGGAGAGAGGGGAGGAACAATGATTTCCTGAATACCGGCCTTTTTCTGCTCCAGAATCAGGCGGACGCGCTTTTCATGCTGCCCGAACAGAAGCAGATGATCATGTATGGTTGAAAAAACACATATTCCGGACAACGCCAGAAAAACAGCCACAGTTATCTGCGGACGGGGCACGGCACCGGGGATGCCGTACCACATACGAAGAAGGGCCAGCACGCCGATACCGAACAGCAGGGTGGCGGAGAACATGGCATGATCCGCCGGAATGACGGCGGCGGCGAAAGAAAGAGCCATGGCATAAGACGCCAGAATATATGCCGCCGCTATTCCAAAGGGAATTTTCCATGCCCGGAAAGAGTTCCGGTCTCTGTGGAATTTTTTCCAGAGAACCCAGGCAGCCGCCACGCCCAGCAACACCGGAAGAGCCAGGTATTCATGCATCCGGAGCAGGAGCGAAGGCAGAGCTTCCCATCTACTCCAAAAACCGGAAAGGGGCTCCGCGCAGCCGGGAGTGGCGGAATGCATCCGGGCGGAAATGCCGGGCGCAAGCAGCATGCACAGGGAACCTGCCACCTGAAACGCAAGGCCCGCATAAAACCACAGGGGAAGTTTTTCCTTCCGCACCAGGCGGACAAAGACGAACAAGGCTCCCAGCAACAGCCAGGTTCCCGGAATATTGTTTTCATTGGTCATGCCCGCCGGAAATCCCAGAACAGCCGCAGCGGCAAACTTTCCCCAGCTATTGTTTCTTCCGGCATCCCCTTTTCTCCCGGATTCCGCGTCTTCCAGCAAACCGCGGTACAGACACAGAAAGCCCAGCCAGACGGCGGCGCCCCAGGAATAGTTGGTGGCTCCGGAGAGCCAGTAAATCGTGACGCCGGGCCGGGCCGTGCACGTGAACAGCAGGAGAAGCCCCAATCCGAACAGCCGCACGTCCGGCCAGGAACGGGGATCTACCCTGCGCCCGGAAGCCAGATAAAACATCATCAGCGCAAGACCGACCTGCACAAAGGGGTTGATCAACATGAAGAGCCATTTCCCCGCCGTCGCTACGGCAAAGGCCAGGTATTCCCCGATTCTGGGATTCCAGGTCATGTAGGAGGCTACGCAGCGTTCCCAAACCATGCTGGAAGAGAAGCAGTGCTCCATGCCCGTCAGGGCATGATGATACGTGTCAGAAGTGAGAGGACTCCACCAGCTGAGCAGCGCCGTATATAATAAGGCGGCTGCGGTCAGCGCCCAAAACCACACCCTGGACGTGCGGGGGGACATCATCAGCTCGGATCCGGTTTCCTTTTCCGCAGAGCGGGAGGCAGATCCAAGTCTTCCCCGTCCAGAATGAGAGGACGCACACGGGCAAAAAGGCCGTGGCCCGCACGCTCTTCTTCCCCTTCCTCCGGAGGCAAGCCCTCTTCCAGTTCCTTAATATCAGGCATCGTGTCTGATTCCAACTCCGCCTCCATTTCGGAACTTTGCGCAACAGGCGCGGATTCCAGAAGCGTTTCCTGCGCATCCGGCATATCGGAGACAGGCCTTACAGGCACCAGTTCCTCTTCCAATTCACGTTCATCCCTCCTGGGGATGGGGACGGAAAGGTCCGGCTCCAGATGCCGTTCCGGTTCGTCAACCGGGGCAGGAGGAGCAGGCTGAATAATGGTTTTCCCCTCTCCGAGGAAAGATTTTTCCTCCGGCACAAGCACTGTCTGCGGCTCCGCTTCCCGCTGAAGCACAACAGACGGGGAAACAGAGGTCTCTGCCACAGGCACGGCGCCCAGCACGGTCAGGGACAGGCGTTCTTCCGGCTGCTGCTCCACGGAAGCGCCGATGTGGAGGCGCACTCCCCTTCCCAGAATTTCCGCCACACCGTCCACCAGGTCTTCCAGACGCTGCAGCGTCAGGGAACCTCCGCCGCGCACCAGAACCAGGACATCGTCCACTTCTCCCAAACGTTTTTCCAGAAAAAGCGGGGAATGCCGGACCTGGTTCAATATATCCGCCACGGAAGCATCCGCAGACGCTTCACCCACGCCAAAGGAGCAAATCCCTTTTCCCGTTCCGGCTACGCTGAGCAGGTCGTCCAATCCCACCCGGAGCAGGTTTCCGGAAGAATTCAACAGAGACGGCACAATAAGCACGGCGCGGGCAATAAGGGCATTAACCACGGAAAAGGCTTCCAGCACCCCCTTGTCGGGATCTATGAGGCTTTCCATGGCGTCATTATCAAACCGCAGCACCATGTCGGAATACAGGGCAAGCCGGGCCAAAGCTTCATCCGCCTGGGCAGAGCGCCGTTCCCCCTCAAACCTGAAGGGGCGGATGACAACGCTGACGACATAAGCCCCCTGTTCCTTGGCCAGACGGGCCGCTTCCGGAGCTACGCCGGATCCCGTTCCCCCTCCCAGCCCGGCGGCAAGGACGGCCAACGCGCTGCCTTCCAGCGCACGGAGAATGGAAGACTCGCTTTCACAGGCCGCCTGGGCTCCTACGGAGGCGTCCCCGCCGGAACCGAGGCCCCTGGTAAGCCTGGCGCCCAGATGAATCTTGCACGGAACGGATGAAGCGTTCAATAGGCGGGCATCAAGATTCATGGCGCAAACGGAAGCTGACTGGGGAGCCAGCAGCAGCACTTCCTCCATTACCTTGGTTCCTGCGGCCCCAATGCCGCACAGGCAGATTTTTCCGGACAGGCCGGACGGCCCCTGGGGAGAGATTTCCAGCATGGTTGTTAATTTGGATAAAGGTTGATCAGGAGGTCTTCTTTCCGAAGAAGCCCAGCATCCGTCCCAGCCAGCTGCGCTGCTGCGGCAGTTCGGCATCCAGAATCTGGGCATACCGTATCAGGCCTATGGCCGTGCAGTAGCGCGGATCATCCAGGTAGGAAGGCGCACCGTTTTTAACCAGCGTAGGCCGGCTGATGGCCACGCCGAACACGTGGGAGGCCAGTTCCCCCACGCCGCGCATCAGGCTGGCGCCCCCGCACAGGTAAACGCCGTGGCAGCGGTTGCCCTTGAAAGTATCCTTGGGCAGGGAAGATTTGACCAAGTTGAAAATTTCCAGCAGGCGGGAACGGATGATTTCATTCAGCACGTTGCGTTCAATGGCGGCATCCTTCATATGCCCCTCTCCGCGCACGCGCACCATCTCGTTGGTTTTCCCGGAAAAGCTGTTGGCGTCTCCTTCCGTCTTCTTGAGCAGTTCCGCCTGGGCCAGAGGAATGCCGGTCATCAGCGTGATGTCATTGGAAATGTGGTCGCCGCCCAGGGGCACGCATCCGGAGGCCACAAGCTGGCCGTCCAGGTAAAGCACATAGTCCGTCGTGCCCGCACCCATGTCAATAAGCAGAGCGCCCGCCTGCTTGACCTGCCTGTTGAGCACAAACTGGGCCGTGGCAATGGGGGCGAAAACCACATCCGCAATATCCAGCGGGACTTCCCGCACGCAACGGAAGGAGTTGGTGATGCGGGATTTGATTCCGTGGATGATATGGCAGTCGATGTCCAGGGTTCTTCCGGTCAATCCGGCGGGATTGGTCAGGTTCTCCTGCCCGTCCACGGAAAAGAGACCGGGCACGCGGTGCAGGACGAATTGTTCCGGCCCCAGGGCGACGTCCCGGGCGATTTCCGTCACCTCGTCCATATGCTCCTGGGAAATAATGCTTTCATCCGGGGGAAGACGGAACGTTCCCCGGTTGTTCTGCCCCACAATATGGGCGCCTGTCACGGACAAATAGACGGTCATGATATCCACGTCCGCATGGTCCTGGGCCATATTCCAGGCATCGTAAATGCACTGGATGACCTTGGAAGTGTCTTCAATCTCTCCGCGAACCACGCCCTCGCTAGAAACCTCACCCACGCCGATGATTGTCACGGTCGCATCGGGCTTCACTTCGCCCACGACCATGCAAGTCTTGCTTGTCCCTATCTCAAGCCCTACGTGAATTTTTGTCTTAGCCATGAAAATCAAGGAACTATCAACGTCCTCGCACCTGATAGCACATTACTTTCCATTATTCAAGAAAGCCTGCGCGAACATACGCAGAAAACGCGGTTTTCCTCCGCGCTGCCCCGGTTCAAAGGCCTGTGGGATGGCGCACCAGGAAGTGCCTGGTATTGCGGCCGTCCACTCTCCAGCGGGGGCCTTCGCCGCGGCGCCCGCTTCCCGTAGTGTCAAACCGGAGGCCGCAGATGACCATGAAGACGTGTCCATTCTTGGCATAAATGGAAATCCAGTCCCCGGCGCCTTTCTGCCCGTAATTCAGGAAAAGCCTGGAATGGCGGGTGGACGTAAGCAGACCGGCTTCCTTCAGCACAAAGGAAGTGCTGCCGGAACAGTCATAATGGGTATCATGATGCCTCCTGTGCCCCCCGCCCAGCCGGTACGGCTTGTTGACCAGGGAATTGGCCGCCGCAATGGCGCGCTTGACCTGCGAAGGGGCATTTCTGGGGGGAATGGCTTTCCCGTTGTGAAGCACGGCCGTCTTGCCGGGCACAAAGTGGTAGGCGGGAAGACGCGCAGGAGCTTCAACTTGTTGCTGGGAGGAGCAGGAAGAGAGAAAAAGGCCGGCCAAAAGGGCGCCAGCCACGGAGAGAGTTTTGTAGGCCGCAAATGTCATGAGAATTATAAACTGCGGAATTCCCGCCTCCTTGGCAAGAAAATAAATTTCCCCCGTCCACATTACATGGTAGACGGGGGAAAGAAATCAGCAATATTTAGCCATTGGAACGGCTGTGGGCATCTTTTTCCACGGCCGTCCACAGGGAATCCAGGGAAGCCTGGACTTTCGTCAATGCTTCCTTCACAGGAGCGCCCGGTTTCCCGTGCCCGAAGAGGTAGTATTTAATCTTGGGTTCCGTTCCGGAGGGGCGCACCGCAAAACTGCGGCCGTCCGCCAGATCTACGAAAATCATTTTTTCCGCCGGAATAGGATCGCCTTCCGCATCCACCATGTCGCCCTTGGAAAAGTCCCGGATGCCGCTGACGGCTACGCCGTCCACTTCCGTGGGAGGATTGGAGGAATAGGAAGCGGCGAGGGCGGCGATTCTGGCCGCGCCGTCCGCGCCTTCCATAACCAGCGATTTTCCCATTTCCAAATACACACCAAACTGCTCAAAGAGTTCATGCAGCAGTTCCAGAAGGCTCTTGCCGATGCTTTCCGCATACGCGGCCAGTTCCGCAAAGATGATGGCGGCGGAGTTGGCGTCCTTGTCCCGCACGAAGTCCTGGGCCAGGTAGCCGTAGCTTTCCTCCCCGCCGAAGACAAAGTAACGGCTGTATTCCAGACGCAGGGCGCGCGTCTGTTCTTCGCTCATCTTGCGGTAGCCCTCCCGTTTTTCCGCCGGAATGGCCTGTTCATATTTACCGAGTTTCTGGGCAATATACTTGAACCCCGTGAGGACGTTGACCACTTCATAACCGAAGTGGTGGCCGATGGCGTCCTGAAACCCCGTCGTCACAAAGGTTTTCACCATCACGGCGCGGGAACGGTTGGAGTCATTGATGATGCCAAGATCGGACATGCTCATGCAGCGGTACCACGCCAGCAGGGAACCGATCTGGTTGCCGGTCAGCAGGTGCATCTTTCCGTCTTCCCCGCGCACGGCCACTCCCATGCGGTCCGCATCCGGGTCCGTGGCGATGACGATGTCCGCTCCGGAAGCATCCGCCTGTTCAATAGCCAGGGCCAGAGCCGGCGGATTTTCCGGGTTGGGGGAAGCAACCGTTGGGAAACGGCCGTCCTGAACATCCTGCGCCGCCACGGTCTGCACGTTGCAGCCCAGTTCCTTCAACAGGGGCACGATGATATGGCCGCCCGTCCCGTGGAGGTTGGAGTAAACGATTTTAGCTCCCCCCTTGTTGAAAAGTTCCGGACGGAGCAGCACCGTTTTCAAGCGGTCCATGTAAATGCGGTCAAAGGAGGAATCCAGCACATGAAGGGTTCCGCGCCGGTCTTCCGGCAACGGTTCATATTCTTCGGAAGTCAGGGAATTGACCTCCCTGATCACGGCCTTGTCATGCGGAGGCACCAGCTGGGCTCCATCATTGAAGTAAGCCTTGAAACCGTTGTCATGGGAGGGGTTGTGGCTGGCGGTCAGCACCACGCCGGAATCCGCATGAAGCTCCCGGATAGCAAAGGAGATCTCAGGAGTGGCGCGAGGACTGTCAAACAGGTAAATGTCACATCCCAGGTCCGTGCCGATTTTTGCGCAGAATTCGGCAAAATCACGGGAAAAGTGGCGCGTGTCGTGTCCGATGACCAGGCGGGGCTTCCTGCCCGGGTCCGTAGCCTCCACATGCTTGTTCACATAAATAATCAGGCCACGCATGGCCCGCCCCACATTGAAGTAGTTCATGCAGGCGGTTCCCACGCAGGGATATTCCGGGCGGCCGTTCACGCCGCCGTTCCCCTGCTCGGCCCGGGTGACGATGCTGCCGATGGTACGTCCTCGCAGCCCCCCCGTGCCGAAGGCCAGCGTTTTGTAAAAACGGTCGTTCAGCTCCTGCCATTCCCCGGCGGCAGCCAATTCTTCTACGGCCTCGCGCGCTATGGGGGATTTGGTACCATCCAGCAGAAGGCGGATATTGGTCCGGGAAGACTCCAAAAGCTTCCCTTCTTTAACGGCATTCATCAGGGATTCGTCCAGTGTATTCATGCTGGCGGAATAGTACATCATGCCCCTTGTTTGACAATAGCTCTTTCCATCATGGCCTGAGAAAAAACGCCATATTCATCCCGGTGCGGGCGCGGGAAATGCTTTCCTCCCCGTCCCCTTGTTATTTAAAGGGACTGGCGGTCATACAGCTCCCGGTACAACGGGCAAGAGGCATAAAGCTCTGCATGGGAACCGTCCCCGACGATGCGCCCGCCCTCAAACACCAGAATGCGCGTCGCCACGCGGATGGAACTGAAACGGTGGGCCACAATAAGCGCCGTCCTTCCCTCCACCAGCCGGTCCAGTTCCTGCTGGATCAGGGCCTCGCTTTCCGCATCCAGGGACGCGGTGGCTTCATCCAGAATCAGGATGGGAGCATCCTTCAGGAAAGCGCGGGCAATCGCTACACGCTGCCGCTGGCCGCCGGACAATCCGCTGCCTCCGTCGCCAAGCATGGTTTGATAGCCGTCCGGCATGCCCATGATGAAACCGTCCGCAGCCGCGGCGCGCGCCGCGGCCACCACCTCATCATCCGTAGCGTCCTGACGTCCCAAACGGATATTTTCCATAATGGTGCCGTGGAACAGGACGGGGTGCTGGGAGACGAAGGCGATATTCTTGCGCACATCATGCAGGGAAGCGTCCCTCACATCCACGCCATCCACGCGCAGGGCTCCGGAACTAACGTCATAAAACCTGGGAAGGAGGCTGGCAAATGTCGTCTTTCCGGCGCCGCTGGGCCCTACCAGCCCCACTACTTCCCCGGGGCGGATATGCACGTTGATGCCGTCCAGCACCTTGCGGGCGCCGTCATAGGAAAAGGAAACGCCGTCATAATCCAGGCGGCCGGCGGCGCGTCCCATAGGAACGGGATCAACGGCCTCCGGCATGGTATCCGGTTCTTTCAGGAGGTAATTGATGCGCTCCAGGGAGGCATAAGCGCTCTTCAAATTGGTGAGCGTCACGCCCAGCCGTTTGAGAGGGTCGTAACACATGAACAGGGCGGCGGCCAAAGCAGTGAAATCAGCCTTGGTGATGCCCATTTCATGCCCCCTTACCAGCAAAACGCCCAGGCCCAGTGCCGTCACCATTTCCAGCACGGGAACCAGGAAGTGCCTGTACTTCACCGTTCTGAGATTGATTTTGAAAAAACGCCGGATCAGCCCCAGGAAAAGATTTACCTGCTGTTCCTGCATTCCGTAGGAACGGATTTCACGCTGGGAGGCCAAATTTTCCTGGGCGGCGGCCGTAATATTGCCCAGTTCGTCCTGAGCCTGTTTGGACTTCTTCATCACGCGGCGGCCGAAAAAGCGGATGGGCCATATGGCCAGCGCAATCAGCCCCAGATTCATCAGGACCAAAGCCGTATTCGGATCAACAAATACCTTGTACACCAGGAAGGCAAGGGCGGTCAGCAGAGTCAGGGGCTGCTTGATGATGTCATTGGCCGCAACCACCAGCCCCCCCTGCACGTTGGCGGCGTCATTGATAAGCCGGCTGATCAGGTCTCCCCGTTTCTGGCGGTCAATGAAGGAAAGGGGCAGCGTCTGCAATTTGGAAAAGGCGTCCAGCCTGATTGCTTCCAGCACTTTCATGCTGACGATGCTGATCCAGTACACGTTGAAGAACGTGCCTATGCCCCGGACGGCGAAGACCAGAGGCAGCAGGGAGCATACAGCCAGCAGCACCGCCATGCGCATGTGTTCCGGGGCCACCAGCCGGGCGATCATGTCCTGAAGCTCCGGGGGAATCTGTGTATTGTCGAATACCACCGGAAATACTTTGGCAATCATCAGCGGAAAGCCGAAACCGCTGGCGGCGGCGGCCAGAGCCCCGGCAGCCAGAGCGGCAATGAACAGCTTCATCACGGGCTTCAAATACCGCGCATATTCAAAAAACTGTCTTAACATGAGGCGCCTCCTTCCTCCTCCGCAATCATCTGCTGCTTATTGTAAAGTTCCCGGTACAGGGGAGAAGAAGCCATCAGCTCCTCATGCGTGCCGTCTGCAACCACGCTTCCCTTCTCCAGCACCAGAATGCGGTCCGCCATCCGGATGGTGCTGAAACGGTGGGCAATAATGAACGTCGTGCGGCCGGAAGCCAGTTTCTCAATCTCCTTCTGAATCTGTTCCTCGCTCTTCATATCCAGGGAAGCCGTAGCTTCATCCAGCACCAGGATGGGAGCGTTTTTCAGAAAGGCCCTCGCCAGGGAAACGCGCTGCCGCTGGCCGCCGGAAAGCCCTTCCCCCATTTCTCCGATCATGCGGGAATACCCTTCCCCCGTCTCATGGATAAAACTGTCCACGGCGGACATGCGCCCGGCTTCTTCCACTTCCGCGTCGGAAGCGTCCGGACGGCCGATGCGTATATTATCCGCCACGGAGCCGCGGAACAGAACGGGATACTGGGAAACCAGCGCTATGTGGGAAAGAAGATCCTTTTTACCCATCTCCCGCACGTCGATGCCGTCCACCTCCACGCTGCCGGAAAGGACATCATAAAAACGGCACAGCAAATTAATGAACGTCGTCTTCCCTGCTCCGCTGGGCCCAACCAGGGCCACCACCTGCCCGGCCGGAATGCGGAGATCAATGTTCCTCATGACGGGAGAGTCCTGCTGATAACCGAAGCAAACGTTACGGAACTCCACTTCCCCCTTCCATGCCTCCGGGCTTTTTGGATTTTCCGGTTCGGGCACGTCATCCGGAGCATTCAGCACGTGGTTGATGCGTTCCAGACCGGCATTAAGGGTTTCCGCCTTGTTATGGACAGCCCCCAGCTTCTTGACCGGCTCATAGCAAAGATACATGGCCGTGGCCAGCGCGGCAAAATCCCCCATGTTCATGCCGTTCATGTTGCCAACCAGCAGGGTGGCGGCCATGGCTATGGCGCTGACGAACTCAATCAAGGGGGTCAGCAGGCTCTGCCACCTGACCGCGCCGATAGACGCCTGAATATAACGGCGGATCCTGTCCCTGAACAGCCCTATCTGCTGCTGTTCCAGTTCAAAGGCCCTGATATCCCGCTGGGAAGAGAAATTCTCCTGGAGCGTGGAGGAAAGATCCCCCTGGCTGGACTGCACCACCCGGGCGCGGGCAAGCATTTTTTTGCCGATGTACCGGATGGGAATCACGCAAACGCCTACCAGAAGCATATTCGCCAGCAGAATAAGAAACTGCTCGCTGACGGAGGCCCTGTAAATCAGAAACCCTAACGCGGCCAAAAGAGTCAGGGGCTGGATAATAAGGTCATTGGCAATCTGCACCAGGCCGCCCTGGAGAAACTGGGTATCCTGCATCAGGCGGCTCAGCAGGTCTCCCTTCTGCTGCCGGTCGTGAAAAGCCAGGGACAAATCCTGATACTTTCTGTACACCTTGAGCCGCAATGTCTCCAGCACTCCCAGCCCTATTTTGGAAAGCAAATAGACATTGACAAAAGAAGACAGGCCGCGCACCACCACCACCAGCGGGAGCATGGCCGCCGTGGCCCACACCGTCACCAGGGGCAGGTTTTCCGGGCTCACATACCACAAGAGCACGCGTTCCGCCCAGGGGGGCAGCGGTTTCCCGTCAAAAATCACGGGAAACATCTCCTGTAAAATCACCGGAATGCCGAAACCGCTGGCAACAGCGGCCACCACGCCTCCGACCACAGCCCACGCCAGCGTGCCCCTATAAGGAAGAAGATACTCGCGCCACAATGCCCTGGCGCGCAGGATGGAGGATTCCTGCCCCTCTGTTGACTGTTTCCTCATAAGTATTCCGAATAGCCGCGCCCGGGAACGGACGGCGCGCAATCGGCAGGGATCATACCATGAAGACCGTGAATGACAAGCTCCTTGAAATAAAAACTGCATGAGTAAAGGCATGGGGGCGGACCCCCGGTCATCCCGGCTTGCCCGCCGCCCCGTAATGGTCTACCTTTCCGTCGCATGCTGAAGACAGGATTCATCCAACCGGAAACCATTCCCGGCCACTTTCCCCGAAACCTCAGAACCATCGTGGAACTGTACCGCTCCTGCCTGGACGCAGGCGCGGAGCTCGTCCTCTGTCCGCCGCTGGCCCTCAGCGGCGTGCATACCGGTGAACTGGCTTTGCGCAGCGGCTTCCGGGCCCAGCACCGGGCGGCCCTGGCCTACCTGGCACGGGAAATAGCGGACGTCCCCCTGCTGCTGGGAGCGGCGGACGCGGAAGGAATCCGATTCCATCTGTTGAGGAACGGCCTTTCCTTTCCCCGGCAGGCCGTTATCCCTCCCGCCCCGCATGGGAACGAACGCGTCCCCGTCTTTGGCATCCGGAGAACGGAGGATGAAGCCGTTTTTTCCATCGCCCCGTGGGAAGAAAGTCCTCCGCCGCACGTTTCCTCCACATGCCTGCTGCTCCGCACGCCCGCCCATGCATGGCATGAGGGGCTGCTGGAACAGGATGAGGCAGAAGCCCGCCGTACGGCGCGGAAAACAGGTCTCCCCGTATTGACGGCCCGCCTGGCCGGGGGAGAAGGTCCGTTTCTGCTGCCCGGCGCATCTTCCGTATGGTCCAGCAACGGACATCTTCTCAAACGGCTGCGTCTTTTTGAACGGGATTCCGCCGTCATTTCACCGGAAAACTCCACAGGAACGGACTCTCCCCTGCCCTCCCCGGAAAAACAGCTCCGGCACGCCCTACGCAAAGGGATGGAAGACTTCATTTTGAAAAGCGGGTATGAGGCCGTCTGCCTGAATTTGCTGGAAAATTCCGCTTCCCTTCTGTTAGCGGAACTATTGAAGGAAATGCGGCCCTCTCTGGCAATAACGGGGTTTATCCCCTCCCTGCCCGGCATTCCGGAAGAGACAAGGGAAAAGGTTCAAGCCTTCGCCGGCGCGGCTGGCATTGGCGTGCGGACGGTTTCTCTCCCTAACAAAACCGAAGGGCTGGACGAAAGAACCACGGCCGCATGGCTCATGCGCCAATGGGCGGAAGAAGAAGGAGCCCTGCCGCTCTCTTCTCTGACGGGAACGGATATCATGACGGAGCCCCGCTTCCTTCCTGCCGCTTTAGCCGCGGATTTCATGCCGCTGGGGGACTTATACGAGACGGAACTGGCAAACCTGTTCCCCGGTTTCATTTCCCCGGCTCCGGAAGCCGCCATGCGTGACGGATTTCTCATCCGTCTGCACCGGAAACATGAATCCGCCACGGAGCTGGCGAACCGGTTCCCGGAATCGGAAAGGGAAATACGCCGTTTGCAGCGGCAGGCCCGCGCATCCGAATGGACGCGCCTGAAACTGCCGCCCCGCCTCATGCTGCGCTCCATCCCCGGAACGCAGGAAATGCCTTATATCCATCGGCTGGCAGACTGACGCGGAACCTTCCTTTTCCTCCCGTGGCATACATTGCGCTTGCTCTTGAAGCGGAAGAAATGATTAGTAGAAGCCATGCAATTCCATGTAGCAACCATGATCGGCCGCGCCGCTTTAAGGCTGGTTGACCGGTTGGGGTCAATCGGATTGCTGCTTTATCAAGTGGCTTCATGCATGTGGTCCGGCCAGTTCCGGATGCGCGTGCTTGTGGAGCAAATTGCGAAAATCGGGGTGCAATCCCAGCCGGTGGTCATCATCACCGGCGCGTTCACCGGCGCGGTGCTGGAAGCCCAGACACTGTTCCAGCTTCAAACGGTGAGAATGGAAACCATGGGCGGGGCCGTCGTCGCCGTGGGCATGTTCCGGGAGCTGGGGCCCGTCATCACCGGGCTGATGCTTGCGGGGCGCGTCGGGTCCGCCATGGCCGCGGAAATCGGCACCATGAAAGTCACGGAACAGGTGGATGCCCTCAACTCCATGAATGTGGATCCGGTAGACTACCTGGTGAAGCCGCGGATACAGGCCATGCTTATTTCCATGCCCATTCTGATGATGGAAGCCGTTCTGGTGGGCATTGCCTCCGCATACATCGTCAGCGTCACCGCTTTTAACGTAGACCAGGCCTACTGGATGCACTTCATGAGCAAATTTGTCACTATGGGGGACATTATCGTCGCCCTGGTCAAGGCTCTTGCTTTCGGCCTCATCATTTCCACCATCTCCTGCCGGGAGGGGCTGAACACTACAAACGGCGCCGTGGGCGTAGGCAAATCCACCATGCAGGCCATGGTGTACGCTTCCGTGGCCCTGCTCATCGCCAACTTTATCCTGACCATGATCCTCAACTCGTTCTTCCCCATGGGATTCATGAGATAGCCTTTCCCCGCCGCCATGCAGCCATTCATCCGCGTTCACCAGCTCAGACAAAGCTTCGGCACCCAGGAAGTGCTGAAAGGCGTAAGCTTTGACGTGGGCAAAGGAGAACTGATGGCTTTAATAGGAGGCTCCGGAGCCGGGAAAAGCGTCATTCTGAAACATCTGGACGGCCTGATGGAACCCTTGGACGGTTATGTGGAAATAGACGGCAGGCGCATCAGCGGCGCGCCGGAAAAAATCAAAAAGCAAATCCGCAGCAAAATCGGATTCATGTTCCAGCAGGGGGCCTTATTCGACTCCCTAAGCGTGGGAGAAAACGTAGCTTTCCCCCTGCAGGAGGCGGGGATCAGGGATGAAAACGAACTGGACACCCGCATCTCAGCCGCTTTGGACTCCGTAGGGCTGCTGGGACAGCAGGAAAAAATGCCGTCCAGCCTCTCCGGCGGCATGATCAAGCGCGTCGCCGTAGCCAGGGCAATCATTACCACTCCGGAATGCCTGCTCTATGACGAACCCACCGCGGGCCTGGACCCCATCGTCACGGACAGCATCAGCTTCCTCATCCGGCGGATCTGCAAGGACAAAGGCATCACCACCGTCATTGTCTCCCATGACATGCCCAGCGTGATCCGCATCGCGGACAAAATCGTCTATCTCAGAAACGGTGAGGTTTACTGGACGGGAACTCCGGAAGAACTTCTGCACTCCAAAGACGAAATCCTGCAAAAGTTCCTGTACGGGGACTCCGGGGAAAACTGGGCTGCCCTGTCCGGCAAAAATGAAAATTTCCAACGGGTTCTGCTGGAACGGGCGGAACGGGAACGCAAACAATAACCATCTTGCCACAGAGCCATGAAACAGAAACTTAAACCGGAAACATGGGTAGGCCTCTTTCTGATCGCCGGAATCCTGATGATTATCGGAGTCATCCTGGGATTCGGCAACATCAAAACATCCAAAGAGCAAACCTACCCCATCAACATCATTTTCAAAGATGCGGCGGGACTCATCAAGGACTCCCAGATCCGTCTGGGCGGCGTCACGGTGGGGAAAGTCACCAAAGCCCCTGAACTCCTGCCTTCCGGCAATGAAGTCATGCTGGAAGCCAGCATCCAGAGCGACGTGAAAATCCAGCAAGGGTCCGTCTTCCGGGTGGACATGCAGAACATCTTGGGCGACAAATACATCGATATCGTCCCTCCGGCCCAGCCCACGCATGAATACATCCCTCCCCATGCCACCATCATCGGCCAGCCGGAAAGCGATTTCAGCAAAATCAAAAACAATGCCGTGGGCGCCACAGAAGAAATCCTGAAAATCCTCAAGCAAATCGAAAAAAATTCGGATAACATTGACGTCGCTATCCTCAACATCGGAGAGGCGGCCAAAGGGCTGGCCCAGACGACCAGGCTGATCAACGAGGGCGTCCTGAATCAGGAAAACCTCAAGCACCTCGGCAGCGTATTGTCACAAATAAACCGGGCAGGAGAACAACTTCCCGGTCTCATGGAAGAAACACGTTCCTCGGTCGCAGCCATGAAAGACACCGTCCGGGATGCCCGCAAACTCATTGCCGGAGCTGAAGAAAAACTCAACACTCTGGACCCCGCCGTCAAGGCAATCCCCCCTACGCTGGCCGCTCTGAGGAAAGCATCTGAACAAATCTCCTCCTTCACGGCTGATGCACGTAAAAACCAGGGCTTTCTTGGGCTGCTTATGTACGATGCTCGCTTCCGGGCCAACGCTCAGGAATTCATCCGTAATCTGAGGGATTACGGCATTCTGCGGTACCGGAATCCTAACGAACCCCAAGTCAAACCGGATCCCCGCGGCGGTTTTTCAGGAAGCCGCCGCTGAGAGACCGCACAATTCCGGGTGAAGCCGCTTTACACACTTGCCAATAGTGGGAAGCGTGCTAAATAATTTCCAATGTGAGAGGCGAAAACATGTAAGTCGACATGTTTTTCAACAGGAACCAACCCTTAATACTCTAATCAACCATGCAAGACAACCAAACCGAACTTGAAACGACCGCAGCAGCAAACGACACTTCCTGCTCCTGCCCTTCCGCCCGCGAGCTTGCCGTCACCAGATTTCAACAGGCCAGGGCCTTCGCCGCAGCTAAAGTAAACCAAATCCGCAAGGCGGCTACGGAACAGGCCAGCACCATCTGCGACTACGCCCAGGAAAAGGGAGAAGTCATCCGTGACAAGGCCAAGAAGTTCCACGAAGCAGGCGAAGAATACGTGAAGGAAAAGCCCACCCAGTCCGTGCTGATTGCCATGGGCGTGGGCCTTCTCATCGGTCTGCTTATCCGCCGTCGTTAACCCTCTCCCTTCATTCCGCGCCATGCGTGCCATGCGCATGGCGTCCTCCCTCCCCCTTTCAAACCGAACCATGGGACTGATCGACAAACTCAAGCGAACCTTCGTCACCCCCCTTGTGGAGGAAAAGGAAGAAGGGATGGCCATGGTCCGGTCCCTCCGGGAAACCGGGACGGCAGCCCTGGCCCATGCGGAAGCCCTGGCCGCACTGCTCAAACTGGAACTGAAGGAAGCGTCCAACAGGCTGGGCAAAAAAACGGCCTTTCTCCTGATGGGCGTCTTCATGGCCTTCTTCGGCTATCTATTTCTGTGGTGCCTGCTGACCGTGGTCATGGCGTACTTCTGGGGAATCATCGCCGGGCTTGCCGTCACCACGGGGTTTCATCTCCTGGCCGCGGCCGCGGGGTTCATCCTTTTCAGCCGAACCCATGTAACGCCTATCGCTCCAGCGACGGCAGAAGAACTTAAAACGGATTTATCATGTCTGCAAATGGCTCTCAAGAAAAGCTCGCACTCCTGATGCGGGTGGCTTCCTCCCGGCTGGATATCGTCAATGAGGCGGACAGCCTGGTGCAAAAGACGCAGCAGCAGGCCGACCACTTCCGTAAATTGAAAAAAAAGGCCATGTCCCTGCCTGTAATCGGCTCTATTGTCGGAACGGTGGGAGGCGTTCTTCTCATCCGCATGTTTGCGGGGAAAAAAAGCAATCCGGCCCCTCCCCCGCAGCCGCGCACTTCCGGAAGCTGGGTTAATTCCCCCATCTTCCGTTTCATCGTTGAAATTTTGATTACCCTGGCTTTCCCTTCCCTGAAAAAAATGGGAATCGGCCTGGCCGGCAAAAAATTCCTCAACCTGTTCAAATAACAATTTTTTCAGGCCAAGACAGCGGTTTTTTGCCGCTTCTTGAAAAAGGTTCGGAAACTCCGCAACCGTAAAAATGGAGATGTTCCTGCGGCATTAAATGAGAGCCGCCCCATATCCTTCCTGCCTTCCAGGAAACAATAAATCATGACTGGCGTAAAAAGCCGGTCTGCCGCGCCAGCCCCCTGTTTCATCATTCCTCCCCTTCCCCGGAAACAAACGTCCGAAGCTCTTCCGCAAAACTTCCCCTCTTGAAATTCCTCACCCGTCGCGGAACGGGGCAAAGCCGCTTTCATAGAAATCGGTTCCCAGACATTTTTTGCTGGTCAAAAAAGCTCTGTTTTCGTTAATATGTAGCTTTATCAGTTTGCTGCATTCACAACATGAGCGAATACATTTTGCCCCACGTCGACGGATATCTCAAACTTGGACAGGATTATGACTGTTCCGATATCCACCTTGCCGTCAACAGCCGTCCCACCTGGCGCCGGTTCGGCCAGCTTCTCCCCATCTGGGAGGAAGCGCCCAATCTCACGCCCCAGGACACGGAAGTGCTGGCGAGGGGCTTTCTGGAAGACCCGGAATGGAACCGCCTTCAGCAACGGGGGGACGTGGACTTCGCCTACGCCAATGACTTTGGCCGTTACCGCGCATCCGTGGTTAAACAGCGCCTGGGTTATGACATCTGCTTCCGCATCATCAACACGCGGGTGCGCACCATGGAGGAAATAGGCCTGCCGACGGAATACGTGGTGCCCCTCACCCGCTACACCAACGGCCTCATTTTAGTCACGGGTTCCGTAGGTTCCGGTAAATCCACCACGCTGGCCTCTATCGTGGATTTCATCAACCAGGACCGCCACGACCACATCATCACGCTTGAAGACCCCATCGAATACCTGATTCCCTCCAAAAATTGCCACGTCAACCAGCGTGAAGTGCATAAACACACGGAATCCTTCGCCCGGGCGCTCCGCGGCGCCCTCCGTGAAGACCCTGACGTCATCATGGTGGGGGAAATGCGCGACCTGGAAACCATCTCCCTGGCGCTCACGGCGGCTGAAACCGGCCACCTGGTGCTCGGTACCCTGCACACGGGTTCCGCTGCCCGTACGGTGGACCGCGTGCTGGACGTCTTCCCGGTGGAGCAACGCGACCAGATCCGCATCATGGTCAGCGAATCCCTGCGCGGCATCATCTCCCAGCAGCTGGTTCCCAGAGCGGACGGCAACGGCCGCGCTCTGGCCATTGAAATGCTGGTTAATACGCCCGCCATCGCCAACTGCATCCGCGAAGGCAAGACATTCATGATTCCCGGCTGCATTCAAACCGGGAAAGCCCAGGGCATGATCCTGATGGACGACTCGCTCCGGGCTCTGCACCAGGCGGGCCTCATCACCACGGAAGACTGCATCTTCCGCGCGGAAGACAAAACCATCATGAAATCCTTCCTGGGAATCAAGTAACCTTTAATTTTGAAACACTCCTGTTATGGCTGTCATCGACCAATACTTCAAATACCTCGTAGAAGCGGGCGGTTCCGACCTTCACCTCAGCGAAGGCCAGCCTCCTAAAGTCCGCGTTAACGGGACCATCTCCGCCATCTCCGACGAAAACCTGGAAGGCCAGGCGTTCAAAAACCTTCTCGCGGAAATATGCGATCCCCAGGCCTTCCAGAAATATCTGGAAGAAGGGGACCTGGACTTTGCCTATGAAATGGATGAAACATCCCGTTTCCGCTGCAACTACTTCAAGCAGCAGCACGGCCTGGGGGCTGTTTTCCGCCTCATTCCCACCAAAATAGCCACGCTGGAAGAACTGGGCGTGCCTACGGTGGTCAAGGAATTCGCCCATATGAGATCCGGCCTTGTGCTGGTCACGGGGCCCACCGGCTCCGGTAAATCCACCACGCTGGCCGCTATCATCGACTATATCAACAGCAACCAGGCCCGGCACATCATCACCGTGGAGGAACCTATCGAATTCGTCCATCCCAATAAAAAATCCATCGTCACCCAGAGGGAAGTGCCTCTCCAGACGCCTTCCTTCGCAGACGGCCTCCGGGCTTCCCTTCGTGAAGACTCCGACATCGTGCTGGTGGGTGAAATGCGCGACCTGGAAACCATCTCCCTGGCGCTCACGGCGGCGGAAACCGGCCTTCTGGTATTCGGCACCCTGCACACGAACAACGCCAGCAAAACCATTGACCGTATCATTGACGTATTCCCGTCTGACCAGCAATCCCAGGTGCGCACCATGCTTGCGGGTTCCCTCCGCGGCGTCGTGGCGCAGCTCCTGATGAAGCGCAGCGACAAACCAGGACGCGTAGCCGTCAACGAAATTCTCTTTGCCACGCCGGCCGTGGCGGCCATCATCCGTGAAGGCGCCACGCAGAAAATCCCTGACGTCATCGTCGGCGGCAAGGCCATGGGCATGCAATTCATGGATGACGCCATCTGGCAAAAACTCCAACAGGGCATCGTCTCCCCGGAAGAAGCCTACATGAAGTGCATTGAAAAGAAGAGATTCCGCAACTTCCTTCCTCCGGAATCCGCCCGCCTGGCAGACTCCGGCGGCGGAAACTAAGCTCTTTGCCCTCCTTCTCCTGCCATGTCTCCCACTGGAAAATTCACGCTCAGGCTTGTGATTTATGGAGCCTTCCTGCTCTATCTGGTGGGAGACTTGTTTATCTGGCACGGCTTTCTGGCCGGCAGGATGGACGCGTACCTGAAACCGTTGCCGGGGCCGCCAGGAGACAACTCCGCCCGGATAGCGGAAGTGTACGGGGAACCCGTCACCGCCAACCAGCTTTCCCGAAGAATTACGGAACTGAAAATGCTGCGCCAGCCTCCCGTGCTGGATATGGAAGGCGGGATCAAACTTACTCATGAACCGGACATCCCCGGCGACCTGGCTCCGCGGGCCAGGTATGACCTGATCGGCTCCTCCCTTCTGCGCCTGAAAACCAGCGTCAATGACCTCCAGCTCCCCAACCGCAACGCGGAAGCGGCACGCGCCGTGGAACAAATCCGGTCCCGTTTTGACGGAGACACGGAACAATACCTGAAAACCCTGCATGGTCAGAAATTGACGCAGGAACAATTTCAAAAAAAAATAGCGGCCAGGCTCAAACAGACGGAACAGCTCTACCGGGCAACCGCCCAGGCGGCGGAAGCGTCCGACGAAGACCTGAAAACCTATTACAACCTGATCCGGGACCAGCTCACCCCTCCTGATCTGCGGAAAACCAGGCACATCTTCCTGGCTACCCTGAACAGGGAAGAAGCCCAGGTCCGGCAAACCGCGGAAACGCTGCTGGAGCGGCTGAAGGCAGGGGAATCCTTCTCCCGGCTCGCCAGGGAATTCAGTGAAGACGAACGTTCCTCTCCCGCCGGCGGGGAACTCGGCTGGATAAGCCCCGCCCGCGCCAAGGAAACCCTGGGTCTGGCGTTGGCAGACGTTCCGGACAACAGGCCGGTACTTCTCAAAAGCCGGTGGGGGTGGCACCTTGTGGAAGCATCCCCTGTTAAAAAAGGAAAAATGCCATCCTATGAAGAAGCGCTTCCGGCCCTGAGGGATGCAGCCCGGAGTCTCAGAAAAGCTCAAGCCGTGGGACTATACATGGACGGCCTTTTTGAAGAAGCCCATCTCAGAAACCGCATTAAAAACAAGCAGGGCCGCTGACGCTCCAATTCCGGCAAACGGGCCTTCGCAAAAATCGGAAACATCAGGCCCGCCTGCCTTTACATCTGAACATTCCCGCAGGCCCTCCGGCTTCCAGACCGGGGCGTTCCTCCTTTCCCGTAAAAGCCGGGCGTTCCCGGAAATAGCCATCTTCCCTGCGGACGGCCTCCGGCAGTCATGAAACACCCGCACGAGATGAGGAAAGGCGGCATCTTCTTTCTTATTTGCCTTTCCTGACGAATTCCGCTTGCTTTCAAACGCGGGATGAACTAAATTCTTTTCGGTATTTCCCACGGGGTATTAGCTCAGTTGGTAGAGCGTCTCGTTCGCAATGAGAAGGTCAGGGGTTCGAATCCCCTATACTCCACCATCCATCTCTCTTTCCCGCTACTGTTTTTTATTCGGGAATAACGGGTAGCCCTATGAATGGTAACTTATTTAAAATTGTACTGGTTTCAGTCGTTGCCATTCTTTTAGCCATCATAGGCGGCATCATGTCGGCGGACGGCGATCCCCTTTCTATAGTTCTGGCTGTTTCCCCCTTTATCCTGGCCGCCTTATTCCTGATGAAGGGAAAAGTGTGGTATCTGTGGATACTGATACCCATTCTTTTCCTGCCCATCCCCTCCTTAAGGGATTACGCTCCCCTCCTTGCTTACGGAATAACCCTTCCTTGTTACTTGTGGAACGCCATGCTCAGGCGTTCAAGCTTGACGTGGAATTCCGCCCCCCTTCTGGACGCTGTCGTCCTCGTGCTGTTCATGCATGTGGGCTACATCTTCCTGAGCCACCCTTTCGCTCTGGGGCTGGATGTGCTGGAAGACTACTACGGAGGCAAGGGATACATCCTTTTCCTCCAGGCCCTCCTGGCCTATCTCTGCCTGTCCTCGTTAAAAACGACCAGCCATGAACTGGGCAAGGTGCTTCAATGGGCTGTTTTCCTGACCATCGTTTTTACCCTTATCCTAACCGCCCGGAGCCTCCTTTCTCCGGATAGCGCTGGGGCGGATCTTGCCGCGAGCGCGGGCTCCGCAGGCACACTCTCCGAAAACTCCCGGAACTCTTCCTTCCTCAGAATTTCTATCTTGGTGATGCAGCTGCTCATCATCAACTACTCCGTGTGGCAGATGATCAAGCGTCCCTGGTGGGGGGCGTTGCTTCTTCTTGGAACCGTTGGCATCCTGTTAAGCGGATTTCGCTCCGCCATGGCCCAGGTTCTGTTCCTGTTCTTCACCATATCCCTAATTTACAGAAGATGGTTCTTCTGCCTTCTGGCTCCCGTCCTCGGAGTGCTATTGCTCTTGCTGCTCTCCTCTGCGGGCATGCTCCATTCTCTGCCTTTCGGCATCCAGCGCACCCTCTCAGTCGTTCCTTTCCTGGACGTCAGCGCGCAAGCCAAGGCAAACGCCGAAGACTCCATCAACTGGCGCTTTGAAATGTGGAGCTGGGCTCTGGATGACCGTGAACACTTTATTCAGGACAAAATATTCGGAGACGGCTTTTCACGGGATATCAGCATCGTGAAAGCCAATGTGTATGAAGAAGCCTACAACCTGAGCAAAGACCAAAGCGCCTTTGCGTGGAACGGCCAATGGCACAGCGGCCCCATTTCCACGATTCAAACGCTCGGCTACATAGGGATTTTCCTGTACCTTATCCTGTCCGTCGTTGGCATGACCTACGCATGGATCGTCAGTAGAATTTACCGCAACCATCAATACAAGCTCGGCATCCTGTATGTTTCCGCCGTCTATTTCACCAAACCAATCTTCTTTTTCCTGATCTTTGGGGACAGCATCACCATTGCGATGGACATCATATCCCTGGCCATCATCAAAGTACTCTACTCCTGCGCCAGGAGGGAGGGCCTCTATGTATCCCTTCATGTCCGCAAGGAATACATGCCGCTCATGATCCGGAAAACGCAGGAAAAACGGCAAGCCGCCGCAACGGCATCCATTTCCGGCTGACTGTTCCTTCCCGGGAAAAACAGGCGGCCCCTATGCTTGAGGCTGGACTAATTCAAAGGGAGTTGCTACCTTTCGGGGCGGTTCCTTTTCCCATGGCAGCAGATACTTCCCATCATATCATCGGCCTCATTCCGTCACGCTGGGGTTCCTCCAGATTTCCGGGCAAGCCCCTTCATCCCATTGCAGGAAAACCTCTTGTCCAGCACGTATGGGAACGCGTCTGCCGCTGTTCCCGCCTGGACGCCATCGCCATCGCCACGGATGATCAGCGCATTTTTGACGCCGCCGTATCCTTTGGAGCCAGGGCCATCATGACCTCTCCGGACCATCCCAGCGGCAGTGACCGCCTGGCGGAAGCGGTACGTTCCTTCCCTGCCGCCACCCATGTCGTCAATATTCAGGGGGACGAACCTCTCATTGACCCGGCCCTGATTGACAGGCTGGCGGAAGCCCTGGTCTCGGACGAAGCCCTCTCCATGGCCACCGTCGCCTGCCCCATCAGCGCCCGGGAGGATCTGGACAACCCGAACATTGTCAAAGTGGCCCTTGCCCGTAACGGAGACGCCCTGTACTTCTCCCGTTCCGTCATTCCCTATGCCCGCCACCCCCGCGTAGCGCCGCCTTTGCGCCATCTGGGTATTTACGCCTACCGCCGCGACTTCCTTGAAAACTATGTGCGCTGGGCCCCGACCCCCCTGGAACAGACGGAATCCCTGGAACAACTGCGCGCACTGGAAAACGGGGCCAGAATCCGGGTCATCCTGACGGACCACGTCAGTGTGGGCGTGGATACGCCGGAACAGGCGGAACAGGTGGAACAAATCTTATTAAACATACACTAGGAAGCAAATCATGAAATATATCTTCGTCACAGGCGGTGTTGTCTCCTCTCTCGGCAAAGGACTGGCGGCGGCATCCATCGGCACGCTGCTGGAACGCTGCGGACTCAAGGTAACCCTTCAAAAATTCGACCCCTACCTGAATGTGGACCCCGGAACGATGAGCCCGTTCCAGCACGGGGAAGTGTACGTCTTGAACGACGGAGCGGAAACGGACCTGGACCTGGGCCATTACGAACGCTTCGTCCATTGCAGCCTCTCCCGGCTAAACAACCTCACTTCCGGACAGGTCTTTGAAAGCGTGCTGCGGAAGGAACGCCGGGGAGACTATCTGGGAAAAACGGTTCAATACATTCCGCATGTCACGGATGAAATCAAAAACCGCCTCTATGAAGTCACGGAAAAATCAGACGTGGACATCATCATCACGGAAATCGGCGGCACGGTCGGGGACATGGAAGGCCACATTTTCCTGGAAGCCCTGCGCCAATTCGCCCTGGAAGTGGGCCGTGACAACGTCTGCTTCATTCACGTCACCCTGCTCCCCTATATCAAGGCCGCCGGGGAAATGAAAACGAAGCCCACCCAGCAATCCGTCGCCAAGCTCCGGGAAATCGGCATCCAGCCGGACGTGATCATCTGCCGGACGGAATACGACATGAGTGAAGACGAACGCCGCAAAATCGCCATGTTCTGCAACGTGGAAGCCAAAAACGTCATTGCCTTCCGCGACGTCAAAAACACCATCTACGAATGCCCCCTGGATCTCAGCCAGGATAAAATAGACCGCATTGTCACCAGGCGCCTGGGACTGGACGTTCCGGCGCCCAATCTGGCGGACTGGCAGCGTTACGTCGGCAGGGTCATCAGCCCCAGCCACTCCATCAGGATTGCCGTAGTAGGTAAATACATCGCTCTCCAGGACGCCTACAAATCCATCTATGAATCCTTCACTCACGCCGGTGCGGAAAATGACGCCCGCGTGGAAATTCTCCGGATAGACGCGGAAGAAATTGAGGAAAAGGGCGCGGAGGCCATGATTGGCTCCGTGGACGGCATTCTGGTGCCGGGCGGCTTTGGAGACCGCGGCATTGAAGGAAAAATCCAGACGGTGGAATACGCGCGCACCAAAGGAATCCCGTTCCTGGGCATTTGCCTGGGCATGCAGGTGGCCGTCATTGAGTACGCACGCCACATCTGCGGCATGGATGACGCCAACTCCACGGAATTCGACCAGAAAACCACCCACCCAGTCATCAGCCTCCAGGAAGAACAAAAAGGCATCCAAGCCATGGGAGCCACCATGCGCCTGGGCGCCTACAAGGCCCTGATCCGGCCCGGAACGCTGGCGCACAAGCTTTACGGCAAGGACAGCGTTACGGAACGCCACCGCCACCGGTACGAATTCAACCCGGCCTACCGCGACGAACTGGAAAACGCAGGGCTGGTCATCAGCGCCGTCAATGACGAACACGGACTGGTGGAAGTCGTGGAACTTCCCGAGCATCCCTTCTTCATCGCCTGCCAGTACCATCCGGAATTCCAGTCCGCTCCCAACCGGGCCCACCCGCTCTTTTCCGGCCTGGTTTCAGCCGCGCTGGAACACAAGAGCCACTCTTGATCCCTTCATCAAGCCCGGGGCCTTTTCCGGAATTTCCATTCCGGAAAAGGCCTTCTCTTTCCAGGCATGCTCACGGACCTTTTCGTCATCGTCATCTACTTTCTGGCTATCTTCTGCATAGGCATCTATGCGGGACGAAAGCAAAACTCCCTGACAGACTATGCCCTGGGCAACCGTTCCCTGCCCTGGTGGGCTATTCTGGCCTCTATCCTGGCGGCGGAAATCAGCGCGGCCACCTTCCTGGGAGCTCCCGGGGAAGGATACCATACCCGCAACTTCACGTACGCCCAGCTCTGCATCGGCACCATCCTGGGCCGCATCATCGTCGGCAGGCTCTTTCTCAAGCCCTACTATGACTACAAGGTCGTTTCCATCTATGAATACCTGGAAAAAAGATTCGGGCTCCTGACGCGGCGGACGGCCTCCATGGTCTTTCTGGTCAGCCGGGTGCTCGCCAGCGGAACCAGGCTCTACTTCGCGGGCATTCTGCTGGTCATTGCCTACCAGTTCCTGACAGGCGCCACGGCGGACGCCAGCCAGATTGTCCTGCTCTACATTGCCGCCCTGGTTGCCATCTCCGTCGCCACGACCATTTACACCGCGATCGGCGGATTGAAAGCCGTCGTCTGGACGGACGTCCTCCAGGCCGTCGTTCTGGGAGTCTCCATGCTTTCCGCCCTGTGGGTACTGTTCTCCCATATCCCCGGAGGGTGGAGCTCCATCTCCGCCGCCATGAATGGTGGAGACGATTGGAAATTCTTCTCCTGGGGAACCGGAGAAGGCCTGGACTTCCTCCAACAATGCGCTCGCGTGCTGAGCCAGGAATACACGGTGTGGGCAGCCTTCCTGGGAGCAACCTTCATCACCATGGCCACGCACGGCACGGACCAGGACATGGTGCAGCGCATGCTGGCGGCAAAAAACAGCAAGGCGGGAACGCGTGCAGTCATCGTATCCGGCTTGCTGGACTTCCCCATCGTCATCATTTTCCTCTTCACGGGCATTCTTCTCTATGTCTTCTACCAATACAACCCGGCAAACCTCCCCGCAGACACGCCGCAGCTGCATGTGTTTCCCTACTTCATCATCCATGAACTTCCCAACGGTATCCGCGGACTGCTGATCGCCGGACTGCTGGCGACGGCCATGGGCTCCCTCTCCACGGCTCTAAACTCCCTGGCGACTACCGCCACCAGGGACTGGTACCAGGGGATATTCAAACCGGAAGCCACGGAACGGCAGCTGCTCCGGTGCGTGCGCTGGGGAACGGCCGGTTTCTCCCTGCTGCTCATCCTCGTGGGTTCCATCACAGCGTGGTATGTGGTGCATCACCCGGAAGTCCGCATCATCCAAATAGCCCTGGGCATTTTCGGCTACACCTATGGCTCCCTGCTTGGCATCTTCCTGTTGGGAATGCTGACCCGCACCAGAGGCAGCGACTCAGGAAACGTCATTGCCATGGCGGCAGGATTTCTTGTCATCGCTTTACTGACGGGGCTCATCCCCCTGCCCTCAGGCTGGCAACAATATATCCCGGAAATAGCCTTTCCGTGGCGCGTGACCATCGGAACGCTGGTTACTTTTATCGTCGGGTTCTGTTTCAGGAATCGCCGCCTCTCCGTGCGCTGAACGGGGGACTGCCGTCACCCCGCCTGATTCATAAGCCGCAGTTTCCCTTCAAACCTCCTGTGAAAGGAAGTGAAGGAGCAAGCGAAAAACAGGGAAGTAGGAGATAAAAATCCCTAAGGAGGCATCTTTGTTAAACGGGAGTATCTCCTTTTCCCCGGAACAGGGGAAAATCGTCTTTCGTCCTTTCTGCCCTGATATCTTCCCCCTCTCTCCGGACGCAAAAGCGCCGCTTTCCCGGGAAAGGAAAAGCGGCGTGAAACGGAATGGAAACGC
>ERZ826613.136-NODE-136-length-108141-cov-4.698435_pt1 | contig 108141 bp, 101 predicted proteins | sample MGYA00519925_ERZ826613 | MGnify/ENA primary metagenome ERZ826613 (study PRJEB31778, sample SAMEA3449236) | human gut metagenome | biome: human gut; feature: human-associated habitat; material: faeces | place: United Kingdom | collected 2010/2012 ... | reverse complement strand
TCTTGAAAAATAGCTCAAAAAGCTATTTTTCGCTTACAAGGTGTTTTTCCGCCGCACCTGTCAGCGGAAAAACAAAATGTAGAGCCTGCACAGCAGGATAATAAATTTACATTTTGATAATATACTAATAGTTTCCACCTGTTGCAAAAACTTAAAAAAAGTGGTACAATACTCCTTGTCGTATGACGGGGGGTATTTTTTTATGCAGCTTAAAATTCAGAACGGGGTGGTTGAGCTTTCGGGTCAGCCGATACTTTCCTCCGTTAATATAGAGATAAACGATGCAAGCCGCATAGCCGTAGTCGGGCGGAACGGCTGCGGAAAAACAACCCTTTTAAAACTTATTTCGGGCGAATACTCCCTTACTAAACGGGACAGCGACGAGGACAGCTTTTTTGCAGTATCGGGCAAGCCGCGCATAGGCGTTTTGGACCAGATGGTTTTTGACGATGAGGAAAGAACGCTGAAAGACGAGATACGCTCTGCTTATACCGATATTCTGGAAATGAAGAAAAGACTTGCCGCGGCGCAGAAAAAAATGGAAAACGAGCAGACCGATGAAAACATACGGGAATATACAACCCTGCTTGACAGCTTTACTTTGTGCGGAGGCTTTTATTTTGAAAAGGAATACGAGGCGGCGCTAAAGCAATTCGGCTTTACCGAGGAGCAGAAAAGCCGCCCGCTTTCTGAATTTTCGGGCGGGCAGCGCACCCGCATAGCCTTTTTAAAGCTTTTGCTTTCAAAGCCTGATATTCTGCTGCTTGACGAGCCGACGAACCACCTTGATATTTCGGCGGTTGAGTGGCTTGAAGAATACCTTTCAGGCTATAAAAAGGCGTTTGTGGTGGTATCGCACGACCGAATGTTTTTAGATAACACGGTGAATACCGTTTATGAAATTGAGCACGGCAAGACCTACCGTTACGCGGGCAATTACACGCAGTTTACCGTGGCTAAAAAGGAGCTGCGCGAGCGGCAGGCGCGGGAATACGAGGCGCAGAAAAAGGAAATAAAGCGGCTTACGGAGCTTGTGGAAAAATTCCGCTACAAGCCCACAAAGGCGGCAATGGCGCAATCAAAGCTAAAGCAGATTGAACGGATGAAGCCTATCGACGCGCCCGAGGCTTACGACCTGCGCACATTCCGCGCCGATTTTGAGCCGGCAGACCCCGGAGTGAAAGACGTGCTTTCGGTAGAAAAACTTAAAATAGGCTATACCGAGGTTTTATCGGAAGTAAGCCTTGAAGCAAAGCGCGGCGACCGAATAGGAATTATAGGCGGCAACGGGCTTGGAAAATCCACCTTTATTAAAACCCTTGTGGGTAAGACCCCCGCGATCGGCGGCGTTTATAAATTCGGACCCAGAGTGAATATAGGCTATTTCGACCAGCAAACCGCGCTTTATTCAAGCAGCAAAACCGTTTTGGATGATTTTATGGGCGCGTTTCCCGGAATTACCGATTTTGAGGCGCGCAGCGCGCTGGGTGCATTTCTTTTCAGCGGAGAGACGGTGTTTAAAACCGTTGATATGCTCTCGGGCGGCGAGCGGGTGCGGCTTGCGCTTTGCAAAATGTTTAAGCGCAGACCGAATTTCTTAATACTCGACGAGCCCACAAACCATATGGATATAGTGGGCAAGGAAACGCTTGAGGATATGCTGCTGAATTTTTCGGGAACGGTGCTTTTTGTCTCGCACGACCGCTATTTTATAAAGAAAATTGCAAGCAGCCTTATATCCTTTGAGTCTGACGGCGTTAAATACTACCCCTACGGCTACGAGCAATATTTAAACAGCAAAAAAGCGCCGACAGCAGTACCCGAAAAACAGGTTGAAGTAAAGGAAAAGCCTAAAAAAAGCTTTACAACGCCCCTTAAAGAGCGCTCGCGGCTTGAGCGCGCAATAGCGAAAGCCGAGGAAAGGGTGGCGCTGCTTGAAGAAAAAACCGACGGCTTGAGGTGCGAGCTGGGTATGGAGGAAAACGCATCGGATTATTTAAAGCTTTCCGAAATTAAAGAAGAGCTTGACGAGGCGGAAACCGAGCTTGATACCGCTATGAACGAATGGGAAAAATTAAACGCCGAATATGAGGCGCTGATAACTTCCGACAATTAAAAAATTTACCGAAACGAGGAAAAAGTATGAATATATGGCATGATGTATCCGAAAGCCGCATAAAACCCGAGGACTTTCTGGCGGTAATAGAAATTACAAGGGGCGATAAGAAGAAATACGAGCTGGATAAGGAAACGGGCTGCATAATTCTTGACAGAATTTTGTATACTTCAATGCAGTACCCCGCAAACTACGGCTTTATTCCGCGCACCTTGGCGGACGACGGCGACCCGCTGGACGTTTTGGTGCTCTGCAACGAGCCTATCGACCCGCTGGTGCTGGTTGAGTGCTACCCGATAGGTGTGCTTACAATGCTGGACGGCGGCAAAAACGACGAAAAAATTATAGCAATTCCTTTTAAGGACCCGACCTATAATGACTACCGCAGCGTGCATGATCTGCCGAGCCATTTGTTTGACGAAATGCGGCACTTTTTCTCGGTTTACAAGCAGTTAGAGGGCAAGCAGACCGCCGTGGACGAAATAGGCGACAGGGAAAGGGCTGTTGAAATAATTACACGCTGCATAAATTGCTATAACGAAAAATACGGTGACAAAAAATGATTTTTAATTTAAGCTGTGCGGTAAACGCCGCGCAGACTATCGGCAGCTGGTATCCGTCCCTTAAAGCGGTGTATGCCGCAATAGGCGCGGTACTTTCGGCTATGGTGCTTTACAGAGTAGCCTATAAAATAATCGGGCTTTTTTTCACGCGGAAATTTGCGCCGGCGAAGAAGCAGCATAAATACGCCGTGGTAATAGCCGCGCGAAACGAGGAAAAGGTAATAGGCAACCTGCTTGACAGTATAAAAAAGCAGGACTACCCGCACGAGCTTGTAACGGTTTTTGTGGTGGCGGATAACTGCACCGATAAAACCGCGGCTGTGGCGCGCGAGCACGGCGCAATTTGCTACGAGCGCTTTGATGACGAGCATAAAACGAAGGGCTTTGCGCTGCAATTTCTGTTTGAAAGAATAGGGGAGGATTACGGCAGACAAAGCTTTGAGGGATATTTTGTTTTCGACGCGGATAATCTTTTAAAATCGGATTATATATCGCGTATGAACGACGCGTTTGACGCGGGCGAGAAGATAATTACCTCTTACCGCAACACAAAGAATTTTGACGAATGTTGGATAGCCTCTACATACGCGCTGCACTGGCTGCGCTCTATAAGGGCGAACCACCGCGCGCGGTCTGTTTTAAGGCTTGCAACAAACATACAGGGAACGGGCTTTCTTTTTTCAAATGAAATAGTGCGCGACGGCTGGAAGTATACCTCTTTAACAGAAGACCGCGCCCTTACCGCCGATGCGGTGGCGCAGGGCTACGCCATAACCTATAACGACGCCGCTGAATTTTACGACGAGCAACCCACAAGCCTTAAAATAGCGCTGCGGCAGCGGCTGCGCTGGTCAAAGGGGCATTTGCTTGCCTTTGCCGAAACAGGGCCTTACCTGCTTTTAAACGTGTTTTGCGGTAAGCATTTTTTAAAAACGCGCTGGCAGGATGATAAAAAAGAAAAGAAGAAAAAAGGCTTTAAGGATATTTGTAAGGGCTTTTTGGAATCGGTAAGGCACCGCTTTGCCTCTTACGATACGCTTATGCAGCTAACGCCATTTTCGGTTATAAACATTGTGCGCTGGCTTTTGGTCTCGGTAATAGCCTACGGCTTTTACTGCTATGCTTACGGCATAGGCGGCGCGGCGGTATTTACCCGCGGCACCTACCTCGGGCGGTTTTTGCGCTTTTTATTCCCTATTGAAATAACCGTTTCTTCGGGTCTTCAGGCAATGGCGGTGGGTATGCTGCTGGCGGTGTGGCTTAGAATTTTATACAGGCTCGGCAAATACCTTGAAAACACGGCTGCTGCAATTTACATTTTTATTGTGGAGCATAAGCGCATTAAAAAAATACCCTTTTCAAAAATGCTGCTTTATATTTTCACCTGGCCCACCTTTGATATAATCGGGCGGTACACCCAGTATGTGGCGCTGTTTAAAAAGGTTACCTGGAAGCCCATACCGCACGAAAGCAAGGTTACAATAGACGATATTCACGAGTCGGGCGAAACAAAAGAAACCGCGAATGTATGATAATTAAAGTCTAAACCGGAAAAACGCTTTTTCTCTTATATAGGTTTATTACCCTTTTGCCCCTATCCTCGGCAAGTCTTTTAAAATCTGCCGCGCCGCCGGGGCCCTCCACATAGGTGACTACCGTATCGGCATACCGCAGCATTATATTATTGCGTTTTACTATTGCAAAGCGCAGCGGAGTTTTTATCAGCTCCTCGGGAAAAATTGTTTCCGAGGGGCTGAAATTTTTTATATCCTTTTTACGCTTTTCTAAATATGCCAAAACAACCTTATAGCTTATAAAAGGATATTCGGTCTTTAGCTCCTTCAAGGTATCGTATACCATCCAATCAAAGCTGCCCTCATTGCCGACGTAAAACATATCCGCTCTGTCCTTTTCAATAAGCTCCCGCAGGGTTTCTTTAAGTAAAGGTTTTACACTGTCGGGCGTGCGCCTGTGCCCGAAAAATGTTACGGTCATATTTATTTCCCCTCAATATTTTTTAAAAATATATTAAGTGGATATTTTATATCTACTCTGTCAACATTATAACACGCAGATACTTTAAAATCAACGTTGGATAATAAATATCCAATTGAGATGCTTGAGGGTGTAAAATATGGCGAAAAGTCTTTTTCTTATAAAAGGGAATATTTGCGCAGAGCGTGTCAGGCTGGGCAGAGCATTGCAAAAGCCGCCTATGACGCAGGATGACTTAGCACGCAAGATACAATTTATGGGTATGGATATGACGCCGCTTATTATTTCGCGTATAGAGAAAAATCAGCGCCATGTGTGCGATGCCGAACTCAGAATACTTGCAAAAGCATTGGGTGTTACAATGGACTGGCTTTGCGGCGACAGTGACGAGATTAAAATAAACTGAGGTTATTTTATGGTTACGAAGAGTTTATCAATATGAAATACAATGAGCTTGCAACGGTTTCGGGCGTAACGCCGTCAACTGTTTACAGCCTTATGGACGCAAGCCGTAAGGATTTATCGGTAATTACGCTGAAAAAGCTTTGCGACGGACTTGATATGACGATAACGGAGTTTTTCGATGATGAGCTTTTTAAAACGCTCGAACAGGAAATCAGATGAAAAGAATAATTGATACGGAGAATGTCAATATAATCGGTGCACGGATAAAAATTGCAAGAGAAAATGCCGGAATGAGTCAAAAACAGCTTTCGGAAAAGCTGGAATTAGAGGCGGTATATACCTGCTGTGGTTCAATTTCAAGAATTGAAAACGGAAAGCGTGCCGTAACCGATATCGAAATAGACGCAATTTCAAAAATACTGAACGTATCACTGGATTTCCTATTTGGCAGGGAGTGACAAATATGGCGAAAGGTCTTTTTAATAACACACCGACGGCATAGTTTCCACGAAACAAAAAAGAACTGGACCGCTTGCGGTTCAGCTCCTTTTCATCTGTCAATATTATATGCGGCATAAAATCATGCAGAAATTCAGCCTCCCTTGCCTTAAAGGGAGGGGATTGTGCTATATACCGTTAATCAGCTTTTTAATTGCTTCGGCGGCGGCGGTAAGCCCCGCAGCGCCGGGCACGGGCGCCATACTGGCGGGGCTTACCCTGCCAGTGCTGCGGTATTCGCCGCAATTCTGCGGCTTTATGGGCGGCTCGTCGCTCCAAACGGCGGTAACCCCCGAAACGCCGCGTTTTTTAAGCTCATAGCGCATAACCCGCGCTAAGGGGCAAACGCTTGTTTTTGATATATCTGTCACCCTGATGCGCGTGGGGTCGGTTTTATTGCCCGTTCCCATAACGCTTATCAGGGGGATTTTTCTTTTATACGCCTGCTCTGCCAAAAAAAGTTTTGCGGTCACGTTATCCACCGCGTCTATCATAACGTCGAATTTTTCAAATGGTATTTCGCTTTCGGGCGTTATAAATTCGCAAACGGGAATTATATTGCACTCGGGGTTAATATCCCTGTACCTTGCGGCGGCTATATCGGTCTTGTTTTTACCCACTGTGGAATTAAGCGCTATAAGCTGGCGGTTTATGTTGCTTTTTGCAACCGTATCGTTATCGTAAATATAAACCGTGCCGAGCCCTGAGCGCACAAGCGCCTCGGCGGCATACGACCCCACGCCCCCAAGCCCGAAAACAGCGGCGGCGGAGTGTGAAAGCTTATCTATTCCTTTTTCGCCTATAAGCGAGGCGGTTCTTAAAAGTTCTTCGCGCATATCACAGCTCCAAGTATTTAATAAGATATGGTATCTGCGTTTCAAAGTCCACCCCGAAGCGCTCTTCGCGGTTATCGGTAAGCGCCTTTTTTATGCAGCGCGCGGTGAAATTAGCCGCTATCTGCGCGGCGGATTTTAAGCTTCGGTCGCGAAGATATGCGGCGGTAAGCGTGCTTGTAAAAATATCCCCCGTGCCGTGGTAAGCCACGGGAACGCGCTCGGCAAATACATATGAGGCGGTTTCGCCGTCAAAAACGGCGGCGCCGATTTTTCTTTCGTCAAAGCTGACGCCCGTAAGCACAATATCGGCGTGGGTCTTCAAATAAAGTCCGCCTAGCAGCGCCTTTATATAATCTTCATCATACGGCGGCTCCTTATATTCGCACCCCAGCATAAGGCAGGCTTCGGTAATATTAGGGGTTATAATATCCGCCGCGGCGCATAATTTCAGCATATAATCGGGAAAATCAGGCTCAAAGCCGCGGTAAAGCCTGCCGTTATCCGCCATAACGGGGTCGGCTATAAGCTTTGTATCGGGGCGGCTTATAAGGCGGGCGGACTCCAGCGCCAAATAAATCTGCTGCTTTGAGCACAAATAGCCTGTATAAACCGCGTCGGCGGTTATGCCCTCCTCTTTCCAGTGGCGGGCTATGGCTACCATATCGGTCGACATATCCTTAAATGTATAATTTTTAAAACCGCCCGTGTGGGTTGAAAGCACCGCCGTGGGAATAACGGCGGTTTCAATTCCCGCTGCCGAAATTATGGGCAGCGCGACCGTGAGCGAGCATTTCCCGAGACAGGAAATATCGCTTATTGCAACAACTCGCTTTTGCAAGCTATTTCACTCCCTTTTCAGGACAAAAACTTTCAAGCGGACAAATTTCGCAGTGCGCTTTACGGGCGGTGCATATATCCCTGCCGAAAAGCACCGCGCGGTGACAAAACGCGTTGGATTTTTCGGGCGGCAGCAGCTTTCGCATTTCGGTTTCAACCTTCAGCGGCACGGTCGTATTAACCAGCCCCAAGCGGTTGCAGAGCCTTATAAAATGCGTATCGGTAACCACGGCGGGCTTGCCGAAAATATCTCCGCACACAAGGTTTGCCGTTTTTCTGCCTATTCCGGGCAGGCGGGTCAGTTCTTCAATAGTATCGGGTACTTTACCGCCGTACTGCTCTGTCAGCATTTTGCCTATGCCGCAAAGGTCCTTTGCCTTTGTTTTGTAAAGCCCGCAGGTTTTAATAAGCTCCTCCACCCGCTTTATATCGGCGGCGGCGAGTGTCTCGGGCGTGGGGAACTCGGCAAAAAGCGCGGGAGTTACCATATTCACCCGCTTATCGGTGCATTGCGCCGAAAGCCGCGTTGCAATAAGCAGCTGATACGCGTCGGTATAGGTAAGGGAGCACACGGCGTCGGGGTAGAGCCTTTCAAGACCCGCTACCGCCCTTTCGGTTATTTCTTTTTTACGCATTTGTAGGCTCCAGCTTTAAATCGCCCTGCTTTATAAGCCCCAATTTGCGCATGCCCTCGGCAATGGCAAGGGTCACGGCGGCAGGGAGAATAAAGTGCATAACTATTATTTCAATTATTGTAACCGCGGGTGAAAAGCCCGCCGCGGTCATACTGTCATACGCCATAAACTGCCCCACAAGCCCCGAGGAGCCCATACCCGAGCCTACGGGGTTGCTTACCATTTTAAGCACCGCCGAGGAAATCGGACCGAGTATAGCGCTTGAAAGCACGGGCGGCAGCCAAAGTATAGGCTTGCGCACAAGGTTCGGAACCTGCAGCATAGAGGTGCCTAGCCCCTGGGCTATAAGCCCGCCGAGCTTATTTTCGCGGTAGCTTATAACCGCAAAGCCTACCATATTGCAGCAGCAACCTATTGTAGCGGCGCCTGCGGCAAGCCCGGTTATTCCCATTGAAATGCCTATTGCCGCCGAGGAAATGGGCAGGGTTAAAATAACGCCCATAAGCGCCGAAATCGCGATTCCGCCCAAAATCGGGCTGTTTTCAACATTTATATTAACAAGCTCGCCGAGCCACTTCATAGCCGTGGAAATGTACGGTCCTACAAAATAGCCCGCAGCCGCACCTGCCAAAATGCAGCAGACAGGCGTTACAATTATATCCACCTTTGTTTTGCCCGAAACCAGCGCGCCTATTTCAATAGCTATGTAGGCGGCTATAAAAGCGCCGAGCGGCTCGCCGGGCGCGCCTATTTTAAACGCCTCGTTTGCAAGGTTGGGGAAAGCGCCTATCATACCCGTAACCCCCGCGGCTACCGCAACCAGCGGTGAAGATTTTAATTTGCAGGCAACGCCCACGCCTATGCCCGCGCCCGTGAGCGTTTTTGCAACGCTGCCCATGGCGTTCAGGTATGTACCCACAACGTTACCGCCCACAAGCTTACCTATTTGGCAGATAATAGTGCCTATAATAAGCGTGGAAAAAAGCCCGTAGCTCATTCCGGAAAGTCCGTCTATAAAAAGGCGGTTAAGATATTTTTTCATAATTTTCCCCTTCTCCGCAATAGTATTACACTTATTATACTAAAAAAAATTAAAATTAACAATAGTGAATACCCCGAATTTCAGGGAAAATACTAATGATATTATGATAATATTATCAAGGCATAAACGGAGGTAAAAATATGAAAACAGTAGCATTCTTCGATGCGAAAAGCTACGACCGCGAAAGTTTTAAACGTTTTGAGGACGAGGACATAAACATCAGATTTTTTGAAAACAAGCTGAACGCCGACACCGTGAGTATGGCGGCATGCTGCGACGGCGTGTGCGTTTTTGTAAACGATACGCTTGACAGAACGGTTATTGAAAAACTGGCGGAATACGGCGTGGGAGTAATTGCGCTCAGGTGCGCGGGCTATAACAATGTGGATTTAAAGGCGGCGGCGGGGCGCGTAAAGGTGGTAAGAGTGCCCGCCTACTCGCCCTATGCCGTAGCCGAGCACGCGGCGGGGCTGCTGCTAATTTTAAACCGCAAGCTGCACAGGGCGTATATAAGAACCCGCGACCATAACTTCTCATTAGAGGGGCTTATCGGCTTTGATATGCACGGCAAGACCGTGGGAATTATAGGCACGGGTAAAATAGGCAGGTGCTTTGCGGATATTTGCACCGGCTTCGGAATGAATATTTTGGGCTGCGACCCCTACGAAAGCCCCGAATTTAAGGGCGAATACGTCACGCTTGAGGAGCTGCTGCAAAAAAGCGATATAATATCGCTGCACTGCCCGCTTACAAAGGAAAACCACCACCTGATAAACGAAAACACAATAAATCAAATGAAAAACGGCGCGTATATTATAAACACCTCGCGCGGACAGCTGATAGACACCCAAAGCCTGATAGCGGGGCTGAAATCGGGCAAAATAGGCGCGGCGGGGCTGGACGTTTACGAGGAGGAAACCGAGCTTTTCTTTGAAGATTACTCCGAGGAAATAATCCCCGACGATACCCTATCCACCATTATTTCAATGCCGAATGTTATTGTCACCTCGCACCAGGCGTTTTTGACCCGCGAGGCGCTCGACGGCATTGCGGGCACTACAATGGAAAACCTGCGCGCTTTCTTTGCGGGCGAGGAGCTTAAAAACGAGGTGGGGTAAAAAATTTGACTCCCCCAGAGCAAAGTCCGATTTATAGGACACACAAGTCTATATAATAAAGAAAAAGAATAAAAAAAGACTTGACAAATGTCGAATTTGCGATTATAATATCAATATCGAACATTTGTTCGGAGGGAGAAATTATGAATTTATCAATGCTTTTAAGAACAGTTTTTGAAATAGCTATGTTTGCCGCCGTGCTTTGGGGAATTTTCCATGAGGACAGGCTGGCAGCATTTGAAAGAAAAATAGCCTGCCTTGTTCGCCGCCGCAGACTTAAGGTAATAAAAGGCTCGCGCCCGGAGTCGCTTTGCAACAGCGCGGAAGGGTAAATATTTAATGCGGAATTAACGATTTATAACAGCAAACCCTAAAATTTAACCCCGATAGTTGTCATTTTAACGATAACTACCGGGGTTCTCTGTTTATTATTCCGAATTCCGCATTACGAATTCCGAATTACTTTGTCATAAGCTCGCAAACAAGTGCGCTGTGCTCGGCGGGGTCGGGCACGCTCTTGCCGCCTATTAAGCACGCCTCTCCGTAAAGCAGCTTTGCGTATTTACCGAGGGTATCCTTATCCTCGGTATAAAGCGCTTTCAGCTTTTCGGCAATCGGGTGGTTTGCATTTATTTCAAGCACAAGCTGCGCCTTTACTTTATTCTGCTCCGCTCCCGGCATAGAGTTTAGCACCTTTTCCATTTCAAGCGAAATTCCGCCCTCGCTTGTAAGGCATACGGGGTGATCTTTCAGCTTGTTTGTAAAGCGGACGGCGTTTATCTTGTCGCCGAGACTTTCTTTCATAGCCTCAAACATATCCTTGGCGGCGGTGTTTTCCTCTTCAAGCGCTTTCTTTTCGTCCTCGCTGTCGAGATTCAAATCGTTATCGCAAATATTTACGAACTTTTTACCGTCGTATTCCGCCAGCATTTTAATGGCAAATTCGTCAACGTTTTCGGTAAGGTAAAGTATTTCAAAGCCCTTATCCTTTACCGCGTCGGTCTGCGGAAGCATATCAATCTTTTCGTCTGTCTCGCCGCAGGCGTAGTAAATAGAGTCCTGACCCTCTTTCATTCTGCTTACATACTCTTTAAGGGTAACATACTTCTTCTCGTTTGAGGAGCGGAAAATTAGCAGGTCGCGCAGGGTTTCCTTATGTGCGCCGTAATCGTTGTAAATGCCGAATTTAAGCTGTATGCCGAACGCTTTAAAAAATTCCTCGTAAGCCTCGCGCTCATCCTTGAGCATTTTTTCAAGCTCCGATTTTATCTTCTTTTCAAGGGTCTTGGCAATAAGCTTTAGCTGCCCGTCGTGCTGTAAGGTTTCGCGCGAAATATTGAGCGAGAGATCCTCGCTGTCAACAAGCCCCTTTACAAAGCTGAAATAATCGGGCAGAAGCTCTGCGCACTTATCCATTATAAGCACGCCCTTTGAATAAAGCTGCAAGCCCTTTTCATATTCCTTTGTGTAGTAATCAAACGGCGGGTGCTTAGGTATAAACAGCAGTGCGGAATAGGTTGCCTGACCCTCTGTCTTTGTGTGGATAACGCGGGCGGGGTCATCATAATCGTAGAACTTTTCTTTATAGAAATTGTTGTAATCCTCGGGCTTTATTTCGCTTTTCTGCTTTTTCCAAAGCGGCACCATACTGTTGAGGGTGCGTATTTCCGTAACGTCCTTGTATTCGGTGGGCTTATCCTCCTCGCCTTCCTTTTTCGGTACAGGTTCTTTGGTTGTAAACTCCATACGGATCGGGTGGCGAATGTAATCGGAATACTTCTTTACAAGCGCGCTTATTCTGTATTGGTCGAGGAACTCATCGTAATTATCGTCACCCTCGTTTTCCTTTATGTGCAGGGTTACAGTGGTGCCCACCGTTTCCTTTTCGCAGGGCTCAACCGTGTAGCCGTCCGCTCCCGATGAGGACCAGCGAAAAGCCTCGTTCGAGCCAAAGGCGCGGCTTTCAACCGTTACCTTATCGCTCACCATAAACGCCGAATAAAAGCCTACGCCGAACTGACCTATAATATCAACGTTTTCCTTTTTCTCGTTTTCCTGCTTAAAGGCAAGCGAGCCTGATTTTGCAATTGTACCGAGGTTCTTATCAAGCTCGTCCTCGGTCATTCCGCAGCCGTTATCAATTATTTTAAGGGTGCGGGCGTCCTTGTCTATTTCAAGGCGTATTTCAAAATCATCGGGCGCTATACCCACCGAATTATCGGTAAGCGAGCGGAAATAGAGCTTGTCCAGCGCGTCGCTCGCGTTGGAAATAAGCTCGCGCAGGAAAATTTCCTTATGGGTATAAATTGAATTTATCATCATATCCATAAGCTTTTTGGATTCTGATTTAAACTGTCTTGTACGCATAAATTTATCACCTTTTTTGAGAGTTTGACTTTAACTGACATATAGTATAGAACATCTGTCGGCTTCTATTGTTAATAAATTGTTAATAATATATTAAAATGTATTGTTGACTTGTATTTTAAAAATGCTATAATAACCATATAACACTATCGGAGGTAATATTTAATGGAGCTTAAAGGCACAAAAATAAACTTTCTCGGCGACAGTATAACCGAGGGTGCGGGAACCTCCTCGCACGATAAAATGTTCACAATGTTAATTGAGCGCGAATACGGCGCAATATGCCAGAATTACGGCATAGGCGGCACACGCATAGCAAGGCAGAAAACGCCGACCGAGGAAAAATGGGACAGGGATTTTATATCCCGCGTGCCCGAAATGGATAATGACGCGGATATAGTGGTGGTTTTCGGCGGCACTAACGATTTCGGCCACGGCGACGCTCCGATAGGCACAATGAGTGACCGCACGCCATATACCTTTTACGGCGCGCTGCACTGCCTTTACACCGCGCTTATCGAGAAATATCCCGGTGTGCCGATAGTGGTGCTGACCCCCCTGCACAGAATAACCGAGGATATACCCACGGGCGATAATAAGCCCGCGCCTGTAGGAACGCTTAAGGAATATGTAAATATAATACGCGAGGTTGCAGAGTATTACTCGCTGCCGGTGCTTGATTTATTTAAAGAGAGCGGCTTGCAGCCGAAAATTCCGGTAATTCAGCAGAAATATGTTCCGGACGGACTGCACCCGAACGACGCCGGCAACGAGATTTTAGCGCATAAAATCGCGCGTTTTCTTGAAATGCTGTAAACCGATAAATTAAGAGTATAGGTCTTGCACGAAAAAATGGCTCCCTTCTGTTTTGACTATGCGTCAAAAAGAAGGGAGCCTATGGTTTTCACACAAAAAATTCCGCTTTACATTGCCCTGAAATTATCTACGGTAACGCCGTCGGCGTTTTCTATTGTGATATTTTCCTGCTCTATTGCGTTTATAAGGTGCGCGCCTGTTACCCATTCCGATGCGAACACGCGGTTTTGCGGGCGGAGGTGCTGGCTGAAAGGGCGCATATGAGCGTCGGCAGATTTCAGCATATTTTTAAGGAGGTTGCGAGCGTATCACCCGCGGAATATACCGAAAAAATGAGAATAGCCCGCGCGAAGGAACTGTTTTCCGGCGGCAGCTGCGATATTTCGGAAATAGCCTTTAAGTGCGGATTTTCGGAGCACAGCTATTTTTCAAAGCGCTTTAAAAAATATACCGGCGTAACGCCTAGGCAAACGAGAATAATCCGAACCCGTTTTTTGAGCGTGGATTTCTCGCATTGCCGCGTTAAAATACTCGTTAATCCGTTAGGATTAACTGCGTTTTGTGCCTCGCTCTGCAAAAAATCCGCTCCTCAAAAAATCTGCGACCCAAAACGAGCGTGATTTTCGTGTGGATTTTTATGCGGAGGATGCGATAAGGCTTTCACCTTATAAAGACGACAAATGAAAATACGCCGAAAATACGCCGTTTTGGGCGGGTTCGGATTATTCTCGTTTGCCTACCGCCTATAAAACAGCCGAGCGGGAAAAATTAACGGTTGACAAACATATATTATATGATACAATATAAACAGAACTGAATATTATCCTTATCAAGAGCGGCGGAGGGGACCGGCCCTGTGATGCCCGGCAACCTGATTTTTAAATCAAGGTGCCAATTCCGGCGGATTATCCGAAAGATGAGGCTTTTTATACCGTCTCGTCCGAGGCGGTTTTAATTTTTTGAAAAAAGAGGAATTTAAAATGGCGAAAATGCTTTTTACATCCGAATCGGTAACAGAGGGACACCCCGATAAGGTGTGCGACGGTATATCCGACGCGATACTCGATGAAATTTTAAAGAACGACCCCGACGCACGCGTTGCCTGCGAGACCTTCTGCACCACCGGCAGCGTGACCGTAATGGGAGAAATAACCACAAGCTGCTATGTTGATATTCCGCAGATAGCGCGCGACGTGGTTTGCAGAATAGGGTACGACAGCCCATCCGCCGGCTTTGACGGCAATACCTGCGCGGTTATGACGGCGATAGACAAGCAGTCGCCCGATATAGCGCTGGGCGTTGATAATTCACTTGAATACAAGGACGGCGAGGAGGACGAATACAACCTGCGCGGCGCGGGCGACCAGGGTATGATGTTCGGCTACGCCTGCGATGATACGCCCGAGCTTATGCCGCTGCCTATTTCCTTAGCGCACAAAATGGCAAAGCGGCTGACCGACGTTCGCAAGAGCGGTGAGCTCAGCTACCTGCGCCCCGACGGTAAGACCCAGGTCACGGTTGAATATGACGACGGACAACCCGCGCGCATAGAGGCGGTTGTGGTGTCATCTCAGCACAGCGCCGATATTGATTTATCAAAGTTAAGGGCGGATATACTCGAAAAGGTGATAAAGCCCACCGTGCCGGCAGAGCTGCTTGACGAAAACACAAAAATATATATTAACCCCACGGGCCGCTTTGTTGTGGGCGGACCGCAGGGCGACACAGGGCTTACCGGCAGAAAAATTATAGTTGATACCTACGGCGGCTTTGCACGTCACGGCGGCGGCGCGTTTTCGGGCAAGGACCCCACAAAGGTTGACAGAAGCGCAGCCTACGCCGCAAGGTATGTTGCAAAGAATATTGTAGCCGCGGGCATTGCGAAAAAATGCGAGGTGCAGTTAGCTTACGCCATAGGCGTGGCGCACCCGGTTTCGGTAATGGTTGATACCTTCGGCACGGGCATATACCCCGATGATAATATAGCCGAGGCGGTTAAAAAGGTGTTTGACCTGCGCCCCTCCGCTATAATAGATAAGCTTGACCTTAAAAAGCCTATATACAGCAGCCTTTCGGCATACGGTCATATGGGCAGGGAGGACTTAGGCGTTTCCTGGGAGAAAACCGATAAAACGGAAGAGCTTAAAAAGTACTTGACAAAATAAAACTTTGTGTTATAATGGAATAACAATGAAGCAGTACGTTTATTCGTCCTCACCCCGAGCGAGAAGCGATAGGGTCAATAAAAGTTCAGACTTATGGGTTTGGTATTTTTATGCGCGGGCGAAAATTCGTCCGCGCTTTTTGAATTGCAGCAACGCGAATTTTGGAGGTGCATTAACATCAGCAGCAAAGAGCTTTCCGTAAATGAAAACATCAGATTTAAGGAAGTCCGTACGATCGGCTCAGACGGTTCACAGTTGGGAATTTTACCGATTGCCAAGGCTTTGGAAGCGGCGTATGCCGCCGATCTCGATCTGGTTTGCATTTCGCCGAACGCCGCCCCGCCGGTATGTAAGATAATGGATTACGGTAAATACCGTTTTGAGCAGGCAAAGCGCGAAAAGGAAGCCAAAAAAAATCAGAAAACGGTTGAGGTTAAGGAAATAAGGTTAGGACTTAGCATTGACGTTCACGATTTTGAGACCAAGGGAAAACACGCAATGCGTTTTCTTGACGAGGGCAACAAGGTAAAGGTTTCTATCCGTTTCAGAGGCAGAGAATTGGGTCACCCGGAAATAGGGCTTGAAACAATGCGCCGCTTCGCGGAATATTGCGCAGACCACGGCTCGGTTGAAAAGGCTGCTAAAATGGAAGGCAGAAATATGCTAATGTTTTTGGCTCCGAAATCGGGTAAATAATTGCAGTTGAATTATATCAGGGAGGACTTACAATGCCTAAGATCAAAACACACAGCGGCGCGAAAAAGCGCTTTAAGCTCACCAAAACCGGCAAGGTTAAACGTGCTCATGCTTTCAAGTCGCACATTCTCAACAAGAAGACCACAAAGCGCAAGAGAAATCTCCGCAAGGTTGTTACGGCTGACGTAACCAACGTAGCGAAGATCAAGAAAATGATTCCTTATAAATAAGGTACGACTGAAATCGGAGGTTAGAAGATATGGCACGTGTTAAGGGTGCGTTAGCAACACGCAAAAGAAGAAAAAAGACTTTAAAGCTGGCTAAGGGCTATTTCGGCGCTAAGTCAAAGCTTTTTAAAACCGCTAAAGAAGCCGTAATGAAATCCGGCAACTATGCGTACATCGGCCGCAGGCAGAAAAAGCGCGATTTCCGCAGATTGTGGATAACCCGCATTTCCGCCGCCTGCAAGCTGAACGGTATTAACTATTCCCAGTTTATGAACGGCCTTAATAAGGCGGGAATAACCATCAACCGTAAAATGCTTGCCGACCTTGCGGTTAATGACGCCGCGGGCTTTACCACCTTGGTAAAGGCTGCCGTTAAGGCTCTCGAAAAGTAATTTTTTTCGCCCGGGGTTTGCTCTCTGGGCGAATTTTTAATATTATGAAAGGGTGCGGTGCCGATTGTATGGCTTTAAAAAAGTTACAAGCAGAGAAAATCCACTTATCAAGCTTGTTTCCTCGCTCCAGAAAAGCGCTGCCGCAAGGCGCGAAAACGGTCTTTTCGTGCTGGAGGGGCTGCGGCTGTGTACGGACGCGTGCGATAACGGAATCAGGTTTGATAAGTTGATCGTCTCATTTTCGGCGGCGGAAAGGCACGCCGAGAAAATTGCGGCATTTGCAAAAAATGCCGATGACCGTATAGCCGTTCCCGACGCGCTTTTTAAGAAGATAGGCGATACCGAAAACCCGCAGGGAATAATAGCGCTTTGCAAAATACCGAGAACCGAGAACATAAATATTAAAAAGAACGGTAAATACGTCGCTTTGGAAAATATAAACGACCCCGCGAATTTAGGCGCAATATCCCGCACGGCGGAGGCGCTGGGAGCGGACGGGCTTATACTGTCCTCGGGCAGCTGCGACCCGTATTCACCTAAAGCTATGCGCGCCTCAATGGGAACGCTTTTGCGTATGCCGATTTTTGTTTTCGGCGATTTTGCGGCGGAAATGAAAAGCTGCGGGCTTAAATTTTACGCCTGCGTGCCGTCTTCGTCGGCTGAAAGCATTTCAAATGTAAAATTTTTGCCCTGCTGCGCCGTAATGATAGGCAACGAGGCAAACGGGCTTACCGAAGAAACAAAGGCGGCGGCGCATAAAAAAATCACCATACCTATGTGCGGCAGAGCCGAATCGCTCAATGCGGCGGCTGCGGCGGCAATAGCTGTTTGGGAAATGATGAAATGATTGAATACCTTATCTGGCTGCAAACAGCCCTCGGTGCAGGAAATCCGCGCGGGGCGCGGGCGCTCGATAATATAGGCAGCGCCGAGCAAATTTACAAAATGAACGATACCGAGCGCAGGCAAAGCGGTATTTTCACGCCGAAAGACCTTGAAAGGCTGCGCCTTACGAAATTGGGCGAAGCAAAGGCGATAGAAAAGGAATGTCGCCGCCACGGGATAACCCTGCTTGCCTACGGGGATAATAAATACCCCGAAAAGCTGAGGGTAATAGCCGAGCCGCCCGTTTTGCTTTATTTAAAGGGCAAGCTGCCGAATATGGATGAAACGCCCGCGGTTTGCATTGTGGGGCCGCGAAAATCAAGCAAATTCGGGCAGAAAGCGGCGTATTCACTGGGTTACCGTTTGGCATCAGCCGGAATGACGGTGGTAAGCGGCGGAGCGCGCGGCAGTGATTTTTACGCCCACAGCGGCGCTTTAAAGGCCGAGGGCAAAACCGTGCTTGTTATGGGCTGCGGAATAGAATCGGACTACCTGCCCGAAAATGCCGCGCTTAGGCGCGCCGTGTCTGAAAACGGCTGCCTTGTAAGCGAATACCCGCCCTTTGAGGGCGCCTCGAAATACACTTTCCCCGTGAGAAACAGGCTTATGTCGGCTTTAGCCGACGCGGTTATTATAACCGAGGCGGGCATGCGCAGCGGCGCACTTAACACGGCTAACCACGCGCTGAACCAAGGCAAGGAAATTTTTGTAATACCCGGTTCGCCTGCGGACGAAAATTACGCGGGCTCAAACGCCTTGCTCCGCGACGGCGCACGGCCGCTGCTTGATATAAGCGATATTTTGAATGAATATCTGCCGCGGTACCCCGATAAAATTGATATTGAGAAAGCAATTAAAAAGCGGGCAAAACCCGTGGAAGAACGCGCTGCGAAACCCGAAAAAACGGAAGTTCACAAAAAATTATCAATTGAAACTCTTTCAAATGAGGCGAAAATAGTATATAATCAATTGAATAAGCCTATATTTTATCCCGATGAGATAAATACTTCTTTAGAGCCGGGCGATATTTTATCGGCGCTTACCGAGCTTGAAATAGAAGGGCTTATACGCTCGCTGCCCGGCGGCAGGTACGAGCTTATCAACAACTGAAGACGGAGGAAGGAAATGTCTAAGCTTATAATAGTTGAGTCACCCACCAAGGTGAAAAGCATAAAAAAATATTTAGGCGGCGGCTATGAGGTAATGGCTTCAATGGGTCATGTGCGCGATTTGCCGAAATCAAAGCTGGGCGTTGATACCGAGCACGATTTTAAACCGCAGTATATAAATATGTCGGACAAGAAGGACTTAATAAAGCAGCTTAAAACGGCGGCGGCAAACAGCGACGGCGTGCTGCTCGCAACCGACCCTGATAGAGAGGGAGAGGCAATATCGTGGCATTTGGCATATTTGCTGGCGCTCGATTTAAACGAGCCTAACCGCGTAGCCTTTAACGAAATTACCGAAAGCGGTGTAAAGGCAGGCATTGCCGCACCGCATAAAATAGATTTGAACCTTGTTGACGCGCAGCAGGCAAGACGCGTGCTTGACAGAATTGTGGGCTATAAGCTAAGCCCGTTTTTATGGAAAAAGGTCAAGGGCGGGCTTTCCGCGGGCCGTGTGCAAACGGTGGCTTTAAGGCTTATTGTAGAGCGCGAAAGGGAAATTGAAAAGTTTAATTCCGAAGAATACTGGAGCGTAGACGCAAAGCTGCTTGCCGGCACAAAGAGCTTTAAGGCGGCTCTTTACGGCTTTGCCGACGGTAAGAAAATAGATGTTATTCCGAACGCGGAAGAAGCTGACAAAATAGTATCGGCGCTCGGCGGTGCGGAATATATAGTATCGGCGCTTAAAAAGGGCACGCGCAAAAAGCAGCCCGCGCCGCCCTTTATAACCTCTACCCTTCAGCAGGAGGCTTCGCGCAAATTGGGCTTTACGGGTCAGCGCACAATGCGCATTGCGCAGCAGCTGTACGAGGGCGTTGACGTTCCGGGAGCGGGCACAACGGGTCTTATAACCTATATGCGTACCGATTCGCTGCGTATTTCCGAAGAGGCGCGCGCGGCGGCTTATAAGTATATAACGGGGCGCTACGGCAAGGAATATCTGCCCGAAAAGCCGCGTTATTTCAAAACAAAGAGCGGCGCGCAGGACGCGCACGAGGCTATACGCCCCACGTCGGTCAGCTTTACGCCCGAGTCTGTAAAGGACGCGCTTACCGCCGAGCAGTATAAGCTTTACAAGCTTATTTGGGAGCGGTTTATAGCATCGTTAATGGAGGTTTGCGTGCAGAACACCGTAAACGCCGATATTACCGCAGGTGATTATTTATTTAAGGCAAGCGGGTATTCGGTCAAGTTTGACGGCTTTACCGTACTTTACGAAGAGGGCAAGGATGAAGACAGCGCCGAGGGCGGCGCACTGCCCGAAATGAAAACGGGCGATAAGCTGAAATTAAAGGAACTGACCCCCAACCAGCACTTCACGCAGCCCCCTGCAAGATACACCGAGCCGACCCTTATTAAGGCGCTCGACGAAAACGGAATAGGCAGACCTTCAACCTATGCGCCGATAATTTCCAATATATTGGGGCGCGACTATATAGAGCGCGAGAAAAAGAGCTTAAAGCCTACCAATCTCGGTATGGTGGTCTCCGACCTTATGGTGGAGTATTTCGATAAGATAGTGGACGTTAAGTTCACCGCGGGGCTTGAAAAGCAGCTTGACGAAATAGGCGCGGGCAAGCGCGGCTGGGTTGATACCATAAAGGATTTTTATAAGGATTTTGATAAGCTTTATAAAAAAGCCGAGGACTCTCTCGAGGGCAAGCGCGTAAAGGTGCCCGATGAGGAAACCGACGTAATATGCGATAAATGCGGCAGAAAAATGGTGGTAAAATCGGGCAGGTTCGGCAAGTTCCTTGCATGCCCCGGCTACCCCGAGTGCAAAAATACAAAGCCCATGCCCGAGGACGAGGTTAAGCAGCCCTGCCCGAAATGCGGCGGCAAGCTTGTTAAAAAAACCTCTAAAAAGGGCAAGAAATTTTACGGCTGCTCAAATTACCCCGAGTGCGATTTCGCAGCCCCCGGCATACCCACGGGCGAAAAATGCCCCGAGTGCGGCAGCTTTATTATAAGCGGCGTTCGCGGCAGAAAATACTGTATGAATTCGGAGTGCCCCACAAGGCAGAAGAAAGCGGATAAAAAAACGGATGAATAAACTGACTGTAATAGGCGGCGGGCTTGCGGGCTGCGAGGCAGCCTATGCCGCGGCAAACCGCGGCATAGAGGTAGAGCTGATTGAAATGAAGCCCGCCAGAAAGACCGCGGCGCACAAAAGTGATTATTTAGCAGAGCTTGTCTGCTCAAATTCGCTGAAAGCCGCGCGTGTAGATTCGGCGGCGGGGCTTTTAAAGGAAGAAATGCGCAGGCTCGGCTCTGTTTGCCTTGCTGCGGCGGATAAATCGGCAGTGGCGGCAGGCGGCGCGCTTGCGGTTGACCGCGATATTTTTTCAAGGCTTATAACCGAAAAAATAAAAAACCACCCGAATATCACCGTGACCGAAAGGCTTGTTACCGAAATACCGCAAGGCGGCGTTACGGTAATAGCGACAGGACCCTTAACGGACGATAAACTGGCGGAAAAGCTGGCGGGACTTTGCGAGGGCGGCAATTTAAGCTTTTACGACGCCGCCGCGCCTATTGTAACGGCGGAAAGCGTGGATATGAGCAAGGCGTTTTTCGCCTCGCGCTATGATAAGGGCGGCGACGATTATATAAACTGCCCCATGAACAAAGAGGAATACACCGCCTTTTATCACGAACTGATAAATGCGGAATCCGCCCCACTGCACGGCTTTGATAAAGCGCCCAATGTGTACGAGGGCTGTATGCCCGTAGAGGTGCTGGCAAAGCGGGGCGAGGACTCAATAAGATTCGGACCGCTAAAGCCCGTGGGTCTTCGCGACCCGAGAACGGGGCACCGCCCGTGGGCGGCGGTTCAGCTGCGGCGGGAAAATGCGGCGGCTACCCTTTTCAATATAGTCGGCTTTCAGACCAACCTTAAATTTTCAGAGCAGAAAAGGGTATTTTCAATGATACCGGGGCTTGAAAACGCCGAATTTATGCGCTACGGGGTTATGCACCGCAACACATTTATAAATTCGCCGAAGCTGTTAAACCGCAATTTATCACTTAAAGCGGATAAAAATATTTTTATTGCGGGGCAGCTTTCGGGCGTTGAGGGATATATGGAATCGGCGGCAAGCGGCATAATTGCGGGAATAAACGCGGCGGCTGAAATAACGGGCGAAAAGCCCCTTGTTTTACCCGAAACCACTATGACAGGCGCGCTGCTTTCATATATAACAAACCCGCTGACGGATAATTTTCAGCCCATGGGGGCGAATTTCGGAATAATTCCGCCGCTTGAAACCCATATAAGGGACAAGCGCGAACGCTACGCGGCTTTGGCTGCGCGGGCGCTCGGGATACTTGCGGATAATATAAAAACGGAGGAAATTTGAAAATGCGTATTGCAGTTGACGCTTTCGGCGGCGATAACGCGCCGCTTGAAATAATAAAGGGCGCGGCGCTTGCCGCACGGGAATATTCGGTGGATATTACCCTTACGGGCAATGAAAAAACCATAAGGGAAATAATAGCCCGCGAGGGTCTTGAATTTGCGGGCGACCTTAAAATAATTGATACCGACGACGTAATTTCAATGCACGACGAGCCTACATCGCTTGTGAAAGCCCACAAGGAAAGCTCAATGGCAAAGGCGTTTTACGAGTTGGCGGAGGGCAGAGCCGACGCCTTTGTTTCCGCAGGCTCAACAGGCGCCGTGGTAGTGGGCGGCACGCTTATAGTAAAGCGCATTAAGGGCATAAAGCGCCCCGCGCTTGCAGGGCTTATTCCCGCGCCGGGCGGTACATATATGCTTATGGATATGGGCGCAAACGCCGATTGCCGCCCCGAAATGCTTTGCCAGTTCGGGGTAATGGCAAGCGTTTATATGGAAAACGTGGAGGGTAGGAAAAACCCGAAAATAGGGCTTTTGAATATCGGCACGGAGGATACAAAGGGCGGCGAGCTGCAAAAGGCGGCATATAATCTTATGAAAGAGGCGCCCATAAACTTTGTGGGCAATATAGAATCGCGCGAAATGCCAAAGGGCGTGTGCGACGCGGTTATAACCGACGGCTTTACGGGAAATATCGCCTTAAAGCTTATAGAAGGCACTGTTTCAACCCTTTTCGGGCTTATAAAGCAGGTGTTTTACAAAAGCCTTAAAAACAAGCTTGCGGCGCTTACGGTAAAGGGCGATTTAGGCTCGCTTAAAAGCATGATGGACAGCTCCGAGGTGGGCGGCGCGCCGCTTATGGGCGTTCGCGGCACGGTTATAAAGGCGCACGGCAATTCGGACGCAAAGGCTATAAAGAACGCGATAGGTCAGGCGGTCAAATTTACCGAGACCGATGTGGTGGGTAAAATTTCCGCCTCGCTTTCAGAATAAAAAAGAAGGAAAAATAAAAATGGAAGGCTTAGAAGAAAAATTAGGCTATAAATTTAAAAATATCGATTTGCTTAAAAACGCGCTTACCCATTCCTCATACGCAAACGAGGTGCGCGATGGCTTTTCTTCAAACGAAAGGCTGGAATTTTTGGGGGATTCGGTGCTTTCTATTATAGTATCGGATTATATTTACAGGCACTACCGCTCCCTGCCCGAGGGCGAGCTTACAAAGCTGAGGGCTTCGCTTGTGTGCGAAAAATCGCTCTGCGCCTTTTCAAGGGAATTGGAACTCGGGAAATACCTTATGCTCGGCAAGGGCGAGGATAAGGGCGGCGGCAGAGAGCGCGACTCTATTTTAGCCGACGCGTTTGAGGCGGTGCTCGCCGCAATTTATCTTGACGGCGGAATGGAGCCCGCAAAGCGCCACGTTATGAACTTTGTTTTAAGGGAATTAAAGCACACCGACGACGAGGTTTTCAAGGACTACAAAACCGCCTTGCAGGAGATAATTCAGCGCAACCCCGAGGAAAGCGTTAATTATGTTCTTACTGGCACCAGCGGCCCCGACCACGATAAAAGCTTTAAGGTTGAGGTGCGCCTTAATTCCAACGTTATAGGCATAGGAGTTGGCAAAAACAAAAAGCAAGCCGAGCAAATGGCGGCTAAAGAGGCACTTAGGCTTATGGGTGCCGAAATATGAGCCGAAAGCACTCTAATATTTCAATTTTTGTGCCGCATATAGGCTGCCCCAATAAATGCAGCTTTTGCAACCAGCGCTATATAACAGGCGCCTGCAAGGGCCCGGGTGCGGACGACGTGGGCGCGGCGGTAGCGGCGGCGCAAAGCAGTAAAAATTATGACCCCGCCACCACCGAAATTGCCTTTTTCGGCGGCAGCTTTACCGCCATAAACCGCAACTATATGACCGACCTTTTAGAGGCGGCGGCGGTTTTTGTGCGCGAGGGGTTGGTACGCGGAATCAGAATTTCTACCCGCCCCGACGCGATAGATGAAGAAATACTGGGCATTTTAAAGGGCTACGGCGTTACCTCAATTGAGCTTGGCGCGCAGAGCATGAACGACCGCGTGCTTAAAATGAACAACCGCGGGCACACGGTAAGAGATGTAGAAAACGCATCCGCCCTTATAAAGCGGCACGGCTTTGAATTGGGACTGCAAATGATGACGGGGCTTTACGGCGACAGTGATTCATCTGCAATTCATACCGCCGAAAAGCTTATTGCCCTACGCCCCGATACGGTAAGAATTTACCCTACCATAGTATTAAAGGATACCGACTTAGCCGCGCTTTACGCCGATAATATTTACAAGCCGCAAACGCTCGATAAAGCAGTCAAATTAGCGGCGGAGCTTTACACTATGTTTGAAGAAAACGGTGTGAGGGTAATAAGGCTCGGGCTGCACTCAATTGAGGAAAAGGCGTATATAGCAGGACCCTGGCACCCCGCGTTCAGCGAGCTTTGCCAATCGCAGATAATGCTGACGGGCGCGCTTAAAAGCCTTAAAGATAAAGGAAATTATATAATTTATGTAGCCCCCGGCTGTGTTTCCAAAATGACGGGGCAGAAAAGGAAAAACCTTGTTTTCCTTGCGGGAAAGGGTTATAACTGCCGCGTGAGGGAGGACAAAGCCCTTACGGGTCTTGATTTCAGAACAGAAAGAGAAGTGTGACAAAAATGCTGTTAAGCTCCATTCAGATACAGGGCTTTAAATCCTTTGCCGATAAAACGGTACTCAAATTCGGCAAGGGCATAACCGCGGTTGTAGGCCCTAACGGCAGCGGCAAGAGTAATATATCCGACGCGGTGCGCTGGGTACTGGGCGAGCAGTCTACCAAAAGTCTGCGCGGGCAGTCTATGGAGGACGTAATTTTCGGCGGCACCGAGACCCGCCGTCCGCACGGCTACTGCGAGGTCACGCTTAATATAGATAATTCGGACAGAACACTTAATTTTGATAACGATACCGTTGCCGTTACCCGCCGCTACTATCGCTCGCACGAGAGCGAATACGCCATAAACGGCGTTTCGGTACGGCTTAAGGATATTCACGAGCTTTTTATGGACACGGGCCTCGGGCGCGACGGCTACTCTATGATAGGTCAGGGCAAAATTGATAATATAATCAGCTCAAAATCGGACGAACGCCGCGATATTTTTGAAGAGGCGGCGGGAATTTCAAAATACCGCTACAGAAAGCTGGAGGCGGAAAGAAAGCTGACCGCCGCAGAGGATAACCTTTTAAGGCTGCACGATATTTCGGACGAGCTTGAAGCCCGCGTAGGTCCGCTTAAGGAGCAAAGCGCAAAGGCGCAGAAATTTTTGGAGCTTTCCGACCGCAAAAAGGAGCTTGAAATAGGGCTTTGGATTCACACGCTCGATAATTCAAAGGAAGTCTTGCGCGCACAGGAAAGCAAAATTGCCGCGGCGCAGCTTGCCTACCGCGAAATTGATGAGGAATTGAGCAGCTTTGACCGCCGCTCAGAAGAAAACACGGCGTATTTCGCCCGCCTTACCTCGGATATTGAGGGGGAGCGGCTTAATATTTCGCGCCTGAATGAGGAAATTCTCAAAAACGACGGCGCAATTACGGTTATTAAAAACGATATGGAGCACAACCGCCAATCCTTTGAGCGCTTGCAGGCTGAAGCAGAGCAACTGGGCGTTTCGGACGCGGCTGCGGCAGAGGAAATTGAAAAAAGACAAGCCGCGGCAGACGAGAAAAAGGCGCAAAAGGCGGAGACAGAGCAAAAGCTCGCAGAGCTTGAAAAGCACCTTTCCGACCTGCTTACAAGCAGCGAGAATATATCCCGCAAAATAGAAAACGAGGTTAAGCGCCTGAACGCCTTAACGGCGGAAAGCGCCGATAAGCGCGTGGAAATGGTAACGGCGGAAAGCGCCGCCGAGGAGACCGTTGCACGCCGCGAAAACGCGGGGCAGCAGATAGCGGAATACACGGAACAGCTTGATAAACTGACAGAGGAATTTAACGAGACCCAAAAGCTTATACAGAATATTGAGGAAGAAATTATAAGCCGCCAAAACGCCGTAAAGGGCTATGAGCTGCGCCTTACCTCTAAAAAAGAGGCTGCCGAGAAAATAAAGGCGGAGCTTGAAGAAAAACGGCTTGACGCAGAGGAAAAGCGCCGCAGGGCGAAAATTCTGCGCGACCTTGAAAACAGTATGGAGGGGTTCAGCCACTCTGTAAAGGAGATTGTAAAGCAGTCGGAAACGGGCACTTTGCGCGGCATTTGCGGCCCTGTTTCAAAGCTTATAAGCGTTGAAAAGCAGTACGGCGTTGCGGTGGAAACCGCGCTTGCCGCCGCTATACAGAACATAATAGTTGAAACCGAGGCGGACGCAAAGCGGGCTATAAGCTACCTTAAATCCACAAAGGGCGGCAGAGCCACGTTTTTACCCGTAGCCACAATTAAATCGCGCGAGTTTAAAGAGCACGGCTTTGAAGATATGGCGGGCTTTGTGGGCATTGCGAGCGACCTTGTGGAAACCGATAATAAGTACCGCGAAATAATTAAATATCTGCTCGGCGCCGTTGTTGTGACCGAGGATATTGACTCCGCCGCGGCAATAGCCAAAAAATTCGGCTACCGCATAAAGGTTGTATCTCTTGACGGGCAGATTGTAAACCCCGGCGGCTCGCTTACGGGCGGCTCGCTTACCAAAAATGCAGGGCTTATTAACCGTGCGGCGGATATTAAGGCACTTGAAGAAAAAGCCGAGAGCCTAAAGCAAAAAACGGCGGAGCTTGAAGAAAAGCTGCGTGAGGCAGAAGAGTCAGCCGCGGCGGTAAACGCCGATATAACTGCGGTGCGCGCGGAAATTACCACCGCCAATGAGGATAAAATAAGGGCGCTTGCCGAGCTGCGCCGAATAGGCGACCTTAAAACCGCCGCCGACGGCGCAATAAAGCAGCTGACCGCCGAAAAGGGCAGCTATGATGAAAAGCTTAAGCAGCTAAAGGAGACTGCGGCAGCGGCGGCAAGGGCTATTGCCGAGCTTGATAAGCAGAAAAACGAGGTTCAGGCAAGCGTAGCGGATATGACGGGCGGCAGGGATAACCTTAACGCCGACCGTGAAGAGTCAGCCGAGCAAATAACCGCCCTAAAGCTTAATATAATAGAAATGCAAAAAGATATTGAGGCAGCGGATAATTCGGTTGCGGCGCTTAAGGACTCGGTAAGCGGCAGGGCGCAAAGGCTTAAATCAATTTCTGCGGAAACAGAACAGCTGAATGTGGCAAACAGCACTTTGGAGCAGAAAATTCAGGATACCGAAAGCGCTACCGCGGCTTTAAGGGAGCAGATAAAGCAATCGGAAAACAATATAAACGAAATGCTTGAAAAACGCGACCAGACCGAAAAAGCGGGGGTTGAGCTGCGCACGGGCGAGCGCGAAAAAACCGCGCTGCGCGAGAAAACGGGCGGGGAGCTAGCCCGCCTTACAGAGCGGCGCGAGGTAATGCTGCGTGAATATGACGACGTTGTAAAGCAGCTTTACGATGAATACCAGCTTACCCGCAGCGAGGCTGAAAAAATAGGCGTTGCAATTGATAAGCCCGCAGAGGCTAAAAAGAGCCTTGCCGAAATAAAGGCTAAAATACGCTCGCTCGGCAGTGTTAATGTTTCGGCGATTGAGGAATATAAGGAGGTAAGCGAGCGGTACGAGTTTATGTCGGCACAGATAAACGACGTGGAGACCACCCGCGCCGAGCTGCACAAGCTCATAAACCAGCTTACCCACCAAATGCAGGATATTTTCACCGAGGGCTTCGGCAGGATAAACGAAAACTTCCGCAAGACCTTTACCGAGCTTTTCGGCGGCGGCAGCGCAAGCCTTACCCTTTCCGACCCCGAAAACGTGCTTGAAAGCGGAATTGATATAAACGTTAAGCTGCCGGGTAAAAACGTGCCGAGCCTTGACGGACTTTCGGGCGGCGAAAAGGCGCTTATAGCCCTTTCAATATACTTTGCAATAATGCGTGTAAACGCGCCGCCGTTCTGCTTCTTAGACGAGGTTGACACCGCGCTTGACGATATAAACGTTGACCGCTTTGCCGATTATATGAAAAAATCGGGCTTTGCCACGCAGTTTATCTGCGTAACGCACCGCCGCGGCACTATGGAGGCGGCGGATATGCTTTACGGCGTTACAATGCAGGAAAAGGGCATAACAAAGCTTATTGAGCTGAATGTAGCGGAGCTTGAAAAAACGTTATTGCAGAACAAGGGCGCGTAAAATTTATTTCCGAAAGCAGGGTTAAAATGGGATTTTTCAGTAAAATTAAGCAGGGTCTTCAAAAAACGAGAGACTCAATTGCAAACGGCGTAAACAGCGTTATAAACAGCTTTACCAAAATTGACGAGGAGCTGTTTGAGGAGCTTGAAGAAACGCTTGTAATGTCTGATATAGGCGTAAACACCGCGGGCGAAATATGCGAAAAGCTGCGGCACAAAATAAAAGAAACAGGAGCGACCGACCCCAACGAAATTAAGGGTATGCTAAAGGAAATAATAGCCGAAATGCTGGGCGAAAACGAGGGGTTAAGGCTTGAAACCAAGCCCTCGGTAATACTGGTTATAGGCGTAAACGGCGTTGGAAAGACTACCTCAATAGGCAAGCTTGCTTCACAGCTTAAAAGGGACGGCAAAAACGTGGTTCTCGGCGCGGCAGACACCTTCCGTGCGGCGGCTATTGACCAACTGGGCATTTGGGCGGAGCGCGCGGGCGTTGCAATGGTGAAAAGCCTTGAGGGTACAGACCCCGCCTCGGTCGTGTTTGATACAATAGCCTCGGCTAAATCAAAGGGAGCGGACGTTATTATATGCGATACCGCAGGCAGGCTGCACAACAAGAAAAACCTTATGGATGAGCTTGCGAAGATTTACCGCGTTATAGGCAGAGAGCTGCCCGATTCATCGGTTGAAACATTGCTTGTGCTTGACGCGGCAACGGGGCAAAACGCCGTTAACCAGGCGCGCGAGTTTTCAAACGTTGCAAATATTACGGGAATTATTTTAACAAAACTTGACGGAACGGCAAAGGGCGGTATAATAGTAGCTATAAAGAACGAGCTTGGCATACCGGTGAAATATGTCGGCGTGGGCGAGGGAATTGACGATTTGCAGCCTTTTGACGCCGCCGAATTTGCCGACGGAATTTTCGGGGAGTAAAAAATGAAAATATTTATTGCAACCAAAAACCACCATAAATTAGAAGAGCTTGAAAGAATTTTAAAGCCTATGGGCTTTGAGGTGCTCAGCGAAAACGACCTTGAAAGCCCGCTGCCCGAGGTTGAGGAAACGGGCAAGACCTATGAGGAAAACGCGCTTTTAAAAGCGTACTCGGGGCTTAAAGTAACCAGAATTACAACCGTTGCGGATGATTCGGGACTAAGCGTTGATATTTTAGACGGCGCGCCGGGGCTTTACTCCGCGCGGTACTCAGGCAGCGGCGCTACCTATTCTTCCAATAACGAAAAGCTTTTGGCTGCGCTGAAGGACGTGCCGCGTGATAAAAGAACCGCAACATTTGTTTCAGCTATTGCCTGCGTTTTCCCCGACGGCAGAAAATTCACCGTAAGGGGCGAGTGCAAGGGCTACGTGGCAGAGGAATGTCACGGCAGCGGCGGCTTCGGCTATGACCCGCTGTTTATATGCTCTGCGGGCTGCTACGCCGAAATGACGGCGGAGGAAAAGGATAAAGTAAGCCACCGCGGAAACGCCCTGCGGCTTTTTAAGGAAGAGCTTAAAAAATATATTTGATTCGGAGAAGAAAAATGTTAAACAGCAGACAAAGAGCACAATTACGCGGGCTTGCAAACAGCCTTGATACAATTTTTCAGGTAGGAAAGGGCGGCGTTACCGAAAACACGGTAAAGCAGGTGGACGACGCGCTTGAGGCGCGCGAGCTTATAAAGCTGCGCGTGCTTGAAACAAGCCCGGTTTCCTCCCGCGAGGCGGCGGATGAAATTGCCGAAAAAACACACTCGGACGTGGTGCAGGTAATAGGCACGCGATTTGTGCTTTACAGGGAAAGCCGCGATAACAAGCAAATAAGGCTTGTGAAATAATGGGAATTACCGCGATTTTCGGCGGCACCTTTAACCCGCCGCATATAGGGCATTACGAAATGCTGCGTTCGCTTGAAAACAACCCCGATATTGAAGAAATTATGTTGCTGCCCGACCGTATACCGCCGCATAAGGTGTGCGATTTTTTAGCGTCGGACGCAGACCGCATAAATATGTGCAGGCTGCTTTCGGCGGATTTTAAAAAAGCCGCCCTTTGCCTTATAGAATTTGAGCGCGAGGGCAAAAGCTACTCTATTGATACGGTAAGGCTTTTAAAGCGGAAATACCCGCAAAAAAGCTTTGCGTTTGTGTGCGGCGGCGATATGCTTATATCCTTTGATAAATGGTATAAATATGAGGAGCTTTTGCGGGAAATACCCTTTATAGTATTTCGGCGCGAGGGGTGCGACGGCGAGGAATTTGACCGCCGCGCGGAGTATTTTATATCACTCGGGATGAATCTTACGGTACCGACGGACAAAATACCCGCCGTTTCTTCAACCTTTATAAGGAACAACGCGGAAAAGGCGCGGGAATATTTGCCCAAGCCTATTTATGAGTATATTAAGAACGGGGGAATTTACCGTGTGTGAAAATAAAACCGATTACGAAGCTTTAAAGCTGATTTTAAAGCAGCGGCTTAACGAAAAGCGGTATTATCATTCGCTATGCGTGGCAGACGAGGCAAAGCGCCTTGCGGAAAAATACGGCGGAAACGCCGAAAAGGCGTATCTTGCGGGGCTTTTGCACGATATAACCAAAAATGCCCCTGAGGCAGAGCACTTGAAAATATTTTCAGATTTTGGTATAATACCGAATGAAATAGAAAAAGGCGCCGAAAAGCTGTGGCACGCAATGTCGGGAGCGGCATATGCAGAGCATATTTTGGGAATAAAGGACCCCGAGATAATAGACGCGATACGCTATCACACCACGGCAAAGGCGAATATGTCATTGCTTGCTAAAATTCTTTACCTTGCGGACTTTACGTCAGCCGACCGCGATTATGAGGATGTGGACGTAATACGCGAATATGTGGACGAATCGCTCCAAAAGGCATTTGTTTACGCGCTGCAGTATTCCATAAAGGATTTGGTAGAGCAGGCGCGCGCGGTGCATCTTGATACCGTGGCGGCATACAACGAAGCGGTGCTTAAAAACAGGTGAAATTATGAATTTTGAAATTAAAAACGGCGATTTTTATAAGGACGGAAGACCTATAAAGCTGATATCGGGCGCGGTGCATTATTTTCGCAATATGCCCGATACATGGGAAGATATTTTCGCAAAGCTGAAAGCCTTGGGCTGCAACTGTGTCGAAACCTACTGTGCGTGGAATCTTCACGAGCCCGAGCCCGGTAAATACGATTTTTCGGGCAGGCTGGATATTGAAGGCTTTATTAAAGCCGCCGAAAAAGCGGGGCTTATGGTAATTGTCCGCCCGGGACCGTATATCTGCGCCGAGTGGGAATTCGGGGGACTCCCCTGGTGGATACAGTGCGATGAAGAAATTGAAATACGCTGTATGAACAAGGCTTATATCAAGCATTTCGACCGTTATCTTGATGTGCTTCTTGCAAAAATAAAGCCGCTGCTTGCAACAAACGGCGGGCCCGTAATTATGCTGCAATGCGAAAATGAATACGGCTATTACGGCGATGATAAAAAATATCTTGAATATTTAAGGGACGGCTATCGCCGCCGCGGAATAGACGTTCCGCTGTTTACATCGGACGGTACGGGTTATTCCGACCTTGCCGACGGCACGGCGGAGGGCTGCCTGCCGACCCTTAATTTCGGCAGCAGGGTTGAAGAGAATTTTGCCTGCCACGATAAAATGTTCCCTAACGTGCCCAAAATGTGCATGGAAATGTGGAACGGCTGGTTTGACGCGTGGGGCGATGAAAAACATCACACAACAAGCGCTGACGCGTATGCGGGCGTTGTGCGGGATATGCTTAAAAAGGGCAGCCTTAATATGTATATGTTTATAGGCGGCACAAATTTCGGGTTTACCTCGGGGGCTAACCATTATGAAAAGTTCGCGCCCGATGTTACAAGCTACGATTATGACGCGCTGCTGTCGGAGTGCGGCGATACCACCGAAAAATATTTCGCTGTACGAAAAGTTATAGCCGAGGAAACGGGCGTAACACCGCCCGAAGTGCCCGCAAACCGCAAAAAGTATGCTTACGGCAGGGTTGGGCTTACAAACAGCGCGGGGTTATTGCCCAATCTTGATATTATTTCAAGCCCGATACACAGCGATGTGCCGCGCGCTATGGAGCACTACGGCACGGGCTACGGCTATATAGCTTACACCACCGTTTTAAACCGCGATTATACGGACGCGCCGCTTACATTCGCAGAGCTGGGCGACCGCGCGCAGGTGCTTATAAATAACGAATTGAAGGGCATTGCCTATATAAACGAGTCGCTTACGGTGAATATAACCGCAAAGGCGGGGGATAAGCTCACGGTGCTTGTAGAAAATATGGGCAGAGCGAATTTCGGCAATAAAATGATGCGCAAAAAGGGGCTGCCCGGCAGAGTGCTGCTCGGTAACAAGATTCATTTTTCGTGGGATGTATACCCGCTGCCTATGACCGATATATCCGCGCTTAAATTCGGCGAAAAAGCTACTGAGGACATTCCGGCGTTTTACAGGGGAACATTCTCGGCGGACGAGGCTTATGACACATTTTTAAGAACGGATAATTTCAAAAAGGGCTTTGTGCTGCTTAACGGCTTTAATCTCGGCAGATACTGGGAGGCAGGGCCGCAAAAAACGCTTTATGTGCCGCGCTCGCTTATTAAAAAGGGCGAAAACGAGGTTATTATTTTTGAAAGCGACGGACTGAAAGGAAAACCGGAAATCGAATTTACCGATAAACCGGAGTTGGGGTGAATTATGGAAAGTACAGAAATATTAAAAATCGCAGCGAATGCGCTGAACGAAAAAAAGGCGAAGGAGCTTGCCGCCGTTAAAATAGACAAGCTTACCGTAATTGCGGAGTATTTTTTAATGTGCACCGCAACAAGCTCTACACATGTAAGGGCGCTTGCCGATGAGGTTGAAGAAAAGCTCAGCGAGGCGGGCGTTCAGCCCCACCACATAGAGGGCAAGGCTACGGGCTGGATTGTGCTTGATTACGGCTCGGTTATAGTGCATGTTTTCAGCCGCGACCAGCGCGAGTTTTACGCGCTTGATAAAATGTGGAGCGACGGCGAACAGGTTGATTTAAGCGAATTGCTTACAGAGGTTGAGGGGGATTAGCGTGAAAAATCACGCTAAACACAATATAGGGACGGCATTCCGCTCGCCTTTTATTTAATAAAAGGCAACCGCGAAATATACCGGTATAATCTCCGTTCGCCGCTAAAGGGAGATTTCATAACCTATTTGTGCCGACTCTTTAGCGGCAGAATGGAGATTAAAATGTCAAAGGGTTACGATTACGCGCAAATTGAGAAAAAATGGCAGGATATATGGGATGAAAAGCAGACCTTCGCCGCAAAGGACGATTATTCTCTGCCTAAGTTTTACGGGCTGGTTGAGTTTCCGTATCCGTCGGGGCAGGGCTTGCATGTAGGCCACCCGCGCTCATACACGGCTATTGATATTGTCTGCCGCAAAAAAAGGCTTGAGGGATACAATGTGCTTTACCCCATGGGGTGGGACGCTTTCGGCTTGCCGACCGAAAACTTCGCCATAAAGAACCACGTTCACCCGGCGGAGGTCACCAAAAAGAACATTGCCAACTTTAAAAGGCAGCTGAAATCCTTAGGCTTTTCGTTTGACTGGAGCAGGGAAATAAACACCACCGACCCCGAATATTACAAGTGGACGCAGTGGATTTTCTTACAGCTTTACAAAAAAGGGCTTGCTTATAAAAAGAAAATGTCGGTCAACTGGTGCACCTCATGTAAGTGTGTGCTTGCAAATGAGGAGGTTGTAAACGGTCACTGCGAGCGCTGCGGCAGCGAGGTTATTCACAAGGAAAAAAGCCAGTGGATGCTTAAAATTACCGATTACGCCGAAAAGCTGCTTGAGGGGCTTGACGAGGTTGACTTTATAGACCGCGTAAAAACGCAACAGCGCAACTGGATTGGCCGCTCCTACGGCACGCAGGTCAAATTCTCTACAAACATAGGCGATACGTTTGAGGTGTTCACCACCCGCGCCGATACGCTTTTCGGCGTTACCTATATGGTAATGTCGCCCGAGCACCCGCTTATAAATAAATGGGCGGATAAAATAACCAATATGGACGAGGTTACGGCATATAAGCAGGAGGCTGCCAAAAAGTCCGACTTTGAGCGCACCGAGCTTGCAAAGGATAAAACCGGCGTTAAAATTTCGGGCATTACCGCAATAAACCCCGTAAACGGCAAGGAAGTGCCGATTTTCATTGCCGATTATGTGCTTATATCCTACGGCACGGGCGCTATAATGGCGGTTCCCGCGCACGATACGCGCGACTGGGAGTTCGCAAAGAAGTTTGGCTTGCCGATAATCGAGGTTGTAGCGGGCGGTGAGGACGTACAGGCAGCCCCCTACACCGAGTGCGCCACAGGCAAGCTTGTAAATTCGGGCTTTTTAGACAGTATGAGCGTTGAAGACGCTAAAAAGGCAATACAGGAGTGGCTTACCGAGCGTAACCTCGGCGAGCGCAAGACCAACTACAAGCTGCGCGACTGGGTGTTCTCACGCCAGCGCTATTGGGGCGAGCCTATTCCGATAGTGCACTGCGATAAGTGCGGCTATGTGCCCGTGCCCGAAAGCGAATTACCGCTTGTGCTGCCGAATGTTGACTCCTACGAGCCGACCGATAACGGCGAATCGCCCTTGGCTAAAATGACCGATTGGGTAAACACCACCTGCCCGCACTGCGGCGGACCCGCTCACCGCGAGACCGACACAATGCCCCAGTGGGCAGGCTCTTCCTGGTATTTCCTGCGTTACTGCGACCCGCATAACGATAAGGCGTTAGCCTCACCCGAGGCGCTTAAATACTGGACGCCGGTTGACTGGTACAACGGCGGTATGGAGCACACTACGCTGCACCTGCTTTACAGCCGTTTCTGGCACAAGTTCCTTTATGATATAGGCGTAGTGCCCACACCCGAGCCGTATGCCAAGCGCACAAGCCACGGTATGATTTTGGGCGAAAACGGCGAGAAAATGTCGAAATCGCGCGGAAACGTTGTAAACCCGGATGAAATTGTGCGGGATTACGGTGCAGATACCATGCGCGTTTACGAAATGTTTATAGGCGATTTTGAAAAGGCAGCTCCCTGGAGCCAGTCCTCAATTAAGGGCAGCAAGCGTTTTCTTGATAAGGTCTGGGCGCTTTCGGATAAGCTGACCGAGGGCGACAGCTACCGCGCCGAGCTTGAATCGGCTTTCCACCGCACAATTAAAAAAGTGACCGAAGATATTGAGGGGCTTAAAATGAACACCGCTATTGCGGCGCTTATGTCCTTACTCAATGATATTCAGGGCTCGGGCAGCATAAACCGGGCAGAGTTTAAAACATACCTTATTCTGCTTAACCCATTTGCACCGCATATGACCGAGGAATTATGGCAGCAGGCGGGCTTTGAGGGAATGTTAAACGAGGCTGAATGGCCGAAGTACGACGAGGCGAAGTGCGCCGACAGCACGGTTGAAATCGCCGTTCAGGTAAACGGCAAAATTAAGGCGCGCATAAGCGTTGCGGCGGATATTTCCGCCCCCGACGCAATAGCCGCCGCAAAGGCGGACGGAGCGGTCGCAGCCGCAATTGACGGCAAGAATATCATAAAAGAGCTTTATGTACCGAAAAAGCTTGTTAATATTGTTGTGAAATAAAATGCGGATTTGTGCAAAATATTTGTTGCATATTTTAATTGATTGTGTTATTATATATAGTGCCTATTCGTAATATGGAGGTGTAATCTGTGAGTGCAGTTGAAATAATATTGGGAATTGCGGTTATTCTGGTTTCTCTTTTCATAATTGCCGTGGTTCTTTTGCAACAGGGTCACCGCGCCGGTATTAACGGCGCTATATCCGGCGGTGCCGATACTTTCCTTTCCAAGAACAAAGCAAGAACGTTTGACGCGTCTTTGGCGCGCTGGACCAAGTGGGTCGCCGTTCTGTTTTTCGTATTGGCGATTGTTGCAAACGTCATTGCTTTGAGGGGTTAAATATCCCGCGGCGTACAGCCGCCAATGTGGGACAGGCTGTAACGCAATTTAATAATTACCCCTGCTATTCTGCGGAGGGAGGGAATATAGATGAGTCAGGTTAGAATCAAAGAAAACGAGTCTCTCGATAACGCTCTGCGTCGCTTTAAAAGGCAGACCGCAAAGGACGGCGTTATTCAGGAGGTACGTAAGAGAGAGCATTACGAAAAGCCCTCTGTAAAGCGTAAAAAGAAGTCGGAAGCTGCTCGCAAGAGAAAGTTCCGCTGATTTTGTTTGAAAAAGCGGTTGCAAAACCGCTTTTTTCTATATTAATGCCTGCTGAACAATTCAAAAGAACCTTAACCAGGCATGTTGGTATAAACTTTTGAATTGTTCAGGTGCAAGGTTTTTGCGCAATTTTGCGAAAAAACCTTGCACTTTAAAAAGAATCACATTTTGATTCTTTTTAAAATCAGGCGACAATCAATGGATACTGACGGTCAAAACAAAGGTTTTGACCCATAAAATCGAGATTTTAACTCGATTTTATATAATTGCATTTGCTAATGCAATTATTCAGTAGACATTATATTATGCTTAATAAACAATTCAGCCGTGCCGAAAGGCTGAATGTCAGATATATAAAAGTACAGTTTCGGCGTGATAAGCATATCAATCAGTCGGCAGGCATGATTTAGGTGCAACAGGAGTTATTATGCTGCTTAAACCCAACATTAAACTTAAAAAAATTACCGATATAACTCCCGGGCTTTTGAAAAGCCGCAATATCAGGGGGCTTATACTTGATGTGGATAACACACTTTCGACCCACCACGGGCAAAAGCTGACCGACGGGCTTGAAAGCTGGCTTGCCCTTATGCGGAAAAACGGAATTGCCCTTGTTATTCTTTCAAACTCAAAGGAAAAAAGGGTAAAGCCGTTTGCCGAAAAAATAAATTTACCCTATGTCAGTCTCGGGCTGAAGCCGCTGCCCTTTAAATTCCGTCGCGCGCTGCGGGTTATTAAAACAGGCAGAAAAAACACTGCTATTGTGGGCGACCAGATTTTTACCGACACACTGGGCGGTAACCTTTTCGGGGTGACAACAATACTTTTAGACCCCATAAAGCCCGAAAGCTCGGCGCGCTTTAAATTCAAGCGGCGGCTAGAACGCGCGGTATTTAAAATTTACAAAATAAAAAACACGGAGGTGCGCTGAAATGCCTAAATTCGGTCCGGCGGGAAACGCCGAAAGCTTTGCAAAAATGGGCTATAAAAACAGCCTTGACGTACCCGATTATATAGTTGAAATGGGGCTTGACTGCTACGAATACCAGTGCGGCAGGGGCGTAAATATAGGCGAGGAAAAAGCCCGCCTTTTGGGTGAAAAGGCAAAGGAAAAGGGGGTTTGCCTCTCGCTCCATGCGCCGTATTATATTTCAATGTCCTCTGTTGAGGAGGAAAAGCGCCTTAATTCGGTTAATTACATTTTAGCGTCGGCTAAAGCCGTAAACGCCATGGGCGGCAGCAGAATAATTGTTCACACAGGCTCCTGCGGCAAAATTTCGCGAGAAAACGCGCTGGAGCTTGCAATTGATACAATGCGTAAATCGGTTGCGGCACTTGACAATGCGGGGCTTTCAAATATTCATATCTGCCCCGAAACTATGGGCAAGGTAAATCAGTTGGGCACGCTTCATGAGGTTTTGGAGCTGTGCAAGGTTGATGAAAGGCTTATACCCTGCATTGATTTCGGGCATTTGAACGCGCGGGACTTAGGCTCGCTCAAAACCAAGGCGGATTTTGAAGAAATTTTCCTTGCAATTAAAAATACGCTCGGTAGTGACAGGCTTAAAAGCTTTCATTCGCATTTTTCCAAAATTGAATACACCGCGGGCGGCGAAAAGCGCCACCTGACCTTTGAGGATACGGTGTACGGACCGGATTACGAGCCGGTTATGGAGCTTACCTATAAATACGGCTGCGACCCGGTGTTTATATGCGAATCGGCCGGTACGCAGGCAGAGGACGCAAAGCAAATGAAGGATTATTACAACAGTATACGAGGTGAAAGATAATGATATGGCACAGCACCGACCGCGCCGCCGTTTTAAAGGAATTAGGGGTGGACGATAAAAAGGGGCTGCCGAACGGCGTTGCCGATATGCGGCTTGAAAAATACGGCAAAAATATTATTTCCGATTCCGAAAAGCCCACTTATTTAAAGCGTTTTTTATCGCAGCTTAACAGCAAGCTGGTTTTAGTGCTTATTATAACGGCGCTGCTTTCATTTATTGTTTCGCTTATGTATAACGAGGTGAACAGCTTTTCGCCGCTGCTGATAATCGGCATCGTAATAATAAACGCGGCTATAAGCGCATATCATCTGCACACCTGCGATAACGCGCTCGACAGTATGAAAAGCGCCACCAACCCCACCGCTGCAGTGCTGCGGGACGGAATTGTGAAAAATATAAACTCCGCCTTTTTGGTGCCGGGCGATATTATTCTGCTTGAAGAGGGCGACTATATTTCGGCAGACGCGCGAATTATAGAAAGCAACGAATTTCGCTGCAATGAGGTATCGCTCACCGGCAGCGAAATACCCGTTGAAAAAAGCGGCGAGGGAATTTTTGAAGAAATAACCGCCGCGTGCGACCGCTCAAATATGGTGTTTTCGGGCACAAGCGTAGCCCACGGCAACGCAAAGGCGGTGGTTGTGGCAACGGGGCTTAACACCGAAACAGGGCACACAACCGCAATTTTGCAGCAGACGGGTGAAAAAAAGCTCCCGCTTGAAAAGGAGCTTGACGGCATTGGCAAAATTGTTAATATTATAGTGCTCATAATCTGCGCAATTGCCTTTATAATCGGGCTTATTCAAAATTTTTCAAGCGGCAATTTCGCCGCAATGACCCTGCGCGTGCTTGTAAACTCCGTGGCACTGGCGGTAGCAGCAATACCCGAGGGGCTGCCTGCGGTTGCAACCGTTGTGGTGGCGGTGGGTATTCAGCGCATTGTTCAGGATAAAATAATAATAAAGGACTCCGACGCGCTTGAAACGCTGGGTAAAACCAACGTTATCTGCGCGGATAAAACAGGCATACTCACCCGCAATAAAATGCAGTTAAGCCGTATTTATGACGGCGACAAAATAACCGACGTGGAAAGCGAGGCACTAACTGAAAAGCCCGCGCTGGTTTTAAAGCTTGCCACCGCCTGCTCAACCCTGCGCAACGACCCGACCGAGGAGGCTATAAAAAAAGCCTGCCTTGCCTATAACTCAATGTCCGAAAAGGATATTGCGGGCTTTTTCCCGCGGCTCGGCGTAATTCCGTTTGACTCCGAGCGCAAAACAATGACGGTTATTTCAATGATAAACGAAAAGCCCTTTGCAATAATAAAGGGCGCACCCGAGGTAGTACTGCCCGAGTGCGTGGGCGTAAACGCCAAGGAAATTCTTAAAATTAACGACGCTATGGCGGATGATGCGCTGAGAATTGTCTGCATTGCAATGCGACCGCTTGAAAGCATACCCGCAAACCCCAACCCCGAGGAAATAGAGCACAGCCTTACCTTTGTGGGGCTGCTCGGCATTATAGACCCGCCGAGAGACAGCGTTATAGACGATATAGCCGCGTGCAAGGCAGCGGGCATAAGAACCGTTATGATGACGGGCGATAACCTTATAACCGCAAAATCAATTGCCCGCAGAATAGGCATTTTAACCGATGACAGCAGCGCCGTAACAGGCGAGGAGCTTTCGGCTTTAAGCGATGAGGAGCTGGCGCAAAGCGTTAAAAGCTATTCGGTTTTCGCGAGAATTTCGCCGCCCGATAAAACCCGCATAGTAAAGGCGTGGCAGCAAAACGGTGCCGTAGTTACCGTAACGGGCGACAGCGTGCAGGATACCGAGGCGCTTATAAGCGCCGATATAGGCTGCGCCATGGGCAAATTCGGCGCGGATGTTGCAAAGGGCACGGCGGATATAGTTATTTCAAACAGCCGCTTCGGTTCAATAGTTTGCGCAATAAAGGAAAGCCGCGGGCTTTTCGATAATATAAGAAAATCGGTTTATTACCTGCTTTCCTGCAATTTTGCAGAGCTGCTTTCGGTGTTTGCGGGTATGCTTATATTCTCGGGCACGCCGTTATCCGCTGTTCAGCTTTTGTGGATAAACCTGCTTACCGACTGCGCGCCCGCCATTTCGCTTAGTATGGAAAAGGCGGAGGACTCGGTTATGAAGCGTAAGCCATACACCGCGCTCGGCAGACTTTTTGACAGCAAATCGCTTATAGGTATTGCAATACAAAGCATAACTATTACCGCCGCAACGCTTATAGCCTTTATGCTGGGCAAAAGTGCGGGCAGCGCTGCCGCTATGACAATGGCATTCGGGGTGCTCGGTATGTCGGAAATATTCCACTGCTATAACAACAGGCTTGACGGAACGCTTTTCAGCAAGCGCATTTTCGCAAACAGGTTTTTAAACCTTTCGGCAATACTCACGCTCTTTATTCTTATTTTCCTTATGCTTACCCCTGCGGGCTACGTTTTCGGAATGACGGTAATATCAGTTAAGCAGTTCTTTATCTGCCTGCTGCTGGCGTTTGCAATCGTCCCCGCAACGGAGATTATAAAGCTGATTTCAAAAAAATTGTAAAACCCTAAAAATCCCCCCGATAAAGATGGTTGGACTTAGGGATTTGCAAAAGCAATCAATATAAGCCGACTATCTTCGAGCGGAGGCATAAACTAGAGACCACACCGAGGGATAAAAAGCCTTCAGTGTGGCCTTTTTTATCTTGTAAAGTTCACCTTTCCCGTTTCTTTGTGTTTTTTTGCAAGCTATTGCGAAATTGATATTTGTGTGATATAATAACTCGCAGTAGTAAAATCAAAATGGAGGGCACAATCATGGCCGTATCATATAATAAACTATGGAAATTGCTGATTGACAAGAAAATAAGCAAAGCGGAATTAAGAAGAATGACCAGCATCTCGCAAACACTATGACGAAATTAAACCGTGACGAGGAAGTCGCGTTATCTGTTTTGAGTAAAATATGCGAGTCTCTAAAAACAGATATAGGCGATATTGTTGAATATATTAGCGTAGAAGCAGCGGAGGAACAGAAATGAAAAAGAATAAAGAAGAAATGACTCCGGTGACAATCCCTTACGACTATATCAGCAATTCCGATTGTATTGAAGGAATGAAAGCGATGCCTTCTAATTGTGTTGATATTATAATTGCTGATCCTCCCTACAATCTATCCAAGAGCGGTGATTGGAAATGGGATAATAGTGTTTCCTTTTCTGGCATGGGTGGAAGCTGGAATATCACGAACGAAAACTGGGACAATATGTCTCTTGATGACTATTTTAATTTTTCTATAGCATGGCTGACTGAAGCAAAAAGGATTCTGAAACCGTCAGGTTCAATGTGGATATTCGGTACTTATCATAACATCGGCATTATTAACATTGTATGCCAGATGCTCGGCATTGAAATTATTAACGAGGTGATTTGGTATAAAAGGAACGCATTTCCGAATCTTTCTGGAAGAAGGCTTACTGCAAGCCATGAAACAATACTGTGGACCCATTCTGGTGGGAAGAAACGCAACTACTATTTTGACTATGAATATTCTAAAAATGGTGAGTTTGCCGGAGACGGGCTGAAATCCCCCGGCAAGCAGATGAGAACTGTATGGGATTTATCAAACAACAAAAAACCAGATGAATTAAAATACGGCAAGCATCCCACTCAAAAACCTATTAAGGTTTTATCACGAATGATTAAACTATCCTCTCGACCGGGAGATATTATGCTTACGCCCTTTGCTGGTGCAGGCAGTGAATGTGTTGCGGCAAAAATGACAGGGCGTCATTATATTGGCTTTGAGACCGAAGAAGAATATTGCAAAATTTCAGAAGAACGTTTAGCTCATACCGAGCAGGAAAATGAGCAGATGAATCTCTTCCAAATCAAGCAGGAGGAAACAGGCAATGATGAAACCTGTGATTAAATGGAGCGGCAGCAAACGTTCCCAAGCATCAAAAATCAAATCTTTTTTTCCGGAGACATTTGGAACATATTATGAGCCGTTTATCGGTGGAGGGTCAATGCTATATGCTATAAGCCCATCAAAAAGCATTTGCGGCGATATTTGTGTATCTCTAATTGATCTTTGGAATGAAATAAAAGAGCATCCGGAGCAGCTTGCATCAGAATATGAAGTCAGATGGTCAAGGCTTCAGAACGAAGGCTATACAGCATATTACGATATACGTGATAATTTCAATCAGCATAATAACCCACAGGATTTGCTTTTCCTTTCAAGAACGTGCGTCAACGGGCTAATTCGTTTTAACAATAAAGGAGAATTTAACAATTCCCTACATTATTCAAGGCCGGGAATCAAACCAGACAGTTTACGTGAAATTATTCTTGACTGGTCATCCCATATTCAAGGAGCCTCCTTTTCTGCTGACGAATATTATAATACGACACAAACAGCCGCTGCTGGGGATGTTGTTTATCTTGATCCTCCATACTTCCACACAAAAGGCCGTTACTTTGGTACAATTGATTATAATCGGTTTCTTGAATATCTTGAGGACTTGAATGTGCGAGGGATAAAATATCTGCTTTCATTTGACGGAATACGTGGTAATGAAGACTATACCGTTGATTTGCCAAAAGAACTTTACAAGCGCCACGAGTTTATTCCTTCCGGAAATTCTACCTTTAAAAAAGTAATAGATAAAGAGACCGAGAAGGTTCTCGAATCCCTTTATCTAAATTACTGATTATTTAAAGAAAAACTGACTGTTTCCGGTGGCACTATATTTTTGCAAGATAAATTCTTTAAGAGCCTCACTGCGCTTTGTGGATGGGATGATTTCTATCTCCCATCCTATTTTTTTATCGGTCATTATTGGATTCATGACAAACAGTATTTCACATTTTTTAGTAAATACTGCCGTTGCAGGTTCAGCGTATTTCTTTAGATAGGCTGCTGCAGATATAGTTTCAAAATCGGAGAATGAGACTTTTTTATCACCCCATTGCCATTCTGCTGGCTTAGGATATATTTGTCGCTTTGCGCTGGGAACATAGTCCATCAAACGTTTAATATATGTAATAAGTTTAGTGCCGACATCTGTTTCTAAATCCGCTGATTTTTCCTTAGATTCAACGGAAAGAAGCAGTGGCTTATCAAACACTCCAAAGATTTCGAGAATATGATCTGGCCTCTTGCCGTTAACTACATCACTTACTCTCGGAAGTGACAGCCACCTGTTTTCATAATTGCCATCTATTACCGAAAAACCGCTCCAATCTCCACCGGGAGGATTACACATTCCCTCAAAACATACTTTGCCGAGAATATGAGTAAATAAGTAGTGAATCCCAGTATCAACGTCATCTTCACCATAGTTGACAGGTATGGCAGTAAAACAAGGTTTAGCTTCTATTGTTTTTCCGACACCAATGTTTGCAAAATAGCTTTTTATTGCCGAAGTATCATATATGCTTTCTGCATCATATTTTTTTCTTGCTAAAACCGGAACATCTATTGCGACAAAATTACTCAGAGCGAGAATCGAACGCCAAAGACCATTGCTATCAGCAAGTTTTAATGGCTGTGAGTCCAGTAGCTTGAGGTTTGCCTCAATCATCGGTCCATAGATATATGTCATTACATCAACGTCAGTAGCCGAAAGCATAGCCGCTAAAGGAAGTAGGCCTCTATCCGGTCGATTATCATCACCATGAGGCTTGAATCCTTTAAACAAAGCTATAATTAGATGCTTCTCGTCATTCCCAATTGCATTTATTACGACTTCGTCTACTTTGGGATATAGTACGGACAACCGTTTTGCAAAAGCTGCACGTTTTTCGGCAGGAATTATACCGAAAGGCAAATCCATTGACGCAAGGCCGACACCTAGCTTATCAATAAGTTTAACAACTTCCTCGGAATGGCCGTGATGACTTTTGGCTGCAATTGTTTTATGAAAAATAAATCTTTTCGTGTCAACAGCAAAATCGACAATGTCTTCTCCATTAAGATCATATATTTCTTGCCATTCGTCAGCGGTATAATTAATTGCTCCATCTGATTTTTCAGCAAGAAATTGAACGACATTCATATTTTTATTAAGGATTGCGGCCTCTTCTGCTTGAGTATCTAATCCCAGTAACTTTTTAACTATATATGTTCCTAATTCCTTGCTACCGAAATCATCTTCATCAAATCCTTTTATGGTAGAATCTTTCGAACGGTCAAATTCTTCAGACTTTGTGTACAGTTGAGCAACAAAGCTTCCTGTATTTTTTGAATAATTGACATAGCTATACGGAACAGCGGCATTAGGGAATCTTAAGCTCTTACGCTCCCTTGTTTTGTTATCCAATTCATATTTTACAAAGTCTACAATGTAGATATACGGGCATCCTGTTCTACCGGTAGAAAAAGCCCGTGCACTCCGCTGCCATGCTTGATTTCCCGCTTGAAGTGCTGAGCAGAATTCAATTCCAAGTAATATCCTCTCATCGGTGTCATGCTCTACTGCAGATATTATTGCGTCTGGTGTTTCATCAAAAAAACTTCCAGCTTCTTTTAAAGCGTCGAAAATATTGCCGCTCCAGCGTTTCTTGGTATTTTTATTAAATCCCGGCAATAATTCTAAACACCAATGGATCTCGTGACCCAGATATGTTGCTTCGATTATTAATGCGACCGTGGATGGCGATATCAACTTTGAATAGATATTATTCGGCTTTAATGTTTTGATAATAATATTAGCGATGCGTTCGCACTCTACGATGTTATCACCATGAATTCTATATGTATTCATTGGAACGCCTCCTTATAATCCTTCAAATAATTCGCTGAGTGTTATGCTTAGACCGTCAGCTATTTTCTTAATATTCAAGATGGCAATATTTCGCTTGCCGGTCTCAACAGAGGCAAAGTATGTCCGGTCCATGCCTATCTTCAGTGCGAACTTCTCTTGGCTCAACCCGGTTTGCTGACGTAGCTCGCGTATTCGTTTGCCTAAATCCTTAGTAATCATAGAGATACACCTCCATACTAATATCATATGTGTAAACTGAGTATAAATCAACGGATTATAAGCAACAAGAAGAACGAAACATTTTTTACGCTTCGGTCATAAATATTAGATATTGTAATATGAAAAAACCTCGCTGCGGTATCGATTACCGATATTACAACGAGGCTATTTTTTATTATTGTTTCTCTTTCTGATCTAAATAAACTCTGGTTTTTCCGCTTACAAGGTGTTTTTTCGCCGCACGTGTCAGCGGAAAAACGAAAAAAGCGGCGTTACCGCCGCAAAAATAGAATTTGGGGTTTTATCAACAAACTGAAGGGGCTGTCTTAACACGACAGCCCCTTATTTTTTTGCCCTTTTTAAGCTTATTTTGCACTACCGAATTTGTAATTTTTTCGCAGAGTGGTAAACTCTGCGAAAATCAGGACGGCAGAAAACTCAATTTCGGCATAGAGGATAAGCAAATGCTAAAGGGAGGTGCGGTTAATGCTTTTAAATGAGGATAAGAATACAATGCTGCGGCGCGAGCTGACAGAGGGAACTATTGAAACGGTTGCGGCGCTTGGGCTTGAAAACACAACTACAAACGTTATTTGTAAAACCTGCGGCGTAAATGTGGCATATATTTATCGCTTTTTTTCGGACAAGGAGGATTTGATTGCAAAATCCTTTGCCGACGCCGACCGTAGGTTTTTAGAGGTGATTTTAGATAATTACACCGCGCTTAACTATGAAAGCATTGATTATGAATCGCGCTGCCATGTCCTTTTTATGAAGTGCCGGGAGTATCTTATGCAGCACCCTGCGGAGCTTACGTTTTATGTGCGTTATTATTATTCCTCCTCGTTTCAGAAGTATGCGTATAAAGAGCATATGGAGCGGTATATAGGTCTGTTTGAAAAAATGAAAACCGCTTTTCCCGCAACAACGGATGTACGGCTGGTTATGCACCATATTTTAGATACGCTGCTCGGCGAGGCAATGAAGCAGGTAAGCAACCCGAAGGAGGATAGCGGCACCGCCGCCACTGGGAAAGAGAACTGCGCTGCCATTATTTATGCTTATTACCGTTTGTAAATGAGAAAAACGTTTCGGGAATATATCGGGTCTTTTTTCACAAGCCGCGCCACGCAAAGGAAAAGGAAAGCGGAATATTAAGGGTATTGGTACTATCCTTTATAGGAATGGGCATTTGCGCGGTTTCTCTTTGCGGCGTAACCTGGGCGTGGTTTACCGCCACCACCTCGGCAGGAACGGCGGTTATTCAAGCGGCGTCCTACACCGTTACGGTAACGGCGAAAAGCGACGAGGAAAATTTGAATATTGCGGTTAAGGACGGGGTATCAACCGCCGTTCTAGAAGCCGAGAAGAAATATACCGTAACTCTTACCCCAGGCGGCACGGCAACCGCGGGCTATTGCAAAATAACGCTTGGCGGAAAAGACTATTATACAGGTCAGTTGACCGCCGACACGCTTACATTTAAGGTGAGTGCAGCAAAAAAACAGGAATTAACCGTTACCTCGCAATGGGGCAGCTATTCCGGTGAGGCTACAGTAGAGAAAAATTCAATTCTTACATCTGAATAATAAAATGCCCACAACGGCTTTGTTCAGCTGTAGTGAGCTTATAGTTTGTCTATTTCTTATGTGGGAGGCTGAGAGCGGCAACGCCGCAGTCTGATATCTAACGTCTAACATCTAAAATCAAAAAAACATTTTCCGATAAGCAATTATCCCGGTCAGACATTATTGTATAATATTACTTATGATATGCGCTGCCGGAATTTATTTTGTAGGCGCGGTAAAGCTGCTCAAGCAGCAGCACCCTGAAAAGCTGGTGCGGGAAGGTCATTTTTGAAAATGAAAGCCGTATATCGGCGTTTTTTTTAACCTGCTCCGCAAGTCCGTGCGAGCTGCCTATTATAAAGGTGAAGGGTGTGCCCGAATTATCCGCCGCGCGTATTTCGGCGGCTAATTCTTCACTTGAAAGCATTTTGCCCTCAATACACAGGGCGGCTGTGCGGCTGCCCTCGGGAATTTTCTTTAAAATTTGCTCAGCTTCGCGGTCAAGCGCGGCGGCTATTTGAGGGGCGCTCGGTTTTTCAGGCAGCTTAAAGGGCGAAAACTCCGCGATTTTTAAATCGCAAAAGCCGCGCAACCGCTTTATATATTCGTCTGCCGCCTCGCGCAAATATTTTTCTTTAAGCCCCTCGGGGGCTATAAGGGTTACCTTCATCATAAAACCGTCACTCCGTTATTTTCAGGGGCTGCAACCTCTAAAATGCAGTCCGAACCGATAACCGCGCCCGCGCTCGTAAGCGCGTTTTTAGCGGAGGAAAGCGCTAAAAGCGGGGTGTTGTTGTTTCTGCTTAAATGCCCCAAAATAAACCGCGTTGTGCCGCTTTTTAAAAGACCCGCCAGCTCGGCGGCGCAGGCGTTATTGGATAAATGCCCGCGGTCTGACATTATGCGCATTTTAAGCTCGGCAGGGTAGGGGCCTTTTTTGAGCATATCAATATCGTAATTCGATTCTAAAAGCACCGCGTCGCTGCCCGCAATGGCGCTGCGCACGGTATCGGTCATAACGCCGAGGTCGGTGCAAACGGAAATTTTACGCCCGTCGGGCATAAAAAAGCAGTACCCGCAGGGAGCGACTGCATCGTGGCTTGTAGCAAAGCGGGATATAGCTATACCTCCCGCCTCAAGCGTTTCGCTTTCTATCGCCGCGGTTTTGGTGTGCGGCGGTATTTTGCCGGCTGCGGCAAGTGTCTCAAGGGTTTGGGCGGAGGATATAAGCACGGCGCCTCGCGCTGCGTTAAGCAGGGGCTTTAAGCCCTTTATGTGGTCTATATGCTCGTGAGTTATAACCACCGCCGCTATTTTTTCAATTTCGCCGCCCGCGTTTTTAATTGCGGCGGTAAGGGCTTTGCAGGAGGCACCCGCGTCGGCGAGAACGGCGCCGGTTGCACCCTCTATATATGTACTGTTGCCGGTAGACCCGCTGAAAAGCGGACATATTTTCGACATTTCTTTACTCCCGAATTTAAAAATTAAAAATAGCCCCCATTATTTGCGGGAGCTATTTTACACTGTAATAATAATTCCGCATTACGAATTCCGCATTACGAATTATAAATTATGCTTGCTTTAAAGCCTGAAAATTATCAAAGGTTTTAACACGCTTTATATCCGCGCCAAGGGCGGAGAATTTTTCAACCACGTTTTCATAGCCGCGGTCAATATGGTCAATTTCTTCAATTTCGGTTATGCCGTTTGCCGAAAGCCCCGCAATTATCATTGCGACCCCGGCACGCAAATCAACCGCGCGCACGGGGGATGGCTTTAGCTTTTCAACGCCGGTTATAACCGCCATTTTGCCGTCAACCTGAATATCCGCACCCATAAATGTGAGCTGCTCAACATACCTGAAACGGCTGTCCCACACGCCCTCGGTTATTATGCTTGTACCGTCTGCTATGCTTAAAACCGCCGCTATTTGCGGCTGCATATCGGTCGGAAAACCCGGGTGCGGCATGGTTTTAACGTTGCATTTACGCGGGCGGCGCGTCATTTTTACGCGTACCGATTCATCAAATTCGGTAATTTCCGCGCCTGTTTCGCGCAGCTTTGCTATAATTGATTCAAGGTGCTTAGGCGTTACGTTTGTTACAAGTATATCGCCCCGCGTGGCTACTGCCGCCGCCATATATGTTCCCGCTTCAATCTGGTCGGGAATAATGCTGTAATCAGCGCCGCTTAGGTGCTTAACGCCGCGTATTTTAATAACGCCGGTGCCTGCGCCCATTATGTTTGCGCCCATTGAGTTTAAAAAGTTGGCAAGATCCACTATGTGCGGCTCGCGCGCGGCGTTTTCTATAATTGTAAGACCGTCCGCCTTAGCGGCAGCCAGCATTATATTTATTGTAGCCCCGACGGATACCACGTCAAGATAAATAAGGCAGCCGGTAAGCGACATTGCCTTTGCGTCAACCATTCCGTTTTCTATGGTCATTTTGGCGCCCAGCGCCTCAAAGCCCTTTATGTGCTGGTCAATAGGGCGAACTCCGAAATCACAGCCGCCGGGCGGCGCTACGCGGGCGCGTAACATTCTGCCCAAAAGCGCGCCGAGAAAATAGCTTGAAGCCCTCATTCCCTCTGCCATTTTTTTGGAAACAACAAAGGAATTTACATGGCGCGGGTCAATTTCCACGGTAGATTTGTTTATCATTCTTATCTGTGCGCCTAAAGACTGCATAGTTTTAAGAATGGTGGAAACATCGGATATATCAGGAAGATTTTCTATAACGCAAGGACCGTCAGAAAGCAAAACCGCCGGAAGAATGGCAACGGCGGCATTTTTTGCGCCGCTTATGCGAACCTCGCCGTGCAGCGGGCGCCCGCCGTTTATTACAAACTTTTCCAAAAAACGCACTCCCCGTACAAAAATTCAGAACAACATATGGGTCTCAATAATATTGTTGCCCGATAATTGAAATCAATCCGTTAAGAATTTTTTAATTTTAAAATCAGTTGATTTTGCCGTAAAGAGGAGCGTCATTATCCTTTTTCGGCTCTCTGTTCGGTGTGGGGGCAGAGGTTGTTCTTGATGATGAAGGTCTGCGGCGACCGCCGTCGCGTGAATCTCTGCCGCCTCTTCTGGGGGGACGCATTTCGCCGCCCTCAACGCCTATTACAACACGACGCGTAGCGCCCTCGCCGAACGAGGTGGAAACCACGCCGTCAATTTCCTGTACGGCGGTGTGGATTATTCTGCGCTCATAAGGATTCATAGGCTCAAGGCTGCGGCTGCGGCCGGTTCTTATAACCTGCTCGGAAACGCGCTTTGCAAGGTTTACAAGCGCCTCCTCGCGCTTTTCGCGGTAGTTGCCTATGTTTATGGTGACCTTGAAATACCCGCCGCCGTTGCTTGCGGCAAGGCTGGTTAAATACTGAATTGAATCAAGCGTTTCGCCCCTGTGACCGATTATAACGCCAACCGACTCACCCTCAAGGCTTATAAGCACGGCGTTTTCCTTGGCTGCGGCTTTCATTGTTATATCAGAGCAGCCGAGGTTATCAAGTATAGCCCTTAAATAATTTGCGGCGCGGGCAGCCTTTGAATCTGCGGGCAGCTCAGCTATTTCTTTCAGCTCGCCGAAGCCCTCTGTCGGGTCGGGTCTTTGCGGCTTTTCGGGTCTTGCGGCAGGGGCGGCTTTTTTCTCAGCTTTAGGCTCCTGCGGTTTTTCTTCTTTTACGGGTTTTTCAGCCTGCTTTGCGGGCTTATTTTCTTTTTTGGGCTGCGGGCGCTTCTGCTTTGCGGGCTTTTCATCGGGCAGCTCCACAAAAACGCGAACCTCCGCCTTTCTTCCGCCGAAAATTCCGAGCGTTTTTTTCTTAGGGGTTGCTATAACCTCAAACTGAATATCGTCGTTTTCCGACGCGTTTAACATTGCAACGGCATTTTCTCTTGCCTCGTCTATGGTATTGCCGTATCCTCTTGCTTCCTTTATCAAGAAAAATCCTCCTTCTGTGCGGCGCAATTTCACACCGCGGCGTTTTTATTCTGTTTTTTCACCGTTTAAATTTGCCTGTTCGGCTTTTTTCATTTGCTGAGCCTCAAAATCGCACTGCTTTGTAAGCTCCTTTACGCGCTCGCGGGCGAGCATACGCTGCGGACCGTAGAACTGCTGCACACCTACCTGTATAAACCCGCCTATAAGCGATGAGCACGTCCAGTAGAACGCAACGCCGCCGGGCAGTGTAAAGCCGATAAACAGGGAGAGCAGCGGCATTGTGAGCATCATTCCCGCCATATTGGGCGAATCGGGGTTGAGCTTTTTCTGCATCATAAGTGACAGCGCGCTTGTGAGCATTTGCGCTAAAAACGCCATAATCGGCATTACCCAAATAAGCTGCGCGTTATGGAAAATATCAAATGAAAATTTAGGTGTCTGGGTTAGGTCTATTCCGAAGAAGGAATAGTCAACATTCGCCTTTTCATCGGCTGCTGTAATTGATTTAAGGTCATTTTCTATTTTCGTGTATTCCTCATCTGAGAGCAGCTCCTTTATAACCTCGGGCTTTTCGCGTATAATTTTAACTATACTAAGCTCGTTGTTGCCGCCCTTTTTCCAGGAGATTTCGTCGGTTATTTTTTTGTATTCTTCTTCGTTGCTTTTTTGCAGGTCGGTAAGGCTTTCGCTTATGGCGGTAGTAACGTTTGAAACCTGCGTTGGCTCTGCGTGCGACATATAGGTGAGCGGGGACATAATGAGGTAGTAAATGCTCATCATAAGCACCAGGCGCAAAATCATAGGCAGGCAGCCGCCTGACATAGATACGTTCTCTTCCTGATACAGCTTTTGCATAGCCTCGCTGTATTTCTGCTTATCGTCGCCGTATTTCTTTTTAAGCTCATCTAATTTCGGCTTAATGCGCATTTGCTGGACCGAGGATTTCTGGCTCTTTATGCTCAGCGGAATAAGAATAAGGTTGATTATAAGTGTAAACGCAAAAACAGCGGCGGCAAAATTTCCGCCGAAAATTCCCGAAAGAAATTCGAGCACCCAACCGAATGGAATGTTTATAATATTAAATAATGCTTGCATTAACGCACCGTCCGTTCAAGCCGCCTGGCGGCTGTGGTTATTTTTTTTCAGTCTTTTTCGCCCGTTTTTCGGGCACGGGGTCATACCCGCCCTTGCAGAGCGGATTGCACCTTAAAATTCTCCAAATACTTAAAAGTGTTCCGACAAACGCCCCGCGCTTTTTTATTGCCTCAATAGCATACGCCGAGCAGGTGGGCGTAAAGCGGCAGCATGGAATTTTGCGCGGAGAAATATTTTTACGGTAAAGCTCAATCAGCTTTATCAATATTTTGCTTATCATAATCGTAAATACCCGCCGCGAAAAGCAGCTTTTTCATAGTTTGTGCGGCGGCGGTGCTCTTAATTTCAAGTATGCGGGTTCTTGCTACAATAACAAAATCATACCCCGGCTCTATCCCCGGGAGACACTCTCTGAAAGCGGCGGTTATAACCCTTTTTGCGCGGTTGCGCTGAACGGCGCCGCCTATTTTTTTCCCGGCGGTTATACCGAGACGCGTTCCGCCGCGGCGGTTCTTTGTCGCATAAATAATAAGGAACGGCGACACAAAGGATTTTCCCTTTTTATAGGCGCGGCGAAACTCATAATTCTCTTTTAGCTTAGAAAAACTTTTCATAGTCTCAATAAAATGAAAAGCCACGTAGAAGTGGCTCAAATTTTGCGGGCGTAGTTCCCGCCCGTGAGAGTGCCGACAAAGCCGCACTCTCGGGCGGCTTTAGTATGTTAACTGCTTTCTGCCCTTTGCTCTGCGGCGAGCGAGCACCTTGCGGCCGTTGGAAGTTGCCATGCGCTTTAAAAAGCCATGCTCCTTTTTACGGTGCAGCTTTTTCGGCTGATATGTTCTTTTCATTTATAAACCCTCCTTAATTAACACGTTGGCGGTCAGGCGTGCCCTTTAGGGCGAAGAAAAATAAAAGCCATAACCTATCAATTTAAGATTATACCTCAAATTACATACATCTGTCAATAAAAAGTTTTTATATGCTACTCATTTTCGGTATTTTCTTTCGGCGTTCGGCGCTCAACCGCCTCTTTTAAAAGAATATAAAGCACTGCCGAGGTGGGCACGCTTACAAGCGCGCCGAAAATTCCGCCTATATTACCGCCCACCAAAACGGCGCAAACCACTATTACGCCCGGCAAGCCTACCGATTTACCCACAACGCGCGGGTAAATAAGCGAGCCTTCAAGCTGCTGCAACACCACAAAGAAGACGATGAAAAGCAGCGCCTTTACGGGGCTTGAAATAAATATGAGCAGGAAACCCACAATAACGCCCAGCGTAGCCCCCACTATGGGTATAAGCGATGTTGCGCAGATAAACACTGAAATTACGGTGGCATTGGGAAAACGGAATACCGTCATACCGATAAAGCAAAGCACGCCTAAAATAACCGATTCGGTAAGCTGCCCGCCTATAAATTTTGCAAAGCAGCCGTATGTAAGGGAGGAAACGTGATAAACTGCGGCGGCTGCTTTTTTCGGTGCAAATACGTCAATGCACTTTACCGTAAACCGCCCTATTTTCTCCTTGCAGGCAAGTATGTAAACCGAAATCATAACGCTGAACACGGTATTGTAAATGCCCGAGAAGACCGAGGTGGTAAAGCTGTAGGCGCTGCCGAAAATGCGGTCGGAGTAATTCACGAGGTAATCCTTAATGGCGTTTGCCGCTTTAGTCCAGTCAATTTCTATATTCGGTATGAAATTCTGCGATAAATTGAACTTTTCAAGCGTATCCTCGGTAAATACCCGCACGTCGTTCATAAGCGTGGGCAGCTTTTCGGCAAGGTTTACGCAGGTATCTATAACATCGGGAATTATAACCGAAATAAGCAGCACTATAAGCCCCAGCGCTATAAGATATGTAAGGGTAAGGCAAAGCGGTCTTTTAGCTTTTTTTACAAACCCGCGCTTACTTTTATCCATAAAAGCAAAGGCTTTGTTCTCAAGCGCCGATAAAAGAACATTGAGAACAAAGGCAATGCAAAGTGCGGTAATAACCGGGCGGAATACCGAAATTGCTCCGCCCAGTACCGATATGACTTTTTCAAAATTTGTAACCGCGGCAAAGCACACCGCCCCGAAAGCGATGAAAAACAGTATTTTTTTTGTGGTTTTGGGGTCAAGCTCCATAGCAATTCACCGCACTTTCGGTACTAATCTTTTTTGGTAAATATCTTATTGAGAATAACGGTAATAAGCACAATTACCCCTATAACCGCAAAAATGCTTATCATTCCCACGGCAAGGTAGCGCAGGTTGGTAACAAAATTCATAGGATTGAAGTTCATAATTATTGCTCCCCCTTATAAGAAGAAATTGAGTATCAGTCCGCCCGCTATTACAGAGGCTATCTGACCCGATACGTTAACGCCTATGGAGTGCATGAGCAGGAAGTTCTGCGGGTCCTCCTTAAGTCCCATTTTGTGAACAACGCGCCCGGACATCGGGAAAGCGGAAATACCCGCCGCGCCTATCATGGGGTTTACCTTGTTCTTTAAAAACAGGTTGAGGAATTTGGCGAAAAGCACGCCGCCGGCAGTATCAAACACAAAGGCGAAAAGCCCGAGTCCAAGTATTAAAAGCGTTTTCGGATCGAGGAATTTTTCCGCCTGCATCTGGGTTGCTATTGTAATCCCTAAGAAAATTGTAATCAGGTTTGCAAGCACGTTCTGCGCCGTTTCCGAAAGGGAGTTTAACACCCCGCACTCACGCAGCAGGTTTCCGAACATAAGGAAGCCGATAAGCGAGACCGATTCGGGAGCAACTATGCCTGCCACAACGGTTATAACGATGGGGAAAAGTATTTTTGTAAGCTTTGATACCTTTTTATCGTGGTACGGCATTCTTATAAGCCGCTCCTTTTTGGTGGTAAGCAGCTTTATTACGGGCGGCTGAATTATGGGCACAAGCGCCATATACGAATACGCCGCCACCATTATAGCTCCCTGATAAGCCGAATTGAGCTTTTGAGATACTACAATCGCGGTAGGACCGTCCGCCGCGCCTATAATGCCTATCGAAGCCGCGTCGTTTAAATCGAAGAACATCGATGCCGCACAGAAGGTGAAGAATATTCCGAACTGCGCCGCCGCGCCGAAAATCATCAGCTTGGGGTTTGAAAGCAGGGGACCGAAATCAATCATAGCGCCTATACCTATAAACAGTATAAGCGGGAAAAGCTCGTTTTCTATACCCGCCTTGTAAAGCGTTGAAAGCGCGCCTTCCTGCAGCTTTCCGTCAAAAAGCCTATCCACCGCGCCCGAAAACGGAATGTTTACAAGTATTGTTCCGAAACCGAGGGGCAAAAGCAGGGTGGGCTCCATTTCGTACTTTATCGCGAGGAATATGAGTATTCCGCCGATAGCCCACATTACAACATACCGCCAGTCAAGCAGTTCCGCAAAGTTTTGCACTAAGAAACCAAAATCGCTCAATGACATTTTTCTCACCAACACCTTTAATAAAATAGATTTAAAAAAAGACCTTTACCGCACAGTGTATGTACGGTAAAAGTCTTGCTGTTTAATGCAAACGCGGGCAAAAGCCGTGTATTGACGCATTTTGCAGCGGCCGAAAGCCCGACCGTCAGCTACTCCCTTAAACCTTAAAGGAAGTATAACACAAAGCGGAAAATATTTCAAGATTTTTTTATACGGATTTTTTCAGCACTGCCGTTATAACGGTTATATCGTCCTCGTGGTTATCGCTGCGCCGCCTGTGCGCGCCCTCGCAAAGCCGTTCCGAAAGCTCCTGCGCGGTTCCGCCCTGCCACTTTTCAAGCTCGGCTCTTATCCAGTCGCAGCCTTCAAACGCAGCCCCGTCCGACATCATTACAACTATATCGCCCTCGCGGCACTTGACCGTGGCTTTATCAAACCGCACATCGCGCAGTATTCCCGCGGGCAGCGAGGTGCTTTCAGCCTTGCCGGTCTTGCCCGAGCGGCGTATTACCGTGGGCGCCGCGCCTGCCTTGTAAAGCTCAACCTGACCGTTATACAGGTCAATGCTTGCAATATCCACCGTTGCAAGCGATTCATCGGTGGATTTGAAAAGCATTGAGGAATTGAGAATTTTAAGCGAGCAGTCAAACCCGAAGCCCGCCTTTAAAAGCCGACACATAAGCCCCGAAGCCATAGCGCCGTCCACCGCGGCTCTGCCGCCCGTGCCCATACCGTCGGAAAGCACGGTAATAAAATGCCCGTGCCCGTCAAAAAAATACCTGTAAGCGTCGCCGCACATCATTGAATCGGAGGCGCACTTCTGCTCTACGCCCACATCTACCCGCAGCGCCGCGTGCTCGCTCAGGGTTATAAATATATCTCCGCCCGTTTCGTTTACCGCGGGCACGTCAAAGTCCCTCTCGCACACTACCGACACTAATTTCATAATCTGCAATTTGTTTATTACGGGTGCGGTGGATTTTTTAACCTTAAGCTCAATTTTTATGCGCCCGAATTTATCGGTGCGGCTGCTACATTCTTCAACCTGTATGTTAAGGTTTTTAAGTGCCGCCGCGGCTTTCTCCGCCGCCGTGTTATCATAGTGCGAGTCTGTCTCAATATCCCGCGCCAGCCCGTACAGCATATCCGAAATGCCATCAAACTGGTCTGATACCACCGAGCGTACCTCGTCAATTCGGTTTTCCGCCGCTATTCTTGAGGTATAATCGGAATACCGCTTATAAACCGAATTTGCCACGCCCGACAGCCGTATACACCTGCCGCGAAATTCCTCGGGCGCGCCGTTTGCGGGCTCTGTGCTGCCGTCCTTTATGGCTTTTGTTATATCAAGCACCGCGGTTACGGTGTCGTCACGCCGGCTTTCCCAGCAGTGCAGCCGCAGCTTGCAGCCGGCGCAGGCGTCCTGCTCCACGGCGGATATTACCGTGCCGAAATCGGGTGCGTTTATTTTTGAAAGCTCCGCCGCTACCTGCTCTACCGTTTCGGAAACGTCGCCCAAAGCGTTTGCCGCCATATCAAGCCGCATTTCAAGCGATTTTTTTATACCGCCGGGTATAGCTAATTTTGGTCTTGCCGCAAACAGCTTGCCGAGGTATATTCCCGCCTTTCGCGGAATTGCAAGGAAAAGCGCCGCGCCGAGTATTGCCTCAACCGCGCATAAAGCGCTTTGCAGCGCGCTCATTTTAAGCGCCGCCGCAGCAAGCCCGAAAAACAGGGGCACGGCGGTTACGGCATATTTGCCGAAGGTGGAAAATATGCCCGCCAGTACGCCCGTAAACGCATAAATTACCGCTACCTCGCCGGGCGCGCCGCTGAAAACGAGCGACAGCGCCGCCGTAACGCCGCTTACCGCGCCAGACAACACACCGCCGTATTTCGCCGCCGTGAGTATAAGCGCCAGCGCCGCAATGTGACCCACCGATATGCCGCCGTATGTAAACGGGTGAAGACCCGTAAGTATTATACCGAGAAAGGCGAATAAGGATACCAGCCCGTCAGCGGAAAGGCATACCGAAATTTCGGAATAATCCTTAAAAAAGCTTGAAATAAAGTAGGCTCCGCCCGCCGCAAGGCACGCGTCGGTAAATATATCGGTTATTTCGGGGTTGAAAAGCCGCAGCGTTAAAAAGGAGGTCAAAAGACTTGAAAAAAGACATATTGCTGTGGGCAGCAGCCGCTTTTTCGATAATTTTTCAGATAAAGAGGCTAAAAGCCGCAGCGCAATTATTGCAAGCACCGCAGTTGTATACCTGAATGTGCCGCTTTCAAGCGGAGTGATAAAATACCCCAAAAATACCCCCGTTGCCGCCGCGGGCGCGTATACCGCGGGTATTCCCGCAATAAGCGAAAGCCCGAAAGGCACAAGCCTGTCCGCAATTATCGCACGCGAGGCAATAAGCCCCGTTATGACCGAAAGCGCCTGCCACGCCACCGCACAAACAAGATCTCTGTTACTGCCGAGCGTTTTTGCGGGCGCGTTTCTTGTAACATCCTTCAATTGAGATCACCGCCGTATTCTTATTATTTTGTTTTTAAATGCTTCAAAATAATTATATCGCCGCCGGTGCATATATTTTGTCAAAGCGCCTTGCCGTATTAAAGATTTTTTTGCCGAAATAAAGAAATTTTGAATAATTTTTACGGAACATGGGAAATATATTAACAAAAAAGCAAGGGTGATATTAAATGAAACGTACTTTTATATTTATAATGACGCTGTCGCTGCTGTTCGCTCTTTGCGGCGTTTCCGCCGCTGCGCTTTCAAAAATGGGCTCGCGCTCCGATGAGGTTAAAAAAATTCAGGAGGCGCTGAAAAATAAGGGCTATTATACCTATAATGTAGACGGCATTTTCGGCACCCGCACAAAAAACGCCGTTATCGGCTTTCAAAAGGATAACGGGCTTGACGCCGACGGCATTGCAGGTCCCGCAACGCTTAAGGCGCTCGGGGTGAGCGGTTCGTCCGACGGTGGGTATTCCTCCGCCGATTACGAGCTTTTAGCCAGAATAATTTCCGCCGAGGCGCGAGGGGAGAGTTATTTGGGGCAGGTCGCGGTGGGCGCGGTAATACTTAACCGCATAGAGCATCCGTCCTTTCCCGATACACTTTCGGGCGTTATTTACCAAAAGGGCGCTTTCTCCTGCCTTTATGACGGCCAGTTTTATGAGCCGATAGCCGACAGCGCCTATTCAGCCGCACGCGACGCTATTAACGGTCTTGACCCGAGCGGCGGCGCGATATACTACTACAACCCATCAACCGCCACAAGCAAGTGGATATTTTCCCGCCCTGTTATAACCACGATAGGGGCGCACAGATTTTGCAGCTGAGTTATCTTCTTTTAACATTATAATTCCGTTACGGAATTATGTCAAGTCTTTTCGCCTTTATACTATGCTTGGTGATTAGTGTGAAGATAAGAAAACAAGAATACGGCAGCTGCAACATTATAGGTAAAAACGCGGAGACTCTGCGCAAGGAAAAGGGCCTAAGCCAAAAGGATTTTATTGCAAAGCTGCAAACAATGGGATTGGATATTAACCCCACAAGCTACTCAAAGCTGGAGGGGCAGGTGCGCTGCGCCACGGATATTGAGACCTATTATATCGCTAAGGCGCTGAACGTGCCGATTGAAAAGCTTTTCACGGGGTTGTGAATTTACTTCTTTTATCCTTGTAAACCTGCGCAAATGTTAATAATGCCAACATAATATAATCGCCATTTGCTTTTGCTTTCTCTGTCCATTTTTGAATTTCTTCATCTGTCATATCCGATTTTTCACACATTTTTTCAATCAAATCAAAATTTTCAATTACAAACAGCATTGCGCTTTGACCCTCGGGCGGCAGCTCTTTCATTTTTTCAATCACTTCATCAATCAAGTTTTTATTGTCTTCCTTCATTATACATTCCTCCGAAAATCAATATATAATGAGTATACATTAAAAAAGTCGCAGGTTGGTTGATTATTGAATGAACTTAGTTGATTTTTTTAAAGCCTCCCTAGTCAGAGGGAGCCGAAAATATTCCGCCACACCGTGGGGAGCCAAAGTTGAGCGCGTAAATCTTACAAAATTGTTAGAATTAAAGGGAAATTTGTAAGCCGATGCTATGGCGTTACATATCTCCCTTTTGTTATAATTATGGCAGAAATCACAAAGGAGGATTTTTGTTGTGAGTATTTTAGAGGTAAACGGAGTTAAAAAAATATATACCTCACGCTTTGGCGGCAACCGCGTTACCGCGCTTAAAAATGTATCGTTCGGTGTTGAGGAGGGCGAGTATGTCGCTATAATGGGCGAGTCCGGCTCGGGAAAAACCACGCTGCTCAATATTTTGGCGTCGCTCGATAAGCCAACCGAGGGCACGGTTAAAATTGACGGCAACGATTTATCGAAAATAAAGGAATCGCGCTTAGCGTCCTTTCGCCGCGATAATTTAGGCTTTGTTTTTCAGGAGTTCAATCTGCTTGATACATTTACATTAGAGGATAACATATATCTGCCCCTTGTTTTAAGCGGCAGGCATTATAATGAAATGGTGCGCAGGCTTATACCCATAGCAAAGCGGCTGGGAATTGAGGGGCTGCTGAAAAAGTACCCGTATGAGGTTTCGGGCGGGCAAAAGCAGCGCGCCGCCGTGGCGCGCGCCATTATAACCGACCCGCGCATAATTTTAGCTGACGAACCTACGGGCGCGCTTGATTCAAAATCTACCGATGAGCTGCTTGATTTATTTGAACAGATAAATTCGGACGGGCAGACCATTTTAATGGTTACTCACTCTGTAAAGGCGGCGAGCCGCGCCTCACGCGTGCTGTTTATAAAGGACGGCGAGGTTTTCCACCAGCTTTACCGCGGCGGCAGGAACGACACGCAAATGTACCAGATGATAACCGATACCCTTACTTTGCTTACGACAGGCGGTGAGCGGGAATGAAGGCTGTTTATCCGCGCCTGGCGTTTGACGGCATAAGAAAAAACAAACGCCTTTACCTGCCCTATATTCTCACCTGTATAGGAACGGTTACAATGTTTTACATAATTCACCATTTGGCGGCTATGCCCGCGCTAAAAAGTATGCCGGGCGGCGATAGCACCGTTATGATACTGGGGCTCGGCGTTTGGGTGGTGGCGTTTTTTTCGCTGATTTTTTTAGTTTACACCAATTCGTTTCTTATGCGCCGCCGCAAAAAAGAGTTTGGGCTTTACAATATACTCGGTATGGGCAAGAAAAATTTAAGCCTTGTGCTTTTGTTTGAAACGCTTACCGTGGCGGCAATATCGGTGCTTTCGGGCATAGCGGCGGGCATAGCGCTTTCAAAGCTTGCCGAATCGGGGCTTGTTTATATGGTGAACGGCAAGGTCTCATATAAATTTACCGTAAATGTTAACGCCGTGCTTGATACCCTGCTTATTTTCGGCGGAATATTTTTGCTGCTTTACTTAAAATCGCTTATAAGCATTTGGCGGCTTAATGCAATTTCGCTTATTAAAAGCGAAAACACGGGTGAAAAACCGCCCCGCGCCAACTATGTTTTGGGAATAGGCGGCATAATTTTACTGGCGGCGGCTTACTATATGGCGGTATCAATTGAAAGCCCGCTGCTTGCAATAAGCTGGTTTTTCATTGCGGTTCTGGCGGTAATAGCGGGCACTTATATGATTTTTATTTCGGGCTCTGTTATGCTGTGCCGCATTTTGCAGAAAAACAAGCGCTATTACTACCGCAAAAATCATTTTGTATCGGTTTCCTCAATGGTTTACCGTATGAAGCGCAACGGCGCGGGGCTGGCTTCTATCTGCGTCTTAAGCACTATGGTGCTGGTAATGATTTTAGGCGCGGGCAGCCTTTACTTCGGCGCGGAGGACAGCCTGCGCGCACGCTACCCGAAAAGTATAACGGTTACTACGGACTATAATCCGTATGATGAAAAAACGGTATACTCCGCCGAAAAAGCCGATAAGATAGTAAGCGAGGTTGATAATGTTGTAAGCGACTTCGGCGCAGCGCTGAAAAACACCGAGAGGTATACCTCTGCTACCGTTGCCTGTTTGTTATCGGGCGGAACGCTTACGGCAAACCCCGAGCTTGTAAACGCGGCGGATGCGTCTACCATAAAGAATGTTTGCAATGTCATTTTTATATCTCTTTATGAATACAACCGCTGTATGAATAAAAGCGAAACGCTTAAAGACGATGAAATTTTTATTTACTGTGTAAGGCGGAAATATAACAATAAAACCCTTACGATAGGTGAGCTTAAATACACCGTTAAAAAGCAGCTTGAGGATATGATAAACAACGGCAGGGCGGCATCCGAAATGGTGCCGAGCATGTTTGTTGTGATGAACAACCCCGAAAAGGCTTATGACGAGGTGAACAGTCAGTTTAAAAGCGACACATATTTCTGCTGCCCGCGCCTTTATTACAGCTTTGATACGGGGCTTTCCGCCGAGCGCGATATTGAGCTCGCGGATAAAATAAGCGAAAGACTGTGCGATATGGATAACGCCGGCACAGGTGGGTATTACTCAAGAACCGTTGAGTGCAGAGAGGCTGAGCGCGCCGATTTTTACGGCACCTACGGCGGGCTTTTCTACCTGGGAATAATCTTATCCACGGTTTTCCTGCTTGCCACTGTTTTAATTATCTATTATAAGCAGATAACCGAGGGCTACGAGGATGAATCGCGCTTTGAAATTATGCAAAAGGTGGGAATGACCAAGCGCGATATACAAAAAAGCATAAATTCGCAAATGCTAACGGTGTTTTTGCTGCCGCTTATAACCGCGGCGCTGCATTTGTGCTTTGCTTTCCCCATGATACGCAGATTGCTCACACTCTTTAACCTTAACAATGTTCCCCTTATGCTGATAGTTTTAGCGGGCGCGGTGCTGGTTTTCGGCGTGCTTTACGCGCTTATATATAAGTTTACCTCCAATTCATATTTCGCTATTGTAAGCGGGAAGAACGAGAGTAAATAAAGATATGCAAAGGCTCCCTTCTTTTCGGCTTTGCCGAAATAGATGGGAGCCTTTTGCGCAAGCGGGGTATTTAATCTAACGTCTAATGTCTAATATCTAATGTCTAATGTTGACTTTTCCCCGTTTCTGCGGTAAAATATTTCGGGTGACGAAATGAAAAAAATTGTAATTATAGGCGGCGGCGCCGCAGGGCTTATGGCGGCGTGCAGCGCAAATTATATATATAGAAACGGCGGGGCTGAAATAACCGCTGTTGAAAAGAACGAGCGCCCCGCGAGAAAGCTTATGATAACCGGCAAGGGGCGGTGCAATGTTTGCAATAACTGCGATATTGACACGCTGATTGCGAATATACCAGAGAACGGACGATTTTTATATTCCGCATTTTCGGGCTTTGCTCCGCAGGATACTATGACGTTTTTCGAGTCGCTCGGCGTTCCGCTTAAAACCGAGCGCGGCAACAGGGTTTTTCCCGTATCGGATAAAGCGGCGGATATTGCGGACGCGCTTGTGAAAGCCGCAAAAAAAAGCGGCACAAAAATAATTCACGGCAGGGCGAAGAAAATTCTTACCGAAAACGGCGCGGTAAGCGGGGTCTTGCTTGAAAACGGCGAAACACTGCCCGCCGACAGCGTGATACTTGCAACGGGCGGTATGTCCTACCCGCTTACGGGCTCTACGGGCGACGGCTATAAAATGGCGAGGGTGCTCGGTCACACCGTTGCCGAAATAAAGCCTTCTCTTGTGGCGCTTAACGCTCACGAGGGCTTTTGCGAAAGGCTGGCGGGGCTTTCACTTAAAAACGTTACTCTTTCGGTTTTTGAGGAGGGCAAGAAAAAACCCGTGTTTTCGGAGCTCGGCGAAATGCTTTTTACCCATTTCGGAATATCCGGTCCTTTAGTTTTAAGCGCCTCGGCGCATATGCGTTATATAGGCAAAAAGCAGTACACCGCGGTAATAGATTTGAAGCCGGGGCTTACCCCCGAGCAGCTTGACAAGCGGATTCTCAGAGATTTTGACGAAGAAAAAAACCGCGATTTTATAAATTCGCTTGATAAGCTGCTGCCGAAAAGCTTAATTCCGATAATTGTAAGGCTTTCGTGCATAGAACCCGACAGAAAGGTAAACAGTATAAGCAGGGAGCAGCGCGCCGCGCTTTGCGGGGTTTTAAAGGGACTGACCTTGCATATAACCGGAACGCGCCCGATAGACGAGGCAATAATCACCCGCGGCGGTATATCTGTTAAGGAAATAGACCCAAAAACAATGGGCTCGAAGCTTGTAAAGGGGCTTTATTTCGCAGGCGAGATAATAGACGTGGACGCATACACGGGCGGCTTTAATCTGCAAATAGCCTTTTCAACCGGGTTTGCGGCGGGCAGTAATGTTTAGGAGACAGGGAAAATGATAAATGTAGCAATTGACGGACCTGCGGGCGCGGGAAAAAGCACAATAGCAAGGTGCGCAGCCGAAAAATTAGGATATATATATGTAGATACGGGTGCGCTTTACCGCGCGGTGGGGCTTAAATTCAGCAAAACGGGAGCGGATATATCGTCCGATAAGGATATTGAAAGGGTGCTGTCGGGCACGGCGGTGGATATTCGCTTTTCGGGCGGCGAGCAGCACGTTTTTTTAGACGGCGAGGACGTATCGGGTCTTATACGCACGCCCGAAGCCTCAATGATGGCGTCGGCGGTTTCGGCAAAGCCCGCCGTAAGGGCGTTTTTGCTTGAAATGCAGCGGCAGTTGGCGCGTGAAAACAATGTTATTATGGACGGCAGAGACATAGGCACGGTGGTGCTGCCGAATGCCGATGTTAAAATTTTTCTTACCGCTTCTGTTAAGGTGCGCGCCGAAAGACGTTTCCGCGAGCTTACGGAAAAGAGCGAAAGCGTAAGCTTTGAAGATGTATATGCCGATATTGAAAAGCGGGATTATAACGATACGCACAGGGCGGCAGCCCCGCTGAAACAGGCTGAGGGTGCTTGCCTTGCAGATACCTCCGATTTGACATTGGATGACTCTGTTGCGCTTGTAGTTAAAATAATTACGGAAGGGACTAAAAAAGCTTGAAAATAACGCTTGCGAAAACCGCGGGCTTTTGCTTCGGGGTTGACCGCGCGGTGCAAACGGTGTATGACCTGCTCGAAAAGGGCGAGAGGGTTTGCACGCTGGGTCCTATAATTCATAACGACCAGATGGTTAAGGAGCTTGAAAGCAAGGGCATAAGAACAGTTTCGTCATATACCGAGGTTTTGCCCGGCGAGACCCTTGTAATACGCTCGCACGGTGTGCCGGCGGCGGTTTTTGAAGAAACGGCGGCAGCGGGCATTAAAACGGTGGACGCTACCTGCCCGTTCGTTGCGAAAATTCATAAAATAGTCGCCGAAAAAAGCGCCGAGGGTTACATAACCGTAATAGCGGGGGACGCGTCTCACCAAGAGGTAATTGGTATTGTTGGGCACTGCACGGGCGAGTATTATGTTGTTTCGGGTGCCGAACAATTCAGGGAATTACTTGAAAAAAAGGAAAATTTCAGTGGGAAAAAGGTCATTTTAGTGGCTCAAACGACCTTCAACGCGGAAATTTGGAAAGAAATTCAGAAAATTTCAAAAAAAGTATGTACAAATGCAAAAATATTTGATACAATATGTAATGCGACTTCCATGCGCCAGCAGGAGACCCGAAAGCTGGCGGCTGAAAATGACGTGATGATCGTTATTGGGGGCAGACATTCCTCCAACACGGCAAAGCTTTTTGACGTGTGCAAAGAGGAGTGCGGCAGGGCGTATCTTATTGAAACGGCGGCGGAGCTTACCGGCGCTATGTTTGATAAGTGCCGCTCGGCGGGAGTTGTTGCAGGCGCATCTACGCCTGCGGGTATTATAAAGGAGGTTATTAAAACCATGTCGGAAAATTTACAACCGGTGGAGGAACAGACGGAGGTAAAAGAATCTGTTCAAAAAAGCTTTGAGGAAATGACGGATGAGGAAGCATTTGAGGCTTCGCTCAGCAGCTTAACGGGCGACCAAAAGGTAGAAGGTACGGTTATTGCTGTCACCCCCGGCGAAATTTCGGTGGACATCGGCAGAGGCGTCACCGGATATGTTACAGCGGACGAGTATTCTTCAGATCCAGACGTAAAGCTTATGGACGAGGTAAAGGCGGGTGATAAGCTTAATCTTATCATTATGAAAATCAATGACCAGGAAGGAACCGCAATGCTTTCAAAGCGTCGTTACGATGCTATTGCCGGTTGGGATAATATAGTCGCAGCCAAGGATTCGGGCGAAATCGTTACTGGCTTTGTTAAGGACGTTATCAAGGGCGGCGTTGTGGCTTACTCCAACAATGTTCGCGTTTTCATTCCCGCATCTCAGGCAACCGCTTCCCGCGGTGAATCCCTTGAGGATTTAAAGGGTAAGGAGGTTTCCTTCCGCATTATTGAAATCGGCAGAGGCCGCAGAGCGGTAGGCTCTATCCGCAGTGTGCTCAAGGAGCAGCGCAAGGCGGCAGAGGATAAGATTTGGGAAAATATCGCCGTGGGCGACCGTTTCACAGGCGTAGTTAAGTCTCTCACCAGCTACGGCGCATTTGTTGATATAGGCGGCGTTGACGGAATGGTGCACATTTCCGAGCTTTCGTGGCAGAGAATTAAAAATCCGTCCGAGGTAGTGCTTGTGGGCGATACCGTAGAGGTTTACGTTAAGGCGCTCGACCCCGAAAAGAGAAAAATTTCTCTCGGCTACAAAAAGGCTGAGGACAACCCGTGGGTTATTTTTGAAAATAACTACCATGTGGGCGATACCGTTAAGGTTACAATTGTCAGCATGACTACATACGGCGCGTTTGCCCGTATTATTCCGGGAATTGACGGACTTATCCACATTTCTCAGATTGCCGATAAGCATATTGCGAAGCCGCAGGATGAGCTTACCGTCGGTCAGGAGGTTGACGCAAAGATTATTGCCGTTGACCCCGAGAAAAAGCGCGTAAGTCTTTCTATCCGTGCGCTTTTAGAGCCTGAAAAGGCTGAGGAAGAAGCTCCCGCTGTTTCCGAACCGGACGAAACGGTTTACGAGACCCCGGCTGAGGCTCCCGCCGCAGAAGAGGCTCCGGCTGAAGCTGAGGAATAATTCTTATAAAGCTTAAAAATCGGCACCCGCAGTCCTTTAAGGCTGTGGGTGCCGGTTTTTAAAAGAGAAAGCCCGCTGCCCGACTTTGAGCTGAACTCGCGCCCCGCGGTTAAAAACAGGGGAATATGGACCTGGGGACACGTGATTTACGATTACCGCAGCTTTATAGATAATATGGTTATGCTGAAATTAAGCACGGCGAACCATGCTATGAACGCGGTCGATGAAATGCGTGCACTAAACACGGATGTTAAAAAAATTATGGATAAAAACGGTGCGGAATACCCGGTATGGCGGGAGCTTTAAAACGAGTGCGGAAAGTATTTGAAATAAATAAAAGCTGATAATAACGCTGTATAGCCGAAAAAACATTGTACCCTGATTGTTTTTACTTATCTGTTATTTCAGGTAGGGTAATTGTTATTTCGGTGCCCTCGCCGGGTCTGCTTTCAGCCGAAATTTTACCGCCTAAGCTCAGCGCTATGTGCTTTACTATTGAAAGCCCAAGCCCTGTGCCGCCGCTTTGCTTTGAACGGCTTTTATCCACACGGTAGAAACGCTCGAAAATACGGTCTATATGCTCGGGCGCTATGCCTATGCCCGTGTCGCTCACCCGAATAAAGGCGTTGCCCCCCGCAGAACCTACGGTCACCTTAACGCTGCCGTTCTCGCGGTTGTATTTTACCGCGTTATCGCAAAGGTTGTATATCATTTCAAAAATAAGCGATTTTCCGCCGTTTACAAGGGTGCTGTCACCCTCTGCCGTTACGGTTATTCCCGCTTTCTTTGCTACGCCCGAAATGCTCTTTACCACGTCGGTTGCAACCTCTAATATATCGGTTGTTTCTGCTTTTTCGGTATCCTCCGCGCCTTCGTCCAGCTCTGAGAGCCTTATAATATCATTCACAAGGGCAAGCAGGCGCGCAGCCTCGCGGTTAATATCTCCGCCGAAGCCCTTAACATCCTCAGGCTTTACAATGCCGTTCATAAGCATATCGAATATTCCGCAAATTGAGGTGAGCGGGGTTTTAAGCTCGTGCGATACGTTCGCCGTAAATTCGCGGCGCAGCTTTTCGCGCTTTTCCTTTTCGGTTATATCAACCAGCAGTATAACCGCGCCGCAGGGCTCGCCGTTTTCATCGTAAACGGGGTTTGCGGTTATGTTGAAGTATTTTCCGTCAAGCGGCAAAACATCGTCGCCCGAGCGCCTTTCCTTAATATCGTCAAATATTTTTCTGAAAACTTCGCTGCGGTTGAGTGTTAAAATATTGCTGCCGTTTATATCGCCCTGCGTTCCGAAGAATTTTTCAGTGCCCTTGTTGTGGGTCAAAATATTACCGTTAATATCGGTAAGCACCAGCCCCTCGCTCATATTCTCGGCAATAGCCTCAAATTCGCGGCGGCTGCGCATGAGCTTTGCTATCTGGCGGTCAATTTTGCGGTTTTGCGCGTTTATTTTTGAAATAAGCGGCGAAAGCTCACTGTATGCCGAGTCGGTCACGGGTCTGTCAAGGTCAATTTCGTTTATCGGCTTTACTATTTTTTTAGCTATAACCGACGCTAAAATATTGGCAAGCACAAACACCATAATCGCAATGGCGCAAATAGGCGGCAAAAGCTCAAGCACTACCGCCCAAACGGTAAGCGAAGCGCCCGCAACGCGCAAAATATTGCCGTTTTTAAGCTTTTTTGCGTAATAGCAGGTCTTTTGCCCTAAGGTTTCCGAGCGCCGCGTATCATACCCCTCGCCGTCGGCTTTCGCCTCTTTTACCTCACGGCGGCTCGAGTGGTTTTCCATGGCGTCGGGGTTGCTCTTGTTATCGTAAAGCACCTTGCCCGAGGGGTTTATAAGGGTTATTCGGTCGCTTATATCCGAATATTCGGAAAGGCTGTTTTCCTCTGCCGCAACACTTATTATTTCCGCCTTGCTGCGCAGCTCCTTGTAGGATTTTTCATCGTATATCTGATACTGCACTCCCACCGTGAAAATAAGGCAGGCAAGCATTGTTATAACGGTTGAAATAAGTATTCCTCTGTAAATTTTTCCGGTCATAATAATACCCCTTTTGTCAAACTATTTTATAGCCGACTCCGCGTACTGTTCCTATAATATCTCCGCTTTCCCCGAGCTTTGAGCGCAGGCTTCTTATGTGCACGTCCACCGTGCGGTTTTCACCGTCGTAATCGTAGCCCCATATATCGTTTAAAAGCTGATCGCGCGTAAACACCGCGCCGCGGTTTTTAAGCAGCAGGCACAAAAGCTCAAATTCCTTTAAGGTAAGCTCGGTTTCCTTTCCGTCCACCGTTACAATATGCTTTGTCTTGTTTACATAAAGCTTGCCTACGGTGTATTCAACGTCTGCCGCCGCGGTTCTGCGCAGCAGCGCCTTTATACGGGATATAAGCTCCATTGTGCCGAAAGGCTTGGCTATATAGTCGTCTGCGCCGCTGTCAAGCCCCACTACTTTATCGTATTCGGTGGATTTAGCGGTTAACATAATAACTGGCAGCTGCTTTGTATCGGGGCGGGAACGCAGCCACTTCAAAACGGAAATTCCGTCCTCCTCGGGCAGCATTATATCAAGCAGGGCAATATCGGGCTTTTTATGCGCAACCGCCTCTTTAAAAAGCGACGGCAGCGGAAAGCCTTCCGCCTCCATTCCGGTCTGCCTTAACGCGTAAATTACAAACCGACGTATGCTCTCGTCGTCTTCAAGCAGATATACCATTTTCCCACGTCCCTTTTTTATTTTATCTGTGCGTGCCGGTAATTGAGTATTCCACCCACTCGGCTATATTCACCGCGTGGTCGCCTATGCGCTCAAGATATTTCGCAATCATTAAAAGGTCAATGCAAAACTCGCCGTTGGCTTTATCCTCGGTTATAAGCTGCACAAGCTCATCCTTAACACAGTTGAAAAGGTTATCCACCTTATCGTCATACGCCATAACCGCGCGCGCCAATTCCACATCCTTTTTAACAAAGGAGTCAACGCTGTCGGTCACCATTTTGGTGGCGGCGGCAGCCATATCCTTAATGTGAATTTTGCTTTTAACATTGCTGTTTTTAATAAATTTTGCAATTTCGGCAATATCATATGCCTGGTCGCCTATGCGCTCCATATCCGAAATCATTTTAAGCGCAGAGGATATAACCCTTAAATCGCGCGCCACGGGCTGCTGCTCAAGCAATAGCTTCATACAGATAGACTCAATATCCCGCTCCTTGCGGTTAATTTCGTCTTCGGTTTCAACCGCTTTTTGGCAGAGTGCGTCGTCGTCATCCAAAAAGCCCTTTACCGAGGCGCTTATAGCGTCCTCGCAGAGCGCGCCCATTGTTATAAGCTCTAAATTCAGCTTTTCAAGCTGACTGTCAAATTTATTTCTCATAATCAACCGAACCTTCCCGTAATATAATCCTCAGTGCGTTTATCCTGCGGGGTTGAGAACATTTTCTCGGTCTCGGAGTATTCTATTACCTCGCCCAAAAGGAAAAACGCCGTGTAATCGGAAATTCTTACCGCCTGCTGCATATTGTGCGTAACCATTATTATGGTGTATTTCTTTTTAAGCTCAAGCGCAAGGTCTTCTATTTTTGAGGTAGAGATAGGGTCGAGCGCGCTTGTGGGCTCATCCATTAAAAGCACCTCGGGCTTTACCGCCAGCGCGCGCGCAATGCAAAGGCGCTGCTGCTGCCCGCCCGACATTGCAAGAGCACTCTTTTTAAGCACGTCCTTGGTTTCGTCCCATATAGCGGCGTCGCGCAGCGATTCCTCCACAATTTCATCAAGCTTTGCCTTTGAGCGTATGCCGTGGGTGCGGGGACCGAAGGCTATGTTATCGTATATCGACATAGGAAACGGGTTAGGCTTTTGGAAAACCATACCCACGCGCTTACGCAGCATATTCACGTCCATATTGCCGTAAATATCCTCGCCGTCCAGCAGCACCTCGCCCGTAATGCGGCAGCCCTCAACCAAATCGTTCATACGGTTAAGGGATTTAAGCAGGGTTGATTTACCGCAGCCCGAGGGACCTATAAAGGCGGTTATGCTGTTTTCCTGCATACCGAGATTTATATTTTTAAGCGCCTTAAAGTCATTATACCATAAATCAAGATTTTTTACAGTAAATTTTTCCATAGTTTTTATTTCCCCTTTGCCGTAATTCTTTTAGCTATAAGACCCGACAGCATATTTATTATAAGCACAAGTATCAGCAGCACCACCGCCGTGGCGTAAGCCTCGTTCATATAAAGCCCCTCGCTTAAAAGTGCGTACATATGAACAGAAAGCGTTCTGCCCGAGTGCATTAGGTCCTTCGGTATTCCCGCAACCGTACCCGAGGTGTATATAAGCGCCGCCGTTTCGCCCACAATTCTGCCGACCGACAGTATAACGCCCGAGAGTATTCCCGGCACGGCGGAGGGCAGCACCACCTTGAAGACCGTGCGTAATCTCCCCGCGCCCAGCCCAAAGCTGCCCTCTCTGTATGCGTCGGGCACGCCGAGCAAGGCTTCCTCGGTAGTGCGCATCATAGTGGGCAGTATCATAATAGCCAGCGTCAGTGCGCCCGAAAGCATTGATTGATGAAAACGGCAGGCAATAACGAAAATCAAGTAACCGAAAAGTCCGTAAACTATCGACGGTATTCCCGCAAGGGTTTCGGTTGTGACCCTTACCACCGAAACCAGCGTGTTGCCGCGCTTTGCGTACTCGGTCAGGTAAACCGCCGAGAAAATGCCTATCGGCGCTGCCAGCAAAAGGGATAAAACCGTCATTATAACCGTGTTTATTATTGCGGGCATCATTGAAACGTTTTCGCTGTTGTACTTCCACGCAAAAAGCGAGGGCTTAATGTTCGGTACGCCCTTAATAAGTATATACGCCACAAGAAAAACCACAACCGCCGCCGTAAGCAATGCCGCAAGCCAGGTTATAAGCAGCATAATAAGCGAGCCGGGGTGATTTTTGTAATTTATGAATTTTTGCTTTAAGGAGATTTTATTTACAGCGTCCATTTACTTTTTCTCCTTTTTAACAAGTGAGAACAAGAGGTTTATTATAAGGATAAACACAAACAGTACAACCGAGGTTGCTATAAGCGCCTCTCTGTGTAAATCGGCGGCGTAACCCATTTCGAGTACTATGTTTGAGGTTAAGGTGCGCACGCCGCTGAAAATGCTTGTGGGTATTATAGCCTGGTTGCCCGCGACCATATTTACCGCCATAGCCTCGCCTATTGCCCTGCCTATTCCCAAAATAACGCCCGCCGTAATGCCCGATTTCGCTGCGGGCAGCACCGTTCTGTAAATGCTGCGCTCGTGCGTGGCGCCCAGTGCCAGAGCGCCCTCGTAGTAGCTTTCGGGCACGGCGCGTATTGCCGCCTCGGAAACGCTTATAATGGTGGGCAAAATCATAATTCCTAACATTACAGAGGCTGTAAGCACGCTTTTACCCGAGCCGCCGAACAAATTCTGCATTGCGGGCACAATTACCACCAACCCGAAAAAGCCGTACACAATAGAAGGTATTCCGGCAAGCAGGTCAACCGCGGGCTTGAAAATTTTATAAAGCCCTTTTGGGCAAAAGCGCGCCAAAAACACCGCGCATAAAACGCCTATCGGCACGCCGATAATAATAGCGCCTGCCGTAACGTAAATGCTGCCTATTATCATCGGCAGTATGCCGTAAAGGTCTTCAAGCGGTTTCCAGCGCTTGCCGAGAAGAAAATCGGCAAAGCCTATTTTGCCCATGGTAGGTATTCCGTTTGAAAAGAGAAACACGCATATTAAAATTACCGATATAATGGAAACGCAGGCGCAGAGCATAAACACAATGCGCATTGCCGTTTCTTTTATTTTTGAAATTATTGTGTTCATAAATACTCCTGTTATGCGACAGAGCCCTCGTGATTGAGGGCTAGCCGGAAAGAGGTGATCCTTTATTTTATTTCGCTCCACTTTGTAAGCGAGCCGGTGTAGATGTTTTTAATCTGCTCGCTTGTAATCGCGTCAAGGGCGTTATCCTTGTTTACTATTACCGCAATGCCGTCAAGCGCAATCTTAATGGAGTTAAGTCCCGCTTCCTTTTCGCTGTCCTTTACATCACGCGAAGCCATACCTATATCGTATATTCCGTCAATCGCGCCCTTCATACCCGAGGATGAGTCGTTCTGCTGAACATCTACCGTAACATCGGGGTTTACCTTTACATATGCCTCTTTAAGCTTTTCCATTACCGGCGTTACCGAGGAAGAACCGCCTATGGTAATCTTGCCTTTTTGACCGGAGGCTTTGTAAGCGCCTGTGTTGCCCTCGCTTATATAGCCGTTCTTTTCAACTACCGCCTGACCGTCTGCGCTGAGTATAAACTTGATAAAGTCGCTCGCAACCCCCGTAGCGTCGCCCTTGGTGGCAATGTTGAAGGGACGAGAAACCTTATATTCACCGCTCTTTACGTTATCGGTGGCAGCCTCTGCGCCGTCAACCTTTAACGCCTTAACCTTGCTCTTATCAAGAGAGCCGAGCGAAATGTAACCGATAGCCGCCTTATTGCCCTGAACCGTTGTAATCATAACCGAGGTGGAGTTTGTGGTTTCTGCGGTATCAATTGTTTTATCAACCTTTTTGCCGTCGGCGTTCTTTTCCTCTATTCCCAAAAGCTCAATAAACGCGCCGCGCGTGCCTGAGCCTTCCTCACGGGTCAGTACCGATATTGCGTCTGTTCCCGTGCCTGTTCCGCCGTTATTACTGTCTGTTCCGCAGCCTGCAAGTGCGAATACTGTCATAAGGGCTGCAAGACCTAAACTCAAAATTCTTTTCATTTCTTTTTATCTCCTTTTCATCTTTCTGCCCCTATTATATTTCCCCTATGTTAAGTCTGTAATCAAAGTAATGTTAAATCCGTGTTAAATAGAAAGAGAAATTGTAAAAAATGAAATTTATTATAGCGATAAAAGCTTTTTTAATACAACAAACCCCCGCAAGAGCAAAAAGCTCTTGCGGGGGTTAAACCTATTAAAATTTAAAAGCTGTCCCGCCCTGCCGTAATGCGCTTAAAATAACCTGCGGTTTGTGCAGGTGGGTGCCCGCCGCGCGGCTTCACGCTCCCTTCTTCCGAACTCGGCACAGCCGCGGGAGGTCTGCAATCCGCCGCGCGAGCAAAGGCCCCGATTTAAAAGGTTGTAGGGCTATATAAGACGCGGTCCGCGAACAGCGCAGGACACTTTTTTATTTTATATTATTTGTTGTCTATCTCAAAAAAATCCTCAAGACGTTCAACAAATGCGTCGGCAATCATATCGTATTCGTCGTCGTCCTCTATTTCGTAATAGTATTCGTCGCCGTTTTCCTCTTCCTCGCCGACCTTTACTATAACCAGCTCGCCGCTGTCATCAAGCGTTTTTTGCGGGTCGTCATAAATCGGGAGCATTGCAAGGTATCTTCCCGTTTCGGTTTCAATAGCGTCAAGCACCTCAAAGGTATATTCCTTACCGTCATCGTCAGACAGGGTGACAATATCCGGGTTGTATTCGTCTTTGTTTTTAATCTCGTCCATATCAGAGCCTCCTTAGTACAAATATATTTTAACCCCAAAAGACCTTTAAGTCAATGGGAACTTTTTTCTTTTTCAAGCTCAATTACCTTTTTAAACTGCGTTTCGTAAAGCAGACGGTATTTTTCGCTTTTTTCGAGCAGCTCCGAGTGCGAGCCGCTGTCGGTAATAGTGCCGTTTTCTATTACCATAATTTTATCCGCTGCTATTACGGTTGATAATCTGTGCGCTATAACAAGGCTTGTTCTGCCCGCCATTACAGCCGAAAGCGCCGACTGTATAAGGCTTTCCGATACCGAATCGAGCGAGGATGTAGCCTCGTCCAAAATAAGTATTTTGGGGTCCTTTAAAATTACCCGCGCTATTGAAACGCGCTGCTTTTCACCGCCCGAAAGCTTTAAGCCGCGGTTGCCCACCACCGTATCGAATTTTTTGGGCAGCGATAAAATAAAATCGTAAATATTAGCCGCCTTGCAGGCGTTTTCTACCTCCTCGCGCGTGGCGTCGGGCTTTGCGTAAAGCAAATTTTCAAGAATAGTGCCGTTGAAAAGGTAGGTATCCTGCGTTACAATGCCGATATTTTGTCGGAGGTACGCAAGCGAAAAATCGCGCACGTCCGTTCCGGCTATTTTAACGCTGCCGCGGCTTACGTCGTAAAGCCTCGGTATCATACCTATAATTGTGGATTTACCCGCGCCCGAGGTGCCCACTATTGCGTACATAGCGCCGCTCGGCACGGTGAAATTTACTCCCTTTAAAATTTCGTGACCGTTTTCATAGGAAAAATGCACGTCGGAAAACTCTATTTTGCTGTCATCAAGCGGGGGAGTTACGGGATTTTCGGGGTCTTCAATATCGCACTTACGGTCGAAATATTCAAAAATTCTGGTAAACAGCGCCATTGATCTTACAAAGTCCACCTCTAAATCAAGCAGCTGCCTTACCGGCTGGTAAAGCCTGTTGACAAGCGCTACCACTACCGATATATCACCCACGGTAAGCGACGAATCGGTGTGGCTTATTATAAGGAAGCCGCCCACAAAATAAATGAGCAGCGGCGCTATTTGTATAAACATACCCAAAAACACGCGGAACCAGCTGCCCGCGCGCTGCTCGCGTATTGTTATTTTGGTGGTTTCATCGTTTATTTTGCGGAATTTTTCATATTCCGTTTTTTCCTTTGTAAACAGCTTTACAAGCATTGACCCGCTGACCGAAAGCGTTTCGTCTACCTGCTGGTTAAGCTCATCCTGCTTTTCCTGCGCCTCGCTTACAAGCTCCCAGCGCTTTCTGCCCACCGCCTTTGTGGGAAGAATTAAGAGCGGCAGCACTATAAGCCCCACTATTGCAAGCCGCCAATCGGTATAGAAAAGATAAAATACGCAGGTTGCAACGGTTAAAACATTGCTGAAAACCGAAGCCAGCATACCCGATATAACCGAGCTTACGCCGTTAATATCGCTGTTCATACGGGTTATTATATCGCCCTGCTTTTCATTTGTGAAAAAGCCGTGCGGCATATGCAAAAGGTGGTCGTACATCTGGTTTCGCATATCGTAAATTATCTTTTGCGAAATCCAGCTGTTTATGTATTGCTCAAGCACGCTTATAATCTGCGCGGCTGAAAGCACAATAAACGCCAGCACCACAAGCCCCAAAAGGTTTTTTACGTCGGCGCTGTCGTCCACTATCGCGTCAACTATTTTCCCCGTTATAATTGACGGGAAAAGCCCCAAGACCGCCGAAACGGCAAGGGCGGCGAAAACCGCTATGAATTGCAGCTTATACGGCGATAAATAGCCGAATATTCTTTTAAGCAGCGCTTTTGTCAATTTCGGCTTGTTCTGTTTTTCTTCATCGGTTAAAAACCCGCGCGGACCGCCGCCTATCCGCATAGGCCCTCTCATTCCGGGGGGCGGGGGCATCATAGGACCCATAAACATTTCTCCTTGCAACTTATATCTTAACATATATTTCAAATATTGTAAAGTTTTGAACAAATTGTTAATTTAACTAAAAGTTATCAAAAAGCACTTGACAAACTATAAATTATGCTTTATAATAAAACCAGACAAAAGGAAAGGAGATGAAAACAAGGATGAGAGAGGAAGCTCCACCGGCTTACTTTTAAAATAAAATGAAAGTGGTGAATCCAATGAAGTAATAAAAGGGCAGTCGCGGCAGGCGGCACTGAAATGATAATAAAATCTAAATGATTTTTTAATAGATAACCCGAAAAGGTGATTAAAATGATTGTGAGGAAATCACAGCACAAATAAATCAATACGGGTGATACCAATGTACTATTTATTAAACGGCTCAGTTAGCTCAGATACATAAATTTCGCGATATTTGATTGTTCTTGATATGCCAAAGGGCATTAGCACAAATTCAGTTAATATTAAAATAAACCGTTCAAGGGTTAAGTATATAGGGTTAAATTACAGAGCTTTCCAAAATTGAATAAGTAAAAAAATCTAACAGCCGCGGTGTTCTGCCGCGGCTGTTTTGCTGTAAACGCTCAAATATCGTCCTTTTCCTTAATTCTGTTTCCAAAGGCGTAAATTTTAATTATAACGAATGTTATCGGTCCGCCCGCAGCGGTAGCCAGCACGGTTGCCCAGAACTGGTCGAGCTGCCACAGGTTTATTGTTATAAATGAAACCAGTGTATATATAATTAGGTTGGGTATATAGGAAATAAGGAAACGTAGGTATTTTTTCAGACTTAAACGGCTTTTGAAAACAACTAGGCTGTTAAGAATATAGTTTATTGTGAGCGATATAAAAAAGCCGATATGCGCGGAAATATTCTCCTGAATTTTAAAATGAGCAAGCCAGGAGAAAAAAGCGGTATTAAATGTATTTATTATCCCTATAGCGCAGAAGCCTATAAATTTCTTGTTAAGAAACATAGCTTTTAAACGTTTTAAAAATTTCAAGCTTTTTTCACCTCGGGGCGGTATAGTGTTTTATTGCTGAGTATGCCTAATTATACCAAAACGCGGCATAAATAACAATAGGCGTTTTTCCTTGCGTGCCTGAATTATTTTTCGCCTAAAAAAGCAAGCACACATTCTTTAAGCTGCGCGGTGCCGTCCGGCATACGGTTGCCGCTGTTCATTCCCATGCCAAGCTCTCTGCCGACCTCCGGTGTGACCTTAACGGTTTTTACGCCGTTGGTCCTGCCGCGAATCATCATTTCGCTCATCATTGTTATTCCAAGCCCCTTGCTCACCATTCGTATTACCGTTTCATCGTCAACGTGCGCGGGGCGTATGTTCGGCTTTACGCCGTTATTGTAAAACTCGCGGTTTACATCTATATCAAATTTGCCGTAGGGCATTATAAATTCCTTGCCCTCAAAATTTTTAATAGGAAATTCATTGCTGCCAGAAACAGGATAATCCGGCGGCAGAACGGCATACATTATATCGTTGTAAAGCGGCGTCCAGGCACAGCCTGCAGCCCTTTCCTTAGCGGCAAAAATAACGTCGGTTTTTCCTTCCTCCAGCAGCTCAAACGGCTCAATTGCATTATCCACCATTCTGAGATCCACGTTAATATCGGGGCGTACCCTGCGAAAACGGTAGAGAATTTCGGGCATCCAGTGCATTGCAATGCTGGCATATGCCGCCACGCGTATGGTTTCATTCTTTTTTTCGGTTATGGCGGAAATGCGGTTTTCAAGGTTGGCGTTTGCCCGCAAAAATTCCCTTATATAGGGCATAAGCTCTTTCCCCGCAGCGGTAAGTGAAATTCCGCTGTGGTCGCGCTGTATCAGCGTAAGCCCTATATCGCGCTCAAGGCTGTCAAAAAGGTGTGTAAGCCCCGATTGGGTGTAGCCCACCACCTCCGCCGCCTTTGAAAGACTGCCGAGATCCACCGCCGTCATAAGTATTTCAAGCTTTTTTCCGTCCATATTGTTACCTCTTTGTATTACAAATTGTCATATAACTATTATAACAGATTGTTTTACATTTTTCAACATTTATAGTAAAATACCAATTGAGGTGTTTTACTTAATGAACATAAATAAACTGACATTAAAACAAAAAATTCTTGTTGCCGGAACGCTTTTCGGAATGTTTTTCGGCGCGGGGAATCTGATTTTCCCTGTTCACTTAGGGCAAATGGCGGGGAAAAATGTTATTCCCGCTATGATAGGATTTATAATTACCGCAGTGGGTATTCCGATTTTGGGTGTCGCCGCAATAGGCATAACCCACTCTGACGGCTTGCAGACCCTGTCCTCAAAGGTGGGCAAGGGCTACGGAATATTCTTCACCTGTATTTTATACCTTACAATAGGGCCGCTTTTCGCTATTCCGAGGTGCGCCACAGTGTCCTTCACAACAGGCGTTACGCCAATGCTTAAAAACAGCTCAAAGGAGTGGCTCGCCCTGCTTATTTTCTCGGTGGTGTTTTTTGCGCTGGTTCTCTTTTTCTCGCTGCGTCCCGGCAAAATAACCCTTTGGATAGGCAAAATTATAAACCCCATATTTCTTGTTTTTCTTGCTGTATTGGTATTTGCCGCGCTTTTATCGCCCGGGGCGTCCGTTTCGGAAATTGAGCCTGCCGATGGCTACAAAAGCGGAGCGTTTTTCTCATCCTTTATAGAAGGCTACGGCACTATGGACGCAATAGCCGGTCTTGCGTTCGGTATAGTTGTAATTGACGTTATACGCCGTATGGGAGTTGAAGATGATAACGCGGTTGCCCGCGATGTTCTGGGCTCGGGCGTGCTTACGGGCATTTTAATGGCGGTAATTTATGTTTTCACCATTCTTATGGGCGCGCAGTCACGTGGGCTTTTTGAAATATCGGAAAACGGCGGCATTGCCCTGACCCAAATTGCAGGGCATTATTTGGGCGGCGCGGGAAACATTATTCTTGCCGTAACCATAACCTTTGCCTGCCTTAAAACCTCAATAGGGCTTGTAACCTCCTGCTCTGAGACATTTGTTAAAATGACAAACGGCAAGGTTTCCTATAAAACCTGGGCAATTTTATTCACCGTATTTTCCTTTGCGGTTTCAAATGTGGGTTTAAGCGCCATAATAGAATACTCTGTTCCTATGCTTATGCTTATTTACCCGCCCGCAATAGCGCTTATAATATTGGCGTTCATCGGTAAATTTTTCAATCACGACAGAGCTGTTTACATATGCGTTATGATAGGCACCTGGGCGGCGGCAATTTTTGATTGCTTTAAAACCCTGCCTGAATTTTTACAGAAGACCTTAAGGCTGGATGTTTCGGTAAGGCTGGCGTCAGATTATCTGCCCCTGTTTGATAAAAACCTCGGTTGGCTGCTGCCGGCGCTTGCAGGCTTTTGTGTGGGCATTATAATTCACCTGATAAAAAGAAGAAAATAATATAAAAAACTCCGCAAGCGGGAAAGCTGTTTGCGGAGTTTTTTTAATATTACACCTTGAATGTGCAGCCGGGTTAGTGTATAATCAAGTTAAAAACTGACAGAGAGGCTAAATTTTGTGAAAAATCTGATTGTAAATATTTATAAAACGCTTTTCTTCTTTGACCTTTCAATAGTTATCGCCTACTATCTGCCCACAATAAGGGCTAAAAACGCCGCAATGCAAAGCCTGTGGCGCGAGGGTATTTTTTTGGCGGTTATGATAGTGTTCACCTTTATATTTAAAAGGGTGGTGGAACGTAATCGGCTTAAAATATTCAACACCTCAAATAAGCTGAGGCATTACAGTATAGGTCTTATTACCGGACTTGTGCCGTCGGCGTTTACGGTGCTTGTGCTTATGCTTATAAGGAAAATGATATTTTCCGGAATAAACCGCCCGGGGCACACGCTTATCTGGCTGGCGGCAATTTTTCTTAACGTGCTTGCAACCGAGCTTTTGCTGCGCGGCTATCTTTTCAGGCTATACAGGCGATATTACGGGTTTGCGGCGGTTGCGGTTGTAATAACGCTGCTTTATATATCGCTGAATCCCGGTATATTCAAACACGGAATTATCTACCCGGCAAATATGCTGCTTAATAATTTTATTTTATGCCTGCTTGCGGAGTACTCGTATTCGCTTTTAGCTCCGGTAACGGCACATTTCGCATATAACGCCGTAAGCTCGCTTGTGCTCGGCAGCCTTTCGCTTTATGCCGAAAAGCCTTATCTGCTTAAATTCACCTTCAGCGGTAATAAAATTCTTTCGGGCAGCAGCGTAAGGCTTGAAGGCAGCATTATTATGCTGATAGCTCAACTGGCAATTTGCGTGTATTTTATTGTAAAGCTGAGAAAACGGGAAAAAATATAATTCCTTAAGATAACACAACCCCTCAGTGTGCAACACTGAGGGGTTGTGTTTTGCTATAATTATTTACCTTTATGGCAGGAGCCCGCCATAGCACAGTGGGCGCAATTGCAGCCGCAGGAGGATTTACCCTTTTTCTTATTTCGCACAAGGCTTACTATAATAGCAGCAACAACGGCGATAAGCACAAGGCATATAATTACGGTAGCAACATTTGTTTTTAACCACAACAACATACAGAAGACTCCTTTCAAAGAATAGATGTTTTTTTAAGCTTTTACTTTTGAAGTAAGCTTTGTAGCCTCTTTATAAGGACGGAACAGCATGTAAACTATAAGCGCAAGCAACGCAACCGCGAAGATAAGACCTATAACATTTACATTGCCGGTGAACAAGCCGCCGAACTGATTTATCATAAGAGCTATGACGTAAGCAAAGCCGCACTGATAGCCGATTGCAAACCAAGTCCATTTCGGGCTGTTCATTTCACGCTTGATAGCGCCGATAGCCGCAAAGCAGGGTGCGCAAAGCAGGTTGAACACAAGGAACGAATACGCGGTGATTCCCGTGAACGCAGCGGCGATGTTCTGGTAAACGCTTGCGTCTCCGCCGCCGTAAAGTATACCGAGAGTACCGACAATGTTTTCTTTCGCAACAAGACCGGTAATGGAAGCAACGGCAGCCTGCCAGTTACCCCAGCCGAGAGGAGCGAATATCCAGGCGATAGCGCCGCCGATCTTAGCAAGGATGGAAGAATCTATTTGATCCTCTGTGAGCATTCCGAACGAGCCGTCTGCCCAGCCGAAGTAGGTGGTGAACCAAACGAGTATGGTGGAAAGAAGGATTATTGTTCCTGCCTTCTTTATGAAGGACCAGCCGCGCTCCCACATTGAACGGAGAACGTTGCCGAGTGTCGGCCAGTGGTAAGCCGGCAGCTCCATAACGAACGGAGCAGGCTCGCCTGAGAACATCTTTGTTTTCTTAAGCATAATGCCCGAAACGATTATTGCAGCCATACCTATAAAGTAAGCCGAGGTTGCAACCCAGGCGGAATTGCTGAAGATAGCGCCCGCAATCATTGCGATAAACGGAACCTTAGCACCACAGGGGATAAATGTAGTAGTCATAATGGTCATACGGCGGTCGCGTTCATTTTCAATGGTACGCGAAGCCATAATTCCGGGAACGCCGCAGCCTGTGCCTATAAGCATAGGTATGAACGATTTACCCGAAAGACCGAACTTGCGGAAGATACGGTCAAGCACGAATGCAATACGTGACATATAACCGCAAGCCTCAAGGAATGCAAGGAGTAAGAACAGAACGAGCATCTGCGGAACAAAGCCGAGAACCGCACCAACGCCGGCTACGATACCGTCGTTAATAAGACCCGCCAGCCAATCGGCAGCTCCTGCTTTATCAAGTCCGTCGCCCACGAGCACCGGTATACCGGGAACCCAAACGCCGTAATCGGCAGGATCGGGCTCATCAAAGCCGTTTTTCTCGAAGTAGGAAACAGCGTCCTTATAAGACATTGCAACCGTTTCTTCTTCCTCTGCCTTAGAAAGGTTCGAGGGAATTTCAGAGTAGTAAGCCGTCATTGTATTTATTGCCAGGGTTTCTTCATCCTCAACGTCAACAGTGGCGGTCTTTGAATCGGTGGTGAAGCTCTTTATTTCATCAAGAGCCTTGTCAGCGTCAAAATCATCCGCACCCACTTCAATTTCGGTGAACGCCTGAACAGCCTGAGAAGCCGCGGTAAAATCGTCTGCGTCAGCGCTGTAAGCCTTAGAGCCTATGCCTAAAAGGTGCCAGCCGTCACCGAAAAGTCCGTCGTTTGCCCAGTCGGTAGCGGCAGAGCCTACGGTTACCATTGATATGTAATAAACAAGGAACATTACAAGCGCGAATATCGGAAGACCGAGCCAGCGGTTTGTAACTACGCGGTCGATTTTATCCGAGGTGGACAACTGACCGACGTTTTTCTTCTTGTAGCACGCCTTTATAATGGAGGCTATGTAGAGATAACGCTCGTTTGTAATAATACTCTCGGCGTCGTCGTCACATTCCTTCTCGGCAGCCTTAATATCGTTTTCAATATGTGCCAAAACCGTGCCGTCAAGCTTTAATTGAGCCAGTACCTTATCGTCACGCTCGAAAATCTTTATTGCGTACCAGCGCTGCTGTTCCTCGGGCATATTGTGAACCGCAGCTTCCTCAATGTGGGCAATAGCATGCTCAACAGTGCCTGAAAAGCTGTGCTGCGGAATGGTCTTGGTGTGCTCTGCCGCGTCTATTGCAGCCTCGGCAGCCTCGGTAATTCCCGTACCCTTAAGGGCGGAAATTTCAACTATTTTGCAGCCTAACTGACGGGACAGCTCCTCGGTGTTTATCTTATCGCCGTTTTTACGAACAACGTCCATCATGTTAATGGCAATAACTACCGGTATGCCAAGCTCTACAAGCTGTGTGGTTAAATAAAGGTTTCTTTCAAGGTTTGTTCCGTCGATAATGTTCAGTATCGCGTCGGGGCGCTCTGTAATAAGGTAATTTCTCGCAACAACCTCTTCAAGTGTGTAAGGCGACAGGGAATAAATACCCGGAAGGTCGGTGATTATAACGCCGTCGTGCTTTTTAAGCTTACCTTCTTTTTTCTCTACCGTAACGCCCGGCCAGTTACCTACAAACTGGTTGGAGCCGGTAAGTGCGTTGAACAGGGTGGTTTTACCGCAGTTCGGGTTGCCCGCAAGGGCAATTCTTATACTCATAGCTTTTCCTCTCTCTTTCTTTGATTAGCCCGGGCTAACCCCGAGACTTAAAATATGGGGAAGCGCTCCCCGAAAAAAGCTTATTCAACCTCGATCATTTCCGCGTCGGCTTTTCTGAGCGATAACTCATAGCCGCGCACGGTAACTTCTACCGGGTCGCCTAAGGGGGCTACCTTACGGATATGCCCCTCAACGCCTTTGGTAATGCCCATATCCATAATTCTGCGCTTTACAGCGCCCTCGCCCGTAAGCTTTACGACCTTTACGGTCTCGCCTACCTTTGTGTCCTTCAAAGTTTTCATCTGTTTCTCCTCCTTATCAGATTTATATCATTATTTTTTGCGCCATTTCGCGGCTTACCGCAACGCGGGTCTCCTTAACGTTGACAATAAGATTTCCGCCCATGGTATTAACGATTGTTACGTTGCCCCCAACGACAAAGCCGAGGTTTTCAAGGTGCTGCTTTACCTCGGGGCTGCCGCCTATCTTCTTTATAACGTTTTCTTCTCCTACATTGGCTAATAACAGCGGCATCATTATGCATATCTCCAATCATATAAAAATTAGCGCTTGCTAACTTTTTGCTCGATAAATAGGTTAGCGCTCGCTAACCTATTAACATTTTATATCTTTACCGCCCTTATGTCAATATTTTTTTGAAAATTTTATTTTTTTCGGCAAAATGTAAAATCGGTCAATTCTTTTTAAGAGCTAACTGTGCAAATTTACAATTCATTAAAAAATCCCTGTCGAATTATGTCCGAGAACAAAGTATAACGCAAAATTTTAGGACAAGCTAAGCTCGGATATCATAATTTATAAGGTAGATTTCATAAACATAAAAATCAGCCGTGACCCGATATGGGTCACGGCTGATGAATACGCTACACCGCGCGGCGGGTTATTTGCCCCAATTGGCGTATTTAACGGCAATTTCTAAAAATCTTCTTTCAATTTCCTTTCGGTCATCCTCCGAAAGCGCTCTTAACTGCTTGAGCATTTCCTCCTCTTTAAAGGTTATTAAAAAATAATTATTTCCCTGATTGCTATACAATTGTAATTACTTCCTTTACGTTTTTTAGGGTTTTAAAAGAAGCAATTTTCAGGATAAATATCGTCCTAAATATGTAATAACGTCATATAGAACAGTTTTGTTATTTTCCGCAAGTACCGAAAGTATTTGAAGTGTGTCTGAATTTTTAATTTCATATCCTATTGAAATAAGCACGTCATGAAGCACGGATATTTTGCGCTCGCACACGGAAATATTATGGTTATGGCAGCTGCCTGTTGAGGGCGGCGCAATACGGGAGGCTGATGATTTCTTAATCTTTTCCATATCCACCGGCTCAAACGATGACTCGTTGAGCAAATTATGATATTCGGAGTAATGCGCGGCGATAAATTCGGCATTTATTAAAAATGTGCAAAGCAATGTAATTACAATTATGCAGGCGTATAAAAGCCTTTTGCAATGCGGTTTATCCATAAACATCACTCCCCTTCAGCGTCGTTTGGATACAAGTACATTATAACACTGTATAGTATAAAGTGCAATAATTATTTTATATTTTAGCAAAAAAATAATCTAAAAATGTCAAATACTGTATCATTCAGGGGGTGCCAAAACAAATTTTCGCGAAATAGTTAAAATGTGATTGATAACAGCGCGTTTTCCTGTTATAATTAAAAGGATTAAACTACAGGGGGAAGATAAAATGGCAAAGGTTATTCTGCTGGCGCACACGCCGAACCCCGAGCACACGGTGGCTGCGGCGGCAAAGCTGTGCTACAGCAGCTCGGATATAACAGGGCTTACCGACAGCCTGACCGACGAAAAGGCGGCGGCATTTGTAGAAATGCTTTCGGAAATAGGGCACGAAAGCCCTATAGAGCACGCAAGCTTTACCTTCGGTATTGAAGGTGTCTCGCGCTCGCTTTTGGCACAGATAACAAGGCACAGAATGGCGTCATTCTCGGTAAAAAGTCAGCGCTATGTGCGCGAGGGCAGCTTCGGCTATGTTACCCCGCCCGAAATTGCGGCAGACCCCGAGGCTAAAAGGATTTACGATGAAATAATGGCGGAGGACCAGAGAAAATACGACCGCCTTGCCGAAATTTTAAAGGAAAAGCATATAAAGACCTTTATGGCAGAGGGTAAGGACGAAAAGACCGCAACCCGCCTTGCCGAGAAAAAGGCGATTGAGGACGCGCGCTTTGTGCTGCCCAACTCCTGCGAGACGCAGATGGTTATGACAATGAACGCCCGCTCGCTTAAAAATTTCTTCCGTATTCGCTGCTGCAACAGGGCGCAGTGGGAAATAAGGGATATTGCCGACCAAATGCTCGCACTGGTATCGGCAGTAGCGCCAGAGCTTTTCAAAAATGCGGGACCTGCCTGCGTTTGCGGCGCCTGCTCTGAAGGTAAAATGTCCTGCGGAAAGGCAGACGAGGTGCGCCGCCATATAGGAGAGCTTAAAAACAATGGGTAGGCTTATAGTGATTGAGGGGCTGGACGGCAGCGGAAAATCCACCCAGTTAGAGCTTTTGCCGAAAAAGCTGAAAGCGCGCGGAACAGACTGCCGCACGGTTTCTTTCCCGCAGTATGAAAGCGATTCGAGCACGCTTGTAAAAATGTATCTGCGCGGCGATTTCGGCACTCACCCTGATGATGTAAACCCATACGCCGCCTCTGCCTTTTACACGGTGGACAGGTACGCCTCTTATAAATCCGTTTGGGGCGATTATTACAACGCGGGCGGAACGGTCGTTGCGGGGCGGTACACCACATCTAATGCCATTCATCAGGCATCGAAATTAAGCCCCGATAAATGGAAACCGTTTCTTGACTGGCTTTACGATTTTGAGTATAACAAAATAGGTATTCCGCAACCCGACAGAGTAATATTTTTGGATATGCCTATTGAGGTGTCGCAGCGGCTTTTAAACCATCGCTACTCAGAGGACGGCGGCAAAAAGGATATTCACGAAAGCGATGTTGAATACCTTGAAAACTGCCGTAAAGCGGCGCTTTTCACGGCGGAATATTCGGGCTGGATAACCGTGCCCTGCGCTAAGGACGGCAAGCCGCGCGGAATTGAGGATATATCAGACGAAATACTTGAAAGGGTGCTTTAGTATGGTTTACGTTTTTTTAGCAAACGGCTTTGAAGAATGTGAGGCGCTTGCTCCCGTTGATATTCTGCGGCGCGGCGGCATAAAGGTTAGCACCGTAGGCGTGGGCGGCAGTGAAATAACCGGCGCGCACGGAATAAGGGTCTGCTGCGATACAGGCGAAAATGAAATTAAAGAAAGCGATATGCAGGCGGTAATACTGCCGGGCGGAATGCCGGGCACAATTAACCTTGAAAAAAGCGCGGCGGTGCAAAACGCGCTTGATTATGCCGCCGAACGGGGCTTGATTATAGGCGCGATATGCGCGGCGCCCTCGGTGCTCGGGCACAAGGGGCTTTTAAAGGGTAAAAAAGCCACCTGCTTCCCCGGGTTTGAAAAGGACTTAATCGGCGCCGAATTTGTGGAAGTGCCCGCCGTGCGCGACGGCAACATTGTAACCGCCTGCGGTGCGGGAGCGGCTTTTGACTTCGGTTTTTTGCTGCTCGAAACGCTTTCGGGCGATAAGGCGGCAGCCGAGGAACTTAAAAAAGCAATGCTTTATAAAAAATAATTTTTGCGGAGAGGAAAACAATGGACGAAAAAAATCCCGATATTACCCCCGAAAATAATGAAAACAATAATACATTTGAGGACGATTTTGTAATAGGCAAGGGCTTTGAAATAAGCGAGGAGCCCATAATGCCCGCACCCAAGAAACGCGGGGCAAAGCACTCTGCGGGCAAAAACACACTTAAAAACATAATTTGGATTCTTTGCATAGTGGTAGCGTCCGTCGGGCTTGCCTTCGGCATAATTTTTGCGGGAGCGGACTATATGGGCATAGGTTTCGGCAGGGGAAATGACTGCGAGGTAGTAATAGAGCAGGGAATGTCAACTGGACAGATAGCCGAGCAGCTAAAGGAGTGCGGCGCGGTTAAAATACCTATGCTTTTCAGGGTTTACGCAAAGCTAAAACACTACGACGGCAAGTTTAAATACGGGCTTTACACCTTTAATAACGAGGCGGGCTACGAGGCGCTTTCGGTTATGCTTATAGAGGAGGGCGCAAAGGCGAACAGCATTAAGGTGACTATTCCCGAAATGTCATCGGTTGACGATATTGCAAAAATTCTTGAAGAAAAGGGAATTTGCAAAAAAGCCGATTTTATTGACGAGGTTCAGCACGGCAGCTTTGATTACGATTTTGTAAAGGATATACCTACCGAAAAGGTTTATTACAGGCTTGAAGGCTACCTTTTCCCCGAAACATATAATTTTTACTCATATGATTCCAAGGAGTGCGCGCACTTAGCTGTTGACCGTATGCTTAAAACGCTTGACAGCAAGCTGACCGAGGGTGTGCGGGCTAAAATATCCAAAAGCGGCTACACGCTGCACGAGGTTATGACCTTAGCCTCAATAGTAGAACTTGAGGCGGGCGGCAGCCCAGAGGAAATGCCGAATGTGGCGGCGGTGTTCTATAACCGCCTAAAGAGCGACGAATACCCGAAGCTGCAATCCTCACCCACACAGAAATACCCCTACGGCTCGGGCAAGTACGATACCTATAAATCGGACGGATTACCGCCCGGACCCTTGTGCTCGCCGAGTGAGAACTCCATAAAAGCGGCAGCCGACCCGACTGCGAATTTCGATTACTACTACTTTGTGACCGACGCTAAAATGAAGTTTTACTATAACAAGACCTTAACCGAGCACAACAACACGATAAACCGACTTAAAAGGGAGAACAACTGGATTGGCGATAAATAAAATTCCCGAGCTTTTGTGCCCTGCGGGCGACCTTACGCGGCTTTGCGCCGCCGTTGATTACGGAGCGGACGCGGTGTACCTTGCGGGCGAGGAATTCGGTATGCGCACCGCCGCGACGAATTTCGGCGAGGAAGACCTGAAAAAAGGCATAGAATACGCCCATAAGCACGGCGTAAAGGTGCATATTGCCTGCAATGTTATACCGCACAATGAGGAAATAGCCCGCCTGCCAGAATTTTTAAAAACCGTAAACGCTTTGGGTGCGGACGCGCTTATAGCGGCAGATATAGGCACAATAGGGCTCATAAAAAAATACGCGCCCGATACAGAGCTGCACGTTTCGGTGCAATCGGGTATATGCAATTACGAAACGGCGAACGCGTTTTACAATATGGGGGCTAAAAGGGTGGTTCTGGCAAGAGAGCTTTCTCTTGCGGAAATTGCGGAAATACGCGCGAAAACCCCGCAGGACTTAGAGCTTGAAGCCTTTGCGCACGGCGCTATGTGCGTTTCGTTTTCGGCAAGGTGCCTGCTTTCAAGCTATATGACCGGGCGGGACGCAAACCGCGGCGACTGCGCACAGCCCTGCCGCTGGAGCTATTCGCTTATGGAGGAAAAGCGCCCCGGGCAGTATTTTGATATTACCGAGACCGATAAGGGCACATATATTTTAAACGCGAACGACCTTTGCATGGCGGAGCAGCTTGATAAAATGGCAGCCGCCGGGGTAGACAGCATAAAAATTGAGGGCAGGGCAAAATCGCACTATTATGTAGCCGTTACCGCAAACGCCTACCGCGGCGCGCTTGACAGCCTGAAAACCGCCGACGGCGATTGGAAATGCCCCGAATGGGTGACAGAAGAGCTTAACAAAATAAGCCACAGAACCTACTCTACAGGCTTTTATTTCGGCACGCCGCAAAACGCGCAGACCTACCAAAACGCGGGATATATACGGGATTACTCCGTAGCGGCAATAGTGAAGGGTTATGAAAACGGCTGCATTACAGCCGTGCTTAAAAATAAATTTCTGCGCGGGCAGGAGTTTGATTGCTTAGAACCGGGCAAGCCGCCCTTTACCGTTTCGGCAAATACGCTTTTTGACGGCGACGGAAACGAAATTGAGGTTGCTCCCCACCCGATGATGAAGCTTAAAATTCCCTTTGACCGACCTGTAAAGCCCGGCGCAATGCTCAGAATGAAGTATTAAAAAAACACCTTACGTCAATAATAAAGGCGTGAGGTGTTTTTTTATGTCTGATACGGGCTTCGGCGCGGTTTTTGCAAAGCGGGCTGCAATTTCATTTTTTATTTGCGTGGTTTTGTTTTTCAGCTGTATTTTAAGGGTGGCGGTGTCCGCTCTGACGGATTATTCCGCTGTTTTAAACCGACAAAGCAGCTATAGGCTTACCGTGGGAAAACTGCGCGGCACGATATACGACAGAAATATGGTGCCGCTTACCAATGCCGAAAGCAAAATTATAGCCGCCGTATCGCCCACACCGAGGGCAGTTACGGCTATAAGCGGGGTGCTTTACGGCGACGAGCTGCAAGGCGTGCTTGAAAAGCTTAAAGGCGGAAAGCCCGTGCTTTGCGAGGTTCCGCAGGAAATAGATTGCGACGGCATTGCCTGTATGCGGGTATACACGCATAATTCCGCCGATACGCCCGCAATTCACCTTTTGGGCTACACCGATTCGGATTTTCGCGGTATGGCGGGAATAGAAAAAGCCTACGATGATATTTTGTACTCGGAAAAGGAGGCGGCTTTTGTATATACAAAGGACGGCAAGGGCGATATTTTAGCGGGCGTAAAGCCCGCAGCGGAAAACGACAGCGCGGTTACGGCGGGCGGCGTGGTTACAACGCTTGATATAAACATTCAAACGGCGGCGGAAAAAGAGGCAGAGGCAATAGAGGCGGGCGCGGTTATAATAGCCGACTCAAAAACCGCCGAAATAAGGGCGATGGTGAGCCGCCCCGATTTTGACTGCACAAATCTTACGGAGTATCTGGGAGCGGATAATTCACCCCTTTTAAACCGCGCGCTTGCCGCGTTTAACGTCGGCTCGGTTTTTAAAGCCTGCGTAGCCGCGGCGGGAATAGAGGCGGGCAAGGGGAATTTCAGCTATAACTGCACGGGCAGCTGCAAAATAATAGACCGTACCTTTAAATGCCACAAGCGCTCGGGACATGGGCTTATGACCCTTAAAAGCGGTCTTGCAAATTCCTGCAACACGTTTTTTTACAATTTCGCGTTCAACATAGGCGCCGACGCGATTTTTAATATGGCGTCAAGCCTTAATTTCGGCAAAAGCTTTGATATATGCGAGGGAATAGCAAGCGCGGCGGGCAGTCTGCCACAGAGAGAAAGCCTTGATAATATAGCTTACCTCGCTAATTTTTCAATAGGTCAGGGGGAGCTGCTGCTTTCTCCCGCCGCAATGCTGACACTCTACTGTGCGGCGGCATATGACGGCAGCTACGCGCTGCCCACGGCGGTTGCGGGCACGCTGGCGGGCGGAAAGTTTGCCCCCACTGCCGAGCGCGGCAGAACAAGGGTTATGACGGCGAGAACCGCAGAAAAACTGCGCGAATATTTAAGCGCCGTTATAACCGAGGGCACGGGCAAGGCGGCAGCGCCCAAAACCGTGAGCGCCGCGGGAAAAACCGCAACGGCGCAAACCGGAAGGTATGAAAAGGGCAAGGAAATATGCGAGGGGTGGTTCTGCGGCTTTTTCCCCGCGGAGGAGCCGCAATACACCGTAATAGTTTTTTCCGAAAACACAGAAAAACAAACTAAAAGCTGCGCTGAAATTTTCGCCGCAATAGCGGACAGACTGAGTGAAAAATAAAAAGCGATTAAAAAAATACACTATTGAATAATTTTTTATACATTTTCGATAGAAAAATCTATTTAAAAAATTAGCCCTCCGAAATATAATAATACTCGACGACAGGAAGTCGAATAAAGAAACGGAGGCAACTCAAAATGAAAAAAATATTAGCAGTAATTCTTACTTTGGCGTTTGCTTTAGGTCTTACCGCTTGCGGTTCGGGCGACGGCGGTTCATCCGACGGCGAGGTTTCGGTTTTCTACTACACCTACAGCGACGCCTACATTTCAAGCGTTCGTTCGGCAATGGATAAGTTCTTGAAGGACGCAGGGCTGAAATTCCAGAATTATGACGCAAACGGCAACCAGACAACCCAAACCGAGCAGGTAACCACCGCTCTTGCGAAAGGCTCAAAGCTCCTTGTAGTTAATGTTGTTGACACCGGCTCAAACGACGCCGCGCAGAACATTATCGACCAGGCAAAAGCGAAAAATGTTCCGGTAATCTTCTTCAACCGTTCTGTTCAGGAATCGGTTGTAACCAGCTATGACAAGTGCGTATTCGTAGGAACCGATTACGAAATGGCAGGTCATATGCAGGGCGAAATGATAGGCAAGTATCTTGTTGATAATTACAATAAGCTTGACCTTAACGGCGACGGAAAGATAAGCTATGTAATGTTCAAGGGTCAGGAAGGCAACATGGAGGCTATCGCCCGCACACAGTACGGCGTTGAGGACGCTAACAAGGTGCTCAAAGCTGCAGGCAAGCCCGAGCTTGAATTCTATGACGCTTCAAATAAGAACAAATACCTTGTAGACCAGAACGGTCAGTGGTCATCTGCTGCCGCTACCGATTATATGAGTACAATTTTAGCGCAGTACAGCGAGAGCAACAAGAATATGGTTGAGCTTGTAATCGCAAACAACGACGATATGGCGCTCGGAGCAATTTCATCCTTGCAGACCGCAGGTTACAATAAAGAGGGCGCAAAGGCTATTCCGGTATTCGGTGTTGACGCGACCGACGCCGCTAAATCCGCTATTAAGAGCGGCGCTATGGTAAGTACCATTAAGCAGGACGCCGACGGTATGGCAAAGGCTATTACCTCTATAGCGCAGAACTTCTTAGGCGATAAGGAAGCCCTTGACGGACTTGACAGTGAAAACCTTGTAGGCAAGTGGAGAGTTAATATCCCCTACGGTACCTACACCGGCGAATAATATATAACTTTCACAGCAGCCGGAATAACCGGCTGCTGTGAGCCAAAGAAAAACGGGGGAGAAAGGCTTATGAACGAGCAGAGAAACGTTACAAACAATACCACGGTAAGCGAAAAGCCTGTTCTGCTTAGAATGGAAAACATTGAAAAGGCTTTTCCGGGCGTCAAGGCGCTTGATAAGGTAAATCTTACCGTAAAGGCGGGCACCGTGCACGCGCTTATGGGCGAAAACGGCGCCGGCAAATCAACACTTATGAAATGTCTTTTCGGGGTATATAACAAGGACTCGGGAAACATATATTTGGACGGCAGGGAAATAAACTTTAAAAATTCCAAAGAAGCGCTTGAAAACGGGGTTGCAATGGTGCACCAGGAGCTGAACCAGGCGCTCAAGCGCAACGTTATGGATAATATGTGGCTGGGGCGTTTCCCCACGGTTGCAAAGGGCGTGCCCATAACCAGCGAAAAGAAAATGTACGCTGCCACAAAAGAAATTTTTGAAAAATTAGAGGTCAATGTTGACCCCAAAACAGTTATGAGCACAATGCCGGTATCGCAGCGCCAAATGGTGGAAATTGCGAAAGCGGTATCCTATAACGCAAAGGTGATAGTATTTGACGAGCCTACTTCATCGCTGACAGAGGAAGAGGTTGAGCACCTTTTTAAAATTATAAATATGCTTCGCAGTCAGGGCTGCGGGATAATATATATTTCTCATAAAATGGCGGAAATTTTAAGAATTTCCGATGAGGTTACAATAATGCGCGACGGCAAATGGATAGCCACGCGCGAGGCAAAGGATTTAACCACCGACGAAATTATAAAGCTTATGGTGGGCAGAGAATTAACAAACATTTACCCGCCCAAGACCAACGAAATAGGCGACGTTTTGTTTGAGGCGGATAATTTAAGCTCTGAATACGCAAGGCTTAACGACGTGAGCTTTAAGGCGCGAAAAGGTGAAATAATAGGCGTTGCGGGGCTTGACGGCTCGGGCAGAACCGAGCTGCTTGAAAATATTTTCGGCGTGGCAACAAGGCGCAGCGGCACCTTAAAGCTTAACGGCAGGGAGATTAAAAACCGCAACCCGGGCGACTCAATTAAAAACGGGTTTGCCCTGCTTACAGAGGAGCGCCGCGCAACGGGAATTTTCGGAATACTCAATATTCGCGAAAACGCGACCATTTCAAGCCTTAATAAATGCAAAAAAGGTCCGTTTTTAAGCAAGGCGAAACTTAAAGCAAACACCGATTGGTGCATAAACTCAATGCACGTTAAAACGCCCACGCAGGAGACCAAGATACGCTCGTTATCGGGCGGTAATCAGCAAAAGGTGATACTCGGGCGCTGGCTTTTAACAGAGCCTACGGTGCTGCTGCTTGATGAGCCTACAAGAGGAATTGACGTAGGCGCAAAGTACGAAATTTATCAGCTTATAATCGACCTTGCCGCAAAGGGCAAAACGGTTATAATGGTGTCGTCCGAAATGCCGGAACTGCTCGGCGTGTGCGACAGAATACTGGTAATGTCGGGCGGAAAGTTAGCGGGCGAAGTTAACGCCGATACCGCCACTCAAGAGGATATAATGACTCTTGCGGCTAAATTTGCATAGGGGGAATTGAAATGTCAACAGCTGCTATTAAAAGAAAAAACCGTTTTTCCGCATGGATTGACGATTTCAAAGCTAAATCGGGCGCGGACAAACGCAGAGCAATAACGGATTTACTTTTCAACAACGCAATGTATATAATTATCGCCGCGGCGGTAATATACATAGCAATAAGAGTGCCGGCTTTCCTAAAGCTGCCCTCAATAATCAACATAATTTCACTAACGGCGGCAAAGCTGCCCATAGCCCTCGGTATAGGCGGGGCGATAGTTCTTACCGGTACCGATATTTCGGCGGGCCGCTGCGTGGGGCTTACCGCGTGTATTGCGGCGTCGCTTTTACAAATGACGGGCTACGCCAATAAAATATTCCCGAATTTAAAGGTTATGCCCCTGTGGGTGGTGCTGCTTGCGGTTATCGCCGTGGGCGCTGCCATAGGTCTTGTAAACGGCTTTTTTGTGGCTAAATTCAAACTGCACCCGTTTATAGTAACCCTTTCTACCCAGCTTATTGTTTTCGGTCTTGTGCTTATGTATTTAATGCTCGGCGGAAACAACGGTCAGACCCTTTCGGGGCTTGATACCTCCTACACCGACTTTGTTCGCGGCACGCTCTTTAAAATAGGCAATGTAGCCGTTCCGAAATATGTGCTTTATTCGGTAATTTTAACCGCCCTTATGTGGGTTATCTGGAACAAGACAAAGTTCGGTAAAAATATGTTCGCCGTAGGCTCAAACGAAGAGGCGGCAAACGTATCGGGCGTAAACGTGTTCTGGACAATAGTTTTGGTGTTCGTGCTCGCGGGCGCTATGTACGGTATAACAGGATTTATAGAGGGCGCGCGTATTGCATCCTGCTCTGCCAACACAGGTCTTAACTATGAATCGGACGCTATCGCGGCGTGCGTTATCGGCGGCGTTTCGTTCGTAGGCGGCACAGGTAAAATAAGCGGTATAGTAATAGGCGTGTTCCTTTTACAGATAATCTTCGTAGGTCTTAACTTCCTCTCGGTAGACGCAAATATGCTCTACGTTATAAAGGGTCTTATAATCCTTGTGGCTTGCGCTATTGATATGCGTAAATACTTAGCGCGCAAATAAAAATTGAACGGCGGTGAACGGTATGGAAAACAAAACGGCAAATAAAAAGGGCGGACTTTACGCAAGGGTGAATATGTCGGTAAAATCCGCTAATATTATGGTGGGAGTGCTTGTGGCGGCGCTTATAATAGTTTCGGTGTTTATTGTAAAGCATAACGGCTTTACCGTTAAGTTTGATACCGACGGCGGCTCGTATGTAGCCCCCGTAAAGGCAATGTATTCCGAGACCGTATCACCCGCCGACCCGGTTAAAGAGGGCTACGAATTTACCGGCTGGTACACCGACCGCGACTGCACAAACGCATGGCTCGCGGAGGACGGAATTACCGGCAGTATGACGCTGTATGCCGGCTGGAGCGAAAAATAATTTATATGCCTCCCCCCAAAGGCGCGGGGGAGACTGATTAAAAAAGGTCTCTCCCGTGTTTTTAAATTTGACTTACTTGATTTTTACCTTCGTTTATATTATACTGAATACATAATATAAGCGGGGGTATTTTAATGAAATATACCGTTCTTGTGGTAGAGGATGAAAGAGACCAGCGCCGAGCGCTGATTGAAAGGGTTGACTGGGAGTCTGCAGGCTTTGAGGTGGCGGGCGAGGCTGAAAACGGCTTTGAAGCGCTTGAGCTTACCGAAACGCTGGAGCCCGACCTTATTATTACCGATATACGTATGCCCATGATGACGGGGCTTGAGCTTGCGCGCCGCGTGCGTCAGCTGCGCCCCATGGTGCAAATAGTAATATTGAGCGGGTACGACAGCTTTGAATATGCCCGCACCGCTATTGAATACAACATAATAAGCTATTTACTTAAGCCTATTTCCCCCGCGGAGCTGACGGACGAGCTTAAAGAAATCCACCGCAAAATGGATGAAAAACTGGGCAGCGTTTTAACCGCGCCCAATACCGACCTTAAATTGCAGCTGCACCGCCTTTCGGTAAATGAATTTCTGCTGCCGCTAATGCTTGGCAGCAACGAGGAAAAACCCGATGAATCAGCGCTTTTCAGCCGCGCGGCGGAGCTTGGAATAATTGACGAAACAGGCGATAACCTTTTTTGCGTGCTGGTTTCAAAATTCAGCGATGAGGAACGCCGAAAATGCACGAATGAAAAGCACGCCTCTTTTATTGACACGGTGCTTTCGCGCTATATGCGCTCGGTAAGCTTTATGGTTTACGGCAGAGTGGTGACCCTTGCCGTAACGGACGGTAAAGAGGATATTTCATCGGTTATGGATATGCCGCTTAAGGAAATAGTGCAAACTGCGAAAAGGCTTTTATCGCAAAGGTGCACGGTGGGCGTAAGCCGCGGCTTTTCCGAGCTTTCAAGCTGCTCCGCTGCCTATTTTCAGGCGATAACCGCAAGGCGCTATACTTCCGATGGCGCAGGCGAGGTGCGCTTTATAAACGACCAGGAGCGCGACGGCGAATTAGAGCTTGATAAAATTGAAAAATCCGCCGTTAAATTAGAGCAGCTTTTAAAGGTGGGCAAGGAAAATGAGCTTGAGGACTTTATAAACAGCCTTTACGAAAGCAACACGCCCGAAAACGCCGACCTTTTGGTTATGCAGATAATTTCCACGGTTTACAGAGTTACAAGCGCGGTTTCCGAGAAAGCGGAGCTTTTGGCGCTATTTTCCTCAAACCCCATATTCGCGCGGCTTACTTCCTACAGCAGCGAAAACGTTATGAAAAACGATTTAATTGATTTTTGCGAAAAGGCAAAGACGATTATAGCCCGTTCGCAGCGCAGAGACAGCGATGTGCTGTGCGATAAGGTAGTGCAGATAATAGACGACCGCTATTCGGACGAAACGCTCTCGCTTTCGGGCGTGAGCCGTGAGCTGGGCGTCAGCCCCAATTATTTGAGCGCGCTTATAAAGAAGACGAAAAAGGAAAATTTCGTAAACCTGCTTACCGAGCGGCGAATGAGGGCGGCTTACGATATGCTTGTATGCACGGGAATGAAGGTGCTTGAAATATCCGAAAAATGCGGGTACAGCGACCAGCACTATTTCAGCTATTGCTTTAAAAAATTCTACGGCGATACACCCAATAAGGTGCGGGTGGCGCATAGGGGTGAATAAATGGAAAGGAAACGCAAAGCTTTAAGCCTTTGGCTTATTACGGTGCTTTCGGTAGCATTATCAGCCGCATTGGTAACGGCTGTGTGCACGGTAATATTCGCCACGGTCTATAAGCGGGAGCTTACGCGTGACGCGCAGCTTTCCGCCGAACAATCGGTAGGTCAGGCAGCGGCGGCGGTAAACAATTACCTTGAGCTTATGAAGAAAAAGCTGACGGTTGTAAGCGATACCGTGAACGCCTGCAAAACCGCCGACGATATGGAGGAAAGAATTTCCGCCATAACAAAAATCGAAAGCGATATTTACGCGGTTACGGTTTATGATGGAAACGGGAAAATTATAAACTGCACAGGCAGCGGCGGAAAGCTGAAGGCAGAGATTTATAAGGATTTATCCTTTGATAAGGCACTGTTTGATAAATCGGGAGATTTTGCGCTTTCAGCCCCGCACGTTCAAACCCTTTTTGAGGGCGAGTACCCGTGGGTAGTTACCCTTGCCCGCAAAACAGATAATTCGGCGCTCGGCGGCGCTTATATTGCAATGGATATAAGCTTTTTTGAAATAGCGCAGTATATTGACGGCATAAGCATTGGCCGCCACGGTTACTGCTTTGTTACCGACAGCAGGGGCAACATTGTTTACCACCCGCAGCAGCAATTGCTTTTTTCGGGGCTTAAAACCGAGAATACATCATTTTTAGCCGCATTATCCGACGGTGTTCATAAAGAGGGAAACGCGCTTTATATGCTTAGTACCACGTCGGATGGCAGGTGGCGGGTTGCGGGTATCAGCTTTACCGATTCACTGATATCTGAGCGGCGAGGGCAGATAATTATAAGCGTTGCGCTTTCAGCCCTTTGCTGTGCAGCTATAGCGGGAATAACGCTGCTTATATATTTAAAGCTTGTAAACGCGCCCGTGCGGCGGCTTATGCGCGCGATGCGCGATTTTGAAAAGGACGCGGCGAATTTCAGCTTCAGCGGCGGCGATATTGCCGTGAGTGAAATTTCGGAGCTTTCCTACTCCTTCGGGCATATGTCCAAAAAAATCAAAGAGCTTATGGAGCAGATAAAAAAGGACGAAACCGCTCTGCGCCGCACCGAATTGCGCGCTTTGCAGGCGCAAATCAACCCGCATTTTCTTTATAACACGCTCGATTCAATACAGTGGATGTGCGAACAGGGCAAAACCGAGGGCGCGGCGGAAATGGTGCGTGCCTTGGCGCGGCTTTTCAGAATAAGCATAAGCAGGGGCAAGGAGCTTATTCCCATAAAGGATGAGCTTCGCCACGCCGAAAGCTACCTTATAATACAAAGCTTTCGTTACAGCGGCAGGTTTACCTACAGCTTTAACGTGGATAAATCGCTTGAGGATTGCTTTTGCAATAAAATTACAATTCAGCCGCTTATTGAAAACGCGCTTTACCACGGCATTGCCGATATGGACGACGGCGAAATAAAAATAACCGTAAAACGCGCCGAGGACGACCCCGAGGATATTTTAATAACCGTTGCCGATAACGGCGTGGGCATGACCGAGGAGCAGTGCGCCGCAGTGCTTGCAAAGGAGCGCTCGGATTCGGTGGGAATAGGCGTTAAAAACGTAAACGACAGGCTCAGAATTTATTTCGGAGAAAAATACGGTATTTCCATTAAAAGCGAGCTTGATGAGGGAACTGAGGTTACCGTGAGAATACCGGGAAACGCGGAGGACAGGCAAAATGAAATTTAAAAAAATAATTGCCGCTTTGCTTTTATCCGCGCTTTTAACATCGCTTTGCGCCTGCGGAAAAACCGAGGAAATAAAGGTTGCCGTAATAGTAAAATCGGTTGACTCCGATTTTTGGCAGAATTTTAAAAGCGGCGTTGACTCGGCGGCTACCGAATATAACGTAAGCGTGACCTTTGAGGGCCCCGAAAACGAGGAAGACTACGCGGCGCAGAATAAAATGATTTCCCGCGCGGCGGAAAACGGGGCGGACGTGATAGTGCTTTCCGCAATTGACCGAACCCGCAACGCCCCTACGGTGAATGCGGCGGTGAGAAACGGCGTGCAGGTTATTACGGCAGACAGCGCGCTGGACTCCTCCCTTATAAGCCTGTTTATAGGCACCGATAACCCCGCGGCTGGCATAGAGGCTGCAAAAGCGCTTGAAGCGCAGTTCCCCGCAGGGGAAAAAATAAAGCTCGGAATAGTGGGCTGCACCGAAAAAACCGAGAATATTTTAAAAAGAGAAGAAGGCATACGGCAATATTTCTCGGGAATTGAAAATGTAGAAATTGTAGCCGCCGTATCGGCAGACAGCAATTTAAAAAGTGCCGAGAGCAAAGCGAGCGAGCTGCTTGAAAAACACCGTGAAATAAACGCACTGGCAGGTCTTAACGAATGGACCACCCTCGGCGTGGGCGCTGCGGTAAAAAAAGCAAATGCCGCCGGAAAAATCAAGACAGTGGGCTTTGATACTAACATTGTTTCAATAGGTATGCTTGAAACCGGCGAAATGGGCGCGCTGATTGTGCAAAATCCGTTTGCGATGGGTTATTTAAGCATAAAAAAAGCGGCAGAGCTGAAAAACGGCGAGCAGCCCGGAGAGGAAGCGATCTATACCGCAGTTACCGCCGTAAAAAAAGAAAATATGTACGACCCCGATATTCAAAAAATACTTTTCAGCTTTAAGAAAGGATGATTTTTAATGTACAAACCGAATTCGGAAAGATACTTAACCATGACCTATAATCGCTGCGGAAAAAGCGGTTTAAAGCTGCCCGCAGTGTCTTTAGGGCTTTGGCACAATTTCGGCGATACCGCCGATTACGAGAATATGAAAGCCCTTGTTTTCACGGCGTTTGATAACGGCATTACCCACTTTGACTTAGCCAACAACTACGGACCCGCGCCCGGCAGCGCCGAAAGGAATTTCGGTAAAATTCTTAAAGAGGAATTATCGCCCTACCGTGACGAGCTTATTATAAGCACCAAGGCGGGCTACGATATGTGGGAGGGGCCTTACGGAAACTGGGGCAGCCGCAAATACCTGCTTGCAAGCCTTGACCAAAGCCTTAAAAGGCTGGGGCTTGACTATGTGGATATTTTCTACCACCACCGCCCCGACCCCGACACCCCACTTGAAGAAACCATGGGCGCGCTGACTCGCGCGGTAAGGTCGGGCAAGGCGCTGTATGCCGGACTTTCAAACTACAACGGCGAACAGCTTGAAAAGGCAGTGAAAATTTTAACCGAGCTTAAATGCCCGTTTATAATTAACCAAAACCGCTACTCAATATTTGACCGCACCATTGAGCAAAACGGGCTTAAAAGCACCGCCGTGCGGCTTGAAAAGGGCATAATTGCTTTCAGCCCATTAGCGCAGGGAATGCTGACCGACAGGTATTTAAACGGTATTCCGGCGGACAGCCGCATTATGACCGACGGCAGATTTTTAAAGCAATCCGCCGTAACGCCCGAGCGCTTGGAGCAGATACGTAAATTAAACGAAATAGCGAAGGAGCGCGGTCAAACCCTCGCTGAAATGGCGCTTGCGTGGGTGCTGAAGGACGGCGTTGTAACCTCGGTGCTTATAGGCGCCTCAAAGCCTTCGCAGATACTTGATAATATCAAAGCGATAAACAACACCGCTTTTTCGGCGGAGGAGCTTGAAAAAATCAATAAGGTCTGCAATATCGGCGGTAATGCGTAGGCTATTTCCGCCTGCCTGCCGCACCGTATTTATTCGGGCTTACACCGGTAATTTTTTTGAAAACGCGGGAGAAATATGCCGGATTTGAAAATCCGCATCTTTCCGCCGTTTCGGTTATATTAAACTGCTTGCACTCAATTTCTCATTTTAACTCTTTACCCCAACTATTGACAAAGAGCCCTTTTTTTATTTCTTCAATGTTTCTATAAGCTCGGAAAAGAGCGGGGTATACACGTCTTTAATGCTTTCAAATATTGTTTCGGCGGTTTTTTCATCATAGACGTGAGAGGTTATATTTCTTGATTCCAATATTTCAAGCCAGCCGTTTTCGTTCGTTAAAAGCCCGTCTGAAAAAGCGGTTTTCATTACGGATTTCGGACTGTTTATATCGGCATATCCCTGCTCAATAAGATACTCCCTGACGGTCTTCCACGCAAGCTCAGTGCAAAACTCAAAGCGCTGTATAACACCGTCGCGCACAGAATCAAGATGAACATTATTATAAACGGAAAACCGCCTGATCGCTTTTGTCAATGCCGTATACGGCTATATCTATATCGCTGCGCTCACGGTTATCGCCCCTTGCTCTGGAACCGAATAAAACAACCTTTGAAGCACCGAAGTGTTTTGCTGCTTTTGCAATAGAATTATATATGTTATTAAAAACAAACCCTCCGTTTGTTTACTCTCCCCACTCGGCGTATTTCAATGCAATTTCGAGAAATCTTCTCGTTACCTCTGCGCGGTCCTCGTCGGAAAGCTCGCGCAGCTGGTTTAGCATTTCCTGCTCCTTGTGGGTTACAATAAAATATGAGTCTTCCTCGTCTCAGTTGTACATTGCAATTACTTCCTTTAAAATTATTTTATCGGTTTTATAATTATATCTTTTACATCTAAAAGTGTTTGCTCACTTATGTAACGTTTGCTGTTTTCGTAGATGAATGTTTCGGGATAAAATAAATTTCCTTTTTGGGCAACAGTAAAATGTGTATATCCTGTATTTTCATGAGCGAAAAACATAAATTTTGTATTCGTTAATTTTGTGTGCGGGACTAAATCGGCATTAAAATCAATAATAAGCTTACTGCGCTTTTTGTTTAAGTGCTTTTTTATACTGTCGAAATATATTATTCTATCAACAACTCCTTTGTATTGGTTGTGATTTTCTATGCGCGGCTATAGGAAATGTGCCGTTCAGAATTTCGTTATAAGTAAATTGTTTGCTCTTTCCTTTAAATTCATATAATTTGTTTAGCTTTTCCAACACGAGCAAATGAAAGAAAGCTTTACGCGTGAAATAAAAAGAAAAGGAAATATTATCTTCAAGAATTACTGTGTATTTTTTACCCAGTAAGTCATTATATATTTTCGCACAGTCTGTAATATTATTCGTCTCTCTCAACCTCCGCATAAAAAAGGGGCACTCGTAAAAAAACGAATGCCCTTATTTGTACTTTTGTGCCTTTGAGACATAGCTTGAAACAGGATCAATACAAACCCTTCCCAGTCTCGACCGCAGCCTACAAGCACAGCCAACGGTTTCAACGACACAGCAGAAACTAAAACGAGAATTTTAATTTCTACTATTATATTATTATTTTTTAGGGCAAATGTGAACAGGTAATTTCTACAAACTTTTTAGCACTAAGATTATTAGAATAATTATTAATTCTGATGTTTTTAAAGATTAAATACTAAATGTTGATTTTAAGGAATATTTAAAACAATATTTTGCGTTGTTTAGAAATAAATCAATATATGCTCGTTGCGTGAAGCTTTTCTATGATTTCGTGAGCTATCTTTTCATTTTAACTTTACAGTGCCATTATTTATTTTAAATGATAATCCAATGCCATTTGCATAAAATCTTCCGACACGCCGAAATGTTCGGCAAGCTCGAAACGATTTGTGCAAAAGCAATCGTCCAACGCTTTCAACAGTTCATCCTTCGGGATGAGCTTTTTTATTGACCAAATATTCGCCCGGCGTTCGTGCCTTTCGCAAATATCGCAGGCAGCATATCGGTTATAAAATGCGCCGGTGGCGCAATGCCCCAATTCGTGGGAAAGCTTTTCTTTTTCTTCTGTTTCACTTTGCAATTTCATAGGGTCAATAGCAACGAAACAATTACCGTCTTGAAGAACAGATATGCTTTCACATTCATTCATTTGAAAAGAATATACCGGAACATTTTCGCTTTCTGAAATATCATACAATTCAGTTAATGTCAATTGTTTTTTCCTTTATTCTTTTCCCTTATGTATTGAGCAAAATTTCTTACATCTTCAAGCATTCCGGGCGTGATATCAGCATTGTCACCGCCATATAAAGCAAACATCAACATCTCGTCACTGTCGGTGGCGGGATTTTTTTGTTTCTCATTACCGAGTAAATAATCAACAGAGACATTAAAATAATTTGCAATTTTAATTAGAGTATCTTGTTTAGGAACGTTACCATTTTTCCAATAATTTACGGTTGCTCTCGATACATTCAATTCAATAGCAACTCCCGTGGGAGTTTTTCCTTTCTTTTTGCACAATTCCGAATACTTGTCAAAAAACATAATTTTTCACTCCAAAATTGGTTAGCATAACGAAAGATAAAAAATTAAACTTTTCTACTGATGAATTTAAAATATCGAATTATAATCAAAGATGTAGTTCAAATTTTATAACACATCAACTTATTATTCCTTGCAGTTTATATAATAACACATTTGTTAGAAAAATACAACTGTTTTTTAAAAACAACTGACAGGAGGTTTGAAATTTGGAACAATGGATAGCAAATGCCGCTGCCACAATAGGCACATCGGCAATGCTTTCGCAGGTTGATTGGAAGGTAGTTATATCCGCCTCTCTGCTTGCGGGACTGCTTTCGATTTTAAAATCGGTTGCGGGTCTGCCGGAGGTTAAGGAATAACAGCGGCTATAAAAAATACGCCTGTCGCGGGAATTAAAAACCTTGCGATAGGCGTTTTATTATTAGCGTGTGACTTTTTGTGAATAATTTACGCAAAAAAGACATTTTTTCAGACTTAAAAAGAATAACAGGAAAAGCCTAAAACCCGCATAAATAAAGGAAAAGCCGCCGTTAAGCGACTTTTCACAATTGGCGCGCTGAAAGGGACTCGAACCCCCGACCCTCTGCTTAGAAGGCAGATGCTCTATCCAGCTGAGCTATCAGCGCAAATATATACTGTATTTTACAGCAAATGCTATTATAACACAGTTTTAAAAAATAATCAAGGCTTTTTTCTTCTGTTTTAGGGAAAATTAAAAACGAATATTCAAGCATTGCCCCGCGACCACTTGATAAAGCGGAGTAATTGTGATATACTTAATTATAATTTAATTGATTTAAGTAACGGAGGAAAATAAATGTCTGAAGAAAAAAACACAGGTTGCTCGGGCAACTGCTCATCCTGCGGCGAAAACTGCGCCTCGCGCGAGGGGGCAAGCCTTATAGAGCCTACCGGAGAATATAATAATATAAAGCACGTTCTGGCGGTTGTAAGCGGTAAGGGCGGCGTTGGGAAATCAATGACCGCTTCAATGCTGGCAGTGCTGCTTAAAAGAATGGGTCATACTGTGGGTATACTTGACGCGGATATTACCGGACCCTCAATACCCAAAACCTTCGGAATACGTTCGCGCGCATATCAGAACGAAATAGGCATTTTGCCTGCCGAAACCGAAACCGGCATTAAAGTAATGTCAATAAATCTGCTGCTTGAGGAGGGCGATATGCCGGTGCTCTGGCGCGGACCGGTAATTGCGGGTGCGGTAAAGCAGTTCTGGCACGATGTTGTGTGGGGTGACCTTGATTACCTTATAATTGACTGCCCGCCCGGAACGGGAGATGTTCCGCTTACGGTATTCCAGTCAATTCCGATTGACGGCGCGGTTATTGTAACCTCGCCGCAGGACCTGGTGTCCCTCATAGTGCGAAAGGCATATAATATGGCAAAAATGATGGATATTCCGGTTTTGGGGCTTATTGAAAATATGAGCTACGCCGTTTGCCCGGATTGCGGCAAAAAGCTGCGCCTTTTCGGCAAGGGCAGCGGTGCCGTTGCCGATGAGCTGGGACTCCCGCTTTTGGCGGAGCTGCCGATAGACCCCGATTTGGCACAGCTTGTGGATAACGGCGAATTTGAAAAATTCACCTGCACGGCGTTGGAAAACGCCGCACGGGAAATTGATAAAAAATTTTCCTGATGATTTTTTAAATTAAACGGAAAGACGCATTTAAGGCTTCTCTTAAATGCGTCTTTCCTTATTTAACTCTTTTAATTATAACGTGAAATCAAAGCGCCTTTAAAACCGAAAGCAAATACTTGCGCAGCATTGTCATATCCTGAGAGTTGAGGCTGCCGAAGCCGTGCTTTCGGCAGGCGGCTCTGAAACGGCGGACGATACCGGCTCCGCAGAGCTTATCTCCGAGCTTGTGCTCTCGGCGGCAGAGGGTGCCACAGGCTGCGATGAAACGGTGCTGCTGTTTGCAAAAGTGTTATTCGGTGTTTTTTTGCAGCCTGATACAAGCATTGCCGCGCAAAGAACCAAAGCCGCCGCTTTAATTTTACCTCTCATATTTTTAACCCATTAATTTATTGGCTATAAGAAAACAGACGCACCATTCGGAAAAAATTCAAAAATGATGCGTCTTGCTTAAAATATAATCTTATAGGGTGTTTTTACTTATTAAGCGCCTGCTGAACGGCAACCGCGCATGCAACGGTCATACCAACCATCGGGTTGTTGCCCGCGCCTATAAGACCCATCATCTCAACGTGAGCCGGAACGGAAGAAGAACCGGCAAACTGAGCGTCTGAGTGCATACGGCCCATAGTATCGGTCATACCGTAGGAAGAGGGACCTGCCGCCATATTATCCGGGTGAAGCGTACGGCCTGTACCGCCGCCGGAGGCAACTGAGAAATAGTTCACGCCGTTTTCAACGCACCATTTCTTATAAGTGCCTGCAACCGGGTGCTGGAAACGTGTCGGGTTGGTGGAGTTACCGGTAATGGAAACGCCTACCTTTTCGAGCTTCATTATAGCAACGCCCTCGGGAACGTTATCTGCACCGTAGCACTTAACGGCTGCGCGCGCGCCCTTTGAGAACGGCTTTTCATAAACTACCTTAACCTCTTCTGCATAGGGGTCAAACTCGGTTTCAACATAGGTGAAGCCGTTAATGCGGGAGATTATATAAGCCGCGTCCTTGCCGAGACCGTTAAGAATAACGCGCAGGGGCTTAACTCTTACCTTATTTGCGTTAAGAGCAATCTTAATAGCGCCCTCAGCCGCTGCGAAAGATTCGTGACCTGCCAAGAAACAGAAGCACTCGGTTTCTTCGGAAAGGAGCATTTTGCCGAGGTTGCCGTGACCGAGACCAACCTTGCGGTTTTCGGCAACGGAGCCGGGAATACAGAAGGACTGAAGACCGATACCGATATTTGCGGCAGCGGTTGCGGCGGATTTATCGCCTGTGCGCTCAGCCTCTTTAAAAGCGATAGCCGAGCCTACGGTGTAAGCCCACTTTGCGTTTTCAAAGCAGATAGGCTGTGTTTCCTGAACGGTGGTGTAGGGGTCAACGCCGTATTTTGCGCATATATCCTTGCACTCGTCAATAGAAGAGATACCGTAATTTTTAAGAACGCCGAGAATCTTTGCCTCGCGTCTCTCATAACCTTCAAACTGTGCCATTATACCGTACCTCCTTATTCTTCACGCGGGTCAATGTATTTGACCGCGCCGTCTTCTTTATTGAAGCGTCCGTAGTGACCCATAGACTGCTTGTAAGCCTCGTTCGGCTCCATACCCTTTTTAATAAGGTCGGTCATTTTGCCGAGGGAGACAAACTCGTAGCCTATAACCTCGTCATTTTCATCAAGAGCCATTCTTGTGCAGTAGCCCTCGGTCATTTCAAGGTATCTGACGCCCTTTGACTTGGTGCCGTACATAGTACCAACCATTGAGCGCGCGCCCTTGCCGAGGTCTTCCATTCCCGCGCCGATTACAAGACCGCCCTCGGAAAAAGCGGACTGGCTGCGTCCGTAAACAATCTGTAAAAACAGCTCGCGCATAGCAGTGTTTATAGCGTCACATACAAGGTCGGTGTTAAGCGCTTCAAGCACGGTTTTGCCGGGAAGAATTTCGGCAGCCATAGCGGCGGAGTGGGTCATACCCGAGCAGCCTACGGTTTCAACCAGAGCCTCTTCGATTATGCCGTCCTTCACATTGAGCGACAGCTTACATGCGCCCTGCTGCGGTGCGCACCAGCCCACGCCGTGGGTGTAAGCGGAGATATCTTTAATCTCTTTAGCCTGTATCCACTTGCCTTCCTCCGGAATCGGAGCGGGACCGTGGTGCGGACCCTTGGCGACAGGACACATATTTTCTACTTCCTTTGAATAAATCATATATGTACTCCTTTCGTGCGGGACTTTAAAATCCACACAAGTATGCTTTTATTATATCAAATGCCGCTAAAAAAAACAAGGGGTTATATTAAAAAATAAAACGTAAGCGTATGCTATTGACTTTAAAACAGGGTAAGGGTATAATTTAGACAACGCAAAAATAATTGAACGGGGTGTGTTAAAACGAAGAACAGCGGTAAAAAAATCAGAATAGCGGTGCTTTCAGCCGCAATATTATGCTTTTTGGCTTGTTCGGTGTATTTTATTCGCACTTTTCTGCGCTCGGACGGGCTTGACGATATTCGTTCGCAGGTATCAACCGGCAGCAGCAACAGCAGCTCTGCTTCCTCAAAAACAAGCTATGTTGAAACGCCGGTAAACTTTGTTGAGCTGAAAAAAATCAACCCTGATGTTTACGCCTGGATAAATATTCCCGGCACATCGGTGGATTACCCCATACTGCGGCGGGAGGACGATAACGCCTACTACCTTAACCATACGGTGGAGAACAAGCGCTCGGATTACGGCAGTATTTACACCGAAAACTACAACGATAAGAATTTTGATGATTTCAACACGGTGGTTTACGGGCATAATATGCTTAACGGCTCAATGTTCGGCTCGCTGCGGCGCTACCGCAACAACAGGGACTACGCGAAAACGAATAACGTAATTAACGTATATCTGCCCGGCAGAATTTTGAAATATCAGATTTTCGCAACATATATTACAGACGACAGGCACCTGCTTTTAAACAATGATTTTAAGGATAGGGCTGTCTGCGAGGAATACCTTAAATCGGTTTTTGCGGTAAAAACCGCAAATTCCTTTATAAATACCGATTTGGTGGTTGACGCTGACGATAAGATAATAACCCTTTCCACCTGCGTGGGAAATGACGACAAGCGGTTTTTGGTTCAGGGAGTTTTGACCTATGACAGCAGAAAACAATAACGCCGCGGCTGCCCAATAAAAAAG